>Ga0308171_1000364_pt1 | contig 105634 bp, 116 predicted proteins | sample PhyGR1_FD_202135 | JGI IMG/M metagenome (GOLD analysis project Ga0308171, IMG submission 202135) | Phyllosphere microbial communities from UC Gill Tract Community Farm, Albany, California, United States - DLSLSG.R1 | ecosystem: Host-associated > Plants > Phyllosphere > Unclassified | place...
CGGTGCCTCGCTGTTCTTCATCGTGGTCTACCTGCACATGTTCCGCGGCCTGCTCTACGGCAGTTACCAGAAGCCGCGCGAACTGGTCTGGATCCTGGGCATGCTGATCTACCTGGTGCTGATGGCAGAAGCCTTCATGGGCTACGTGCTGCCGTGGGGCCAGATGTCGTTCTGGGGCGCGAAGGTGATCATCTCGCTGTTCGGCGCGATCCCGGTCATCGGTACCGGCCTGACCGAATGGATCATGGGCGACTACCTGCCCAGCGACGCCACCCTCAACCGCTTCTTCGCGCTGCACGTGATCGCGCTGCCGCTGGTGCTGTTGCTGCTGGTGGTGCTGCATCTGGGGGCGCTGCACGAAGTGGGCTCCAACAACCCCGATGGCGTGGAGATCAAGAAGGGCCCGAAGGGCAACCGCTGGTCGGCCACCGCGCCCACCGACGGCATTCCCTTCCACCCGTACTACACGCTCAAGGACGCGGTCGGTGCCGGCTTCCTGCTGATCATCGCGGCCTTCATCATCTTCTTCGCCCCGGCCTTCGGCGGCTTGTTCCTCGAGCACGACAACTTCACCGAGGCCAACCGCCTGGTGACGCCCGAGCACATCAAGCCGGTCTGGTACTACACCCCGTACTACGCGATGCTGCGCGTGGTGCCCAACAAGCTCGGCGGCGTGATCGTGATGTTCTCGGCGATCGCCATCCTGTTCCTGGTGCCGTGGCTGGACCGCGCGCGGGTGAAGTCCTACCGCTACCGCGGCCTGCTCTCGCGCGGGCTGCTGGGCATGTTCGCGGTGTGCTTCGTGTGGCTGGGCGTGATCGGCTCCGGCCCCGGCACCGATGCGCACGAAACCTACATCGGCCGCGTGCTGACCTTCCTGTATTTCGCCTTCTTCATCACCATGCCGATATGGACCAGGCTGGACAGGACCAAACCGGTACCGGATCGGGTGACCACGCATGACTGACCACTGGATTGTCCGGCTGGCCTGCGCGGCCGCCCTGATGCTGGGCGTCGCGGTGGCTGATGCCGCCGAGGGGGCCAAGACCCTGCAGGCAGGCAACGACCTGAGCGACCGCGCCTCGCTGCAGCGGGGCGCGCAGCTCTACATGAACTACTGCTCCGGCTGCCACGCGCTGAAATACCTGCGGTACTCGCGCATGGCGGCCGACCTGGGGCTGAGCGAAGAGGAGGTCATGAACAACCTCAACTTCACCGGTACCCCGGTTGGCGAGCCGGTGCCGGTGACCATGCCCAAGGCCCAGGCCGAAAAGTGGTTCGGCAAGATGCCGCCGGATCTGAGCCTGATCTCGCGGGTGCGGGGCAGCGACTGGGTCTACACCTACCTCAAGTCGTTCTACCTGGATCCCACGCGGCCGCTGGGCTGGAACAACACCGTGTTCCCGAATGCCTCCATGCCCAACCCGCTGTGGGAAATGCAGGGCCTGCAGCATGCCGTGCACGGCAAGCCGGAGAACCCCGGTGAGGATCCGCCGGTGATCGGGCTGAAGATAGAACAGCCCGGCAACATCGACGCCGGCCAGTACGACCAGGCGGTGCGCGACATCACCAATTTCCTGGAGTACGCCGGCGAGCCGGCCGCGCTCAAGCGCGAAAAGCTCGGCGTCTGGGTGATCCTGTTCCTGGCGCTGCTGACCTTCCTGGCCTACCTGCTGAAAAAGGAATACTGGAAGGATGTGCACTGAACACCGTCACCCCGACCAAGGATGATCATCCCGTGGCTGGGCCTATCGACCTATTGGCTTTTGTGATGGTCGGTTGCACACTCGGGTACTGTGACGACCGTCGGCAATGGGCTGGCGGCGCCGATACGACCGGCGGTTACCGGACGTTGGAGAGCCTTTGATGGCGGCGAGCGTACGCATGCGGAACACCCTGACGCTGTTTTCCTCGAACGACGATGTGCTGTGCCATCGCGTGCGGCTGGTGCTGGCGGCCAAGGGAGTCACCTATGACTTTGTCCCGGTCGACGCACAGAACCCGCCCGAGGATCTCATCGATCTCAACCCGTACCACTCGGTGCCGACCCTGGTCGAACGCGAGCTGGTCCTGTACGCCGCTTCGGTGGTCAGCGAGTACCTCGACGAACGCTACCCGCATCCGCCGCTGATGCCGGTCGATCCGCTCTCTCGCGCGCGCATCCGCCTGGCGATGCTGCGCATCGAACACGACTGGGTGCCGCAGGTCCAGGCCATCCAGCTGGGCAACAAGACCCAGGCCGAGACCGGCCGCAAGCGCCTCAAGGAGCTGTTGACCAGTGCGGTGCCGCTGTTCAAGGCCAGCAAGTTCTTCCTCAATCCGGAAATGAGCCTGGCCGACTGCGCGATGGCGCCGATCATCTGGCGGCTGCAGTCGCTGGATGTGGCGCTGCCGAAGGATGGCAAGGCGATCGAGGATTACGGCAACCGCATCTTCCGCCACCCCGGTTTCATCCGCAGCCTGACCGACCAGGAAAAGAAACTGCGCGATCTGCCGGTCTGATCCGGGGCAGCAGCGCGGTTGCGGCCGCCGCTGCCATGAACGGATCGACTGCATCGATCCGCGATGGCTGCGCACGGAGGCTGACCTGCGGGCAGGCGGGCGCGTACACTTGCAGCAGGCAACCCGGATCAAGAGCAGTCGAGCACGGCTCGGCTCTACCCCATGACTGAAGACACTTTCCGCATGACCAGCCACCGCCCGTACCTGCTGCGCGCACTGGTGGAATGGATCAACGACAACGACCTGACGCCGCACATCCTGGTCGACGCCGGCATGCCCGGCGTGCAGGTGCCGCAGAGTGCCGTCAAGGACGGCCGTGTGGTGCTGAACATCGCCGAGCGCGCGGTGGTCCAGCTGCATATCGACAACGACAGCGTGAGCTTCTCGGCGCGCTTTTCCGGCACCAGCTATCCCGTCTACGTGCCGATCTCGGCCGTGCTGGCGGTCTACGCGCGCGAAACCGGGCAGGGCATGGCGCTGCCCGATGACATCCCGGGCCACGAGCCGGGTCCGGATGACGTGCTGCCGCCGGATGATTCACCGACCCCGCCGGACGATGCGCCGCCCAAGCCGAGCGGTCGCCCGCATCTGCGGGTGGTCAAGTAACACATCGTGGCCGCCGCAAGGCGGCCATGTTGCGTGTGGCGCCGGGTGGCGCCGGGCGGCCGGAGGCCGCGGCCCCGATCAGACGTCTTCGGCGTCCCGGGTATCGATGTCGCGCCGGATCTCACTGATCCGCGCCGCGGAGGGCCCGACGAAGGCGATCAGCTGATCGCCGCGCAGCACCATCCGGCCGCTGTGCCGGTCCACGCCATCGTGCGAATACTCGAATCTGAAGGTGCGCTCCCAGCCCAGCCAGCCGTTCTCGCGGCGGCACACGCGCAGGCCGGTGGCGTGGACGCTCTGGTCCAGCCACTGCACGTTGGCGGCGTTGCAGGCGTTGCGACCCAGTTCGCCGGCGCGCTCGGCGGCGGCGCGCGACGAATTCCAGAAAGCGTAGGCAAACGCGCCGGCAATCATCAACAGGATCAGGCTGGGCATCGGTGACTCGGCGGGCGAAGGGCAGGAACCTTCAAGATGGCGACGACCATCGCATCGATCAAGCGGCAGGTCGCATCGCGGTCAGCGCGCCGGAACCGGCGCGCCCGCGGCCGGTGTCTCCGGCGACGGCAGGGCCGGGCGGGGCACTGCCGGGTCGAGAGGCGCTGCTGGTGACTCCGGCGCGACCGGCAACACCGCGTCGGGCGCGGCGGCGGCCGTGGCGGTGAGCTTGAGCAGGGCGGCCCAGTCCTGCCGGTTGAAGCTGCATTCTTCCTCGCGGCCCGGCGTGCAGGTCGCCTCGATCCCGTCGCTGCTGGCGGCCTTGGCCGGGGGCAGCTCGATGCGGCCACTGCGGTCCAGCGCCAGTTTGCGCATCACCACGCTGTTCATCACGTTGCCGCCGACCAGGTACAGGGTGTGGTCGCCGCCCATGTTGGCGGCGATCACCACTTCGCAGTGCGATTTCCAGTGGGTGACCGAGCCGTTGGACAGCGACTGCACCAGGCCGCTGTAGCTCAGCGCTTCGCGCCGGTCGCGGAGGTAGCACAGCAGGTCACCGGGCGCCGGTTTCTCCTGCGCAGGATCGGCCATCCGGTAAGGCCCGTTGTTCTGGTAGGCCGCGCGGATGTAGTCGATGTGGCGCGGTGAACGGGTGAACCCGGGCACGCCGGCGCGGGTCATCACCCAGGAAATGAAGGCAGCCGACCACGGGTTGTCCACCAGGAAGGCACGGCAGTCGGTGTCGGTGTAGCGCGTACCCGGTGGGGCCATGCAGCTCGATGCACCGGGCTGGCTGCCCATCGGTGACAACGTGCCGCTCTGCCGCCAGTAGCCGACCACGCGCTGCCAGGCAACCAGGCCGTTGTCGGCCAGGTGCACGTCTTCGGCTTCGGTCACGCTCAGGCTGGCGGCGCGGCCATCGCGGTCGATGAAGGGCCGGTACCAGAGGCGATGTTCATTGCAGGCGGTGCGCACGACGCTGGTGGCCAGCGGGCTGAGACCGAAACGCGGCGGGATGTCGCAGACTTCCGCGGCGGCGGCGCGCAGGGGCAGCAGCGCGAGCAGGGGAGACAGGCAGGCCAGAAGCGGCAGACAGCGCATGCGTGCAATCCAGAGGGGGGCGACTGCAGCCTCGCAGACCGCATCTGCCGATACCGTGAAAGCGCGGCAGGATGCAGCGGGTTTCGAAGGCGGCGGCGGCCGCCGCCGCAAGGTTCCCCCGGCGCTTACCGCTGCGGGGGGTCGCCCAGCTTCAATGACAGGTCGATCGCCTGCACGTGCTTGGTCAATCCACCGATGGAGATGAAGTCCACGCCGTCTTCGGCAATGGCGCGCAGGCCGGCCAGATCCACGCTGCCCGACACCTCCAGCGGGATGCGGCCTGCGGCGATGCGCACCGCTTCGCGCCGCAGCGCCGGGTCGAAATCATCGATCAGGATGCGGGTACAGCCCACCGCCAGCGCCTCGCGCAGCTGGTCCAGGTCTTCCACCTCCACCACCAGGGGCAGTTGCGGCCACTGAGTGCGTGCGGCCTGCACCGCCGCGGTGAGCGAGCCGGCCGCGCGGATGTGGTTTTCCTTGAGCATCACCGTATCGAACAACCCGATCCGATGGTTGTCGCCCCCGCCGCAGCGCACCGCGTACTTCTGCGCGATGCGCAGGCCGGGCAGGGTCTTGCGGGTATCGAGGATGCGCGTGCCGGTGCCGGCCACCGCAGCCACGTAGGCGGCGGTCGTGGTGGCCGTGCCCGAGAGCGTCTGCAGGAAATTCAGCGAGGTGCGTTCGGCACTGACCAGACTGCGGTTGCGCCCGTGCAGGCGCGCCAGCACGGTGCCGGCGGCAACCCGCTGGCCTTCGGCCACGTCCCAGTCGATCCGGACCTGCGGATCCAGCGCACGGTGGGTGGCGTCGAACCACGGCCGGCCGGCGATCACCGCGTCCTGCTTGCACAGCAGGTAGGCGCTGTCCGGGCGGTCCGGGAGCAGGGCGGCGGTGACATCACCGCTGCCGATATCCTCGGCCAGCGCCCGCGCCACATCGGCGGCGACCAGGGCGGCGTCGGGCGCAGGCACGGCGATCGAACTCATTTTTCCGGGAAATCGGCGATCTGGGCGGTCGCGATGGCCTCTTCGGCCAGCAGCACCGGGATCCCATCGTCGACGCGGAACACCTGCTTGCGATCGCGGGTCAGCAATGCCTCGCGCAGCGCCTGGGCCTGCGGGCTGCCATCGGCCTTGGCCACGGTGCCGGCGGCGATGGCGCGGTTGAGTGCGTCCAGGCCCGGGGCGTCGAGCAGGGACAGGGGCTGGCGCGTATCGGGCGAGCACAGCAGGTCGAGCAGCTTGCGATCCATGGATTCTTCGTCTTGCGTGGAAGACGGCTAGAATACGTCTTTAAGGCAGGTGACGGCCAATGACCCTCAACCAAACCGCGCCGCTCGTCGGCATCGTCATGGGTTCCCGCTCGGATTGGGAAACCATGCAGCACGCCGCCCAGAAGCTGGATTCGCTGGGCGTTCCTTATGAAGTGAAAGTGGTCTCGGCGCACCGCACGCCGGACGTGCTGTTCACCTATGCCGAGCAGGCGGGCCCGCGCGGCCTGCGCGCGATCATCGCCGGTGCCGGCGGTGCGGCGCACCTGCCGGGCATGATCGCGGCCAAGACCGCCGTGCCGGTGCTGGGCGTGCCGGTGCAGTCCAAGGCCCTGAACGGCATGGACTCGCTGCTCTCGATCGTGCAGATGCCGGCCGGCATCCCGGTCGCCACCTTCGCCATCGGCAATGCCGGCGCCTCCAATGCGGCGCTGTTCGCCGCGGCCATGCTGGCCCCGGCGCAGCCGGCGATCGGTGACGCGCTGGAGGCCTTCCGCGCCCGCCAGACCGAAGATGTCATGGCCCACGACGATCCGCGTCAATGAGCACCAAGACCGTCGGCATCCTGGGCGGCGGCCAGCTCGCCCGCATGATGGTCCTGGCCGGCGCGCCGATGGGCCTGCGCTTCGAATTGTTCGATCCGGCCGCCGATGCCTGCGGTGCCCAGCTGGCACCGCTGCAGGTGGCCGGGTTCGACGATGAAGACGCCCTGGCCGCCTTCGCCGCACGCGTGGACGTGGTGACGTTCGATTTCGAGAACGTGCCGGCGCAGAGCGCGAAATTCCTGGCCGGGCGCGTGCCGGTGCATCCCAATCCGGATGCCCTGGCCGTGGCCCAGGACCGCCTGAGCGAAAAGACCCTGTTCCAGTCGCTGGGCATCCCGCTGCCGCCCTTCGCCGACATCCGCAGCCGCGACGAACTGGTGGCCAGGGTCGCCGAGTTCGGCATGCCCTGCATCGTCAAGACCCGCCGCCTGGGGTACGACGGCAAGGGCCAGTTCCGGATCCGCAGCGCGGCCGACATCGACGCGGCGTGGGAGACGCTCGGCGGCCAGGTCGAGAAGACCGGCCTGATCCTGGAGGGCTTCGTCGCCTTCGATCGCGAGGTCAGCGTGGTGGCCGTGCGTGGGCAGGATGGCGAATTCCGCGCCTGGCCGATCACCGGCAACTGGCACGTCGACGGCGTGCTGTCGGCCAGCCTGGCACCGGCACAGATGTCGGCGGCCCAGCACGATGCCGCGATCGGCTACGCCCGCACCCTGGCCGAGCGGCTGGAGTACGTGGGCGTGTTCGCGCTGGAGCTGTTCTGCCGCGGCGATGCGCTGCTGGCCAACGAGATGGCGCCCCGCGTGCACAACTCCGGTCACTGGACCATCGAAGGCAGCGAGACCTCGCAGTTCGAGAACCACCTGCGCGCAGTGCTCGGCCTCCCGCTGGGCGACACGCGCATGCTCGGCCATGCCTGCATGCTCAACTGGATCGGCGCCATGCCCGATGCCGCGGCCGTGCTCGGCCAGCCCAGCGGGCATTGGCATGACTACGGCAAGCAGCCGCGCGACGGCCGCAAGGTCGGTCACGCCACCCTGCGCGAGGACGACCCGGCCACGCTGGCAGACGCCCTGGAGGCAGTGGGCGGGCAGCTGCATCGGCAGGATCAGGTGGCGCCGGTCGTCCAGGTCCTGCGCGGTTGAGCCACCGGTAGCGCCGGCCGCTGGCCAGCGCTACCGCCGCCGTGGCGCGGGTGTCAGTCGCGCAGCTGCGCGCTGACGACATCCCAGTTCACCAGCTTCCAGAACGCCTCCAAGTAGCGCGCACGGTCGTTCTGGTAGTCCAGGTAATACGCGTGTTCCCAGACGCTGCAGCCCAGCAGCGGCGTGCTCAGGCTGGTCAGTGGCGTGCCGGCATTGCGCGTGCGCTGCACGCCCAGGGCGCCACCGGGGTGCTGCACCAGCCAGACCCAGCCCGAGCCGAACAGGCCCAGCGCGGCGCGATCGAATTCCTCGCGCATCCGGCGCGCATCGCCGAAGTGCCGGCCGATCAGCTCGCCGAGGCGGCCCTGCGGATCGCCGCCGCCGCGCGGATGCAGGCCCTGGAAATAGAAGGCCTGGTTCCAGGCCTGCGCGGCCGCATCGAACAGGCTGCCCTGGCTCTGGCGCACGATGTCTTCCAGCGGCAGTTCGGCCAGCTCGCTGTTCTCGATCCGGGCATTGACCTGCTCCAGGCATGTACGCTGGTGGACGCCGTGGTGCAGGTCCAGCAGCTCGGCCGACAGGTGCGGCTGCAGGGCTTTGCGATCGTAGGGCAGGCGGGGCAGTTCTAGGGGCATGGTCACGACAGGCTCAGGACGGGGCACCGGATGCAGGGCCAACAGGCTTACAATGGCGAACGGGAAGTCTATCCGACCGGCGAGGCCGGGTTGACCCACATTGGAGGGAGAGTCGTTGTGGCGGTGATGCAGCAGATCCAGTCCGAAGTCGAACGTTACCCCCTCGTGTTGTTCATGAAGGGCACCCCGCAGTACCCCATGTGCGGCTTCTCCAGCCGTGCCGTGCAGGCCCTGATGGCCGCCGGCGCGGTCGCGCTGCGCACCGTGAACGTGCTTGAGGAGCCCGAGATCCGCGCCAATCTGCCGCGCTTCTCCAATCTGCCGACCTTCCCGCAGCTGTTCATCAACGGGGAGTTGATCGGCGGCTGCGACATCGTGCTGGAGCTGTTTGAAGCCGGCGAACTCAAGCGCATCGTCGAGGAAGCCTCCCAGGCATGAGTGCGGTCCCGTCCATCGCGGTCGGGACACAGGCGCTTTCCGGCCGGGTCATCCTTATTGCGGGCGCAGGGGGCGGATTGGGCAGTGCCGCGGCCGTTGCCTGTGCGCAGGCCGGGGCCACCGTGGTCCTGCTCGGCCGCAAGCCACGTCGGCTGGACCGCGTCTATGCCGCGGTGGAAGCGGTCGGCCCGGAGCCGCTGCTGTACCCCCTGGATCTGGAAGGTGCCACCCCGGATGACTACGCCACGCTGGCCGAGCGCCTGCGCAGCGAACTGGGGCGGCTGGACGGGCTGCTGTACTGCGCGGCCGATTTCGCCGGCCTGACCCCCTTCGAACTGGCGGATCCGGCCGCGTTCGCACGCGCCGTCCACGTCACGCTGACCGCGCCTGCGTGGCTGGCCCAGGCCTGCCTGCCGCTGCTGCGCGAACGCGAGGATGCCGCGCTGGTGTTCACCCTCGACGACCCGGCGCGGGTCGGCCGGGCGTACTGGGGCGGCTACGGCGCGGCCCAGCATGGCCTGCGCGGCCTGGTGTCCTCGCTGCACGATGAGCTCGCCCGCGGCCCGGTCCGGGTCAGTGGGCTGCAGCCCGGTCCGATGCGCACCGCGCTGCGGGCCCGCGCGTTTTCGCTGGATGAGGACCGCAGTGCCCGCGAGCCAGCCGCCTGTGCGGCCGCGGCAGTGCGCCTGCTGTCCGCCGCCGGCGCCGCCCACCGCGGCCAGATTCTCGACGCCTGAGCGGGCCGGATTCCGGCCCGGCCGGTTGGAATGCCCCGGTCACACCTGGATGTGAAGATAGCGTCATGATCGCGTTGTGAAGGCGTGTGTTTTGTCTCCAAACCGTCACAATCCGCGGTTACCGTGTTAATCTAGTGTTAACCGTTGCGGCTGAAACCAGCCTGCGGCTAGGGAACCCAGATAAAAGTCCATTCAGCCGCCAGCAGGGCTGCTTGGTCGCGTTTTTTTTCCGCCATCGCCAATCTCGCATCGAGGCTACCCCCAAATGTCCCACTCCCGTTGTCTCCGGATGTCCAAGCTCACCCTTGGTCTCGTGGCCGCACTTGCTGCCGCTCCCGCCTTCGCCCAGAGCACCTCTGCCGGTGTCGGCGGTCAGGTCACGTCCGCCGCAGGCCAGCCTGTCGCCGGCGCCGAAGTCACCATCACGCACACCGAGTCGGGCACTGTCAGCCGCGCGACCACCGATGCGGCCGGTCGTTACAACGCCCGCGGCCTGCGCGTGGGTGGTCCGTACACGATCACCATCACCAAGTCCGGTGAAGGCACCAAGACCGAAGACGGCGTCTACCTGGGCGTGAACCAGACCGGCACCGTCAACGCTGCACTGACCGGCGACCTCGCCGCGACCAACCTGGAAGCTGTCCAGGTCGTCGCCGTGGCTGCAGGCTCGGAAGTGTTCAGCGCGACCAAGATGGGTTCGGGCACCAACATCAGCCAGGAAGCCATCGAGATGGCGCCGTCGATCGGCGGCAACATCCAGGACCTGATGCGCCTCGATCCGCGCGTCACCTTCATCGATCGCGCCTCGGGCTCGATCTCGGCCGGTGGCCAGAACCCGCGTTACAACTCGATCAGCATCGACGGCGTGTCCGCCAGCGATACGTTCGGCCTGGAAGGCAACAACATGCCGACCCGCCGCCAGCCGGTCGCGATGGAAGCCATCGAAGCGCTGGACATCAACCTGTCCAACTACGATGTGAGCATCGCCTCGGCCGTGGGCGCCACCGTGAACGCGGTGACCAAGTCCGGTACCAACGAATTCCACGGTTCGGTGTACGGCACCTACCGTGACGGCGACTGGTTCGGTGACAACCCGGAAGGCGAGCCCTTCAACGGCTTCACCAAAGAAGAAACCTACGGCGTGACCGTGGGCGGCCCGATCGTCAAGGACAAGCTGTTCTTCTTCGCCAACTACGAGAAGTTCAAGCAGGCCGCGCCGGGTGCCGACATTTCCGGTACCGCGCTGGGCCAGTCCAACGCCGACTTCAACATGGCCGACGTGACCCGTGCGCAGCAGATCGCGCAGGACACCTGGGGCTTCAATGCCGGCGGCCTGGAAAGCAACGGCAATACCGAGCTGGAAGAGTACGCGATCAAGTTCGACTGGAACATCAACGACAATCATCGCGCCAACTTCCGTTACAGCAAGCTCGAGCAGGACAAGCTGCGCATCAACGGCATGAACTCGACGTCCGCAGCGGCGCTGAGCTCTTACTGGTACCAGCACGTCAAGACCAACGAAAGCTACGTCACGCAGCTGTTCAGCGACTGGTCCGACAACTTCTCGACCGAGCTGAAGGCTTCGTACCGCGAGTACTCCGCGATCCGCCAGGTGCCGACCAACGCGCCGAGCATCCGCATCTACTTCCCGGATGGCGTGAACGCGCAGGGCGACTCGCTGTACCTGGGTACCGAGGCGAACTCGCACAACAACATTCTGGAAACCAAGGCGTGGAACTACTACGCCGCCGGTACGCTGACCCTGGGCGACCATGACCTGAAGTTCGGTGCCTCCTACGACACCAACGACATCTACAACTACTACGGCGCCAACTCGTGGGGCACCTACACGTTCTACGGCCTGGACAACTTCGCCGCAGGCCGTTGGCAGACCTACCAGCTGGCGAGTGAAAATTCGCCGGGCTCGATCGCGGCCGATTACGAGTTCAGCAACCTGGCCCTGTTCGTGCAGGACACCTGGTACGTCAACAACAACCTGACCCTGACCCTGGGCCTGCGTGCGGATCGTCCGGATTCCAGCCCGGAGCCGCAGTTCAACCAGAAGGCGCAGGACGTCTTCGGTTACAACAACAGCAAGGTCTTCGGCAGCAACTTCCTGATCCAGCCGCGCGTTGGCTTCAACTACACCTTCGACACCGATCGTCCGACCCAGCTGCGTGGTGGCGTCGGTCTGTTCCAGGGTGATTCCCCGCAGGTGTGGATCAGCAACAGCTATTCCACCACGGGCTTCAACTACGGTTCGTACAACTTCACCGGCTATCGCCCGGACCTGCCGTTCAGCCCGGACAAGGACAACCAGCCGGTTCCGGCCTCGGGCCCGAACTCCGGCCTGACCCAGAACGTCAACTTTGTCGGCAACGATTTCAAGATGCCGTCGACCTACAAGGCCAACCTGGCCCTGGATCACGAACTGCCGTGGAATGGCCTGGTCGCATCGGCCGAGCTGCTGATGACCAAGGTCAAGAACGGCCTGTACTACCAGCACCTCAACCTGGGTGACAGCCGCGTCGTGGGTCCGGATGGTCGCGTGAACTACTACCGTCCGTCGGCCGATGGCCGCCTGTGGGAGACCGGCGATGCGCGGAACAACTACGCCGCCGCTGGCTTCAACAACGTCTACCTGATCGACAACACCGACAAGGGCCGCACCTCGCAGTTCACCGTGTCGCTGAGCAAGCCGTGGGCACCGGACAGTGACTGGTCCTGGAACATTGGTTACACCTACACCGATGCCAAGGAAGTGGGCAGCCTGACCAGCTCCACCGCCAGCTCGGGCTGGGGCTACCAGTACGCTTACAACGCCAACGAGGAAGTGCTGAACACCTCGCGCTACCAGATCCGTGACCGCTTCTCGGGTGCGCTGAACTGGAAGCACGCGTTCTTCGGTGACTACGAAACCCGCGTCGGCCTGGTCTACGAAGGCCGTAGCGGTCGTCCGTTCAGCTACCTCTACGTGAACGATGCCAACGGTGACGGCCGCACGGCCAACGATCTGTTCTACGTGCCGGCAGGCCCGGGCGACGTGCTCTTCGGCAACCTGACCCGTGGCGGTGGCTTCACCGCGGACGCGGCCATGGAGAAGAACTTCTTCGATTGGCTGGCTGCGAACCCGGATCTGGCCAAGTACGCCGGTGGCGTTGCCCCGGCCAACAAGTTCCGCAGTGGCTGGATCAACACGTTCGACATCCGCATCACCCAGCAGCTGCCGGGCTTCATGAAGGGTCACAAGTCGGAAATCTGGCTCGACATCCAGAACGTCGGCAACATGCTCAACAAGGACTGGGGCAACATCTACGACTACGGCTTCTACGCCAACGCTCGTGTTGCCACGCTGCAGGGCATCTACGACGGCAAGTACGTCTACAACTTCCGTAACGCCGATTCCCCGGCGGTGGCCAACCAGGATGCCGACGGCTTCGACGCCGGTGTCTCGCAGTGGTCGCTGCAGCTGGGCTTCCGTTACCAGTTCTGATGCACTGATGTAACAGCGCTGTAACCAGAACGGCCGGGGAAACCCGGCCGTTCTGCTGTCCGCGGACCGGCGCCATGCCGGGCAGGGGCCTTGCGCACGCCCTGCCAAGCGCGTATGTTTCATTGGTTGCGCGCGGTTTTCCCCCGGAGCAGTGGCCCAGCAGGCCTGCCGGTAGCGCACCACCCCCCAACGGCCGGCTTTCCGGCCGTTTTGCTTTTTAAGGGGGCAGCGTTACAGTCGGAAACCTTGAGGAAAGCAGAAAAGATGGACATGACGATCACCGAAAAGCCGGCGCGCACGCTGCCGGTGCAGGACGCGCGGATCTACCCGCGCGGTGGGCTGGATGTGTTGTCGCGCGCGGAAGTCGCGCGCCTGCGCGATGCCTCCAGTGGCGGCATGCACGAGCTGCTGCGCCGCTGCGCGCTGGCCGTGCTGACCAGTGGCAGTGCCTCGGACGATCCGCGCGCGGCGCGCGATCTCTACCCCGATTTCGATATCCAGGTCGCCCAGCAGGACCGCGGCGTCCGCATCGACCTGGTCAACGCGCCGGCCATGGCCTTCGTGGATGGCGAGATCATCCGCGGCGTGGCCGAGCTGCTGTTCGCGGTGGTCCGCGACCTGGCCTACATGGCCATCGAAATGGGCCCGCAGTACGCGGCGGAGCTGGAATCCTCCGACGGCATCACCAACGCCGTGTTCGGGCTGCTGCGCAACGCGCGCATCCTCAACCCGGGCGACCCGAACCTGGTCGTGTGCTGGGGCGGCCATTCGATCTCGCGCGATGAGTACCTGTACACCAAGCAGGTCGGCTACGAGCTGGGCCTGCGCGGGCTGGACATCTGCACCGGCTGCGGCCCGGGCGCGATGAAGGGTCCTATGAAGGGCGCGACCATCGCCCACGCCAAGCAGCGCAAGCACGTCACCCGTTACATCGGCCTGACCGAGCCGGGCATCATCGCCGCCGAGTCACCGAACCCGATCGTGAACCACCTGGTGATCATGCCGGACATCGAGAAGCGTCTCGAAGCGTTCGTGCGGATCGGCCACGGCATCCTGGTGTTCCCGGGCGGTGTCGGCACCGCCGAGGAGATCCTGTACCTGCTGGGCATCCTGCTGCGCGAAGAGAACAAGGATCTGCCGTTCCCGCTGATCCTGACCGGCCCGACCGTGGCCGCACCGTACTTCGAGCAGATCGACCGCTTCATCCGCCTGACCCTGGGCGAGGAGGCGGCCGGCCGCTACGAGATCGTGATCGGCGATCCGGTCACCGTCGCCCGCAAGATGACCCAGGGCATCAAGCGCGTGCGCGAGCACCGCCTGGCGCAGAAGGATTCGTTCTTCTTCAACTGGTCGGTGGACATCCCGCTGGCCTTCCAGCAGCCGTTCGTACCGACCCACGAGGCCATGGCCGCGCTGGACCTGCACCACGGCCGTGCCCCGCATGCCCTGGCGGCCGACCTGCGGCGTGCCTTCTCCGGCATCGTGGCCGGCAACGTGAAGGAAGACGGCCTGCGCCGCATCGAGGAATTCGGCCCGTTCGAGATCCACGGCGACGCCGACATGATGCTGGCCCTGGACGAACTGCTGCGCGCTTTCGTGGAGCAGCGCCGGATGAAGATCTCCGGCGAGTACCAGCCCTGCTATCGGGTCATGGCCTGATCCATCCCGGCGGCGGACGGGGGTCCGCCGCCGGGTTCGCGTCAACGGCTTGACGCCTGTCGCCCCGGGGCGACCGTTCGTCCTGCCGCCGCTTGCGGGTGGGCGGCGGGACGTCCATCTTTGCACCATCACGCTGGGGAGCGTTCCATGTCTTTGCGCCTGTCCAAGGGCTTCACGCTGGTTGAGTTGATGATCACGCTCGTCGTCCTGGGCGTGCTGATGGCGATCGCGTTCCCGAGCTTCCGGAGCACGATCCGTTCCAACCAGGTGGCAGCCACCAACAACGAAGTGCTGGGACTGGTCTCGGTGGCCCGCAGCGAAGCGATCCGCAACAACCGCGGCGGCGGCGTCTGCCCCAGCGCCGACGGAAGCAGCTGCAACGGCTCGTGGAACAACGGCATCATCGCCTACGGCGATGTCGACGGAAGCGGTGGCTTCAACACAGGCGATGTCGTGCTGCGCTATACCCCGGGGCGTCCTAACCTGGCGATCAGCAGCGCGGTGACGGCAGCCAGCGGCATCACGTTCGACAGCCGGGGGCGTCGCCGCGCCGCGGCGAACCAGTCGATCACCATCACGCCGGAAAACTGCAGGCCGGGCGAGCCGCGCCGGACGTTGACGGTCAATCTTTCCGGCCAGGTCCGGGCAGTGCAGGACACCTGTTCATGACACGACGCACTTTTCCCTTCGCGCGCCGCGCGCAGGGCTTCACCCTGCTGGAGGTGCTGGTCGCACTGCTGGTGCTGGGCGTGGGCCTGCTCGGTTTCGCGCTGCTCCAGACGATGAACGTGCGCTTCGTGCAGAGTTCCAACTACCGCACCCAGGCCACCAACCTGGCCTACGACCTGATCGACCTGATGCGCGTACAGCGCGTGGCCACCCTGGAGGGCGGTTCCTACACCGGGGCCAGCTTCGCCGCAGGCGCGGTCACCCCGCCGGCGGGGGCCTGTACCTGGCCCACGGGGGCGGCGGTCACCCAGGCGCAGAACATCGCGCGCTGGCAGTGCCAGGTGGTCAAGACGCTGGGCGAAAAGGCCAGCGCCAACGTAAGCCTGACCAACGGGATCGTGACGGTCGGGATCAGCTGGGGCGACCAGCGGTGGGACAAAGCGAATCCGGATTCCACCACCACCTTCACCCTGGTGACCCGCCTATGAAGACCCGCATCCACCCCCCGCGTGCCATGCGAGGGCTGTCGTTGGTCGAGTTGATGATCGCCATGGTCATCGGCTTGATCATGCTGCTGGCCGTGGTGCAGATTTTCTCGGCGTCGCGCGCTGCCTCGCGCCTGTCCGAGGGCGCGGCACGCACCCAGGAAAACGCGCGTTTCGCACTGGACTTCCTGGAGCGCGATATCCGCATGGCCGGGCACATGGGCTGCGTCAATGACCAGGCCCACATCGTCAAGGCCGCCGATGCGATCCGGATCAACCTGACCGGCATTACCCCGGGCGCGGGCTCGCCGGTGGACTTCAACATTCCGATCCAGGGGTATGACGCCCCGAGCAGTGCACCGGGCAGCACCCTGACCCTGGGCGGTACCTGGGCAGGGGTCGCCACGGCGCCGGCCTCCATCACCGGTCTGTCCCCGGCACCGCTGGGCGGCAGCGATATCCTGGTGCTGCGCTACCTGGCGCCCGAAGCGGCGCCGGTGCTGACCATCGCCCCGGCTGCCAACTCCACCCTCACCATCAGCAGCGCCGCCGCCACGCGCCTGACCGCAGGCCTGTCCGGCTCACCGTCGCTGTTCGCCGTGGGCGATTGCAGTGGCGTGGACATCTTTGCCGGCACGCTGGCCGGGACCACGGTCACCGCCACCAACACCAATCTGGCCCGCTACGCCGCCAACAACGCGGTGACGATGCTCTATCGCGCCGAGGCCATGGTGTATTACATCGCCAACAACAGTGCCACGCCGGCGCAGCCGTCGCTGTACCGCGCACGTGCCAACGGAAATGGTGTCTACCAGACCGGCGAGGAGCTGGTGGAAGGCATTGAAAGCCTGCAGTTCCTGTACGGCCTGGATCAGGCCACCAACATCACGCTGTACCAGCCGCCGTCGGGCAAGATCACCGGCCAGCAGCCTGCCGGGCAGGTGAGTACCGCCGCCAATGCCACCGCGGTGGGTGCCTGGCGCCGTGTCGGTCTGGTCCAGGTGGGTCTCCTCGCGCGGAGTCCGCAGCCGGCCGCAGCGGCGCAGCCGAATGCAGCCATCGCCAAGCATGGCGTGCTCGGCGTCACCTTCGACAACGCCACCACCAGCGACAACCGCTACCGGGCTTCGTATGAAGTTTCGGTGGCGTTGCGCAACCGCCTGTTCGGAAACTGAGCCATGAACCGCCAGCCCTCCCTTGCCTTCGCCGCGCCGCGCCACCAGCGCGGTGCCGTGCTCTACGTCGCGCTGATCATGTTGATCCTGCTGTCGCTGCTGGGCATTGCCGGCATGCAGGTCGCCAACATGCAGGAAAAGATGTCGTCCAACTATCGGCAGGTCAACGTCGCATTCCAGCGAAGTGAGCAGGCCGTGCGGACCACCGAGAACCAGGTCGAGGCGCTGGCCAACCGTGACAGCAGCGCCGGTGCCACCGGCGCGTTGACCTCCGCCAGCATCGAGATCCAGTGCGATAACGGCTACGACCCCTCGGTCTGGGCCGCCGAGCGCCGGCAGAGCGATGGCGAGGTCATCAAGGTGCGCCAGATCGAAAGCTGCATCCAGGGCGAGGCGCCGCTGGAGATGGGCCGGCCGGTGGATGTGGCCACGCCGGTATACCAGATCACTGCCTATGCATCCGATGCCGACGGGGCCAACAACCCGGGCACATCGGCCGTTGCCATCGATACCGTATTCAAGCTCTGAGGATGGCTGCCATGGCAAGCCGCAAGTTCAAGATCATCACCGGTGCCAGCGTGGCAGCGGTCCTGGGCGCTGGCGCGTTCATCTATTCGTTGTTTGCCGCGCAGGGCCAGGGCGTCCTCGCGCAGGCACCGTTGAACGTGCAGGTGCCGGTCCCGCCCTCGTTCATCATGGCGGTCGACAACTCCGGCTCGATGACGTTCCAGACGCAGTTCCCGGGCACCGACGGCCAGGTCTGCTGGAACCGTACACGGCTGAGTTTCTTCAACGCCGATGGCAGCCTCGCGCTCTCCGGCAACTGCGGCTACCTGTATGTGATGCCGGGCAGCCGCGGCGGTACCGGTCGCCTCGGCCTGCCGCCGCTGGATCTGTATGGTTTCGCACGTTCGTCGACCTACAATCCGACCTACTTCGATCCCTCGATCAATTATCAGCCCTGGATCAACCGGGACGGCCAGTCCTACGGAAATGCATCCATCACCGACACGCGTATCGACCCGCGCAACGCGGATACGATCAACCTGGCCGCGGACTATTTCGATACCAGTGACGACAGCGCCTTCCGCATGCAGAACGGGATGGTGATCCCGGCGGGCACGCGCTTCCGGGTCAACAACCAGACGTACGAACTGAACTACGACTACACCTGGGAGCTGGGCCAGGTCACCGCATACTTCCGGTATTACCCGGGCGTGTTCTACATGCCGTACACGAACAACAACGATGCCCGCCCGCTGTTGGAAGGCAGCAATGCCTATGCCAACGTGCCGCGGGTCCGGGTGAACAATGTCTGTGGCACGGGCTGCCACATGTGGAAGTACTCCATCCGCAGCAGCGACACCGCCGCCCTGCAGAATTTCGCCAACTGGTTCTCCTACTACGGCAATCGCAACCGCGCGATGATCGCCGGCATGACCCAGTCGATGGCCGACGTCAACAAGATGTACGTGGGTTACTTCCGCATCGGCTCGCACGGCTCCTACGACAGCTCGACCGATTCCCGCAAGCGGCTGCCGATCTATGACATGGGCGAGCCGGCTCAGAAGCGGCAGCTGTACGACAACATGATCGCGTTGACCGCCGGCGGCGGCACCCCGAACCGCCAGGCCGTCAACGCGGCCGGGCTCCAGTTCAAGCGCACCGATACGGACGCACCGGTCAAGCTGTCCTGCCAGAAGAACGCGGTGATGCTGTTCACCGACGGCTTCAGCAACGGCGGCACGCCGTCGTCGACCAATGCCGACGGCGACATGGGCGCGCCGTTCCGCGATGGGCACTCCGGCACCATGGCCGATATTGCCGCGACCTATTACAACAGCCCGTTGCGCACCGATCTGCCGGCGGGGCAGGTCAGGGTGCCCAGCAGCTGCGCGGCAGGCAGCGTCGACCCGAAGCTGGACTGCAACACCAATCTGCATGTCAACTTCTATGGCGTCACGCTCGGCGCGCGCGGCGAGCTGTTCAACCCGGACCAGACCCAGGATCCGTACACGACACCGGCCATCTACAACAATTGGCCTTCGGCGCAGGATGACAATCTTTCCACCGTCGACGATATCTGGCACGCCACGGTCAATACCCGCGGCGAGTACATCAATGCCCGCACGCCGGCGGACATCACCGGTGCCATGCGCCGCATTCTTTCCTCGGTGAATGCCGGTGCATCCACGTCCGGCAGCATCAGCATGACCGGCGCCCGGATCGGCGCCGGCTCGCTGGCGGTGACGCCGTCCTATGAAGTGGCCAACCAGAGCACCGACTGGTTCAGTCGCCTTGCTGCCTTCCGGTTGTCGGTCAACCCCACCACGCGGGTCGCTGAAGAAACGGCGGCGTGGGAGGCGAGCGCGAGTCTGGCGCTGCAGGCCTTCGCCAGCCGCCGCATCGTGACCACCAAGGGCACTGCGGCGCTGGACTTCAACGGCAACAACGTCAGCCTCGCGGACCTGTGCACCAAAACGTTGAACAATCCGGGGATGTCGCGGTGCGACGCGGCTGAAATCACCCAGCTCGGCGGGGACGCGACCTCGGCGGTCAACTATCTGCGCGGCGACACGAGCCGTGAGGCGCGCTTCAGCGGTGGCATCTTCCGGACCCGCACCACCCTGCTGGGTGACATCGTCAATTCCAGCCCGGTGATCAGTTCTCCGCTGGACGACTACGGCTATCGCTCGTTGGGCGGCACCTACGCCAGCACCTACGCCACCTTCCTGCAGAACAAGCGTCAGAATCGCAGGCACATGGTGTACGTGGGGGCCAACGACGGCATGCTGCATGGTTTCGATGGCGGACTCACTGCGGATGGCACGCCCAACAGCACCGGCGGCCAGGAAGTGTTTGCCTATGTGCCGGCGACCGCGCTGGGCCATATGGGCAACCTGCTGTTCCCCTATGTCGCCAACAAGCAGGGCGACCAGAAATTCGCCCATCGCTACTACGTGGACGGGCAGGTCACCGTGGCGGACATGCAGTTCACGGCGGGGTGGGGCACTGCGCTGGTCGGCGCCGCAGGCGCGGGCGGCCGTTCGGTGTTCGCCTTGAACGTCAGCGATCCGCAGTCGTTCGGTACCACCAGCCGGCTGTGGGAAATCAGCGACCTCAACACCTCGCTCTCGCAGGATGTCCGCAACAACATCGGTTTCGTGCGCAGCAAGCCCGTGATCGTGCCCACCCGCACCGGCACGGGCGGCGTCGCCTGGAAGGCGATCTTCGGCAACGGCTACAACAGCATCAGCGGCAAGGCCGTCCTGTTCGTGGTGGACATGAATGACGCAAGCATCCGCATGATCGAGGCGGTCGAAGGTACCGGCGCGCCGTCGGGCACCAACGGGATCGGCAGCATCATTGCGGTGGATCGCTTCATGACCACCACCACCGGCGGTACCTCGGTCCGTGGCCGTGGTCGCGATGGCATGGCCGACACGGTCTATGCAGCCGACCAGCGCGGTGCGATCTGGAAGTTCGATCTCGAATCGACGGCCACGTCGGTGACCCGTCCCGTGTTCACCACCCGGACCAGCACGGAAACCAGCAGCGGCACCACGTTGACCTACCGCCAGCCGATCACCGGTGGCATGACGGCGGTCACGGGCGCAGGCGATGGCGTGATGCTGATCTTCGGCACCGGCAGCTTCTGGTTCAATGGTGATGAGCGCGACGCCACCGTGCAGGGCCTGTATGGGATCAACGACAACTCGGTCGGTCAGCCTGCGACCACGCTCACGGTCGCCAATCTGACGCAGTACACCGTTACTTCGGCTCGGACACTGAACGCCGGCACCCCCTCCACCTCGGCCAATGCCGGGTGGACGGTGGCTCTGCCCGCCGGGGAGCGCGCCGTCGGCAATCCGACCGTGTCCTCGGGCATCGTGTTCATTCCGACCTATGTGCCGAACCAGGCACAGGCCGGCTGCTCCACCGAAGGCACCAACTGGCTGTTTGGTCTCTACACGGCCAGCGGACTGGCCGCACTGGATCAGGCACGCAAGGTCTCGCCGACCGGCGATCTGGTCGGGACCGGAACGGCGGCGATTTCGCTGAACACCGACGGCACCTCGCCGGTGACCGACGTGACCGCCAGCGTGATTCCGCGCCTGTCCAACGGCAGCGGACCGCAGGACCGTGCGTGCTGGATGACCATCAACGCGCCGGGCGCCGAACCGCTGTACATTCCTTACCCGTGCGGCCGCCAGTCCTGGCGCCAGCTGCAGTAATCCGGAGAACCTCAGATGCACGCTGTTGCCCCTGCTTCGACCCTTGGCCGCCTGCGCAACGCGCAGGCGGGTTTCACCCTGATCGAACTGATGATCGTGGTGATGGTCATCGCGATCCTTGCCGCGATTGCGTACCCGTCCTATACCGAGCAGGTGCGGAAGTCGCGTCGAGGCCAGGCGAAGGCCGATCTGGCGGAGCTGACCCAGTTGGCGGAGCGTTACCACACCGCCAACAGCACCTATCAGAATTTCAGCCTGCCGTTCAGCAACTCTCCGCGCGACGGCGGCACCGCACAGTACGCGATCACGTTCACCGGCACCCAGTCGACGTTCCGGCTGACCGCAACGCCTTCCACGGCGACCAAGCAGAACCGGGACAAGTGCGGCACGCTCACGATCAACCAGGCCGGCGTGAAGACACCGGCGGAAGCCACCGTTGCAGGGTGCTGGTGATCGACGCGGGAGTTGCATCGGCTGCGAGCAGCGTCTAGAATTCGCGTCCCCGCCCGAATAGCTCAGCCGGTTAGAGCACTTGACTGTTAATCAGGGGGTCGTTGGTTCGAGTCCAACTTCGGGCGCCAGATTCAAGCAGAAAGCCGCGAGAAATCGCGGCTTTCTGCGTTTCCAGCCGGGCCGGCAACCGGGTCGCGGGGCTTCAGGGGCAGGGCGTGTTGCCGTGATGCACCTCCGAGCGTACCCGGCCGCTGTTGCTGATCACGACCTTGCCCCGGATGCGCTTGCGCACGCAGATGGTCACCGTCAGGTTGGTCCCTATGCTGCGCCCGTCCTGGGTATAGCGCAGCCGCTGGCGGCCATGGGTCGCGCTGGCCTGAAGGGTGGCCGTGCGCGACGTCGGTCGCTCGTAGCGCAGGACATCTTCGGCTCGCCCCGGATGCTCTTTTCGGTGCGGATCCAGGTAGATCATCCAGCCATGGGTCCATTCGCCACCGCAGTGACGGCCGTCCTCGCTCGGGCAGATGCTGATCGCCACGCGACGCGTGACCGCAGTGGACCTGGCCATGGCGAACGACGCGGTCAGGTGCATCCGCACGCCATCCGCGCCGATCCGGTCCTGGAGCCCGCGCAGCGAGGGCAGCGCGATCGCGGCGAGGAGTGCCACGATGGCGAGGCTGGCCAGCAGTTCCAGCAGCGTTACCCCGCGGCTGGGGTGGGGGCGAGGGCGAGACGGGCGCATGGGTGTCCCTGAGGCAGGAACGCCTACGGTGCTCCGGCCATCCAGTCCGGACCATCAGGCCAATCGGCATCGCCGGGTCATCCAGCCCCTCAGCCAGCCGTCACCAAGCCCCCCGTTATACTGAACGCTTCCGGGCAGTGGCGGCACCATGAGCGATCCCTTCCAACTTGTATCCCCGTATTCCCCGGCCGGCGACCAGCCGGCGGCGATCGAGCGGCTGACCGAGAATTTCGAGGCCGGCATCGCCAAGCAGACCCTGCTGGGCGTCACCGGCTCCGGCAAGACCTACACGATCGCCAACGTGATCCAGAAGGTGCAGAAACCGACCCTGGTGATGGCGCCGAACAAGACGCTGGCGGCGCAGCTGTACGGCGAATTCAAGTCGTTCTTCCCGCACAACGCGGTGGAGTACTTCGTCAGTTACTACGATTACTACCAGCCCGAGGCCTACGTGCCCTCGTCGGACACCTTCATCGAGAAGGACAGTTCGATCAACGAGCACATCGAGCAGATGCGGCTGGCCGCGACCAAGACCCTGCTGTCGCGCCCGGACGCGATCGTGGTGGCCACCGTGTCTGCGATCTACGGCCTGGGCGCACCCGAAGACTACCTGTCGATGCGGCTGATCCTGTCCACCGGCGAGCGCATCGAGCAGCGCGACCTGATCAAGCACCTGACCCAGCTGCAGTACACGCGCAACGAATACGAGCTGCACCGCGGCACCTTCCGCGTGCGCGGCGAAGTGGTGGACGTGTTCCCGGCCGAATCGGACAGCGAGGCGGTGCGCATCGAGCTGTTCGAAGGCGAGGTCGAGCAGATCAGCATGTTCGATCCGCTTACCGGTGAGAGCCTGCGCAAGCTGATGCGGTACACCGTCTATCCCAAGACCCATTACGCCACCACGCGCGAGCGGGTGCTCTCGGCGGTGGACACGATCAAGGCCGAGCTCAAGGTGCGGCTGGAACAGCTGTACGAGCAGAACAAACTGGTGGAAGCGCAGCGTCTGGCGCAGCGCACCCAGTTCGATCTGGAGATGATGGCCGAGGTCGGCTACTGCAACGGCATCGAGAACTACTCCCGGCACCTGACCGGCAAGAATGCCGGCGATCCGCCGCCGACGCTGTTTGATTACCTGCCCGCCGATGCGCTGCTGGTGATCGACGAATCGCACGTCACCATTCCGCAGATCGGGGCGATGTTCAAAGGCGACCGCTCGCGCAAGGAGACGCTGGTGGAGTTCGGCTTCCGCCTGCCGTCGGCGCTGGACAACCGGCCGCTGCGGTTCGAAGAATGGGAAGAGCGCTGCCCGCGCAGCATTTACGTGTCGGCCACGCCGGGCCCGTACGAACTGCGCGAGACCGAGGGCGAGATCACCGAACTGGTGGTGCGCCCGACCGGCCTGATCGATCCGGTGGTCGAGATCCGTCCGGTCGGCACCCAGGTGGACGACCTGATGAGTGAGGTCAACGAGCGGATCAAGCTCGGGGACCGCGTGCTGGTCACCACGCTGACCAAGCGCATGGCCGAAAACCTCACCGAATACCTGACCGAACACGGCATCCGCGTCCGTTACCTGCATTCGGATATCGACACGGTCGAGCGCGTGGAGATCATCCGCGATCTGCGCCTGGGCAAGTTCGATGTGCTGGTCGGCATCAACCTGCTGCGCGAAGGCCTGGACATGCCCGAGGTGTCGCTGGTGGCGATCCTCGATGCCGACAAGGAAGGCTTCCTGCGGTCCACCGGTTCGCTGATCCAGACCATCGGCCGCGCGGCCCGCAACCTGCGCGGCAAGGCGATCCTGTACGCGGACAAGATGACGCGCTCGATGCAGGCGGCGATCGACGAAACCGACCGGCGCCGCGCCAAGCAGGTGGAATACAACACCGAGCACGGCATCGTGCCCAAGTCGGTCCTGCGGCCGATCACCGATGTGCTGGAGGGCGCGCGTTCGGAAGCGGCCGAAAAGGAATCGCGCGGCAAAGGCAAAGGCAAGGGGAAGAGCGGCAAGGTCGCCGAGGATGCGGTGGATTACCGCACGCTGGACCCGGGCCAGATCGCCAAGCGGCTGCAGGCGCTGGAGCAGAAGATGTTCCAGCACGCACGCGATCTGGAGTTCGAAGATGCCGCCCAGGTGCGCGATCAGATCCGCCAGTTGAAGGAGGCCAGCCTCGGCTGAACAACGCATCGTGAAAAACCTTCACAAAAGTGTTGCTCTTCTGGAAGGACCTCTCTAATATACGCCGCCTGCACCGACGAATTCGACGGCACGCAGCGAGAAAAACGGGCGGTTAGCTCAGCGGTAGAGCACTACCTTGACATGGTAGGGGTCACAGGTTCGAACCCTGTACCGCCCACCACTCTCAGGCCAGATGCACCAAGGCTTGAAGTGGAAAGAGCAGTTTGAGGGGTCACGCAAGGTGACCCCAAAGTGACCCCAAGTAGGGCACTCAGTCTTGGAACATCCTTCCCCAGATCTTCGATAATCGCAGTCAGCGCGGCGCGTGCCGGGCCCATGTAGGCCGGGTCGAACTTCGCGTATGTGTCCGTGGTGCCGCCCGCGTGGTGGCCGAGCAGGCCAGATACCTCCCAGGCGGGCACACCACGCTGCCGCAGCCACGTCGCCAGCGTATGCCGCACCGTCTTTGGAACGAACCACGACGGCAACAGGGCGCGTTTGCGGAGCTTCCGCCACGTCGTCTTGAGCGACTGGATGTGCCGGCCGTGCCAGTGGACCAGATAGGCCTGGGTCTTCACCGTGCCGAGGTAGGCCTCCAAGGCCGGCAGCAGCGGGACAGTCGGACGGTACTTCTTGGTCTGCCGCCGCCCGGCCGGGTTCAGGTGGACGAGCCGAGCCGCGGTGTCGATCTGGAACCGCTGCAGGTCGCGCGCTGCGTCGCCCCGACAGGCGGTGCACAGCCGGATCAGGAAGTAGGCCCAGACGTGCTCGGGCATATCGGTGTTGAGCAGCCGCACAATCTGGTCTCGGGTGGCGTAATGCGGGTAGGCCTCCCCGATAGGGGGTAGTTCAACGAACGGCACCTGCGTGATCTCCCCGCGCTTCCAGGCCCGATTCATCGCGGATTTCCCCACTCCCAGCATCCGGCGGACGTAGCCGTCGGTGTAGTCCCGTTCGGCCAGCCACTTCATGAAGTCTTCCTGGCGCGTGATGGTCACGTCAGCCACGGTGGCCGCCGGGCCGAAGAATTCATTCCACAGGTCCACACCCCGGCTCGCGCTGTCCTTGCTGGCCAGGGCGTCGCCGTGCTGGTGCATGTAACGGGTCAGGACCGTGCTCAACAGCACGTCGGACGGCGCCTGGTCCTTCATCGCGGCGTTTTCCACGAACCATTGGGCCAGGGCTACCTTGGCTTCTTCAGGATCTCTTGTGCCAAGCGAAGCGCGCTGCTTGCATCCCGTGGCGTCGCGCCACGCCCGATACCAGACGGTTGAGCCTTTGCGTTGCTCGAGCCAGTAGTCGCCGAGACGGAAGCGGGTTGACACGTTTGCTGCTCCAGGTAGTTCAGTAGATGCGTTTCGGTGTAGCGGGCCTGCCGGCCGATCCGGGTGAACCCTATCTCGCCGGCCGCGCGGCGGCGGCGCAGGGTCACCTCGGCGACCCCCAAATAGGCCGCCGCCTGTTCCTCGGTGTACAGGTCAGGCAGTCGCTCAGCGGCGCCCATGGGCACCTCCCGCCGCATTTCGGCGGGCCGGGGTGGTCAGGGCCGTGCCGAAATCCAGCTGAACGATATTGTCCGCCGCCGGCACCGTGATCGCGGGCATGACCTTCCGCGCGCTGCGGGCAGGGCGGTTGATGCGCCGCCATTCGGCCAAAGCATGGCCGGGCTCTGCATGCTTGCTGGTGGCGCGGCATTTGCACTCGACCAGGTGGCCGCCGCCGCGGTCGACGCCGCGCATATCGAGGATGTGGCGCGCGCTGTGACCGGCGGCGCAGGCAGGCAGGCCTTCGGGGTGGCTGATGTGTTTCTGGGTCATGCTGCATCTCCAAAAGAAAGGCCGGGCTGCACCGCGCGGATGCGTGCCTCGGCGATCGCGGCGTATTCAGGATCACGTTCAATGCCAACGAACTGGAAGCCGTCCATGAGCGCGGCCCGACCTGTGCTGCCGCTGCCGGCGAACGGATCCAACACTAGACCGCCGCGCGGGGTGACCAGGCGGCACAGGTAGCGCATCAGGTCCGTCGGCTTCACGGTGGGGTGATGGTTGCCGTTGCGGGCCGGCCAGTTGGTCTGCTCGCGATCGCGCATCGTTGCACCAGCGGCGCCCGCTGGTGTCGGACCGGTTTGCACTCCGTCATTCCGGTCTGCTCGGGTGGCCTTGGCGCAGTAGAAGAATCGAGCGGCGCTACCATCCAGATCCATTCGCGGCTCTGGCTTCCTGGTGCCGTGCCGCATGGCACCGTATATCGCATTGCCCTGAGCACTACCGTCTGTTCTTGCTCGCCCCTGCTGCCCCTGGGCCAGTGGAAACGCTGCACGGACCTCGTCGCTGCCATCGTGAATTAGGTTCGCCGGCCATCGGCCAGCGGGCTGGTCGAATTCCCCTGTTGCGCGTGCGCCGGCGCGGTTCATTCCTGTTGGCGACATGGCAGGGCTGACTGATCTTCCAGACGCCGAGTAAGCACCGCCAGAGAGGTCCTCCACGGTGGGCACCCGGCAGGCCTCGATGTTCAGCCCGCCCGTGCCGTGTTGCAGCCAGTTTGCTTCAGTCGTGCCTGTGAGGGGCTTCCGCGCCATCGTGATCGGCTCGAGCGCAGGCTTCAACGCAGTACCACCCCACTCACCGTTGTGCGATTTCGGGAAGCCGCTGCCGTACACCCACGCGATCATGTCGCGGATCTCGAATCCAGCATCCTCGATGCGCACGGCCATCCGGTGCTGGGTGCGCGTGCCGGCGAACGCCAGCAGGTGCCCGCCCGGTTTCAGCACGCGCAGGCATTCTGCCCAGGTCTCAGTGCTCGGCACATCGTAGTCCCACCGCTTGCCCATGAAGGACAGGCCATAGGGCGGATCCGTCACGATGGCATCGATCGAGGCGGCGGCAATGGCGCGCATCACTTCGAGGCACTCTCCGACGTGGATCACCGGCGCTCCTCCATCCGGTTGAATAACCGGCGCACCAGGTATCCGCGCGCGATCGAGATCACCGTATAGACGACGGTGATGCTGAAGGCTGTCACGGTGCCAACTGAGTAACCGAAGGCGCCCATCACGAACGGTGTCACCGTCCAGGAGATCCCGAAGCCGATCGCCGTGCTGACGTTGGCCTCCAGGAACGATTGGAGTTTGGTTTGGCTCATGCCGCATTCCGTTCACAGAGGCCGAGGTCGGACGTGCAACCACCGCCGGCCTGGGACTGGAAGAAGAGGTCGAACTGCCGGCCGCCCCGGGCGGTGCGGCTCCATTCGACGAGCGTGTCGATCCGGGAGTAGCTGCCTGGTCGGTCCACGTCGGTCGGGTCGGTGACGGCTGGGAAGAACGTCGCACTGCGCCTTTTGTTGGCCGAGGCCACGATCTCTTCCCACTGCCGGATCCGGTCGATGTGGTCCGGGAACAGGTCCGCGATGTTGCGCAGCTCGCTCTTCCGGCAGTTGATGCAGGGCATGCAGCCGACGCGGCCCATTCCCAGGGCGTAAAGCGGATTGGGCTGAATGTCGTGCTTGCGGTGCTGCGCCCAGACCTGCTCCACGGTCCAGTCGAAGATCGGACGCCACACCATCGACCCGGACTCGTGGCGGTTAAAGCGTGGCTGTTTCGCGCGGTTTGCCGATTCGTCTGCGCGAATGCCGAGCCACTGGAGTACAGGGCCGGTTTTCAGCATGGGCCCAACGACCTGCAGCGTGATCGGCAGGGTCTTCAGTTCTTCGGTGCAAAACTGCGCCATGCGGGACGGGAACCGCCCCTTGCTGATGCACAGGTCCAGGAAGGGATTGCCGGTGGGCTCGTGGAGTGCTGCGGCCTGCTGCACAATCTCATCAGGAATGCCTTCGCCAGGCCAGCGTTCAAGGATGTAGGCGCGGTGCTGCGCGAGCTGACGGGTGAAGTCGGCGCGCACGGTTTCAACAACCGGGCCGCCGGTGCGGATCGGCAGCTCAGCGATGTAGTCGTAGACGCGCTGATCCTCGTTGCCGGTGTCAGCAAACACAGCGCGGAACGGGCGGCCCAACTCGATGGCCCGAAGGTAGACCGCGGTGCTGTCCTTTCCACCGGACACGTTGACCAGATGCTGGATATCAGCCACCAGCCACCTCCACGCGTTCGAACTCGATGACCCACACCCAGGGGTTTGCCTTCCACGCCGGCTCGCCGTAGACCTGTGCCCACAGCTGGTGGAAGGCCCACTCGGGGTGGTCGCACGGTCCGGGCAGCCAGTTGCCGCTCTCGGTCTGGAAGAGCCCTTCTGCCACGGCGTCCACCTCGGTGATTGCCTGCAGCCGCTCCACGCGGACGGCGGTGATCTCCAGCAGCAGGCGGCAGGCCCAGCGGGGCATGTGGATGCTGGGACGCCAGCGGCCCGGGTCGCATCGATCGAATCCCTCGCGGTAGTAGGCGATCTCGCCACCCATCGGCGACAGGGTGGTGGGCAGTCCGCCCCAAGGACCCCAGCGCTCCCCGTCCGAGCGGTGCTGACCGTGCGTTGGGAAGATCGCGTGCGTCTCACGCACCCACAGTCGTTCACCGGCCTGGCCGAAAGGGCACAGGTCGTTGCCAGGGCTGGCGACGCACTCGGGCGTGAATTGAGCCTTATCCAGCCATTCCAGCGCGTGGCCTTTCACCACGCGGCGGGTCTGCGTCTTCTGGCCCGCCAAGATGGCGCGCACCATGGCGCCGTTGAAGAGGATGGGGCGCTCGCGGGCAGCCTGTTCAGCATCAGCCATGGGATTTCTCCTGGCGGCCGAAACGCCCCGACAACACTGGCAGCGCGCTGTGGGTAGGAGTACTGTCGCGATCTGGACTCATGGAGGGAGACCGATGGACACGCACGAAGGAGTGTTTAAGCTGGTGGCGGTAGCGGGTCGAGACAGTTGCGCGCCGAACCAGTGGACGGCGATGGGCTTGGTTTATGCGGCAGGAGAAGCTGTATTCCTTGAGCAAATCCATGCCGGCGCAGAATTCCGGACCCGGGAAGAAGCCATAGCTGGCGCAATTGACGCTGCCCGTGCCGTCGCTAAAACCCTGGACCCGGCGGACTGCCGAGCGAGACGATCGGCCAGATTTTGGTAGAGCCCTGAATGCCGAGACGCTAATGTCTGCTGAGTTGGCGGTGTCGATACGCGTGTAGGTCGTCATGTTCGGCTGCCGTTCTCGTGGTCTTTGATGCGGTCGATGAGGTAGGTGGTTTCATTGCGCCACCTGGCGCGGTCCATCGGGTTCATGTGCTTGGTCAGGTACTGGAGTTTTTCGAGCGGTTCGAGCATCCAGGTGATTCGGAAGGGCATCGAAGAGCGGTGGTCGCGGAGCGGGGGATGGGGTCGGCAGTCCGGTCCTGCGAGCCATTCCGTTTCGCCGCATGCCAGGCAGTGGCCGTCGCCGTTGCTGTCCGGCGGCCAGCGGTGCTGCTCTTTGGGGGCTGGCGGGTGCAGGTAGAGCGCTCGCACATCAAGGCCGCGCTTCCGGGCATGCAGCACGTCGCCCTCCCGCGCTTCCAGCCACGGTTCCGTCGTGTGCAGCGGGCGGCATTCGTAGCGGACAGCCTTCTGCATGCCGTACAGCTGGCCCATCAGGGCGCTGTTCCACTCGGCAACGGTCGCCGCCGGCACGGGCTCACCGACGGCGCCAGCGCGGCGCATGGCGCGCAGGGTGGCGGCCACGGTTGGTGCTTTGGCGGTGGCCTGGCTCATGCACCGCCGCCCTGGCTGCGGATCTGCTGCAGCAGCTGCTCGAAATGCGCGGCGTCGAAGAATTCGAACCAGAGGGTGGTGACGATGGCGGCGATGCCGCCGCCGGCCAGCACGCCCATCAGGAAGGAAGCGAGATTCATGCGACGTCGCCTCCTGGGCTGGTGAGGGTGTGGCGGCGGTAGCGCTCGGCCAAGTCGTTCTGCGCGGCCTTGCTGCAGCCGGCCGCGATGAACTCCCGGGCGACCTTGCGCACGTCGGCGCCGGCGCGGGCGGCCATACGGCGCACGCTTTCGAGCCGGTAGCGGGACATGGTGTCGCGCACGGGGAAGGCGATGACCTGGCTCATGCGGCACCGCCGTTGGCATGCTCTGCGAGGAAGGCCCGCAGCTTCGGACCGAGACGACGCGGCACGTCCACGCACGAGCCGCCCAGCCAGAGAACTGGCCCTTCATGTGCGTCACCTAAGTCAAGGTGCGGGCGCTGGTTCAGGTCGCCGGAAATGTGCGCGAGGCTCTGATAATCGTGGAACTTGCCGGTGAGCTTGTAGATCGACAGGCACCACCGGCCGTCTTCTCGCCTGCAGACGGAAAGGGTCCCGGCAAGACCTTTGCCAGTGAACTCTACCCGTGCACTCATGCTGCTTCCCCGACCAGGTCGGCATTGCCGCGTTGGATGTGGCCGGTGCGCATGCCGGTACGGATGGTGTCGCGGTGCAGCTCGAGGGCGGCGCTGGAGCCCTGCATGGCGAGTTCGGACCACTCGGCGGCGGTGAGGTTGATTTCAACGGTGCCGAACTTGATGGCGACGGTCTTGGTCGCGTGCACGGCTTTGACCGTGACGGGACCGGAAGCGGTGTAGGCGGCGAAGGCCATGGAGATCTCCGTGCCCCGGCCCGGATGGGCTGTTACTGGGGCGACGGAACAAGATTAGGAGAGGCTAACTGGCAAGTCAATAGGAGTGGCTAATTTTCAAGGTAGCTTTTCTGATTCGACACGCACTACGCGAGCGCCTAAAGGAAATCGTGGCCCTGCCGATCTGACTGTAAGGGCCAAGCGCTGGGTCCGTCGGGTGCTGGCGAAAGACTGAGTGAAGAGGGGTAGGGGTTTTCCTACAGATCCTGAGAAGATCGGCTGATACGCTTCGACTGCGCCAGGACGGCGCTATAGGGGGAAGTTAATGAAGTACCAGTTTGTCGATCACGTGAAAGCGGAGCTGTTCGACGTGACTAAGGGCGCATGGCTCGCCCAGATAGACGCTCACTCGGAGAACGTGAGTGCAACCTATTACAACGCTGCGCTCGAGTACACAGAGCGCACGGTGCATGGTGATCTGAAGACAGCTGACGCAGGCGGTTGTGTCTGCGCGGTCGTGGAAGAGGGAAGTGAGTACGCTGCCGCATTGCTTGTGGTAACGCACGCGAAGGCCAAGAGTGAAGTCCGCATGTTGGACGTTTACGTCCAGCCGAGTTTGAACCTCGCAGACGCCCCCCAGCCCAGCTATGCGGCACTCGCCTGGATTGCGGCGACAGCGATCGTCGGTTGCCTGCACCTTACCTATGAACGTTTCCCATCGCGCCAACTGAAAATTCACACTGCTATCCCGCTTGATGCGCAATTTATGAGTGGCGTAGCCACAGCAATTCTTGGTGTGGACTCGCTTTCACATCTTTACGACGTAACAAGCCACGGCAATTGGCTGATGGTGACCAAAAAGGAAGGTCAGGTGGAGCCGACTTTGAAGGCAGTTGCGTCGTAATCTGAACGAAATCCGTTGACACGAATTTTAAGTTCAGTTACCCTAAGTGCCGCCGAGGGCGTACCCCCCCCCCCCAATCGTCGGCATAAGAGATCACTTAAATGAGAGGAATTGTTATGGCTAAGTTCGGTAGTGGCCAAATGGCTCACGCTGGCTTTCTCGCCATCAAGGACGAGTTGACTGAAAGCCTTGCGCACGCATTCGAGGCTCGCCTGGTGGAAATGGGTGAAGAAGCGAAGGGAGTCTCGTGGTTCTCTTCCGTTGCTTACGATTACGTTGAGCAAAAGCGAGCTGCGTGAACGCGCCGCGGTGAAGTCAAAGGAAAAGCCCCGCTTCGGCGGGGCTTTTTTGTGCCTGTCCGAAAGTGGGACGTACGTATCAGAAACGGCGTAATCCAGCATGGATCAGCGCTTTGCCCAAAATGTTCACGTCGCCTTCGTCTGGCCGATAGGTGGGGAAGTCGGGATTGATGCTCACTACGTACAATCCGTCACCGCGCTTCTGCAGCATCTTGATCTGCGTCTCCCCACCGATGTTGATGAGGTAGTAGTCGTCGCCATCGAAGTACGTGCAGCTGGTGTCGATCCAGATGATATCGCCGTCCTCCAGCTTAGGTCGCATCGAGGGTCCGCGCCCAGTGATCAGCTGAATTCGACCCGGCTGCGGCAGAAAGCCGAGCTTCCGGCGAACTTCCCACTCGGCCACCTCTATCGTCTGCACTACCTCGGGGTAGTCCTGGTTCACCAATCCTGCACCCATTCCTGCGCCCCCTTCGAAAACGTCGAAGCGAACATAGCCCGGCCGGGTCTCAGTCTCTAAGAATGTTGAGACCTTCTCCACGGGTTGTGCGGCTACCCGATCGCTGCGGATCTGAGAACCCTTGCCCGTAGCGAGCCAGTCCTCATTGACCGAAAGCGCCCTGGCTGCAGCGAGAAGGTTCTCCCCGCGCAGGAATTTAGCCTTTCCTGTGAACCATCCGTTGACGCTCGGCGCGCTGATGCCTACCCGGCGGGCCAACTCGGCCTTGGTGATTCCAGCGTTCGCGATCGCGATGGTCAATCTTTCGGCGAGTGTGGTCATTAGGTAAGGCTAACCGCTATGCAATTAGGACTGGCTATTGACTTGATAATTAGCTAGTCCTAACATTGTTTTTATGGACAAGCCTACTGACTCCGAGATCATCGACCGCCTCGGCGGCACTACTGAAGTTGCTCGCATCTGCCAGATCAAGCCGCCATCCGTCAGCGAATGGCGTTCCAGCGGCATCCCTTCGGCTCGCCGACAATTCCTGGCGCTGCTTTGCCCGGAGGCATTCCAGCACCCGTCGCCCGAATCGGAGCGGCAGGTCATCGGAGTCTTGGCCGATAGCCGTATGAGCAAGCGCGCGCTGCGGGCAAGGTTGGGCCTCCAGACCGACGCCCATCTGGCCAAGGTGCTGAAGCTTCCTGTAGCCCAGGTTCAGGCTTGGCCGGAAGAGCAGGGCGTTCCAGCCCTCCCGCAGGTCCTGCAGCTGCTCGGCACGCACGTCCCGGCGCCAGTCGACACCCCGCCGGACGACCCGGACGCAGGCCGCATCGATCTCGACGTCCACGCCGCCTAACTGGCCGTCCCTGGCCTTCGTCCCTGAACTGAATTCATCCATGGCGCTGATCGTGCGCCAGCCGGGCCCGGCCCGAAACCTTGAAACACCCGTCTTCCCAAGGTGACCCATGACCTGCCGTACTTCCTCGATTAACTGGCTCGACTGCCTCTACAACGCCGTGCGCAAGACGCCGGGCGGTGTGGTCGAGGCCGCCAAATGGCTGACCGACCGCCGCGGCAAGTCCATGCACCCGGAGACGCTGCGGGCGAAACTCAACGGCACCGAGGGTGAGTCGGTGACGATCGAGATTGCCGAGCTGCTGACCGAGTGGATGCAGGAGAAGGCAGGCGGTAGCGAATACGCCCTGGAGTGGATGCAGGCGCTGGCCGGACAGTTCGGCATGGCTGTGGACCTGGTGCCGCCCGCGCCCGAAGGCGGCTGGCCCGATGAAATCGCGGCGGTGCAGCTGAAACTGCTGGAGATCACCACGCGGGTGGGGCGCCTCACCGGCACCGCAGTTGATGCGATCGGTGATCGTCAGATCGACAGCGACGAAGCCGCGCTGATGGTGAGCGAGGCCCGCGCGCTGCGCACGATGGCCCACCGCCTGGAGCGCAACGTGGCGCGCGCTGCCGCAAAAGGGAGGGCGTCGCGATGAACAATCTAGCGCGCTCCACCGATATCAGCACCAGCCACGAGGCGGCCTCGCACGTGGTCTCCAGCGGACTGCAGGCCGTCCAGCAGGACCGCGCCGCGCGCGCTGTGCTGGCGCACCCGGGCCTGACCAGCATGGAGTTGGCCAAGCTCACCGGCCAGGATCGATACATGCTCGCGCGCCGCCTGCCTGAGCTGTTGGGAGACGGCCGGGCTTGGCGTGGGCCGAAGAAGCCGTGTGCGGTGAGCGGGCGCAGCGCGTGTACCTGGTGGCCTGTGGCCCAGGGCGGCAACTACACCCTGGCGGTCTGAAGCATGTCCACGATCATCATGAGCCAGTGCTGGCCCCTGCAAAGCCTGAGCGTCACCCAGAAGGCGGTTCTGATCTCCCTCGCGGACCAAGCCAACGACGACGGCGTGTGCTGGCCGGCCGTCGGCACCATCGCCAAGCGCTGCTGCATGTCGGCGCGCGCTGTCCGCGATGCGATGGATCACCTTGAGCTGGTGGGCCTGCTGTCGCGCGAGCGCCGCTTCAACAGCAGCAGCGTCTACGTGGTCACCCCAGCTAAGTTCGATGCATCCGCCGCCCCGTCGAAGGGCAAGCGAAAGGCAGGGAAATCGGGGGATGCATCGGGCGCAGGTGCTGCGCCCCATGCAGGGGGTGCGCCCGCTGCACCCGGGGATGCGCCTGATGCAGGGGGTGCGGCACCGGGCGCAGGTCTGGAGGTGCGCCCCGTGCCGCCTAACCGTCATATAACCCCCATTGAACCGTCAGATGAACCGTCATCTCCGGCGGGCCTGCCGGCCACGCCGCCGGTGGCAGATCCCGAGACCGAGCTGCAGGCCGCATGCCGAGCGACGTGGACCGCCTACGCCATCGCCTACCGGGTCCGCCACGGTGCGACGCCGGTACGAAACGCCAAGGTCAATGCCAACGTGAAACAGATCGTCCAGCGCCTGGGCTATGCCGAGGCCCCGCTGGTGGCTGAGTGGTTCCTCCGCGTCAACGAGCGGCTGGTGGTGCAGGGCATGCACGACCTCGGCCTGCTGCTGGCTCGCTGCGAGGCATACCGCACCCAGTGGGCGACCAATCGCCAGGTGACCGAGACGAGCGCGCGCCAGACGGACCAGACGCAGTCCAACGTGAGCGCGGCGGACGAGGCGAAGGCCATCCTTCGCCAGGGGAGGGCTGCCAATGCTGGCTGATCACGAAGAGGACCGCCTCGTTGAGCTGCTTGTGGCCACGGCCGAAGTGATCGGCGACCAGCTGCGACCCACCGCCGTCGCGTACATGGTCCGTGATCTGTCCTGCTACCCGCTGGCGCAGTTGGAGCGCGCGCTGGATAGTTGCCGCCGGGAGCTAAAGGGCCGACTGTCCCTCGCCGCGGTGTTGGAGCGGATCGACGATGGCCACCCGGCACCGAATGAGGCATGGGCGGTCGCTATCCAGGCAGCGGACGAGCGCAACACCGTCGTGTGGACCACGCTCACCCAGCAGGGATGGAGCACGGTCCTGCCGCTGGTGCTGGCCGGCGACAAGATCGCCGCGCGCCAGGCATTCTTGGAGACGTACAGCCGACTGTTGAAGGAGGCGCGCGCTGCACGCGTGCCGGCCAGCTACAACCCTTCGCTGGGCTTCGATCTGGCCAGTCGCAGCGCTGCGCTGTCGGACGCGTTGAGCAAAGGGCTGCTGGCACACGAGCAGGTGAGCGAGCACCTGCAGCTGACCGCTGCGGCACCGGCCTTCAACCCGGTGGCTCTGTTGGCCGGGAAGGTTGAGGCCGCACCGGGCGCCAACGCGAAAACTTTGGCGAGGCTGGAGGAACTGGCACGGGAGCTCGCGGCCTGATGCGATCGGACAACAACCAGCTGGACATCTTCAAACACGACCCGCGCCTGCAGGGGCCTGCGCTGAGGAAGCTGGCCAAGGCGCACCGAGAGTCCGCCGACGAGGCACTGAAGCAATTCCAGTTCAGCGCGGCCATCCGGCAGGAGCGCCACGAGTACTACAAGGCCGAAGCAAAGCGCCTTGAGGCCGAAGCCCGCAAATCCACACGAGCGCCGCGCCGCCGCCGCGCCGCCAAACAGACAGGAGCAACCGCACGATGAGCGCTGTAGAACAATCCCGGCCGAGCGAGCGCCTACCGACCCGCACTGGCTCCGTCGCACCCGGCAGCCACGGGCATTGGCTGTGGACCGGTCAGTACCGCGACTGTCGGTGTGTCGGCGGCGATATGTGCCTCAAGCCGGTCTACCGCTGGATTCCGAATTGCTGGTGCGCCCAATGCCTGCCCTTCGTGAAGCGCGCGCTGTGGGGCGTGTTCGAAATGATCCTGTGCCCCATTTGCGGCAACAAACGCTGCCCGCGTGCCAACGACCATCGCAACCCTTGCACCGGTTCAAACGAACCCGGCCAGGTCGGGAGCCGCTACTGATGGACTTCACTTCCTTCAGCACCCGCAGCAAGTACGCCGCCCAGATCAACGCCGGCTACTCGGCCCGATTGAACGGTGAAGGGCTGAGCACCAACCCGCACATGGTGTGGGTGGACACCCAGGACGAACTGGAGCCGCGCAAGGTGCAGCCGCTGGGCAACCAGGTGCTGGCGTGGCAGCACGGCTGGCGCCTGGCCGACCGTGACGAGAAGCGCCGGGCGGGCGCGCGCTGATGTGGTCCAAGGCACCACCGACGTCGGCCGCAGAGTCGGCGCGGATCGAATTGGCAAAGGAAGGCCCTTGCATGGTTTGCCTGCTGCTTTACATGCGCAACCTGCTGCCGCAGCGCCTGGTCGTCTACGGCTGCGATTACCACCACTGCAAGTCGGGAAACATCCGCCGCGGCCACTTCTTCGGTTTCGCCATGTGCCAGTGGCACCACGAACGGATTCCGCAGGAGGGGCGCTCGTTCGAATGGATGAGCGAAACCTACGGATGGAGCCTGAAGGATGGCTCCATGACCTTCCACCGTCTGTACTGCTCGGATGACGAGCTCATTGCCCAGCAGACCTATGTGAACGAGTTGAGGAAAGTGGCGTGACCGAGCAGAAAAAATCCCTCCCCGACCGAGTACGCGCGGCGCTGGTAGCCCAGCCGGCGCCCGGGCTCAAGTACGCGGACCTTTACGGTGCATTGGGCGCTGACCAGGTGGTGGACAAGGAGGCCATCCAGATCGTGCTGCGATATCTGGTCAAGGGCGGGTATGTGTCCAAGACGGGGACGCGAACACAGGCCACCTTCATGCTCACGGGCGAGCCGATGAAAAGGCCGCGGCTTACGGCCGAGCAGCGCATCGTGAAGAAGCGCGAGCGTTCCAAGGCCAAAGAGGCGAGGCGCAGTGCAACGCGGCGCGCTGCCCGTCAGGCAAGGGGCAGCGAGACCCGCAGCCTTCGGAAGGCGCTGCCGCCGACCTCGGCGCAGTCGCTGGCCGGGGCCGAAACGGTGGAGCAATTCAGGGCGCGCGGTGGCCAGGTGATCCGTCTGGCCGGGCCATGGGGATTGGCGGCGTAATCGCGCGCTGCGACAGGCCGCCCCATGATCCCGGGACGGGGGCGGCCAAGGTTAGAGACCGGGAACGACACAGCGGCGCACCAGCAGGTTGCGCCAAGAAATCAGACGAAGAGAGCGAAAGGGGAATGGTCATGGGGAACGTACGTGAGCTGATGGCTCGGCTGGGGCCGTCCACCGTCAAGTTCGACACCGGCCGCGGCGGGACGCCCGACCTCACCAATCAGGACATTGCGGGTGCGATCGGCATGGTGCCGGCGGGCCTGGGGCGGGAGCTTCTGGAGGCGCTGTGGTGGCCCGAGAGCGGTGCGCGGCGCAATCAACAACTGCGGCGCGCAGTCATTGCCCTGGTGGCGCCCGAGTTCACAAGGCAGCAGCAGGCGCTTGCGGTGGCCCGGACCGAACTCGGCATCGCGCGCACCTGCATGGGCTGGGGCGGCGCAGCCGTAACGGATGCACAGCGCAAGGAATGCCGCCGGGCAGAGGCCGCCCTGGACGAGGCCAAGTCGGTCTGCTGGCCAAACACCACCATGGAATCGCTGGGAAGCCTGGCATGCGCTGTCATTGCGGAAATGGCGGGAGCAGGGTGCTGCAAGGCGTGTCAGGGCCTGCGCACGCAGGCCGCGTCGAGCGGCGCCGGCGTGGTGGAATGCGAGAGCTGCGATGGAAGTGGCGTCGAGGCGCTGAGCGGCCGTAAGCGTGCCGCAGCGATCGGGGCTGACTGCTCAGCCTACGGCCGGTTCTGGCAGCCGGTCTATGAGTGGATGCTTAGCCAGATGCGCCACGCTGAAGCCGAGGCTGCGGCCGCATTCAAGCGCGCGCTGTCGCGGGCCGCATAGTGATGACTTGATAGGTCATCACTCTGGGGGGCAATCTAGCCATTCTCCAGACCCAAGCCCCGGTGAACGCCGGGGCTTTTTCTTTGCCCGCACCCAGACCGGAATAACCCTCGTGCCTAGCCGGCAGCGGGGCGGGCACCTATTGATCACCCGGGGGCGTCATGCCGAACCGGACATCGCAGAGGCAATCATGCGGGACGAAATCATCAGTACTGCGGCGGGCGCGGCGGTCAAAGCTGCGCCGCCGACCGCCGTTGCCGGCGCCGTTGCCGCCGGCGCGGACTTGGATCGCTTGGTGGTGATCCTCACCGTTGTCTACCTCGCCGCACAGCTGGGCTACCTCGCCTGGCGCTGGATCCGGGAGTGGCGCCAGGCGGCCAAGGCGGCTAAGGCATGAGCCGGCCGGGTGCTGCGCCTACTAGGACGATTGTGGCGGGGCTTGCACTTAGCGCTGCCGGCCTGATCGCCATCGTGACCCGCGAGGGTTACACCGAGACGGCCGTGATCCCGACGAAGAACGACCGCCCTACGGTGGGTTTCGGATCGACCTTCCACGCCGATGGCGCGCCCGTTCGCCTCGGCGACCGCACGACGCCGGAGCGGGCGCTGCAAACCGCGCATGCCCATATCGGCAAGGAAGAGAGTCGGTTTCGGGCTTCTCTGGCGGGCGTGTCGCTGACACAGGGTGAATACGATCTGTATCTGGATTTCACTTACCAGTATGGGTCCGCCAACTGGCAGGCGTCGACGATGCGCCGGCAATTGTTGCGGGGCGAGTACCGCGCCGCGTGTGATGCCCTGTTGCAGTGGAAGCGGGCCGGTGGCTACGACTGTTCGACGCTGATCAACGGCAAGCCGAATAAGGTCTGCTGGGGCGTATGGGACCGGCAGCTGCAGCGACACGCGAAGTGCCTCACGGAGCTTGGCCAGTGAGCCGGGCCTCTTTGGTGGTTGGGGTGCTGCTCGCGTGGGTCGTGTCCTGCGCGCTAGCGTTCGCCGCCGGCTGGGCCTGGCGCAGCGATCGCGCCGAGCTGAGCCAGGCCGACGCTGCGGTGACGCTCGGCCGGGATGCACTAGCGGCCGAACAGATGGCACGTGGCGTAGAGCGTGACCAGGTGGCGGCAGGGCAGCGCGCTGGTGATGCCGCCGATGGGCGAGAGGAAGGGATCAATGCGAATTATGAAGAGCGCGTCGCTGCTGCTGTTGCTGGCCATGACGGCGAGCTTGGCCGCTTGCGCAAGCAATGGGCGGGTTGCGAAACCGGCCGCTTGGCCGACGGTGTCGCCGCTGCCGCAGCGGCTGCTGAAGAAGACCGATTACGCCGGCTCAGTGCGGCGCGAATTGTACGAGCCTGCGAGCTCGCACAGTCCGAGCGCGACGAAGCCATAGACCGCTACCAGGCCGTGCAACTGGCCATCAACGGCGCCCAGCGCCCCTGATCCTTGGAGATCACCATGTCCCGAACCATCAAAGTACTGGGCGCCACCGTGTGGCCGCCGCTCTCCCGACGTCTCGCGGAGCGTCTGCGCGCACTGGAAGTTGAGTGCGAGACCCTGCGCGCCGAACTGGTCGTGGTGAACGCTCATAGCCAGAGCGTTGATAGTGCGGCCGGTGCACAGATCTCGGCACTGAGTTCCCGCGTCGACGGGATCAACCAACTGGGTTGCCAGATCGACGCGATCAACCAGGTCCTGATCGAGGTGCAGGGCCGGCTGCCGCCGGTGCCGGCTGGCAAGAAGGCCAAGGTCCAGGCCCGCCGCCGCGCGTCCCGCTGATGCCGCCGCGTGGATCAGCCGTCCTGGCATTGGGGCGCTTGAAGGTCGGTCAGATGAACAAGACCGAGGCGGCCTACGCAGAGCGGTTGCGGCAGCTCGAGGCGACCGGCGCCATCCTGTGGCACAGGTTTGAGGGCATCAAGCTGCGCCTCGCCGACAACACCTTCTACACCCCGGACTTCGCTGTGCTGGCGGCTGATGGGGTGATGGAACTGCACGAGGTAAAGGGGCGCTGGATGGACGACGCAAGGGTAAAGATCAAGGTCGCCGCCGGGCTGTATCCGATGCGCTTTCTGGCGGTACGGGTGAACCTGAAGCGGGATGGAGGCGGCTGGGCCGTTGAGGAATTCTGATGCAAGAGCGCATAGACCGCTTAGTGAACCTTGTCGAGCGCCAGCACGCCACGATCGTCGAGCAGGGCCAGCAGATTGCAACACTGACCGAGCATGTCGGGCTGTTGGCACAGTCGGTTGCCTTGCTGCTGGGGGAAGAGACCGGCGTGGCCCTGGATGAGCGCGAAGCCTCGGCCGAGCCGCAGCGCACTGATATGGACGGGAATCCCTACTGATGCCGACTAGGCCAGCTCAGCACCGGCCGACCGGATGGAAGCCCTACAAGGAAGATGCGCGCCAGGTTAAGCGCCGACAGTCCCGTCGAGCCCTCCCAACGAACTGTGCCGCGTGGCGCAGGATGCGCGCAGCACACCTGGCCCGGGAGCCGCTGTGCAGGCACTGCGCCCTGAACAATCGGGTCACCGCGGCCACGGACGTCGACCATGTCGACGGCGACGACGGTAACAACGACCCGAGCAACCACCAGTCGTTGTGCCGGTCGTGTCACAGCGCGAAGACGGCGCGCGAGAACGGCGGCTTCGGGCGAGAGGCGGCGAATCCCAGCGGGCGTACGGAATTCGGCGGTGCCGATAGTTATCCACAGAAAACTGAACGAAAAGGGAGGGGGGAGGCCAAAAGTTGAGGCTGAACGTCTCGCGATACGCGCCCCCTCTTTTGGTCGCATTTCCACAGAATTTGAATTTCGAGGTTGGCCGGATGGCGAGGCACAAGCAGCCGGCCGAGCTGGCCAAGCTGAAAGGGGCCGAGAAGAAGAACCCCCAGCGCTACAAGAAGGTCGCCCCGACCACCGGCAAGGCACTCGGCAAGCCGCCGGGGCACCTGCCCGACGACGTGGTCGACGTCTGGAAGGAACTGGACAAGTGCTCGCTGCCAGGGGTGCTTACCAGCGCCGACCGGTTCGTCATGGAGGTGGCCGCGTCGCTGCTCGCTGAGTTCCGCGCCAACCGCGCCGACTTCAAGGCGGCCAAGTACTCGCACCTGATCGGCTGCCTGGCGCGGCTCGGCCTCACGCCGGCGGATCGCCAGAAGCTCGGGACCGAGAAGCCCCAGGAGGGCAATCCATTCGACGAGTTCTGATGCATGACCCCGAGCGAATCTGCCAAGGCCTACGCACGCAGCGTGGTGGCCGGGAAGATTCCGGCCGGACGGTACATCATCCTGGCTTGCCAGCGATTTCTGGATGACCTGAAGCGCACCGGCCCAGACTGGCCGTACAAGTATGACGCGGCCAAGGCCGATCGCGCGGTCAAGTTCCAAGAGCTGATGCCCCACACCAAGGGCAAGTGGGCGGCGAAAAAGCAGCGCTTGGTGTATGAGCCTTGGCAGCACTTCATCGAGTGCAACCTGTTTGGCTGGGTCCGCAAGTCCACCGGCATGCGCCGGTTTCGCGAGTCCTACGAAGAGATCCCCCGAAAGAACGGGAAGTCGCTGCGCCTTGCGGCAAGGGGCCTGTACCTGTTCGCCGCCGACGGCGAGGCCGGTGCCGAGATCTACTCGGGCGCGACCAGCGAAAAGCAGGCTTTCGAGGTGTACCGGCCGGCATGGCAGATGGTTCAGAAGATGCCCGCACTGCGTGCGCGCTTCGGCATCGAACAGTCGGGGAACCCGAAGAACCCCGGCTCCATGTTCGTCATGGAGGACATGTCCAAGTTCGAGCCGATGATCGGCAAGCCGGGTGACGGCTCCAGCCCACACGCGGCGCTAGTGGACGAGTACCACGAGCACGACACTGATCACATGGTCGATGCCATGCAGACCGGCATGGGCGCGCGCGAGCAACCCCTGCTCGGGATCATCACTACCGCCGGCACGAACCTGGGTGGGCCGTGCTACGAGAAGCGGCGTGATGTGATCCGGATCCTGGAAGGTGAGGTCACCGACGAGACGATCTTCGGCATGATCTTCGGCATCGACGAGGGCGACCGGTGGGACGATCCTGCCAGCCTTCGAAAAGCCAATCCCAACTACGGCGTCTCGGTTTTCGAAGAGTTCCTGCTGGCGCAGCTGGCACAGGCCAAGCGGTCCGCCAGCAAGCAGAGTGCCTTCCGCACTAAGCACCTGAATGACTGGGTCGGCGCCAAGCTCGCCTGGATGAACATGCTGGCGTGGCAGCGGCAGAAGCGGTCGTTTGACCTTGACGACTTCGACGGCTGCCGCTGCTGGGTCGGCGTCGACCTGGCATCGAAGCTGGACGTTGCCGCAGCCGTGATGCTGTTCGAGAAGGATGGGTCCTTCTACGTTGTACCTCGGTTCTACGTGCCGGAGGCGGCGGTACAGGAAAGCGAACGCTACCAGCTGTATGTGCTGGAAGGCTTGATGGTGGCCACGCCGGGCAACATGACCGACTACGCCTTCATCGAGGAAGAGCTGAAAGAACTGGCGGCCCGCGGGATCGACATTCAGGACATCGCCTTCGATCCCACCCAGGCCACCTACGTTATGACGCGTCTTGGCCAAGAAGGCCTGCCAGTGGTGGAGATGGCGCAGTCGGTCCGCAACCTCTCAGAACCGATGAAGGAAGTGGAGGCACTGATCTTGTCCCATCGACTCTGGCACGACGGCAACGCCGCGATGACCTGGATGATGGGGAACGTGGTGGCGCGGGTAGATGCCAAGGAGCACGTATACCCCCGGAAGGAATCGAACGACAACAAGATTGACGGCGCCGTGGCGCTGATCATGGCCATGGCCCGTGCAATGCAAGCGCAGGACACCGGTCAAATTCAACAGGGCTTCGTGGTGATGGACTGATGAGCGCAAAAATTGCACGCAACCGTTTGGATGTTGCCATCGGTGTGGATCGTGGGCTCAGGGCCGCGCTTCCAACCGTGAGTGCTCTGACGGAGGGCGACAGCGTGGCCTCGTCCGACCTCCGGATGTTTGAGGTGTTCGGCAACCCCGCAACCGCATCAGGCGCGGTTGTTACAGACAAAACCGCTATGCGGGTGTCCGCCGTCTACAGTTGCGTGAGCCTGATCGCTGGCTCGATCGCACAGCTGCCGTTGCCGGTGTTTGAGCGGATGGAAGACGGTCGCCAGCGTGCCAAGCACGACTACTGGTGGATCCTGAACGAGCAGTTCGGCCCAGCATGGTCCGCGTCCACCGCCTGGGAGTTCCTGATTTCCCAGATGCTGTTGCGCGGAGACGGCATCGCCTACACCATCCGCAACCGCAGCGGCACTGTAACCGGCCTGATCCCTTGGCCGCGCGATAGGGTGACGATCCTGGAGCAGGAGCGCTCCAGCCCCAAAGAACCCCGCCGGCTGCAGTACACGTTCCACGACACCATCGGCTACTTCACGGTAGATCAAGACGACGTCTTGCACATACCGGGCTTCGGCTTCAACGGCGTGTCCTCGATGTCGGTGATCCAGTGGGGCGCCCGCAACGGCATTGGCATCGCCATTCAGGGCGACGAGCACGCTGGCAAGTTCTTCAGCGAGGGTGGTAAGCCTGAGGTGGCCATTACAGCCACCAACAAGATGACGCCAGAAATGCAGGAGGGCTTCCGCGACGCCTGGGTGAAGAAGTATGGCGGCGTTCAAGGCAACCGCCGAATCCCTCTGATCTTGACGGAAGGACTTGATGTCAAGGAGCTGACCATGTCGGCCGTGGACCAGCAGCTGCTGGAGTCGCGGCAGTGGCAAGTGATCGACATCGCCCGGGCGTTTGGCGTTCCGCCGCACATGATCGGTGAAACGACGAAGGCCAGCAGCTTCGGCACTGGCATCGAATCCATGGGCATCGGCTTCGTGAAGTACACGCTGGGCTCCCATCTGAAGCGGGTCAAGGATGAGTTGAACCGCAAGCTGTTCCGGACCGAGCGGTTCTACGTTGAACACAACGTCGACGGCTTCATGGCCGGTGATTCCAAGGCCCAAGCGGAGTACTTCAGCAAGGCGCTCGGCGGGCCAGGCGCCCAAGGTTGGATGTACGTCAACGAGGTTCGCCGCCTGAAGAACCTGCCTCCAATCCCCGGCGGAGACACGCTGTACCTACCCACCGAGGCGGCCAAGCCTGCCAACAAGAACGATTCCGATAGGACTGATGACGATGCCGATTCCGAAGCTACTGCAGCTCGCGCGTAACAACGCGAGCGCGTCCAAGCCGCTGCGCGCCGAAGCTGGCGACGGCGTGGCCACCATTCACCTGCACGGTGTGATCGGCGGGTGGTGGGGCGATATTGACGAAACGGCCTTTGTGCGTGAGCTGGCTGCGCTCGATGTGGAGACGATCCACCTTCGGATCGACTCCCCTGGCGGTGACGTGTTCGCTTCTCGATCGATGATGACGGCGATCGCCCAGCACAAGGCGAAGGTGGTTGCCCACGTCGACGGCATCGCTGCCTCTGCCGCCACCGGACTTTGTATGGCCTGCGACGAGGTGGAGATCAGCCAGGGCGCGCAGTTCATGATCCATAACGCCTGGACGATCGCCATCGGCAACAAGGCTGAGATGTCGAAAACCGGGGAGCTGCTCACCAAGATCGATGCTGGCCTCGCTGGCGACTACACCCGCCGCACTGGAAAGAGTTCCGAGCAGATCGTGCAGTGGATGGACGAAGAGACCTGGTTCACCGCTGATGAGGCGGTGCAGCACGGCTTCGCCGACCGGGTAGTGGAAGTGGTGGGCAAAAAAGGCGCCAGCAACAGCTGGGACCTCTCGGCCTACAACAACGCCCCGGCTGCGCTCGGGAAGCCCAAGAACACCGCGAGCGATGACGATGCCGCCATCGCCGCTCACCGAACCGGGCTTGATCGGCGCCTTGCGCTGCTCGAGCGCGCGCCTGCGTAAGCGACTCCCGCCCGCAGTTCATCAGCCGCCGCAAGGCGGTTTTTTTTCGCCCAAAGGAAACTGACACATGCCCCTTAACATTCAGGCCGAGCGGGAGCGCCGCACCGCGCTGGCAAAGGAAACCCGCAACCTGCTGGACACCAGCACCGGTGACGGCAACACCTGGACCGCCGAGAACCAGGCCAAATACGACGGCAACATCGCCGAAATCGAGCGGATCGACGCGTCCATCGAGCGCCACCAGAAGGTGATGGACCTGACTGCGGACAACCACATGCGCGATGCCGGCGTGCGTGAGCACCAGGCGCCCGGCAACAGCGAGCGCCCGCAGGACCGCAAGCTCTTCGACAAGTGGGCTCGTGGTGGCGACAAGGCCCTGAGTGCGGAAGACTGGACCCAGGTGAATGCCGCGATGAGCGGCAACCCCAATGTGAACCCGGAACAGGGCGGCTACACCGTCCCGACCACGCTCGCAGCCCAGATCCTCGAAGCCCTGAAGGACTTCGGCGGCATGCGCCGTGTCGCGGACGTGTTCAGCACCGCCGGCGGCGAGCCGATGCAGTACCCGACCAGCGACGGGACCTCGGAAGAGGGTGAGGTCGTGGCGGAAAGCCAGTCGGCGACCGACGATGACGTCGAGTTCGGCACCAAGGGCCTGGGCGTCCACAAGTACAGCTCGAAGGTCGTCACGGTGCCCTGGGAGCTGCTGCAGGACACGACCTCGGACGTCGAGGGCTTCATTACCCGCCGGCTGCAGACGCGGCTGGGCCGCGTCACCAACCGTCACTACACCGTCGGCACCGGCGCCGGCCAGCCGATGGGGCTCGTCACTGCCTCCACCAACGGCAAGATCGGCGCGGCGTCTGCCATTCCGCTCATCCTGTATGACGACCTGATCGATCTCGAGCACAGTGTCGACCCCGCATACCGCGCCAACGGCAAGTGGATGTTCCACGACGACATGCTGAAGATGGTCCGCAAGGTCAAGGACGAAAGCGGCCGCCCGATCTTCGTGCCGGGCTACGAGCAGGGCAATCCGGGCGGTGCGCCCGATCGTCTGCTGAACCGCGATATCGAGATCAATCAGCACATGGCCAGCCCGGCTGCTGGTGCCAAGTCGATCGTCTTCGGTGACTTCAGCTACTACAAGATCCGTGACGTGATGGCGGTGACGCTGTTCCGCTTCAACGATTCGGCTTACGTCAAAAAGGGTCAGGTGGGCTTCCTCGCCTGGATGCGCACCGGCGGCAACCTGATCGACGTGGGCGGCGCGGTCAAGACCTTCCAGCACGGTGCCGCGGCGTAAGCCGACACCCTTGAATGGCCGGGCGGTCTGCGCACCGCCTGGCCTGGACCAGGAGCAGGACCATGGCAAAACAGAAACCCCAAGCCTCGCCGGCCAGTGAGGTGGCGGCGGGTCAAGATCCAGCCGCAGTTGCGTCGGTCGCTGAAGTGCCCAGCTCGGGTAGCGTTGCTACCGTCACCACGCTCGGTGGCGAGTCCATCGGAGGGCCCGACGGTGTCATTGACCAGGCAGCTACCGAGAGCGCCGCCACCGGGGCGGCCGACCCGGCGGCGGTCGAGGAACCCGGGCAGCAACAGGCCCACGATGAAGCCCCACCGGCGCAGGCCCTGCCGGCCGCGAGGGTGCGCGCCTTGGTGCTGAGCGACAACGCTTTTGGGCGTTGCGGCGAGGTCCGGGAATTCGAAGCCGCACATGCCGCCGCGATCGAGGCTGGCGGCTTCATCGATACCCATCCCAATGCCGTTGCTTCCGCTGAAGGGGATTGACCCATGCTGCGTACGCGAGCCCCAGCCACTGAAGAGCCGGTGAGCTTGGCGGAAGCGAAGGCGCACCTGGCTGTGATTCATGCCGCCGACGACCTCTTGATCGGTGCCCTGATCGTGGCAGCCCGCGAAGTGGTGGAGCGCGCGACCGCCTATGCGCTGGCGGTGGCCAGCTACGAATGGAGTCCTGTAGGCGAGCGGCGCGCGCCGCTACCGATTGAACCAGGCGTCGTCACCAGTGGTCCGGGCGACTACCCGATTCTGTTCGATACCGTTCCTGGACCGGTGCCTGCGCCGTTACGGGCGGCGATCCTTTTGCTCGTCGGTGACCTCTACGCGAACCGTGAAGCCGGCATCACCGGCACCATCCACGTGGAGAACCCGACCGTGGACCGGCTGATGTTCCCTTACCGTCGGGTGTTCCCATGAGGCGCGCGGGCAAGTACCGGCATCGCATCACGCTTCAGACTTTCACCACGGTGCGTGACCAGCTCGGTGGCGACCGGAAGGCGTGGGCAGATTGGCACAGGGACGTGCCAGCGGAGGTCGTACCGCTGTCAGGACGCGAGTTCACCGCTGCAAGTGCCGAGCATGGCCAGGTCATCGCACGCATGGAGATCCCTTATCTTCCGGGTGTGCTAGGCACCATGCGGGTCATGTTCGACGAGCAAGCGTATGCGATTCGTGCAGTGCTGCCTGATCCTTCCGCACGCAGCCACATAACCCTGATGGTTGACGCGGGGGTATCCGATGGCTGAAGCCTTGGAGCTGCACGGGCTGAAGGGACTCCTGGCGACGTTGCGCGGGCTGCCTGACGATATTCGCGGAAAGCCGCTGCGAACTGGTATGCGCAAGGGTGGAAATATCATCCGCGACGAAGCACGTCACCGGGTGGTGCGGCACTCCGGCTTCCTTTCCAGCGAGATCGTGGTGCGCCGGGCCAATGCGAAGAATCGCCGTAGGGCAGGGGTCGGCAAGGACGGTGAGTACTTCACCGTAGGCGTTCGGGTCGGTCGCAAGGCCAAGTACTCCAACACCAAACGAAACCAGCGGTTGCGTCGGGTGGGCAAGGTCTACGAGACGACAGGCTGGGCGCACTACTGGCGTCACGTGGAGTTCGGAACGAAGAAGATGGCCGCGAAGCCATTTTTGACCCCCGCTGCGGAAGCGCGTGGGCCACAGGCCGCCCAGGCGATCATCAATGAAACGTGGATGGCGATTACCCGCGCGCTGAAGCGGAAGGGGTGGGAGTTGTGATGGTGCCTTTGATCCAACCGATCCTGCAGAACAGCGCCGGTGTGCGAGCGCTGCTCGGCGACCCCATCCGCGTATGGCCGAAGAAAGCGCCGGAAGCGGCGTCGCTGCCTTACGCCACTTGGGATGTGGTAGGCGGCGCGCCTTCGGCGCAGCTCTCGGATCCGCCGCCCGCGGATGGTTGGCGCGTGCGATTGACCGTCTGGGGCGATGGCGCTACGCAGGCCAACGCTGTTGCAGTCGCAATTCGCGACGAAGTAGAGCGGCACGGAAGCATCGAGTCCTATAACCCAACCCCGGACGATGACGACACCGGGGCCTTCGGTATTTCATTCGACGTACGCCTGGTCGCAATTCGGTAGGCGTCACAGCTCCAACCCCAAACCCCAACCGCCGGCGCCAGCCGGTTTTTTTGTGCCCGGCGACCGGGCTCCATCCAAGAGGTAAACCGCAATGAGCGTATTGAAGTCCAAGCATTCCCAGCTCTTCATCGCGATCGCCGCGGCCGAGGTCATCAAGGTGACCCGCCTGCGGTCGGTCGGATTCCCTGACGGCCAGGCGTCGGAGATCGATATCTCCGACTTCGACGACGACTGGGATCAGTTCGTCGCCGGCCGTAAGGCAACTGGCAGCACCACCATCGAAATCAACTACGACGCGGTCGACCACGAGAAAATCGAGGCGCTGCACGAGACTGGTGCCGTGGTGGATTTTCTGGTTACCGCGCCGCTGAGCGAAACCGCCGGCGTTCCCAAGCCGGTCGCCGTGGCAGGCAAGATCACGCCGCCGACCACGGTGGTGTCCAAGCAGTTCCAGGGTTTCGTGCAGAACTTCGCAGTGAACGTGGCCGACAACGACATTTGGAAGGCGACCATCACGATCCGCGGCACCGGCCCGGTCAAAACCAACCGTCCTGCCGGAAACCCCTGATCTAAACAACGGCGATCTCGCTCTTTTGGCCCGCTTCGGCGGGCTTTCTCTTTGGCTGGGCGTGCGGAACTTCTGCGTGTTAGCCGTGCGCGGCCCGCGCGCCCACCCACCACTTCAGGAAACGGCCCATGAGCAAGACCAATGAATCCACAGCAACCGAAGCGGTTGCTGTCCCTGTGACGGTGCTGCAGGCCTTCACGAGCCTCGGCATGTTCGCATCCAAGGATGTGCATGCCGACACGATCGTGCTGCCGAACGGCGAGAAGGCGCAGTTCTATGTGCGTGAACTGCCGGATGCCGAGTTCCGCAAGCTCTTCCAAGACGGCGATCGCGCCAAACTGATCGCAGCGACCATCTGCGACGAGGATGGCAAGCCCGTGCTTACCGACAAGCAGGCCGCTCAGCTGAAGCCGCTGGTTGCCGCGGAACTGCAGCGCGTTGCCATGAAGCATTCCGGCTTCGGCGACCACGCCATCGAGGCGCAGGCCGAGGCGGGAAACGGCTAAGGCAGCGCGGTGAGGACTGGTTCTGGCACGTTCTGGCCGGCCACCTGCACCGCACCGTGGCCGAGCTGCGCGGGACGATGTCTCGCCGGGAATACCTGAATTGGTGGGAGTTCCATCGGCGAAACCCGATCGACCCGGTAGCGCTGCACATCAAACCGGCCGCTTTCGCTGCCTTTACCGCCGCTGCGCACAGCCAGGCCGGCACGAAGCGCAGCATGCAGGACTTCATGGATGTGCTTCTGCCGCGTTCGGATGACGACGAGGCGCAGGACTGGTTCGATAACCTGGGATGAAAAATGGCTGAGACATTCGGACGCTTCGGGGCGCAACCCATCGGCGCACTGTTGGCCGCTCGCGATGGCGGCCTGACGTTGGCGACGACTGCCGCGGCCAATATCAACCGGATGGCGCGATCGGATATCACCGTCAGCGCCGGCACCGTGGGCGTCGAATTTGCCGTGTGGGGCGACGACCCGATGGCAGCGGTGATCGGCCTGGCCACAGCTGCGGCGCCGCTTTCGGCGTTCCCCGGGGCCAACGCAGCGAGTCTCGGCTGGGAGCTTTCCACAGGCCGGGTGCTGCTGAACAACGCGGTTCTGGCTACCGGCTTACCCGTGGTCAAGCACGGGGAGATCGTCGGGCTCCGGATCCAACTCGGTAGCCCGACCCGGTTGGCGCTCTACCTCAACGACGCGCTGGTGCACCAGCGAGATCTGACGCTGGCAGGGCCGCTGTACTTTGCCGCAGCGCTGGCGGCGAACAAGGCGGGCGGTCTGTGCATGGCGGTCAACGCAGGCCAGTGGGCCGCGCGGGGCCCGGCTGCGGCCGCAGGTTGGCGGCTCGCGGCTGCGAGCGCGTCAGTCACCCGCCTAGCGGACGTGGACTGGCTGACAGCGCCTGGTGATACCCCGGCGAACGCCCGCTATGAGGGGATGCTGGCGGAAGGGCTCAACCTGATTAGCGAGATCAGCTTCTGGCCGTGGGGTGGCGAGCCGGTCACGCAGACCAGCGCCGCAGAATGCGTGGTGATGGACGCCGAAGGCTTGCTGGACAATCTTGCGCTCGGCGGCGGGTCCGGCCTGCCGGTGCAGATCCGCGCCGGCGCGCTTGGCGGGATGTTGGCGGACACTGCCGGCCTGTTCCGCTTCACCCTGGACCGGGTGGAGATCAACAACGACGGCAGCAAGACCTGCCACTTCCGCGACGCGCACGATGACTTGGACGGCACCATCAATAGCGGTGTATTCATGCCCAACATCGCCGCCCTCGCCTGGAAGCCGCAACCGGCGGTCATTGGTGCTGTGGCCAGCGTGCCAGCAATGGGGGCGAATTCGGACGGGACCGCCATGTTCATCGCCGATGCGCGGATCTACGCCGACGTTGTGATGGACCGCGGCGACCTGATGGAGGCGGGCACCTTCACGGTGTCGCCAGATGGCCAGCAGCTGCTCATGACGTCGCCGCCGGCGACGCCGGTGGTGGCCGACGTCTCGAGCATCGGGCCTGGCCAACGCCCGGCTACGCTGCAGCAGGCGATCACGGATGTGATGGGCAGGCTCGGCAAAACGTCGTGGTCCGGCGCGGACTGCGCGGCGATTGACACGGCAGCGGGGTATGCCGGCATCGGGTATTACGCTGGCAACGCGATCACCGGGCGCGATGCATTGAATGTCATGCTGCCCAGCTACGGCGCGGGCTGTTATCAGGACGCCACCGGCGTATTGCGCTTTGTCCGCGTGGTGGCACCTGAGTCATACATCGGCGCCCCGGCCTTCGAGATTGCCACCGGTGACCTGGCCGAGGATCTGTTGTGTGTCCCCGACGATGCGCCCAATCTGACGCGCCGAATGGCCTACCGGCCGAATGCGCAGGCCTTGGGCCCATCCGATCTTGTCACCGACGTGGTGGACGTGCCGCAGGCGCGCCGCGACGAACTGGCAGGGTTGTTCCGGGCCCAGGTGTACGCGGCCGGTGCGCTCCATGCGCATTACAGGCATGCCGATGCCGCAGACCCGGTGATCTCGCTGTTCTGGAACGGTGGCGATGCCCAGGCAGAGATTGACCGTGTCGCCGGCATGTACCGGGTGCAACGGTTCTTTTATCGGATCAGCGTGCGTGGCGATCAGGAGCTGGCGCCTCAGCCTGGCCAGATCGGCCGCCTGACCTATGCGCGGTATGGACTGCAGGACGGCAAGGCCGTTTTGGTGCGGCGTGTCGAGCGCAACCCTGCCACGGGTGATGTGGTGCTGACGGTGTGGGGATGAGGCAATGCTGATCGGTTATGGAATGCCCGCGATCCAGTCTGTCGCCTTGGTAGGGGGCAGCTGGCTGACCGCGGACGGGGGCGCGGCGCTGTTTGACGGTAAGCCAGGGCGGCGCGCTCGCATCAACCGCACCGGATCGCTCTCCATCAACATCACGCTGGCAGCGGCGTTGGTCCCCGGCATCATCGCCCTGCTCGGGCTGAACTTGCCAGCGGGGGTGGTGATCACCGCTGCCGGCACGACGGCTACGACTGTGCAGTTGCCTGACGGCAACGTATGCGCTTGGTTGTTCCCCTCCGGCACGGCGACGGTCTCGAGCGTCTCTGTGCAGATCGCCACCACGGTTGCTGTGGTGGAGGTCGGCGAGATCGCCGTGTTCCGCAAGGTGGACGTGGGGATCCGCGACGGATGGTCTGTGGCCACTATCGACGCGAGCGAGCACACCCGCACGAAGGGTGGGCAGGTGAACACGGTGCCAGGTGCGATCTACCGGCGGCTGACCGCCACGCTCTCCACCCGTGCCACCGAGATAGCCCGCCGCGGCGGGCTATCCGGCACGGACTGGGAGACTCTGGGAATGGCGATGGGCGGCCGCCGGCGTATCTGTGTCGTGCCGCAGTATAGGGACATGATCACCAAGGCGTTTGACCCGGCCCTGGCGACGAGGTCGGCTCTGTATGGCTATGCCACGCAGTTGCCCCTGATCGAAAACGTCAGCAGGCAGTACTTCAGCGGATACCTCGAATTTGAAGAGATTCCGGCCTGAGGGTTGGTCGCCGAGTAGGCCGGTGAGACAATCGCCCCCTCTAAACGTGGGGGCAGGGATGCGTAGGTCATTGGTCATAGTCACAGCGTCGGCGCTTGTGGCGCTTTTCATATCCGGCTGTGGCAAAAAGGTAGAGCCACTGTCGAAGGCGGACGCCGAGATTCAGCGCGAAGCCATCACAAAGATGCGCAGCACAGGCATCGTCAGGCACGCGGAGTGGCTGGATGACCAGCTCCTGCTGGCGGTCGACGAGGGGGGCAAAACCTGGGAGGCCGTTGGCGACCAAACCTGTTCGTGGCTGCGCTACCGCGGTTACGACCGGCCCGTGAGGGTGTCATTCCTCGAGGCCTCGGCGCTACGAAACAAGCGCTGGAAGCAGTTGGCCTCCGTCCGCTGTAGCTAGCATTCCATGCGGTAGATCCGCCAAAACGCGTCGACAAACAGCCCGCCTCGAGCGGGCTTTTTCTTTGGGAAAAATATGGCCCTATATACCCTCACCGTCGACCTTCTCGCCGAAACTGGCAGCTTTGAGCGAGACCTGGGGAAGGCTGCCCGCGCATCCGACCGCTCCGCCCGGGCCATGCGCCAGATGCAGCGCGAAATGTCGGACAGCTTCGCGCAGGCGGCCCGGGACGCGAAGATCTCTGTAACCAGCATCGACCTGAGCATGGCGACGCTGGCCAAGGGGTTCGGCGCGCTGGGTGGCGGGGCCGTGCTGGGCATGTTCGTGACAGAAACGATCAACGCCCAGAACGAGCTGGCGCAGTTGAATGCGGCCTTGAAGTCCACCGGGCAGGCTGCGGGCTTCAACAGCAAGCAGCTCACTGACATGGCCGACAAAATGGCCAAGGCGACCATCCATTCGTCGGGGGAGATCGTCAACGCGCAGACGCGCCTGCTTTCCTACACCGGGATTATTGGCGAGAACTTCCCGCGCGCGCTGCAGCTGGCCATCGATCAGTCAGTACGCCTGGGCGAAAATGTCACGCAGTCGGCGGAAACGATTGGTAAGGCGCTTGAGTACCCAGCTGAGGGCGTTGCGGCGCTGACCAAGCAGGGGTTCCGGTTCACGGCCCAGCAGAAGGACATGCTGGCTTCGCTGGAGGAGGCAGGCCGCCTGGGCGAGGCGCAAGCGATCGTCATGGGGGTCATGGAGGAATCCTACGCCGGGGCCGGCAAGGCCGCGCGTGAGACCCTGGGCGGCGCCTTGGTCGGGCTGAAGGAATCCTTCAACGACCTGTTGGGCAGCCAGGCGCAGAGTAGCGGCATCGGCGCAGCGACGGCGGCGGTGAACACGTTCGCACAGAACTTGGATGTGGTTGCCGCGGCGGCGGTGCCGCTGGGTGTTGGGCTAGGGGTGTTCTATGCCGGCGGGAAGCTGGTAAAGGGCATTGCGGTCCTCAATGGCCTGTGGGCCACGAACGCTGTTGTGGCCAACCGCGCGGCCGTCGGCATGATGGGCATGGTCCCAGCAACGGTCCGCCTCACAGCGGCACAAACCGCTGCCCGCGTTGCCGCGCAGGGGTTGTCATCTTCCTACGCTGCCCTCGGTGGTCCGGTCGGGATTGCCGCCGCGCTCGCCACTGCAGCGGCTGGTTGGTGGGTAATCCGCAGCAGCACAAAGGATGCCGATAGCGCGCTCATCGACTTCAACGGGACGATGGATGACACCATCGAGAAGTTCCGCGAGCTGAACAAGCAGCAGCAGGCAGGTGAGATCCTGCGGTTGCAGAAGGAAATGCAGGAGGGCTACGACTCGATCGCCAGCGCCATTGATCGCATGTACGGCGTGGCAAACAGCGAGGTCGGTGGCATCCGCGCTCGTGAGTATGGCAGGGAGGTGCGCGCTCTGCGCGAGCAATTGCAGGCCGGTAAGGTCAGCGCAGACCAATTCGCTGCTGAGGTCGCCAATGCCAACGCCAGGCTGTTGGAAGGTGCGCCCGCGGCCAAGCGGATTACCGATAGGTTTGTTGAGCAAACTGCATCAGCTGCCACCCTGGGCCTGAAATACGAGCAGCAGAATCAGCTGCTCGGCACGTTCATCGGCACGAGCAATGGAGCCGAGCGGCAAACCGACGCAACGACGGCCGCGTTGAATCGCCAGGCGGTGGCCTCCAAGGCCGCTTCGGACGGCATCGACCAGCACCTGAAGTCCCTGCAGTCCAGCATCGATGGTCAGCTCGTGAACCTGGTGCGCCTGAAGCAGGGTGCCGAGGCTGCCTTCTTGGTCGACGTGGGACAGAAGATCAACGCCGTTGGCGGGGTAGACAAGCTGAGCGCGGAGCAGCGCGCCTCGTACAACAAGCAGATCGAGCTGGGCCTCAGCCTGATCCGCCAGACCGAGGTCGCGCAGAAGGCTGCCCAGGCATCGAAGGTCGGTGACCGCGCGGCGGCGAAGGAACAAAAGGCCGCAGCTGAGGCACTCGAGCGCTATCGCCAGCAGGCTGAACTGGCGGCAGCAGCAATGGTCGGGCCGTTGGATGAGGCCATGGCCAAGCACCTGCAGAACATGGCCGAGTACAACGACGCGCTGGCGAAGGGGAATATTGCTCAGGCTGATGCCAATGCGTTGATGGGCCAGAGCGCGATGGAGTACGCGAAGGTCGCTGCCCAGATCGAGCAGGCCATCGGTGGTCCGGAGGCGCTTCTGGCAACGATGGACGGCGAGCTGGCTATGCTGGGTAAGGTCGGCCGGGCGCGCGAGCTTTATCGCCGGCAGTTGATGAACGAGCGCGACATGCGCCAGGAGCTGCAGAAGGCTGTCGAGGCCGCTGGCAGCAAGGAGGCGCTGGCGCTGGCCAAGGGCGCGGGCAGCTACGAAGAGTACGAGCGGTCCATGCTGGATGCGGCGGGCGCTGCGGCGGCGTTGTCGCTCCAGGTCGAAGAGGCGGCGGCGAATGTCGAGGCCTGGGCAAACATGGTGCTGCAAGGTGTGGCTGGCGCCGCCGACGCCATGGCCGACTTCGTCGCCAGCGGCCTACGCGATTTCAACGGCCTGTGGGACGACCTGCAGGACGTGGCCAAGCAGGGCCTCCGCGACCTCGCGCGGCAGCTGATCCAGCAGAAGCTGGTGATCCCCATCCAGACGCAGATCATGAATGGTGTCAGCAACTGGAGCAGCCAGGGCGGCGGCTTCAGCATGGATAGCCTCATGGGCCTGTTCGGCGGAAACGGCTCTGCGGGCGGCGGCCAGAACATCGGCAACATCGCTGGGCTGCTGTCGAAGGGGCAGGGGCTCTTCAGTGCGGGCGCGGCCAGTAGCGGCGCCGGCGCTGGCTCCCTGATGGGCTTCGGCAACAACCTCGCAGCCTTCACCGGCAGCGGTGCGGCTGGTGGCTCTGCGGCCGCTGGCGCCGGCGCCGGCGCTGCAGGGTCCTCTGCCGCGGCAGCGGTGCCGATCATCGGCTGGATCATTGCCGGCATGATGAAGAATGCCGAGCTGTTCGATCAGGGATGGGATATCGCCAATGGCGAGAGCTGGGCAGGGAAGATCGCCACCGCCGGCGCGGTCGGCTTGGCCGACAAGAGCTTCCGGGGCCTGGGGTTCAACGACAAGACAGCCTCGATCCTTTCCGGATCCAGTATCCACGCCAAGCTGTTCGGGCGCAGTGCACCGAAGATCACCGGGCAGGGTCTGACAGGGAGCTACGGGTTTGATGGCTTCGACGGCCAGAGTTACGCCGATATCAAGGCGAAGGGCGGCCTGTTCCGAAGCGATAAGAAGTGGACCCAGTACACGGGCCTGGATTCGAATATCGATCGGACGTTCGACATGGCCGCCCGCCAGGTGCGAGGGGCAACGACCGATCTGGCCAAACAGCTCGGCGTGGACCTGACCAAGCAACTGGCCGGGGTGAAGGTCACCCTGGGCAAGCTGCAGTTGTCGGCGGATTCGGCAGAAGCAAAGGCGCAGCTCGAGTCCTACCTTGCCGACATGACGGATCGCCTCTTCACGGAGGCGGTGAAGGCGGCCGGCTTCGGTGGCCAGCTGGACGGCTTCTACGAGTCGGCCGACGTGTTCAGCGCCCTGAGCGCCTCGATCGCGCTGGCGGTGGGTAACGCCGACCAGCTCGGCCGCGCGCTGAACTCCATGGAGATCGAGAAGGTCAACAAGGCGGTGGACTACTTCCAGGACCTGGCCGGCGTCGCCGGAACCGACCTGGCTACGCAGATCGAGAAGGTGACCGGCCTGCTGGGCAGCTACGCCAGCCTGATGGCAGACGTGACCACCCAGCTGCTCACCGGCGATCTGTCGCAGTACCAGTCCCAGGCGCTGACCATCGAGCGCACGTACCGCCAGCAGGTGAAGGCGGCCGACGACTACGCCAAGGCGCTCGGTCTGTCCGGCGCACGGGCGGAGGACCTGGCCAAGATCGAGGCGTTGCGCGCGACCAGCATGGGCAAGCTGCAGGCCCAGATCGAGGCCGACAAGAAGGCCATGAAGTACGGCCTGTCGATCAGCGACCTGTCGCCTCTGACCGACCCGGAGAAGCTGCAGGAGACCATGCGCGAACTGGAGCGTGCGGTGTCCAGCGGCGACAGCAGCGCCGCGCAGGCGGCCGCGCAGGCGGCACTGGGCTTCGGTCGGAACCTGTATGCCAGCGGGCAGGACTACAACGGCCTCTACACCCAGGTAACGGGGCTGATCGACGCCATGAAGGTGGGCAACCTCGATCTGGAGGACGGCACCAGCATGGGGCAGCTCGCGGACGCGATCGAGGCGCTGCCCGACAACTTCAGCCGGGCGGTGTTCGACCTGGTGGTCGATGGCAAGGGCCAGGCCGAGACCACGGCGGCGGTAGCGCAGAGCAACGCTTTGTTGGCCGAGCAGAACGCGGTCCTCCGCGAGCTGCTGCGGGTCACCACCTCGGCAGCGCGGGTCAGCAACAGCGCGGCACTGCAACAGCAACTCAACTGAGGTAACCCATGCAGGCACGAAAAATCACCCTGATCGATATCGGGGCGGGCGCGCTGCCATCCGTCACCCCGGTCACGGCGCGTAATGCGTCGTGGTTCCCCACGATCTTTGCCGCCTCGACAACGCCACCGGTGGAGGGGGTCATCCCGGCGCCGGTGGCCGACGGCGTGCTGATCGAGTGGGAAGCCGTCGACCAGGCCGGTGTGATCTACATCATCGAGCGCGGCCCGGCCCCGGCTGGGCCGTGGACGGAGATCCACCGTACGACAGAGACGCGGTATCTCTACAGCGACGGGAGCGGCCAGAAGTGGTACTTCCGGATCACCGCGTCCGTGCGCGGCAAGCCGGGCGCCGGCACTGTGGTCGAAGCCACGCCGCCGCCCACGACCGCACAGCTGGTTGCCCAACAGCAAAAACTGGACAAGGAGATCACCGACCGGATCGTGGCCGACGCCGCGGAGGCCAACGCGCGCGTGACCGGCTTGGCCAAGGCCGCCGCCGACCTGGTGCTGGAAGCTCAGGCCCGCGCGGCCGCGGTGTCGCAGGCAATGGACGCCGTCGCCAGCGAGTCGCAGGCCCGGGCGACGGCGCTGCTCAACGAGAAGCTCGAGCGGAAGGCTGACATCACGGCGGAGTCCGAGGCCCGCCAGAGCGACGTCGAATCGCTCGCGCGCGCCTTGTCGGAGGTCGCCGCCGGCAGCGGCACGCAGTTTGACAGCGCCAAGATCTGGCACTTCAACACTGCCGTGGAGGGTTGGTCCAGCAACGGCGGCGCCGCCACGATCGTGGATGGGTGGCTGCGGCCGTTCAACAGCTCCAACGCCTATATCACCTCGCCGACCCCGCTGGCGATCGACGGTGCGGCTTACCGCTTCATCAAGGTCCGGCTCCGGAAAGAGGGCGCTCCGGTCTGGAAGGGGACAGTGTGGTGGACCACCGACGCCGATACGACGTTTACGGCGGCGAAGTCGATCACGACCCCCGATCCGTCGTATGACGCCAACGGCATCGCCACGCTGGACCTGGACAACATTCCGTGGAACGGGGCGTCGCCCATCCGACAGATCCGCCTGGATCTCACCGTGGCGCAGACGGTGTCTGCGTACCTGCTGTATGACTACATCGCTGTTGGCCGGCCGGCACCGGGCGCCAGCGTGGCGCTGGTGCAGGAGGAAACCCAGGCGCGCATAACCGCCATGGCGGCCGAGGCCAGCCAGCGCAACACGCTCGCGGTCCAGATGCGCGGCAGCTACACCGGCAGCGACCTTGCCCAGGTGACGCAGGGCTTTGTGGCCGACGAGCGTGTAGCGCGCGTGGCGGCCGACAGTGCGCAGGTCCAGCGCCTCAGCAACATGGAGGTGCGAATGCCGGCCGGTGCCGGGCAGCTGGCCACCACTGCCTCCGTGACCCAGCTGCAGGAAGCGATGTTCGCGGCCGACTCGGCAAACTCGCAGGCCGTGACCGCGGTCAGTAGCAAGCTCAGCGGCCTGCGGAACCTCGGCGATAACCGGATCATCAACAGCAGCTTTGCCACGGACTTCCAGTGGTGGGTGACGGGCGGCACCGGCGGCGGCAATACGATCCTGCGCGTAGCCGATGGCGGCGACGGCGGCCCGGGCGTGGTGATCACGCGGGCTCTCGCGGGGGCCAACCCCTACATGGACGCCAATGAGGGCCAGTACTTCCCGGCCGCCGCCGGCACGGTGCTCCGCGCTCGGATCCGCATGAAGCGGCTTTCGGGCAGCGGCAATGTGTTGGCTCGGATCTACCACCGCAATGAGCAGGGCACACAGTTCCAGATCGATCGCAACATTTCCGCCACGGCGGAATGGACCAACATCGAGGTGGACTTCGGTGCGCTTCCGGCTGGATCGATGCAGGCCGCGTTCCGTCTGTACGTCCATCCGGCGATCGGCACCGTGTCTTTCGATCGGATCGAGCTGTTCGACGTTACCGACGCGGTGGCCAACGCCACCACCGCCAGTGGCCTGCAGGCGCTCAGCACGCGCACCACCATCATCGAGGGGGTCCAGTCCTCACAGGCAACCCTGATCGGGCAGGTACAGACCGGACTGAACGACAAGGTGTCCAACACCACGTTCCAGACGCTTGATAGCAAGGTGACGCAGCAGGGGAACACACTCAACTCGCAGGGCCAGGCGATCACCGCCGTGAATCTGCGTGCCGATGGGCTGCAGTCCGGGCTGAACAGCATCGGCGGCGACAACTTGCTGGGTAACAGCAGCTTTGAGGTGGAGGCTACCAGCGCCAGCGCAGTGCCGGGCTGGATCAACAACAGCGGCGGTCTGGGTTCCGGCGTCACCCGCCGGCTGTGGGCTGATTCCACCCTTCCGTCGTCCACCCGCGCATGGCGCTGGGAGCTGGACAACGTGCCGGCCGCCGGCTACCTGGAAACCGTCTCCAGCTCCGCGCTCAAGGTGATCAAGGTGGAGGCGGGTAAGCCGCACATCCTTTCGGCCTACGTGCGGGGCAGCGACTCGGCCCGGGTGTTCCTGCAGTTCCGCTGGACCGACGCCGCCGGCGCAGTGATCAGCTACTCCGGCACCCCCGCCGCTACGCAGTATCGGGCGGGGCCTGAGTGGGCCCGCGTTTCGTGGATGGGCACCGCTCCGGCCAATGCCGTGTCGTGCGTGGTCTACCTCCGCGTGTACGGCGCAAACGTTGCCGGGCAGTGGGTCGAATGGGACAACGTGCAAGTCCAGATCGGTTCGACCGCTACCGGCTACGCGCCTTCCGTGGAAGAGGCTGCGGCAACCCTGAACGCAAATGTCGCGCTCGCCAACACGCTTAACGGCAAGGTCACCACGCTGGAGGGCACCACCACGGTGCAGGGTCAGGCGATCACCACGGTCACTGCAGGGCTGGCACAGGCCAACCGCTCTGGCAGCAACATGATGATCGATGGCAGCTTTGAAGGGCGTCCTGTTGGCACCGCGCTGTCCAGCTGGGCGATCGTAACCGCCAACGGGCGTACCGGTGCCAACGCCCTGACGGTCACTGGTGATGGTGTGGCGCGAAGCACGGCGCTGCAGACCTTTGATGTAACGCCGGGGCGGACCTATTACGCAGAGGGGTGGGTGAAGCGCGTGGGCGCAGCAACGACCGGCACCATCCAGCTGCGTGCAAGTCTTTCCTTGAACGGTGCGTCTGCCACGTTCCCGGCGTTCCAGAGTTTCAACGCGGGCACCGTGCCGACTGACTCGTTCGTCAAGGTTGGCGGGAACATGACGATTCCGGAGGGTAAGAACCAGCTCATCTTCCAGACCTATCACAACGCGAGCATGGTCGCAGGCCAGCAGATGATCTGGGACGACTTCGTGCTGCTCGATGTGACCGAAGCGCAGGCGGCCAAGGCGGTTGCCGACGCCACTGCCGGTGGATTGCAGTCGCTGACCGGGACCGTCATCCAGCAGGGCGGGCAGATCAGTGCTCAGGCCACGCAGCTGAATCAGGTGCAGGCAGCGGTAGCGGGCAAAGCTGACGCCTCGGCGTATCTCCAGCTGGAAGCGAAGGTTAACGCCAACCTCAGCGGTGCAGGCAACATGCTCGCCGCGACTACATTTGCGGATGCTGTTCCCAATGTCACCACGCCAGGCTGGGCGTTTGAGGCCAACACCTCAAACGCACAGAACGTATCCGGCTATGTCCAGACGGACGTGGACGCCGGTGTACCGACCGGCATGCGCGCGCTGATCCTGACGAAGAGCGGGACCGCCAATGGAAACGGTAATGTCATCTGGCGCAACACGGCATCTATCCCTGTTACCCCGGGGAAATCCTACATCGCGTCCGTGTACGCCAGCGGCTATGCGGGCGTGCCGTTCTTGTGGGTGACTGGTCCAGGCATGGAGGTGGTCTCGCCGCGATCGCAGGCCAGTGGCGGCAATACCCTGGCCGCTTATGACCGCATCTTTGTGAAGTTCACTCCACCGGCTGGATGCAGGGCTGTCGCCCTTCGGTTGGCCTTGGCGCCTGCGGCAGGGAATGGCACCGACTTCGGCCGCTTTGTTCGCCCGATGCTCGAAGAGGTGCAGCCGAGCCAGGACGCACCGTCGCCTTGGTCTGCGGGTGGTCAGGAGTCCTTCGCCAGCGTGGGGTTCTTCACCGACGTAAACGGCAACATCGGTGGCATCCAGAACAAGAACAACGGAACGACCAGCGAGATCAACATGCTGGCCAACGTGCTGAACATTCTCAGCCCAGGTGCTGCGGACGGACTGGAGATCCAGAAGGGATACCTGCGGGTGTGGCGTGGCAACTCGCAGCGGATCATCGGCAACGGCTTCGGTGTCGGCGGTGAGGGTTTGATCGACTACTTCGGTCCCAACGTGGGAGCCGCGGCGGCGTCGAAATTGAACGCCACCATGTGGATGGACTACAGCGGCAACGCCTACTGGGGCGGTGCTATTTCGGCCGGCGTGCGTCGGAACGCGGTGCAGTCCACCACGACTGTGACGGTCGGCACGCAGCTGGTGAACGGCCCGTTCGACACCAACGGTGCGAATAAAAATGTGGTGGTCGGATTCACGCGCAATCATCGCCGGCAGAAGGGGCAGTACGGCACCCAGGGCTTCGTGGCAGGTGCGGGCAGCAACAGCTGCACGGTCAACGTCTACCGGCGGATCGAGAACGATCCGGAGATGTTCTGGACCTCCTTCACCGCCGGTGGCGGGATCGACATTTCGAACGAAACGGACGGGCCCGATATCGCGACGTCCTACTGGTCCGGCTCGGTAACGCTGAACGACGGCGCCGACGGAAGCCGTCAGCGCACCTACCGCGCCGAGATCGTCGGCTTCAGCGAGCAGGCCGTAACTCATCAGTCTGGCAGCTTCGACAGCCAGAGCATCACCCAGAGCCTCTCGATCGTGTCGATCGAGGCGTAATCGCTGACACGGCGGCCAGCGTTCCCAGCCGCCGCACTACCAGGAGAGTCAGATGGAGTTCCGCGCAAAATTGCAGATGAAGATGGAAAACGCAGATCAGCCGGGGGTGGCGACCATGAACTTCGTCCCCGTGGACGCATCGTTGCCCACGATTAACCTGACCGCGGCACGTGCAGCGGCGGTGGGCCTGGAGACCGGGCGTGTGTACCGGTTCGTCGCTCAGCTGGAGGACGAGCCGCAGGACGTCGGCTGATCGACCACTTCAGGCCACCTGTTCGAGCAGGCCCAGCTCATTGTTGGGTGGCCTATTTACGGCTCGGGAAGCCGATGGGCTCATGGAAGGCGGCTGACTCGCGATGAAATTAGACTAGTCTGCGCCTACTGGAGGCTGATTGGTGAGCCACACTACAAAAGCGAACTGTGCAAGCGAGACGTGCAGGGGGTTGCCTGAACGGGCGTCGGATTCCAATTGGTCTAAGGACGCTATTCCGGCGCCGAACTCAGTGACAGAAGGGCTTAGCTCCTTTGCAATGCCAATTGCCGATTCGGTCTCCAGCCCTGAAATGCAGCTGAGAAGACGCAGCAGCTCGTCTCGCCCGTTGCTTAGAAAACCAAAAGCAGGAGGGCTTACATGCTTGATCCAGATGAGGCCACTGGCGTGCAGTTCTTCGAATCGAGATCGCGGTGGTCGAAACCCTTGAGCGACCATGCAAAGATCGGCCAGGAGCTCGCGTCGTTCCAAATCTAAGGTCATGTCGGAGGGCTTCTACTACGTCAGCGTAGAGATTGCCTCTAGGAGCCGGGAAGCCGCAAGTACTCGCTCGTGCCGGGCCGGTGGACAAGACCGAGCGTGATCCATCCGTCGCATTTCAGCTATCTGGTAGACCCCGCTATCACGCAGCGTGTGGCATAGCCGGACGTCGCAAACTGAGCGTTGCCCGCCGCATAGAGCACCACGCGGATCGCATGGACCGCTTTCGGATGAACTGTTTAAGTAGCGACGCGCGCAACCGAAAGATGTGTGGAGGGCCTCACATTTTTGGTTTACGTCATATGGTCGGATGAGGCGGACCATGCAAGGTGGGCGCCGACTATGCATCTGTTAGCCTGGATCATGGGTGTATCTGGTGCCTTCGCGACGCCGTTGGCGATCGCTAGCGTAGTGAGCTGGCATCGTCAGCGGAAAAGGACAAAAAACCGGAAGCGCCCAAAGTCGCGTGGCCTCTCAGGCGGCGTCTAACCTGCGCCGCACGATAGCCAGCAGCCGATCCATTCCGTCGTTCTTTTCTCCAAGCGACGGCGTCGCCAGCAAAGGCCCCCAGTTGGCGGTCTTCAATGCTTGGAGATCAATCTGATTCTCAGTGAAAATCTGCATAGACCAGTACGGGATCAGGCGCTGTCCGATGTCCTGGGACAGGAGGATCTCGAGGGCTTCGTGTGAAGTGGCGTTTCGCACGCGTCCCATGACTCCGTTGAGCCCGTCTAAGGGACCTTCCAAGTATTGGAAAAATCGTAGTCCATCGAACAACATCACCCCAGTGACACCGGCGATGCGATTGAACCTCTCAGACGATCTCAAAATTTCACTGAGCTTAACGGCGCTCAGCTTTGTAGAGGCGCAACTCATGTAAGCCAACGCGCGCATCCAGCACCTGCGGGGGATAGGTCAGCATACTTTACGCCCTTTTCACATCGGCGGATTAAGCCTTCAGACTTTGGCTTTGACACGATCATCACATTTGATGTACCGGCTAGTGACGCGTCGGTGCGATAGGCTTGCCCTATCAATGTCTTTCAGGGATGGGGTCGTGAAGTTTGTGCGTGCAATGGTAGGGGGACGCCCTGGACTGTCGGCGGGTAGCACCGGCAAATTTGACGTCTATGAAGTCGATAGAGGCGAATGCGTGAGCGGGAACGCGCCGATTTCGGTTCACGCTGGATGCCACGGCTGCGGCACAACGTTCAACGCTCGCGAGCATGATGGGATGCAGCAGATTCCGAATGGGGTCCTTCTCATCTGTCCATCTTGTGGAGAGAGACAAGCCATCAGTGCAGCTCTTTTCCAAGTGGCGGATCCATCTTCGATCGATCACAACATAGGGCGCGACGACACGTAGGGCGTTGAGGCATCCTGAACGCTCTCAGGGGCGATAGGCAAGGATGTATGAGCATTTTGAACGTGCTGCTGCAGAAGGAGCGACTGGTTGTGGCGGTGGACACCGTCGCTGAGGACGCTCATACCGGCCAGTTGTCTGAAGGGGCCAAGATCTTGGTGATACCTCAACACCGCGCGGTTCTGGCGTGCCGTGGATCTGCTCAGTTCTTCATCAAGGTGTATGAGCTATGCCTTCAGGCAAGCTTTCGAGCGGGCTTCACACTTGAGCAACTGATGTCTGAGCTGGGGCCGGTCATTGACAAAATCTGGCCGGCTTATCTCGAGGGGGCTGCTCGAGCAGGTATAGCAGGTGGAGGGCTGTCCAGTGAGATCGTCCTTGGCGGATGGTCGCCAAAAGCAGGAAGGATGCTTGCTACTGCTTACGCAAAAAATAGCGAAGACGGCCCAACGATAGTGCAGGGTCTTGAGGGTGGGCTTGCGTCCCCAGGGGAGCCGCTGCGGGGTAGGCACGACAGCTTTGAGCCGGACGCCTTGCTAGAGGCTGGGCGGCGACAGGCTGAGTACTTGAATCTGCGCGAAGGTCGATTAGTTGCCGGTGGGCGACTGATTGCCGGCCTCGTGGAGCAGAAGTCGATCACGCTTCTCGATCGGGGGGCCTTGTAGCTGAAGCCGCGGGTGCGAAATGTTCGACAGGACCGCGGCTCGGCTATCCCCAATCTGGCTGAGTATCAGGTCCAGACCGCCCCCAGCATTTAACCCCGCAGCCACGTAACCCTTCCGGCTCACCGCCGTTGCTGGGACCCCTTTGCAGGGCCCGGCGGGTGCGTGGGCACTCACATTCCGTCGCGGGACCTGAGACGCCTGTCCGTATCCTGCGCGCATGCTCCCGCCCAGCGACCTCACTGACTTCAAGACCGCCCCTCAGCCTCGAGGCTGGGTGCAACACGGCGACCACTGGGGCCTGTGGTGGGGAAATCGTCAGATCGCCAGCGTGCAGCCTGGTGCCCATGGCATCCGTGTCGTCCTTTCCTGCAGGAAGCTGTGGAAGGACAAGGAGGTCCGGGCAGCCAGCGTGCGGCAGGGAAAGCGCTACGCGGAGCGCTGGTGCGCTGCGCGGGTGCTGGAAGGGCTGCCGCTGAAGGAGGCTGTGGCGCTCCTGGCGGCGAACGACGAACCTGTTCGCAAGCTCTCCCGCGCCGAGATCCAGCAGCAGCGGCGCCTGGACGCAATCCCGAACCCGAAGCTGTAGCGGCGCGAGTCAGCCGACGTTGCCTACGTATCGGCGCGTGCGACCGCCGGCGGCAACAGTTTCTGCATGGATCAGAAGAGCATCGGCAAGGCGCGCTGGGCGCGCGGGAGGGCGGCTTCGCTTTGGCGGCAGGCCGACGACTTGGACCGGAATCAAAGCGGCGACTGGCGGGCGAGGGCGACTCGTCGGCGCGGCGCTGATCGCCTCCGGGCCGAGGCCGCGCGGTTCGACGGCATCGCCAACCGGCTGCAGCCTTTCGACGACGATCAGGCGGCCTGACCGACTGACCCCAAACTGACCCCAGGCCACGGGCAAGTCGTTGATTTCCGTGGGCCGCCAATGATCGCGAGTGATCGCCTTAGTCGTTGTTTCTATTGATCTTCCCCGACCTTGACATGGTAGGGGTCACAGGTTCGAACCCTGTACCGCCCACCACTCCAGTCCCAGCGACTGCGGTGGAAAAACAGAAAAGCCGGCCATCAGGTCGGCTTTTTTGCTATGTGCGTCTGTGCACGGTGCAACACCGTGCTGCCAGTGTTTCTCCTCCCGCGCGGCAGGGTGATCCCCACACGAACATGCACGAAAAGCCGATGGTGGCCGGCGCGTGCAGGGGCGAACGTGACGCTTTGCCTGTGGAGACGCGGGATGCTGCACCACGCAGGCCGCGCCGGTACCCCACCAGGAACGTCCGTGGCGGTGCGGCGTCCGCTGCCGCTACCGGTGCTCGGCAAGGCCTGCGTGGTCGGCCTGCTGGCCGGGGTCTGCGCCACGGTGTTCGCCCCGCTGCTGCTGGTGCGCTGGGCAGCGCTGCTGCTGGTCTGCATTGGCGCGGCCATCTGGCTGGCACCCACGCGCGGGCGCTGGCTGGGCGCAGCGCTGTTCGGGCTGGGCTGGGCGGCCGTGCAGGCGCATGCCGGGCTGGCCCTGCAATTGCCGGCCGGCGGGCCGTCCATCGATGTCGCGCTCCAGGGGCGGGTGGTCAGCCTGCCCGAGCATGGCCCGCGTGGCACCCGGTTCCGGTTCCAGGTGGACGACGTGCCGGCCATGCCTGCCGCGCTGCGGGGGCGCCAGGTGGCGTTGGGCTGGTACGACGAGCCCCGCGCCGCCGCCGATGGCCGTCGGCTCACGCTGCAGGCCGGGGCGCGCTGGGCGCTGCAGGCGCGGGTGCGGCCGCCGCGTGGCCTGGTCAATCCGGGCGGCTTCGACGCCGAGGCGTTCGCGCTGCGCCAGCGGCTGGCCGGCAGCGGCTACCTCCGCGCGCCAGGCCAGGCCCGGGCGCTGGGTGAGCCGACCGGCCTTCCGGCCTGGCGCGAGCGGATGGCGGACGCGATCGCCGAACAGGTCGGTGGGCACGGTCGGCGCTTCGTGCAGGCGCTGGCGCTGGGCGACACGCGGGGGCTGAGCCAGGCGGACTGGGACGATCTGCGCGCGCTGGGGCTGAGCCATCTGGTCGCCATCTCCGGCTTCCATGTCGGCGTGGTGGCCGGCTTCGCGGCGGTGCTGGCCGGCGTGCTGTGGCGGGTGCTGCCCGGCCTGGGGCGGCACTGGCCGGCGCCGCTGGGTGCCGCGCTGGCCGCCGTGGCCGCCGCCGCGCTGTATGCGGCCGCGGCCGGGTTTGCGCTGCCCACCGTGCGCACGGTGCTGATGATCGCGGTGGTGGCAGCCGCACGCTGCGCGCGCAGGCGCGCCACCGTGGCGCAGTCGCTGTCACTGGCCGCGCTGGTGCTGCTGTTGCTGGATCCGCTGGCGGTGCTGGCACCCGGATTCTGGCTGAGCTTTGCGGGCGTGCTGTGGCTGATCTGGTGCCTGCCCGGTCGCGAAACCGGCTGGCTGCGGGGTTTCCTGGGCGCACAGGGCGTGGCGACCGTGGCGCTGCTGCCGCTGACCGTGGCGCTGTTCGGCCAGGCCTCGCGCGCCGGGCCGCTGGTGAACCTGCTGGCGATCCCGTGGTGGACGCTGGTGGTCGTGCCGCTGGCGTTGCTGGGCACGGCGCTGGAAGCGCTGGTGGACGGGGCCGGGCGCTGGCCGTGGCAGCTGGCGGCGTGGTGCTTCGAGCGCAGCTGGTGGTTGTTCGGCTTCGCCGCGCGCAGCGAGCTGTCGTTGTGGTGGCTGCCGCAGTCCAGCCGCTGGGCGCTGCTGGCCGCGCTGCTCGGCGTGTTCTGGCTGCTGTTGCCGCGCGGGGTGGGCGGCCGCCTGCCTGCGCTGCTGCTGTGCCTGCCGCTGCTCTGGCCGGACCGCCAGCGACCGCCACCGGGCGCGGTGGAGCTGCTGGTGATGGATGTCGGGCAGGGCCTGGCGGTGCTGGTGCGCACTGCGCGGCACACGCTGCTGTACGACGCCGGGCCCGCGGTGGAGGGCGGCTTCGATGCCGGTGAGCGGCTGGTGGTGCCGACCCTGCGTGCGCTCGGGCACGGTCGCCTGGACCGGATCGTGCTCAGCCACGATCACCTGGATCACAGCGGTGGCCTGGACGGCGTGCGTCGGGCGTTCCCCGCTACGCCGCTGCAGGCCCCGCGCGGGGCGGTACGGCGCGGCGCCGGGGCATGCCAGGCGGGGCAGGGCTGGGAGTGGGATGGCGTGGCGTTTGCGTTCCTGCATCCGCCAGCGGGCCAGGCGCTCGGCGCGAACGAGGGCAGCTGCGTGCTGCGGATCGCCACGAAACAGGGCGCGATCCTGCTGCCAGGCGATATCGAGCGCCGCGCCGAGGCCCTGCTGCTGCAACACACGGGCACTGCGCTGCGCGCCGAGGCCGTGATCGTCCCGCACCACGGCAGCGCCAGCTCGTCCACCCTGGCCTGGGTGCAGGCCGTGCAGCCCCGGCTGGCGGTGGTCTCGGCCGGCCACCGCAACCGCTTCAAGCACCCGCGCCCGGAAGTGGTGGCACGCTGGCAGGCAACCGGCGCCGAGGTGCTCACCACCGCCGAAAGCGGCGCGTTGCGCATATGGCTGGGCGAAGAAGGCCTGCAGGTGCGTGAACAGCGGGTTTTCGCGCGCCGTTGGTGGGATGCCGCGGAGCGGGCACGGTCGGCTGCTATTCTATCGGCGGTCAAACAGGCGGCCGATGGGCCGGAGGGTTGAAACGTGTGGGAACTGGTCAAGGCCGGTGGCTGGCCGATGCTGCCGCTGCTGCTGTTGGGCGTACTGGCTTTGGCGATTGTCCTGGAGCGTTTCTGGACACTGCGGCGTAACGAAGTCCTGCCTCCCGGGCTGGGACAGGAAGTGCGCAACTGGGCCGCGCGCGGCAAGCTCGATCCGAATCACATCCAGTCGCTGCGGGCCAATTCGCCGCTGGGCGCGCTGCTGGCGGCCGCGCTGGAAGCGCGCAATCGGCCGCGCGACCAGATCCGCGAACGCATCGAGGATGCCGGTCGGCACATCGTGCACCGCATGGAGCGCTTCCTGAACGCCCTGGGCACGATCGCTTCGGCCGGCCCGCTGCTGGGCCTGCTCGGCACCGTGGTCGGCATGATCCAGATGTTCATGGGCATCCTCGATCACGGCGTGGGCGATGTGAACCAGCTCGCCGGCGGCATCGGCAAGGCACTGGTGTGCACGGCCACCGGCATGATCGTGGCGATCCCGGCGCTGATGTTCCACCGCTATTTCAAGGGCCGGATCGGCGGGTATGTGATCGAGATGGAACAGGAAGCGTCGGCACTGCTGGATGCGCTGGATGGCCGCCCGGGCGTGATGAACGCCGGTGCCCGCCCTGCGCCGGCCACGGCCGCCGCGCCGGTCACGGTCAAGGGCTGACGGATGCGCATCCGCAATGACCGGGTCCAGGACGAACCGCACATCGATCTGGTCCCGCTGATCGATGTGATCCTCGTCCTGATCATTTTCTTCGTGGTCACCACCACGTTCGATGCGCGTTCGACGCTGCAGCTGCAGCTGCCGACCGCCAGCCAGCGCGACACCAGCGAGCCGCCGCGCTCGCTGAGCGTGCTGGTCAACGCCGAGGGGCGCTATTTCATCAACGACCAGGAAGTACTGCGCACCGATGTCGAATCGGTCAAGCAGACCATCGCCGCCGTCGCCGGCAGCGACCGTGAACAGACCGTGCTGCTGCGCGCCGATGCGCGCACGCCGTACCAGGCCGTGGTCACCGCCCAGGATGCTCTGGGCCAGCTCGGTTTCCGCCGCATCGCCATCGCTACCGCGCCGGAGGTGCGTCCATGAGTAAACAACACGCACCGGTCTGGCCGATCTACAAGCGGCTGCTGGGCTACACCCGTGCCTACTGGGTCTTCATGACCTGCGCGCTGGTGGCCATGGTGGTCGAAGCGACCGCCGGCTATTTCTTCACCCGGCTGATGGACCCGCTGGTCAACCGCGGCTTCGTCAATCCCGAACCGCGCATGGCGGTGATCCTGCCGCTGACCATCCTGGGCCTGTTCGTGATGCGCAGCCTGGCGACCTTCGTCAGTGATTACGCGATGGCGCGCACCGGGCGCAGCGTGGTCCGCGATCTGCGCGAGCAGATCCTCGAAAAATACCTGCACCTGCCGTCCTCGCATTTCGATACCGAAGCGACCCCGGTGATGGTCAGCCGCCTCAACTTCGATACCGAGCAGGTCACCCAGGCCAGCGCGGACGCGCTCAAGACCTTGGTCGCCGACACCCTGACCATCATCGGCATGCTCGCGGTGATGCTGCAGATGAGCGTCAAGGTGACCCTGGCGATGCTGGTGGTGGTGCCGCTGATCGGGTTGATCGTGTCCTATGTCGGCAAGCGCTACCGGCGCATCAGCCGGGGCATCCAGGACGGCATGGGCTCGATGGCCCAGACCGCCGAACAGTCGCTCTCGGCACAGCAGGAAGTGAAGGTCCACGGCACCCAGCAGCATGAGATGTCGCGCTATGCGCGGCTGGCCAACCGCATGCTCGGCCTGAACATGAAGGTGGAAACCACCCGCGCCGCGGCCTCCAGCGTGGTCCAGTTCCTGGCAGCGCTGGCGCTGGCGGTGATCGTGTGGGTCTCCACCCGCGAAGCGCTGGCGGGCAAGCTCAATGCGGGCCAGTTCATGGGCCTGATGACCTCGATGATGGCGATCATCCCGTCGCTGCGCCGGCTGACCAGCGTGCAGACCTCGATCTCGCGCGGCGTGGCGGCGGCCGAACGGCTGTTCGGGATCCTGGACATGCCGGTCGAGCGCGACGCGGGCACCCGCCAGGTGGGCCGCGTGCGCGGTGAGCTGGTGTTCGAACACGTGATGCTGCGCTACCGCGAGGACACCGGCATCGCGCTGGATGACATCAGTTTCGTGGCCCGGCCGGGCACGGTGACCGCCATCGTCGGCCGCTCCGGCAGTGGCAAGACCAGTCTGATCCGGCTGGTGCCGCGGTTCTACGAACCCAGCGGCGGCCGCATCACCCTGGACGGCGTGCCGCTGGACGATTACCCGCTGTCCGACCTGCGTCGCCAGGTGGCGATGGTCGGGCAGAAGGTGATGCTGTTCGACGACACCATCGCGGCCAACATCGCCTATGGCATGGACGCGACCGACGAACAGATCCGTGCGGCGGCCGAAGCGGCCAATGCCTGGGAATTCATCGCGCGGATGCCGCAGCAGCTGCAGACCCCGGTCGGCGAGAACGGGGCGCTGCTCTCCGGTGGCCAGCGCCAGCGTCTGGCGATCGCCCGCGCGATCCTGCGCGACGCCCCGATCCTGATCCTGGACGAGGCCACCGCGGCGCTGGACAACGAATCCGAGCGGCTGGTGCAGGATGCGCTGCAGCGCCTGATGCCCGAGCGCACCTCGCTGGTCATCGCGCACCGCCTGTCCACCATCGAACACGCCGATCTGGTGCTGGTGATGGACCAGGGCAGGATCGTCGAACGCGGCACGCACGACGAGCTGCTTGCGCTGGGTGGCCTTTACGAATACCTGCACAAGATGCAGTTCCGCGACAGGCCGCAGTGATGGCAGGCAAGGGCGCAAAGACACCGCCGTACTGGTATGACGGCAGCGAGGTGCCGTTCCCGGCGCGCGTGCTCGCCCCGCTGTACGGTGCCGCCATCGCACTGCGCAGGCTGCTGTACCGGCGCCGCTGGCTGAAGCGGCATTCGCTGCCGGTGCCGGTGATCGTGGTCGGCAACGTGACCGCCGGTGGCACCGGCAAGACCCCGCTGACCATCGCACTGGTCAACCGCCTGCGCGAGGCCGGCTGGAAGCCGGGTGTCGCCAGCCGCGGCTACGGCCGCGAAGAGGCGGGCACGGCGCGCTGGGTCGAGGCCACCACTGCCACCGGCATCGGCGGCGACGAACCGGTGTTGATCGCCTGGAAGACGGGCGCGCCGGTGCGCGTGGATGCCGATCGCGTGGCGGCCGGCAAGGCGCTGGTCGAGGCGGGCTGCGACATCATCGTCTGCGACGACGGCCTGCAGCACTACCGCCTGGCGCGCGATATCGAGATCGAAGTGGTCGATGCGCAGCGCCGCTACGGCAATGGGCGCTTGATTCCCGCCGGGCCGCTGCGCGAGCCGGCCAGCCGCGCGCGCGACTGTGATTTCCGCGTGGTCAACATGGGCCAGGCCAGCGATGGCGTGGATGCCCAGCCGGCCTGCGGGTTCGCCGAGTGGCCGATGCAGCTGCACATCGACAGCGCCCAGCCGCTGCAGGGCGGCCGCGCGCGCGCGCTGGCCCATTTCAAGGGTCAACGCGTGCACGCCGTGGCGGGCATCGCGCACCCGCAGCGGTTCTTCCACATGTTGCGTGCGCACGGTATCGGCGTGGTCCCGCATGCCTTCGCCGATCATCATGCCTACACGCCGGCGGACCTGCGCTTCGGCAGCGAGCTGCCGGTGCTGATGACCGAAAAAGACGCAGTCAAATGCAAGGTGTTCGCGACCGAATGGCATTTCGCGGTGCCCTTGTCGGCGGCGCTGCCGGCAGCGTTCTGGATCAGCCTGCTGGACCGCATCGACAAGCTCGGCAAGCGTTGATGGCCCGGCGGTCGGCTGCCGCGCACTATCGCCCTGGCCGCGACGGGTGCTGCCCGCGGGTCGGCCACTTCCTTCTGTCCAGGTAACTGTCCATGAGTGCTTCCCCCGATTTCGTCGTCGCCATTCCCGCCCGCTACGCGGCCTCGCGGCTGCCGGGCAAACCGCTGCGCCTGCTCGGTGGGCAGCCGCTGGTGCTGCGGGTGGCGCAGCGCGCCCTGCAGGCCGGTGCGCGTGAAGTGTGGGTGGCCACCGACGATGCGCGCATCGCGCAGGTGCTGGACGGCCTGCAGGGCGTGCGCGTGGCCATGACCGCGGCCAGCCATGCCTCCGGCACCGACCGGCTGGCCGAATGTGCGGCGCAGGCCGGCTGGTCCGATGACACCGTGGTGGTGAACCTGCAGGGCGATGAGCCGTTCGCGCCGGCCGAGGGGATCCGCGCGGTGGCCGAGGCGCTGGTCTGCAGCGGCGCGGAGATGGCCACGCTGGCCACGCCGGTGGAAGACGCGCCGACCCTGTTCGATCCGAACGTGGTCAAGGTGGTGCGCAAGCAGAACCTGGACGCGCTGTACTTCAGCCGCGCGCCGATCCCGTGGCACCGCGATGCCTTCGCCCAGTCGCGCGATACGCTGTCCGGACCGCACTGGCTGCGCCACATCGGCATCTATGCCTACCGGGCCGGCTTCCTGCGCCAGTTCGCGGCACTGCCGGCGGGGGCGTTGGAGCAGCTGGAGTCGCTGGAACAGCTGCGGGTTCTGGAGGCGGGCTACCGGCTGACCGTGGCGCTGTCGCCGGCCGCGTTCCCGCCGGGGATCGACACGCCGCATGATCTGGAGCGCGCCGAAGCCTGGTGGTCCGCGCAGGCATGAAGCTGTTGATGGTCTGCCTGGGCAACATCTGCCGGTCGCCGATGGCCGAAGGCGCGTTGCGCGCGAGGATCGACGCCTCGCCGCTGGCCGGCCGGGTCACGGTGGATTCGGCCGGCACCGGTGGATGGCATGCCGGTCAGGCGCCGGATCCTCGTGCGATCGCCTGTGCGGCCGGCCATGGGGTGGATATCGCGGGCCTGCGCGCGCGCCAGCTGCAGGCCGCCGATTTCCAGCGCTTCGACCAGGTGTTCTGCGCCGATGCCACCAACCTGCGCGATGCCGGCCGGCTCGCCGGGCCTGCCGGCCAGGCACGGCTGGCGCTGTGGCTGCCGTGGTCGGGCATCCAGGCCTCGCCGTCGATCCCGGACCCGTACACCGGCGGTGCGGCGGATTTCGAGCACGTGTGGGCGCTGGTCGATGCCGCCGCCCGCGCCAGCGTGGCACGACTGTTGCATGACGCGGACTCCGGCATAATCGGGGCATGAACGTACAGCCCGTCCAGGATCTTCCCGAATTCGCCCCCTGGCTCAATGCGCCGGCCACGACGCTGGCCGAGCTGCAGGGCCGGCCGGTGGTGCTGGCCTTCGTCAACGCGGCCTCGGCATGGTGCGCGCAGCGCTTGGCCGAGCTTTCGCTGTGGCAGTCGCGCAATCCCGGCAAGCTGCAGCTGCTGGTGCTGCAGGTGCCGCGCTTCGATTTCGAACGCACCCCGGAGCAGTCGCTGAAGCTGCTGCGCCGGCAGGGCGTGGCGGCGGCCGCCTTGCTGGATGCGGACTGGGATGGCTGGCGGCGCTTCGGCATCACCGCTTGGCCGACGCTGGTGCTGCTGGATGCGCAGGGCCGTGAACGCGAGCGCCTGATCGGGCTGGGCGGTGAACTGGAGCGCTCGCTCAACGCGCTGTGCGAAGGGTCCGCGCGCGTGCCGGATGAAGACCGGCATGGCGGCCGCGAACTCGCGCCGGAGCCGCGCCTGCCGTTGTGTTTCCCGACCGGGCTGGCGGTCACCGCCGAGCGCCTGTACATCGCCGATAGCGGCCATCACCGGGTGCTCGAGTGCAGCCATGGCGGCCGGGTGCTGCGCCAGTTCGGCCTGGGCACCGCCGATTTCATGGACGGCGGGCCGGGCGAAGCCGCCTTCCACCGTCCGCAGGGCCTGGCCCTGGAGCGCGGCTGCCTGTACGTGGCCGACACCGGCAACCACGCGCTGCGCCGGATCAACCTGCTCTCGGGCCAGGTCGACACGCTGTGCGGCACCGGCCGGCCCGGCGAGCCGGCCGAAGGGCCGATCGCCGATCCGCGGCACACGGCGCTCAACCACCCGCAGGGGCTGGCGGTCGCCGACAACCAGATCCATATCGCCATGGCCGGCGACAACCGCATCTGGAGCTACCACCTCGGGCAGCGCACGCTGAGCTGGCGCGCCGGCTCCGGTGCGATCGACCAGCGCGACGGCAGTGGCCACATGGCCGCGTTCGCGCAGCCGGTGTCCGTGGCGGCCGTGCAGCAGGTGCTGTACGTCTGCGACGCGCTGGGCTCGTCGATCCGCGCGATGCAGTTGCGCGGCGATCTGGTCCAGACCCTGGTCGGCCAGGGCGTGTGGGCATTCGGCGAACAGGACGGTCCACGCGCCACGGCGCAGCTGCAGTTCCCGCAGGCGATCGCGCTGAGCCCGGATGCACCGCTGCTGTGGATCGCCGATGCCGGCAACGGGCGGCTGCGCACGTTGCGGCTCGGTGGTGGCGAACTCAAGACCCTGGAACTGCCGCGGCGCCTGCATGGCCCGGCCGGTCTGGCGCTGGGCGCCGGCGCGGTGTGGATCGCCGAAACCGATGCGCATGCCGTGCTGCGTTTTGATCCGGTCAGCGGTGTCCTGAGCGACGTGCCCATCAGCGAATGAGCGTTTCTTCCGCCCCGGCCTTCGATGGGAAGGCATTCGCGGCCCATCTGAGCACCGCGCCCGGCGTGTACCGCATGTACGCCGCCGACGACACCCTGCTGTACGTCGGCAAGGCGCGCGCGCTGCGCAACCGGGTCGGCAGCTATTTCAACGGCACGCCCAAGACCACGCGGATCATGTCGATGCTGTCGCAGATCGCGCGCATGGACGTCACCGTCACCCGTTCCGAAGCCGAAGCGCTGCTGCTGGAAAACCAGCTGATCAAGTCGCTCTCGCCGCGTTACAACGTCTCCCTGCGCGACGACAAGACCTACCCGCATGTGCTGCTGACCCGCGAGCAATGGCCGCGCATCGCGCTGCACCGTGGTCCGCGCGCGATCCCCGGCCGGTACTTCGGTCCGTATCCCGGCGTCACCGCCGTCCGCGAAACGCTGAACCTGATGCACAAGCTGTTCAAGCTGCGCAGCTGCGAGGACAGCGTGTTCCGCAACCGCTCGCGGCCGTGCCTGCAGTACCAGATCGGTCGTTGCAGCGCGCCCTGCGTGGAGCTGGTCGCCGCCGATGACTACGCCGAATCGGTGCGCCGCGCCTCGCTGTTCCTGGAAGGCAAGAGCGACCAGCTGGCGCGCGAGCTCGGCACCCAGATGCAGGCCGCCAGCGAAGCGCTGGAGTTCGAGCAGGCCGCGCGCCTGCGCGACCTGGTCACCGCGCTGCGCAGCATGCAGACCCGCCAGTACGTCGACGGCCGCGCCGCCGATCTGGACGTGCTCGCCTGCGCCACCCAGGGCCCCAGTGCGTGCGTGCTGCTGCTGGCCTTCCGCGATGGCCGCAACATGGGCACGCGGCCGTTCTTCCCGCGCACCAATGGCGAAGAGAGTGCCGATGAAGTCCTGGCCGCCTTTGTTTCGCAGTACTACGCCGAACACGCGCCGCCGCGCGAGATCCTGCTCGACCGCGAGATCCCCGACGCCAGCCTGATCGAATCGGCGCTGGCCGCGTCGGCAGAACACAAGGTGCAGCTGAAGTGGAACGTGCGCGGCGAGCGCGCCGGGTACGTGGAACTGGCCGCGCGCAATGCGCAGATCACCCTGGTGACCGAAATGGGCAGTCGCAGCGCGCAGCACGCGCGCAGCGAGGACCTGCGGCTGATGCTCGGCCTGGCCGAGCAGGTCAAGCGGGTGGAGTGCTTCGATATCAGCCACACCATGGGCGAAGCCACGGTGGCCTCGTGCGTGGTCTTCGACGCGGCCGGCCCGGTCCGCAGCCAGTACCGCCGCTTCAACATCAGCGGGATCGAACCCGGCGATGACTACGCCGCCATGCGCCAGGCGATCGAGCGCCGCTTCCGGCGCGCGGTGGAAGAAGATGGCGTGCTGCCGGACCTGTTGCTGATCGATGGCGGTGCGGGCCAGTTGGGCCAGGCGCAGGCCGCACTGGCCGATCTGGGCGTGGAAGGGGTGATGCTGGTCGGGGTCGCCAAGGGCGTGGAGCGCAGGGCAGGGCACGAAGCACTGGTGATGCCGGACGGCCGCGAGCTGCGCCCGGGGGCGGCATCGCCGGCCCTGCAGTTCATCCAGCAGGTGCGTGACGAAGCCCATCGCTTTGCCATCACCGGCCACCGCGGGCGTCGCCAGAAGGCGCGCATGACCAGCAAACTGGAAGATATTCCCGGTATCGGGCCGCGCCGGCGTGCCAGCCTGCTCAAGCATTTCGGCGGTCTGGTCGGCCTCAAGGCCGCCGGCGAAGCGGAAATCGCGAAGGTGGAGGGCATCAATGACGCCCTCGCTGCACGTATCTACGCTAACCTTCATGGACTGCCTACGCCCACTGCGGCAGGCGAGTAGAGAGACGCAATGAAGTTGACCCTCCCCACCTGGCTCACCCTGCTGCGGATCCTGATGATCCCCGTGCTGGTGCTGGTGTTCTATCTCCCCTACAAGTGGACCAATTTCGCCACCGCGGCGATCTTCGGCCTGGCGGCGCTGACCGACTGGCTCGATGGCTGGATCGCGCGGCGCTACGACCTGGCCTCGGCGTTCGGCGCGTTCCTGGACCCGGTCGCCGACAAACTGATGGTGGCCGTGGCGCTGTTCCTGATCGTGCAGGGCCATCCGACGCCGTGGATGGCGTTCTGGGCGGCAGTGATCGTGGGCCGCGAAATCGCGGTCTCGGCACTGCGCGAGTGGATGGCCGAAATCGGCCAGCGTGCGAAGGTGCGGGTTGCCGTGATCGGCAAGGTCAAGACCACCGCGCAGATGGTCGCGCTGCTGTGCCTGTTGTACTCGGTCGCACCGAATACGCCGATCGGCGATATCTGGATGGGCGAACCGGTCTTCCACATCGGCGACTGGACGCTGGCGATCGCTGCGATCCTGACCCTGTGGTCGGGGCTGCAGTACCTGCATGCGGCATGGCCGAGCCTGCGCGAAGACGAACGCGTTGCGCGCGAGAACGCCAGGACGAAAAAAATCAGCTGAGGGCTGTTGACAGCCCCGCGTTTGGCTGTAGAATTTCGCCTCCCAAGCGGGAATAGCTCAGTTGGTAGAGCGCAACCTTGCCAAGGTTGAGGTCGCGAGTTCGAGTCTCGTTTCCCGCTCCAGATACAGTGTCCGACGCGGTTGTCCAACCGCTGGAGACCACGAAAAAAGCGACCTCCGGGTCGCTTTTTTCGTTCTGCATCACGGCGGATCCGGCGCGCCGCCTGGCTGCCCGCAGCGGGCGTCCACATGCAGCCTGTCGCGCGCTACGCGCACGCAGTACCGCTCATCGGCCGCAGCGCCTCGCCAGGCATCGAGCACCCAGGGATATCCCAACGCCACCGGGAACGTATAGGCACCTTCCCGTCCAGAGGCATCGTGAAGATAGATCGAGTTCAGGCAGCTGCGCACGCGCAGCTGGTCGCGCAGCAGCACGCGGCCGTCCTGCACGGCCAGCAGCAACAGCAGGTCTTCCTCACCGGCGCCGCAATACCCGGTGCGACGGGCGGGATTGGAGGAAAGGCGGGCGATCACGACAGTGCCCGGCCCGCTCTCCAGCGCCGCGCCTTGATCGACGACGGGGATGAGCGCATCGGCCTTCACCAGCAGGGGCTGCAACGCAGCGTCGATCTTCAGCGTGAGCGGGCGGCCTGCGCCGCGCAGCACCGCGCGCGGGGTGCCGCCGGGGACAAGTTCAAGCACGCGCCCCGCAGGCAGGGGCAGCAGCGTCCCGGCCCCTCCGGCCCCTGCGGGCGCGCAGGCCAACGCCAGGCCGATCCCCAAGCCCATCGCCAGGCCCATCGCCAGGCCGATTCCCCACCGCGGCCGCCGCGAGGACGGCTTCATCGCGGCGCACCTGTCCGGGCCGTGCACCAGGTCGAGCCCTGGCGGATGCGGCTGGGCTGGAAGGGAACGATCGACGCCTCGCGCGGGATCGCATTGCTGCGCTCCATGACCAGCATCCGGGTGTTGGAACCGAGCCGGGTGAGGCCGACACTGATGACCAGTGCGGTGAGCAGCAGTGCGATGGCGGTGCGGATGGCGGCTGTCATGGCTGTCCTGGTGCGGTCGGGCAGGCGGGGGGTGTGGCGATGTGGCATCCGGGCATGAGAGCGCGAATGGACCTGGCCGGCAATGCGGAACGTCGCTTGCGCCCCATCTGCCTGGCATGGGCGCGGACGCCGGAAACGCCGGCCCGGCGGCGGCCGGCGGCGCGGCGGGGCAGGTGTCGCATCGAATGCATCAAGGATATTGACGGCGTGAAGGAATCCCGACACAATAGCGCTCCTTCGACGCAGGTCGAGGGGCCGACAGCCTCCAGCACCTCCCGGTGCGGTGCGGTCGGGGCAAGCGAAAGTCTGCGGGAATAGCTCAGTTGGTAGAGCGCAACCTTGCCAAGGTTGAGGTCGCGAGTTCGAGTCTCGTTTCCCGCTCCAGATTTCGACAAGGCCCCCATGGGGCCTTGTTTTTCTCCGCGATGGCACGCGGGCATCCAAGGGCGGTTCGATACGCCGGGATGTGAAATAAAGTGTGAAAAGGCTGGTGTGTTACTAGTGGTTTCGGTAAGATACGCGCCTGATTTTGCGGGAATAGCTCAGTTGGTAGAGCGCAACCTTGCCAAGGTTGAGGTCGCGAGTTCGAGTCTCGTTTCCCGCTCCAGATTCGGACCAGGCCCCGTTCTCGGGGTCTTGTTTTATCAGGGGATGGTTTTGACCCCCTGATGGTCGAAAGGTCACCGGCCTGGTGGCAGAGTGGTCATGCAGCGGACTGCAAATCCGCGTACGCCGGTTCAATTCCGACCCAGGCCTCCAAGTTGAAACGCACAAGGCTCGCGCAAGCGGGCCTTGTGCGTTTCTGTCTCCGTGCTGTCCAGCGGATCCGACCACATACCGCCATACGGCGCCTACACAGCCGCCTGTGTAGATTCGGGCGGTCACATTGGCGCCTTTATGCAGACACAAAAATCACGCGTAGCGACGGGAATCGAAGGCCTGGACAGCATCCTGGGCGGGGGCTTCCCGCAGGGGCGGCTGTACCTGCTCGAGGGTCCGCCGGGCTCGGGCAAGACCACGCTGTCCCTGCAGTTCCTGCTGCACGGCCTGGCCAAGGGCGAGCGCTGCCTGTACATCACGCTGTCAGAGACGGCCGATGAACTGCGCGAGGTCGCCCATGCCCATGGCTGGTCGCTGGAGGGGCTGGAGCTGTTCGAACTGGCCTCGGCCGAGAACGCGCTGGGCGATGGCCGCCTGCAGTCGGTCCTGCACTCCTGGGAAGTCGAGCTGGATGAGACGGTCAAGTTGATCCTGGCCGAAGTGGAGCGGATCCAGCCGCACCGGGTCGTGTTCGATTCGCTGTCCGAACTGCGCCTGCTGGCGCAGGATCCGCTGCGCTACCGGCGCCAGATTCTCTCGCTCAAGCAGTTCTTCGCACCCAAGAGCGCCACCGTCATTCTGGTCGACGACATGACCGCCTCCGGCGAAGAGCGCGATGGCCAGCTGCACAGCCTGTGCCACGGCGTGCTTTCGCTGGAGCGGCTGACCCTGGATTTCGGCCCGGCCCGGCGCCGGATCCACGTACAGAAGCTGCGCGGGGTCAACTTCATCGCCGGCTATCACGACATGGCCATCCGTGAGGGTGGGCTGGACGTGTTCCCGCGCCTGATCGCGTCCGATCATCACAGCAACTTCGTCGGCTCGCCGATCAGCAGCGGGGTGGCGGGCATCGACAGCCTGCTCGGGGGTGGGCCGCTGCGCGGAACCAGCACGCTGCTCACCGGCCCGGCCGGCAGCGGCAAGACCAACGTGGCGCTGCAGTACGTGTGGGCGGCCTGCGAGCGCGGCGAACGCTGCTGCATCTTCGAGTTCGACGAGCGCATCGGCACCCTGCTGGCGCGTGCCGAAGCGCTCGACATCGACCTCAACAAACACCTGGAATCGGGGCTGCTGGAGATCCTGCAGATGGATCCGGCCGATGTTTCGCCCGGCGAGTTCGCCTGCAACATGCGCAACGCGGTGGAGCAGCGGCAGTGCCGTCTGCTGGTGATCGACAGCCTCAACGGCTACGTCACCGCGATGCCGCAGGAAAAGCAGCTGATGCTGCAGCTCCACGAGATGCTGTCCTACCTCAACCAGAAGGGCGTGGCAACGTTCCTGATCAATCCCCAGCATGGTCTGGTCGGCACGATGTCCACCGGCAACCTCAACGTGTCCTACATCGCCGATGCGGTGGTGCTGTTCCGTTTCTTCGAATCGCACGGACGCATCCGCAAGGCGATTTCGGTGATCAAGAACCGCGGCGGTGCGCATGAAAACACCATCCGCGAACTGAAGATCGACGGCAGGGGCATCTCGCTCAGCGGGCCGCTCAACGAGTTCAAGGGCATATTGACCGGTACGCCGGAGTTCGTCGGCAATACGGCCCATCTGCTCGGCCAATCCAGTGGAGACTGAGCCGGTCTCCGGTGTGGTGCACGTCTTTGCGCCGTTTGGCAGGGATGGACACAGCATTGCCTCGGTCCTGGGCGGCTCCGGCCTGACGACCTGCATCCATGACAGCCTGGCCGGGCTGGCCGTTGCGCTTGATGACGATGTCGGCGCAGTGGTGGTGACGGAAGAAGCGATCGCCCGCGGCGCCACGGCACTGCTGGAGCCCTTGTCCCGTCAGGCCTCGTGGTCGGACATTCCGTTCATCCTGCTGCGTTCACCGCGCTCGCATAAAAGTCCGCTGTCCGAACCGGCCCTGCAGCGGTCGATCAACATCGTCGAACTGGACCGGCCGCTGGGCAGCAGCTCGCTGCTCAGTTCGGTGCAGGGCGCGCTGCGCGCCCGCGAAAAGCAGTTCCTGGTGCGTGACCAGATGCAGGCGCTGGCCGACAGCCGCGCGGCACTGCAGCGCAGCGATGCCGAGCTGCGCCTGATCGCCGATGCGATGCCGGTGCTGATCGCCTTCATCGACCGCGACCTGGTCTACCGGTTCGCCAACAAAGCCTACGAAGCCTGGTTCGACGTGCCGGTGGCCGAGGTGATCGGCCAGCGCGTTCCGGATGTGTTCGGCGACGGCATCTGGGAGACCCGCCGCCCGTTGATCGCGCGCGCGCTGGCCGGTGAGCCGGTGGTGTTCGAAGCCAACTGGCCGCGGCGCGATGGCACCCGCCGCGACAGCGAGATCCGCTACTCGCCGCGGCTGGACGAAACCGGGATGCCGGACGGTTTCCATGTGTTCGTCACCGACATCACCGCCTCCAAGCGCGCGCTGGAGAACAGCCAGCGCCATGCACTGGACCTGGAGGCCATGGTGGCCGAGCGCACCGCCGAGCTGCAGCGCCAGATGGCCGCGCGCGAGGCGAGCGAAGCGGCCCTGCGCCAATCGCAGAAGATGGATGCCATCGGCCAGTTGACCGGCGGTATCGCGCACGATTTCAACAACATGCTGACCGGGATCCTCTCTGCGCTGGATATCGTGCGGATGCGCCTGGACATGGGCCGGCTCGACGGTCTGGAGCGTTTCCTGGATGCGGCCACCGCCTCCAGCCAGCGCGCCGCCGCGCTGACCCAGCGGCTGCTCGCGTTCTCGCGCCGTCAGTCGCTGGATTCGCGCACGGTGGAGATCAATGCGCTGGTCGGCTCGGTGCAGCACCTGCTGCGCAGCACGCTCGGCGAAACCGTCCGCATCCAGACCGCGCTGCACGATGCGCCGCTGCGCGCGCATCTGGATCCCAACCAGTTCGAGAGCGCGCTGCTCAACCTGGCGATCAACGCACGCGATGCCATGCCCGATGGCGGCGAGCTGCGCCTGCACACCGCGCTCAAGCGCGCGGCCGACAACGAGATCGCCAGCGTGCCGGCGGGCGAGTATGTGGTGGTGGCCGTTTCCGATACCGGCACCGGGATGCCGCCCGAAGTGGTCGAACGGATCTTCGAACCGTTCTTCACCACCAAGCCGATCGGCAAGGGCACCGGGCTGGGCATGTCGATGATCTATGGCTTCATGCAGCAGTCCGGCGGGCACATCACGGTGGATTCCACGCCCGGGCAGGGCACGACGGTGTCGCTGTTCATGCCGGTGGTCGAGGCGGAGATTGAGCCGGACGAGGCACCGCCGGCGCAGCCGGTGTCGCTGGGCGCCGGCCAGTCGATCCTGGTGGTCGAAGACGACGAGCAGGTGCGCATGCTGGTCACGGTGGTGCTGGAGGACCTGGGCTATTCGGCCGAGGTGGTCGGCGATGCCGATGGTGCGCTGCCGATCCTGGCCTCGCCGCGCCGCATCGACCTGCTGATCACCGATGTGGGCCTGCCCGGGCTCAACGGCCGGCAGCTGGCCGAGATCGCACGCCAGTCGCGCCCCCTGCTGCCGATCCTGTTCATGACCGGCTATGCGGAAAAGGCGCAGGAGCGTTCGGCGTTCCTGGACAACGGCATGGCGATGATCGCAAAACCGTTCCTGCTCGATGAATTCAGCGAAGCGGTGCGCAGCGCGATGGCGGCCGCTGGCTGATCCAGCCCGCGCACCCGGCGGCATGCCGGAACAGGCGCAGCCGTTTTCTGAACTCTTCAGCCTTGGAGTTTATTTAGATAGCTGAAAGTGCCAGCATATTCCCCGGTAAACACTCGAGGAATGCCATGCCCGTGCATGCAGTCGCGTATTACAGCGACGCATCAGGTCCGTTGTCGGAAGAGCGCCTTGACGCGCTGGTGGACGACGCAGCGCGCTTCAACGGCCTGACCGGCGTAACCGGCGTGCTGCTCTTCGATGGCACGCGTTTCCTGCAGTATTTCGAAGGCCCCGAAGACGGGGTCGATGCGGTCCACGAGCGGGTCCGCCAGGCACGCAGCCACCATCGCATCGTCGCACTGGGCGAGGGCTGTGTTGCGCGGCGGTGTTTCCCGTGGTGGACGATGCGCTGGCTGGGCGTGGAGCCGGATTTCATGCAGTCGCTGCTCACCGCCGACTGGCAGGCGTTTGCGCCGCAGGAGGCCTCGACGCCACCGGTGGAAAGCGGGATGGGGCGTCTGCTTCAGTTCACCGCGCCGCACATGCCGGGATCGACGCGCGCCGAGGATGCGCCGACCCAGCGGTAATCGCAGCGGGCGCCTCGCGCTGCGAGGTGTTCCCTGCCGGCAGAATCAGACAGTTCCGATGGTGCCGCTGCAGGCCCAGACCTACCCTTTATGGGCGGGTCTACCAAGGTGAGCCCGCATCCGGTACGCGCGGTTGCCCCCTGCAGTTTTCCCGCGTAGACGCCCCCGGCGGGTATCGTCGTGACCGGAGTTTCCTTGGGCTGCCGCCCATCGGGATCGGCCTGCGGCACTGCTGACATGAGGCGGTAAACATCGGCGGTGCATCATGAACCCCGCACGCGAACAGCTGAACTGTTCATGTTTTCGCAGGCCAATTGCGCGCTTTCGATTGACTTGTTCACGCGTGCGTGCAAATTTCACGTGAATCCGAAGTGAAATGAATGCGGTTGGCGGACCGCGACCGGCTTACAAGCAAGTCCCACGGAGGTCGTATGGAATACGGCGTACATGACTTGGCTGAAGGGGTCAGAACGGAGCTCGAGGCCAGCTATCAGAAGCATGGCTGCGGGCCGGAGTTCTGGACGACGTACCAGCAGGTGCTCAACCGTCTGGTCCCGCCGGCGCAGGGAAACGCGCGCACGCAGGTGGCCAACGAGCTGGCGCTGGTGATCCAGGCGCTCGGCATCATCCGTCACGCACAGCTTGTGCCACCGCGCAGTACCCGGGCCGCAGCGGCGCCCGCACGCGTGATCGGCCGCCGCGAGCGCGGCGCGCCCTAAACAGCGTTCAGTACTAGTCCCAGCAGGATCAGCAGCACGCCGGCCACCGCCAGCGTCCGCGGCCGCAGCCAGCGCGTGCGGCGTTGCGCGACCCGGTTGTCACTCGCGCGGCCGATCAGGCCGGGCGGAAACTGCCAGGCGCGCAGCTGCGTATCGCAGGCGTCCACGCAGTCGCCGCACTGTATGCAGGCGGCGTGCGGACCGGAGCGGATATCCAGCGCCATCGGGCACGCGCGCACGCAGGCCCCGCAGTCCAGGCAGTCCCCGAGCCGATCCGCACTGAAGTGCGGCATCGGTCCGGCGATCTCGGCGTGCGCGGCACGAAACGCGTAATCGCGCGCGATGACCGCATCCAGCAACCCGCGTCCCCGCGCCTGTATGCCCCCCAGGCCGGCCACGCGCGGCCCGCGCGGTTCGGCCCGGCGCGCGTCGTAGTGCATGCGCGGGGTATCGGCGTCGCACAGCACGGACTGCATGCGTGCAAAGGGGCACAGGTCGCGGCACACCTGCCGGCGCAGGATGCCGACATTGCCCCAGGTCGCCGCCGCGTAGAACAGGATCCAGAAGGTCTCCCACGCACTCCAGGGCGGTGGCCACAGCCCGGCGGTGAGCGCACGGATCGGGCTGAACAGGCCGACGAAGGTCAGGCCGGTCCACAGCGCCACGCCCGCCCACAGCACCCGCCGCGCCACGCGTGCCAGCCGTGGATGCGGCAGCAGGCGCGTGCAGGCCTGCTCCAGCCAGCCGAACAGGCGGCTCCACAGCGTCTGCGGACAGGCATGGCCGCACCACACGCGGCCGGCCAGGTGGGTCAGCAGCATCAGCCCGGCCGCCAGCGCCGCCAGCATCCCGGCCAGTACACCGACGTCATGCGGCCACAGCGTGAGCCCGAACAGATCGAAGCGGCGCGCCGGCAGATCGAACAACACCGCCTGGTGGCCGTCCCACTGCAGCCAGGGCAGCAGGTAGAAACCGGCGAGCAGCCCGGCCGGCAGCAGCGCACGCCAGCGCAGGTACGCTCGGAGCGGGCGGGGCGCTCGCAGGATCACCCCAGCGGCACCGCGTCGTCGTCGTCGCCGGGCAGGGGCCGGGACAGGTACCAGGTGATCGCGCTGGCGGCCGCGGTGACGCCCCAGAACATGAAAAAGCCCAGCGTATAGCCCATCTCGCGGGTGATCGGATGGCCGGGGAAGGTGATGTCGCGCAGCCGCAGCGGATCCACGAACGCGAAGAACACCACGCTGGCCAGGCCTGCGGCGACGAAGCTCGGCCACAGGATGGTGCCCCAGTGCTGGATCAGCCGTCGGCGGCGGCCGTCGGGCGGGTCGTGCAGGTCGTTCATGTGGGCCACGGTCAGGAGGGAGGGGGCAGCGGGCGGCTATACTCCGCGCCGCACCACAGGCCGGGCCTGCGGGCGCGCGACCGGCCCGGGAACCAGCCTAGGCAGGCGGCGCGCCGGCGACATTGATCCTGATCAAGGCAGCGCGGCCCGGAACGCGCCGATGCTGTGCCCCGTCCGCCCCCGAGGAATCCCATGCCGGCCCCGACTGCCACCGCCCTGCCCACGCCCGCGCCGGAGCTGTGCACCGAGCAGGAAGTGACCCGGCTGGTGCACGATTTCTATGCACGGGTCCGCCGCGAGCCGCGCCTGGGCCCGGTGTTCAGCGCCCGCATCCAGGACTGGGATGCGCACCTGGGCCAGCTGGTCGATTTCTGGTCGGCGATGCTGCGCGGTACCCGCCGGTTCAGCGGCGCGCCGATGCCCAAGCACATGGCCATGGAGGAGCTCGACCGCGATCTGTTCGACCGCTGGCTGCAGCTGTTCCGGCAGACCACCGCCGAGTGCGGCAACCCGCCGATGCAACGGCTGGCCGACGATGTGGCCGGGCGTATCGCCGAGACCTTCTGGCGCCGCTTCCAGATGCTGCGCTGGCCGGAACTGCCCCTGGCAGGGCGCCCGGCCGCGCATTGATCTGACGCAATGCGCGGGCCCGCCGGCGCGCGCACAGTGGGGGCATGGATACCTCTGCCCCCGCCGCCGCCGGGCTTGCCTGGCACTTCGATCCCGAGCTGTTGCGCCGGCACGACCGGCCCGGCCCGCGCTACACCTCCTATCCGACCGCGCCGCATTTCCATGACGGCTATGGCGAACCGGCGCTGCGCGAGGCGATCGCCCACAGCAACCGGCACGGCCTGCCGTTGTCGCTGTATGTGCACGTCCCGTTCTGCAGCAGCCCCTGTTTCTACTGCGGGTGCAACCGCGTGATCACCCGCGACCACGGGCGGGGCACCGCGTACGTGGAACGGGTGCTGCGCGAGGCCGAGCTGATCGCCCCGCAGTTCGATTCCGGCCGCGAGGTGATCCAGCTGCACCTGGGCGGCGGCACGCCCAACTTCCTGACCGCGGCGCAGCTGCGCGCGCTGATCGAGGGCCTGCGCGCGCGCTTCCGCTTCAGCACCGATGCGGCGCGCGATTTCTCCATCGAACTCGATCCGCGCTTCGTCAGCGCCGAGGATGTCGCGGGGCTGGCCGCGCTCGGCTTCAACCGCGCCAGTCTGGGCATCCAGGACTTCGATCCGGACGTGCAGCGCGCGATCAACCGGGAGCAGGGGGTCGAGCAGACGCTGGGCATCCTGCGCGCCTGCCGCGCCGCCGGCCTGCGCTCGGTCAATGTCGATCTGATCTACGGGCTGCCCCGGCAGACGCTGGACGGGTTCGCGCAGACCCTGGAAACCGTGCTGCGCGAGCGCCCGGACAGGCTGGCGGTGTACGGCTATGCGCACATGCCGCAGCTGTTCCGCGCGCAGCGCCAGATCGCGGAGGCGGAACTGCCCGGCCCGGACCAGAAACTGGCCCTGCTTGGGCTGGCCGTACAGCGCTTGTCCGCGGCCGGCTACCAGTACATCGGCATGGACCATTTCGCACTGCCCGGCGAAGACCTGTCGCGCGCGCAGCGTGCCGGACAGCTGCACCGCAACTTCATGGGCTACACCACGTACGCGCAGACCGATCTGGTCGGGCTGGGCGCCAGCGCGATCAGCCACATCGGTCCCAGCTACAGCCAGAATCCCCGCGAATTGCCGGCCTGGGAAGCGGCGCTGGACGCCGGCCGCCTGCCGGTCTGGCGCGGCCTGGATCTGGACGCCGATGACGTGCTGCGTGCGGCGCTGATCGGCCAGTTGATGTGCCAGGGCGAGGTGGATGGCGCCGCGCTTGCCGCGCGCCACGGCGTGGCCTTCGAGACGTACTTCGCCGATGGCCTGGCCGCGCTGCGCGTGCTGCAGGACGATGGCCTGGCCGAGTACGCCGATGGGGTGGTGCGCGCCACCGCGCGCGGGCGGCCGCTGCTGCGGCTGCTGGCGATGTGCTTTGACCGCTACCTGGCGCGTCCGGGCGAACCGGTCCGCTATTCGCGCGCGATCTGAAGGCCGCGATGATGGGCCGACTGCGCGGTGCAGCCGGCGCGTGGTGCCCGGGGCCGGAATCGAACCGGCATGGGGTTGCCCCCGGCGGATTTTAAGTCCGATGCGTCTACCAGTTTCGCCACCCGGGCAACGGCGCGCATAGGGTGCCTGATTGCGCCCGGTTTGGGAACGCCGTGGATGCCGAACGCAAGTTTTACGCAGCCTGCGGGCGGTGGCCTTACGATGCGCGCGGACCACACAGGAGCGGGTGCAATGCGCAGGGGATGGGCGGTAACGCTGGTGTACATGGGATGCATGTTGGCGGGGATCGCAGCGGCGCAGACACCGCCGGCCGTGCCGGCCACGCCGCCCACCGTGATCGATCTGGCACCGGTGGTGGTATCGGGCGTGCAGCCGGGCCCGGGGATGTGGCGGGTCAGCAATGCGCAGGGCAACACGCTGTGGATCCTGGGCACGGTCTCGCCGCTGCCGGCACGGCTGGAATGGCGCGCCGACGAGGTCCAGGCGGTGATCGCCAGTGCGCAGCAGGTCCTGCAGTCGCCCGGCTGGGGGCTGGATGCCGATGTCGGGTTCTTCAAACGCCTGACCCTGGTACCGGCGGCCATGAAGGCCGCGCGTGACCCGGATGGGCGGCGCCTGCGCGAGGTGCTGCCGGCCGATCTGTACGCGCGCTGGGAAGTGCTCAAGCAACGCCACATCGGCCGCGATGGCGGGATCGAAAAGGACCGGCCGCTGGTGGCGGCCACGCAGTTGTACGCCGCTGCGCTGAAAGACGTCGGGCTGGACCGTGCTTCGCCGGTGGGCAAGGTGGTGGAGAAAGCGGCCGCGGCCCACGGCCTCACGCCGGTCAAGACGCGCGTGAGTTTCAGGATCGAGGATCCGCGCCGGGCACTGAAGGACGTGCGCGGGGCCGCGCTGGATGATGTGGCCTGTTTCCGCGGCACGCTGGATGTGGTCGAACACGGACTGCCGCTGCTGGCCGAGCGCGCCAATGCCTGGTCGGTGGGGGACATCGATGCACTGGCGCGGCTGTCCGGGCCGACCCCGTACGATGCCTGCGTGGATGCGGTGGCGGGCAGTGCGTTCGGGCGCAAGCTGGGGCTGACCGACGTCGATGGACAGGCGCAGCGCAAATGGCTGGGCATCGCGCAGGCCGCCCTGCAACGCAATGCGGTGACCTTCGCCACGGTGCCGGTACGGGATCTGGTGGCGCCGTCGGGCTATCTGGATCAGCTGCGGCAGCGCGGGTTCGAGGTGGAGTCGCCTTGATCGTGCGCACGCGGGGGTACGGCGCGCGCTGTCTGGGATGCATCTCACAGTATTCTGATTCACCCGTGGGAGGCTTCGTGGCATAGTTCCGGCCAGTTCATCCCGGTGCGCTTTCCATGCCGCTCTGTGCGGTTGCCTATGTCAGTGAGGTCGTTGACGCAGTGCGAAGCGCGGACCTGGATCCGATCCTTCGCGATGCCGTGGGATTCAACAAGGTCGCCGGTGTCACCGGCGTGCTGGTGTTCGATGGCCAGCGCTTCCTGCAGTATTTCGAAGGGCCCGGCGACGGCGTCGATTCGGTGTATCAGCGCGTGCTCAATGCGCGCACGCACCACAACGTGCGCGAGCTGGCGCGCGGGCGGATCGGCACGCGGCAGTTCCCGTGCTGGACCATGGCGACGGCGGCGGTTGATGCCGCGGCGTTGAGCCGGATGCTGGAAGGGCCCTGGCAGGGGTTTGCGCGCTTGCCTGCGGATGCGGCGGGCCAGCACGTCGGCTTCGCCCGGCTGCTGCAGACCTGGACCGGCGCGGATGGCGAACTTGAACCGCCCGCGGTGATGTTGGGGGCGTAACGCACTGCGGCTGGATTCGTAACACAACGATCACGGGTGGGTGCCTATGATTCGCCTACCAGCTGTGATCAGTCTTGTCGGGGTTTTACCCTTGTGGGCTGTCTGAAAGGGTAGTAACCGCAGCTGGACCACTTATTCGCCGTCGTCCGTACTCTCCGCGGGCGGCGGCTTTGTTCTTTGTGGCGGAGCCTCCGGCGCGGTAGTCTTGCCGCACTTGTCCCACGGTCCCTATATCGCATGATCGACTCCCCCCGGCTGAGCCTGCCCGCTGCCCCCGCCTGCGCACCCGGCGCGCGGCGATGACTTCGGCCATGCAGGCGCCGGCACCGCGTATCGGTGTGATCGGGCTCGGGTATGTAGGGCTGCCGTTGACCGTCGCGTTCGGCCGGGTGCTGCCGACCCTGGGATACGACATCGATGCCGCACGCGTGGCCGAGCTCCAGCAGGGCCAGGACCACACGCTGGAACTGGATGCCGCCGAACTGGCCGAGGCCGTGCACGCGCGCTACAGCGCGCAGCCGGCGGACCTGGCCGACTGCACCGTCTACATCGTGACCGTGCCGACCCCGATCGATGCGCGCGAGCAGCCCGACCTCGGCCCGCTGCGCAGCGCCAGCACGCTGATCGCCAGCGTGCTCAAGCCCGGCGATCTGGTGATCTACGAATCCACGGTCTACCCCGGGACCACCGAGGAAGTCTGCGTACCGCTGCTGGAGGCCGGTTCGGGCCTGCGCTTCAACCAGGATTTCCACTGCGGCTACAGCCCGGAACGAATCAATCCCGGCGACCGCCAGCGGCGGCTGCCCGACATCCGCAAGATCACCTCCGGCTCCACGCCGGCGATCGCGCAGGTGGTCGATGCGCTGTACGCGCGCATCATCACCGCCGGGACCTGGCCGGCTCCCTCGATCCGTGTCGCCGAAGCGGCCAAGGTGATCGAGAACATCCAGCGCGACGTCAACATCGCGCTGGTCAACGAACTGGCGCTGATCTTCGACCGGCTGGGGATCGACACCCAGGACGTGCTGGATGCCGCGGGCAGCAAGTGGAATTTCCTGCCGTTCCGGCCCGGCCTGGTCGGCGGGCACTGCATCGGCGTGGATCCGTATTACCTGCTGCACAAGTCCGAAAGCGTCGGCTACCACCCGGATCTGATCCACACCGCGCGCCAGGTCAACAACCGGGTCGGCGCGCACGTGGCGCAGCGGGTGCAGGCGCTGCTGGAATCGCGTGGCCGGGCCGTGCAGGGCGCACGCGTGCTGGTGCTGGGCGTGACCTTCAAGGAGAACTGCCCGGACCTGCGCAACAGCCGCGCGCTCGAGCTTGCGCAGAGCCTGCAGAGCGCCGGGGCACAGGTGGATGTGCAGGATCCGTGGGTCGGCCCGGCCGCTGTCGCCGGTGCGGGCGTGCGCTGGATCGAGGTAGCGGACGCGGGCGGTTATGACGCGGTCGTGCTGGCCGTGGCGCATGAGCGTTTCCGCGCGTTCGATGTGGCGCAGATACGTGCGCTGCTCACGCCGGGCGGCGTCGTGTACGACGTCAAATCGGTGTGGCCACGCGAAGTGGTGGACGACCGCCTGTAGACTCGGGGGCAGCTACCGCTTCGAGAAACGCCATGCACCGGTATCTCACCTACGTGCTCGCCATCGTGTTGTTCCCGGTCTGCCTGTGGTTGGCCTCGATCTGGCCGGCCTGGTACTGGGGCGTCGGCGGCACCGCCCTGGTGGTGGGGCTGGGTAGCTGGGACCTGCTGCAGAAGCGCAGCACGCTGCGCCGCAACTACCCGGTGCTGGCGCACTTCCGGTACGGGCTGGAATCGATCGGCCCGGAGATCCGGCAGTACTTCGTGCAGAGCGATCTGGACGATGTGCCGTTCTCGCGCCAGCAGCGCGCGCTGATCTACCAGCGCTCGAAAAACGAAATGGACGTGGTTCCGTTCGGCACGCTGCGCAGCACCTATGCGGTGGACTACGAATGGATCAACCATTCGCTGGCGCCGACCGAGATCGCGCACCACGATTTCCGCGTGCTGATCGGCCCGAACTGCGCCAAGCCGTACTCGGCCAGTGTGTTCAACATTTCCGCGATGAGCTTCGGCTCGCTCTCGGCCAATGCGGTGCGTGCCCTCAACGAAGGCGCGCGCCGCGGCGATTTCTACCACGACACCGGCGAAGGCTCGATTTCGCCATACCACCGCGAAATGGGCGGCGACCTGGTCTGGGAAATCGGCTCGGGCTACTTCGGCTGCCGCGACGAGGCCGGCGCGTTCAGCGAGGAAAAGTTCGTGGCCAATGCCACGCACGACCAGGTCAGGATGATCGAGATCAAGCTGTCGCAGGGGGCCAAGCCGGGTCACGGCGGGGTCTTGCCGGCCGCCAAGGTCAGCGAGGAGATCTCGATCACGCGGGGCGTGCCGATGGGCGTGGACTGCGTGTCACCCTCCAGGCATGCCGCGTTCAATACCCCGGTGGAGCTGCTGCAGTTCGTCGCCCGCCTGCGTGAGCTGTCCGGCGGCAAGCCGGTCGGCTTCAAGCTGGCGATCGGTCATCCCTGGGAATGGTTCGGCATCGCCAAGGCGATGCAGGAAACCGGCCTGCTGCCGGACTTCATCGTGGTGGATGGCGCCGAGGGCGGCACCGGCGCGGCCCCGGCCGAGTTCGTGGACCATGTTGGCGTGCCGATGCACGAAGCGCTGCTGCTGGTCCACAACACGCTGGTCGGGCTGGACCTGCGCGAGCGCATCCGGATCGGCGCTGCGGGCAAGGTAACCAGCGCGTTCGAGATCGCGCGCACCATCGCGCTGGGCGCGGACTGGTGCAATGCCGGGCGTGGCTTCATGTTCGCGCTGGGCTGCATCCAGTCGCTGAGTTGCCACAGTGACCGCTGCCCGACCGGCATCGCCACGCAGAACCCGAGCCGCTGGCGGCACCTGGATCCGGCCGACAAGGCCACCCGCGTGCACAGTTACCACGAGAATACCCTGCGCGCGCTACGCGACCTGCTGTGTGCGGCCGGCCTGAACCATCCTGCCGAACTGGGCCCGGAGCACATCCTGCGCCGCGTTTCGCCGGTGGAGATCCGTTCGCTGGCCTCGTTGTACCGCTATCTGGCACCGGGCGAGCTGCTGCGCCAGGTGCCCGATCATGCGGTGTTCCACGATTACTGGAGCGATGCGCGCAGTGATTCGTTCCAGCCGCCGGCGCGCATCCAGGCCCTGCGCGGGAGTAAATCGCGATGAGCACGCACGACGACGTGCGCATACGGCCCGCGCGTGCGGACGAGGCCGATACCTTGTGGGTGCTGCGCACGCGTTGCGTGCGCGAGACCTGCAGCAGCCACTATCCGCCCGAGGTGATCACGGCGTGGTCCGCATCGCCGCCCCCGTCGCACTATCGCGCGCTGCTGGACGGCGGCGGCGGGCTGATCGCCGAAGATGCCACCGGGCAGCTGCTCGGCTATGGCGTGTTCGATCGTGCCGGCAACGAGATCGATGCGCTGTTCGTCAATCCCGACTGCGCGGGGCGGGGCATCGGCCTGCGCCTGATGGGGGCGATGGAAGCGATGGCCGATCCGGCCCGCGCGCTGATGCTGTCGGCCTCGCTCAACGCGGTGCCGTTCTACCAGCGCTGCGGCTTCGACGCGTTGAACGAAGAAGCCTACGCCCACCCCAGCGGCATCGCGCTGGCCTCGGTGCGGATGCGCAAGACCCGCGCCGGCTAGTCACCGTGGCCGGGCAAGACCCCGGCGTGGCCTACGGCTGCGCGGCGACGCGGTCGTCCAGCCAGGCGACCACGCCCCGGCCGGCGCGCAGGCCGCTGGCGTAGCAGGCGGTCAGCAGGTAACCGCCGGTCGGCGCTTCCCAGTCCAGCATTTCACCGGCGAAGAACGTGCCGGGCCGCTGCGGCAGCATGAGCTGGGCATCGAGCGCTTCCAGGCGGACACCGCCGGCCGTGCTGATCACTTCGGCGATCGGGCGCGGACGCACCGGCGAGAGCGGCAGGCGCTTGAGCGCAGCGGCGATCCGTTCCGGCGGCAGCTGCCCGGCCTCGCGGCCCAGCACTTCAAACAGCAGCGCCGATTTGACCCCGCCCAGCCCCAGCTGGCGGCGCAGATGTTCGCCGAAGCTGCGGCCCTGGCGGGGACGCAGCAGCTTCTCCAGCACCTGCACGTCGGTCTGGCCGGGCAGCAGGTCGAGTTCCACGGTGACCTGGCCGTCGCGCTGCAGCGTATCGCGCAGATCCGCGGCCAGCGCGTAGATCAGGCTGCCCTCGATCCCGGTCGCGGTGATCACGCATTCGCCCTGCTGCGTGCGCGGCTGGCCCTGCAGATCGGTCCAGTGCGCGACCACCGGCTTGAGCGGCGCGCCGGCCTGGCGCTCGCTGAAGTAGGTGGTCCAGGGAATATCGAAACCACAGTTGGCCGGGGCGAGCGGGGCGATCTCGATGCCCTGCGCGGCCATCGGTGCCACCCAGGCGCCATCGGAGCCCAGTTCCGGCCAGCTGCCCCCGCCGAGTGCGAACACCACGGCATCGGCGTGCACGGCGCGTGGGCCGTCCGGCGTGTCCATGCACAGCGCGCCGGCGTCGTTCCAGCCGGTCCAGCGGTGCTGCACATGGAAGCGCACGCCCTGTTCCTTCAGGCGCCGCACCCAGCCACGCAACAGCGGCGCGGCCTTGCGGTCCACCGGGAACACACGGCCGGAGCTGCCCACGTAGGTCTCCACGCCGAAGCCGCGCGCCCATGCACGCAGCGCGTCGGCGTCGAAATCGGCCAGCCACGCGCCGACCTCGCGTGCGCGCTCGCGGTAGCGCGAGACGAACAGCGCCGGTGCGTCGGAGTGGGTGAGGTTGAGGCCGCCCTTGCCGGCGATCAGGAACTTGCGCCCGGGCGAGCCCTTGGCCTCGTAGAGATCGACCGCATGGCCGGCCGCGCGGACGGTCTCGGCGGCCATCAGGCCCGCCGGGCCGCCGCCGATGATCGCCACCCGGCGCGCTGGAGTGCTGACAGTGCTCATGCAGGGTGGATCAGCGCGGGCGGACGTCGAGCAGTTCGACATCGAACACCAGCGAGGAATTCGGGCGGATCGGGCCGGCGCCGCGGTCGCCGTAGCCGTACTCGGCCGGAATCATCAAGGTGCGCTTGCCGCCGACCTTCATCCCGGCAAAGCCTTCATCCCAGCCCTTGATGACCTGGCCCTGGCCCAGATCGAAGCTGAAGGGCTCGCCGCGATCGACCGAGCTGTCGAACTTGTCGCCGTGCTTGTCGGCGGTGCGCTCGTCGTAGATCCAGCCGGTGTAATGCACGGTCACGTGGCTGCCCGGCGTGGCTTCGGCGCCGGTGCCCGGCTGGGTGTCGATCTTTTCGAACTGCGCGATGCTGCCGCCCGGGGGTGGGCCGGGCGGGGTGCAGGCGGCCAGCAGCGCGAGCAGCAGCGGGGCAAGCAGGTAAATCGGCAGACGGCGCATGGCGGCTCCGGATCAGAAAAACGGGACGCAAGGGTAGCGCATCGCCGGGCGCTATCATGGGCGCATGTCGAAACTGCTGCTCAACCTGCGCAACGTCGCGGACGATGAAATCCAGGATGTCACGGCCCTGCTGGACAAGGCCGGGATCGCCCATTACCGCACCCAGCCCAGCCCGTGGGGGATCTCCTTCGGCGGAATCTGGATCCGCGACAACGCCGATCACCCGCGCGCGCGCCAACTGATGAGCGGCTATCAGCAGGCCCGTGGCGAGCGCGTTCGGGCCGAGCGTGACGCCGCGCTGCGCGACGGCAGCGCCGAAACGTTCGGCTCGCTGGCCCGGCGCCGCCCGGTATTCGTGGGTGCCGTGCTGCTGGGCATGGCCGTGGCCGCCGCGCTGGTGCTGCTGCCCTTCGTGCTGCTGCGCGGCTGATCAGGCGCAGCGGGCGCGATCGGCCGGCAGCCGGTAAAATGGCCGGATGATCGCCAATACCGCCGCCTACCACTTCACGCCCATCACCGACCCGGACGCGCTGTGCGCCCGTCTGCTGGAACGGGCGACCGAGGCCGCGCTGCGCGGCACCATCCTGGTGGCCGGCGAGGGCATCAACCTGTTCCTGGCCGGCAGCGAGGCCGGCATCGGCGCGTTCTATGCGGCACTGCAGGCCGACGATCGTTTCAGCGGGCTGCGCGTGAAGACCAGCTACAGCCAGATGCAGCCGTTCGCGCGGCTCAAGGCCAAGGTGAAGCCGGAGATCATCAGTTTCCGCATCGACGATGGCCAGCCGCTGGCCTACCCGCGTGCGCCATCGGTGGATCCGGCGACGGTGCAGCGCTGGCTGCGGCAGGGCCACGATGACGCCGGCAAGCCGGTGGTGATGCTCGATACCCGCAACCTGCAGGAAATCGAGCACGGCACCTTCCAGGATGCCCTGGTGCTGCCGATCACCAAGTTCACCGATCTGCCCGATGCGCTGGCGCCCCACCGCGAGGCGCTCAAGGACAGCACGGTGGTCAGCTTCTGCACCGGCGGCATCCGCTGCGAGAAAGCGGCGCTGTGGATGCGCAACGACGGCATGGACAACGTGCTGCAGCTCGACGGCGGCATCCTGGGGTATTTCGAGGCCGTGGGCGGGGAGGGCTATGACGGCCGCTGCTTCGTGTTCGATGAGCGGGTCGCGCTGGATCCGGCGCTGCAGCCGCTGGTGGACGCACCGCAGCGCTGAGCGCCGCCGCGGCCGCCAGCACGCTCACGAACCCGAACCGCAGGAATCAGCGTCCCGCCACCGGCACTGGCACCGGGCGCGGACGTCCCCATCTGTAGGGCATGACTTCTGGATGGAACGCGCTCATGCAACTGTCGATTCTTGATCTGGCACCGGTGTGCGAAGGCAGCGACACCACGCAGGCCTTTGCCAACATGCTGGACCTGGCCCAGCACGCCGAGGGCTGGGGCTACCACCGCTTCTGGCTGGCCGAACACCACAACATGCCTGGCATCGCCAGCGCCGCCACGGCGGTCCTGATCGGCCACGTCGCCGGTGGGACCCAGCGCATCCGCGTGGGGGCGGGCGGCATCATGCTGCCCAACCACTCGCCACTGCAGGTCGCCGAGCAGTTCGGCACGCTGGCCTCGCTGTACCCGGATCGCATCGATCTCGGCCTCGGCCGCGCGCCGGGCACCGACCAGCCCACCGCCCGCGCGCTGCGCCGCTATTTCGACAGCGCCGACCAGTTCCCGCAGGACGTGCGCGAGCTGCTCCACTACTTCGAACCGGCCCAGAAAGGGCAGGCGGTGCGTGCCGTGCCGGGCGCAGGCATTCCGGTGCCGGTCTGGCTGCTGGGGTCCAGTCTGTTCAGCGCCCGCCTGGCCGCTGCGATGGGCCTGCCGTTCGCGTTCGCCTCGCATTTCGCGCCGGATGCGATGGACGAAGCGCTGGCCGTATACCGCCGCGATTTCCGCCCCTCGCCGTACCTGGATGCGCCGTACGCGGTGCTCGGCCTGAACGTGGTGGCCAGCGAGTCCGAAGCCGAGGCCAAGCGGTTGTTTACCACCCAGCAGCAGAGTTTCGTGAATCTTCGCCGTGGTCAGGCCGGGCTGATCCCGCCGCCCATCGATGACATCGAGGCGTTCTGGCAGCCGCATGAAAAGCTGGGCGTGCAGAACGCGCTGGCCTGCGCGGTGGTCGGCGACATCCAGCAGGTCGGCGAAGGCATGGCTGCGTTTGCCGCCCGCCACAAGCCTGACGAACTGCTGCTCACCGCCAACATCTACGACCACGGTGCACGCAAGCGTTCGTTCGGCCTGGCCATGCAGGCGTGGAAGTCCCGTACCTGATGCCACGCCCTGCGTGACGGCGCTGATCGAGCGCGAAGGGCGCGTGACCAGACGATTCACGTCGCCCTTCCCGCCGATCCGCTTTGATGGACGTCCCTTCAAGGAGTTCATCCCATGGCAGAGCACGATCGCCAGCAGCACATCAAACAACTGGCCGAACTGATACGCGATGTCGACATCGCGATGTTCACCACGGTGGGCGCCGACGGCCGGCTGTTCAGCCGTCCGCTGGGCACGCAGGAAGTCGAGTTCGATGGCGACCTCTGGTTCGCCACCGGGGCCGACAGCCCGAAGATCGCCGAGATCACCGCCAATCCGCGGGTCAACGTCGCCTACGCGTCGCCCTCCGGCAATACCTATGTGTCGGTCTCGGGCACCGCGCGGGTGGTCCACGACCGCGCCAAGATCGACCAGCTCTGGTCGCCGGCGATGAAGCTGTTCTTCCCGGGCGGCAAGGACGATCCGAACCTGCGGCTGATCCATGTGAGCGCCGAATCGGCCGAGTACTGGGACGGCCCGGGTGGCCTGCTGGGCAAGGCGCTGTACTTCGTACTGTCGGCCGTCACCGACGATCCGGGCGCGATGTCCGATACCGGCACGGTGGATCTCAAGCCGGGCGTGTAAGCGTGTGCAAGGGCCGGCCACGCGCCGGGCCGTGATGCGGAAAAGCCGGCCCCGGGCCGGCTTTTTCATGGGTCATGCCCTGCAGCGGGATGCGCCCCCTGCAGCGGGATGCGCCGTTTCAGCCGAACCAGCGCTGGAACAGCTCGGCGGTATAGCTCACCAGCTGCCCCGAGCTGAAACCGAAGAACACCCCGGCGGCGACCGCACCGATCCAGTTGATCAGCATCAGCACCCCATCGCGCTCCAGCAGGGCCAGCGCGAACAGCAGCAGCTGGAAGCCGAACAGGTAGTTGGTGAACGGAATCGGCAGCGACAGCAGCACGCCGGTCATGATCAGCAGCAGGCCGGTGAAAGCATGCGCCGGCAGCGGCACCAGCAACCCAGGCAGGCGCGGCTTGAGCAGCCGGTCCAGCCGCCGCAGCGGGCCATCGATCCGTTCCAGGAAGCGGTGCATCGTGCCGCGTTTCGGGCCGCGATGGGCGATGAAGCCCGGCAGCCACGGGCGGCGCATGCCGAACAGCATCTGGGCCCCGATCAGCATCACCAGCGGGCCGCTGACCGCCCCGCCCAGGCCCGGGATCGGGATGAAGGCCGGCAGGATCGCCACGAACAGGAACACCCCGAAGGCGCTCTGCTGCAGATCCTGCAGGATGTGGCCCAGCGGCAGCCGTTCCTCCGGATCCCCGTGGTCGAACATCGCCAGCAGGGTGCGGATGCCCTCGTTGCGGTACGCCGGCCGGCCCAGATCCGGCGGGGTGGGATCAGCCGGTGAGCTCATCGGCTTCTTCTTCGTGCAGCTCGCGCATCAGCAGCTTGTCCACGCGGGCGCCGTCCAGATCCACGATCTCGATCCGCCAGCCGGCCCAGTCGAAGTATTCGCCGGCGTGCGGGATGCGGCCGAAGAAATGGATGCACATGCCGGCCAGCGTGTAGTAATCCCCGTCCTCGGCATCGGGCAGCTCGGCGTTGCCCATCAGCTCGCGCAGGTCTTCGATCGAGAGCGAACCGTCCACCAGGTAGGAGCCGTCTTCGCGGGTCACCACCAGCGCGTCCTCGTCCACGTTCTCCACCGACTGCAGGCGGCCCACCACCGCGCCCATCAGGTCGCTGATGGTCACCAGGCCCTGGATCTCGCCGTATTCGTCCACCACCAGCGCCATCGACTGCTGTTCTTCGCGGAAGATCTCCAGCAGCTTCATCGCATGCGTGGAATCGGACACGTACAGCGGCTCGCGCAGGTTCTGGAAGAGCGAATGGTCATCGCGCACCAGGCGCGTCACCAGGCTTTTGACTTCCAGCACGCCGACGATGTCCTGGTCGTTGCCGCGGTACACCGGGTAACGCGAGAACTCGTTTTCGCGCATGGTCGCCAGGTTTTTCTCCGGGTCGGCCACGGTGTCCAGCCAGGCAATGCGGTTGCGCGGGGTCATCAGGCTGTCGGCGGTACGGTCGCCCAACCGCATCACGCGGTTCATCATGTCGCGCTCGTGCGCGTCGATCACGCCGGCCTCGTGGCTCTCGGCCACCAGCATGCGGATCTCTTCTTCCGTGACCGAGGCCGCTTCGTCCTTGCCCAGGCCCAGCACGCGCAGCACCAGCCGGGTGGTCTTGGAGAGCAGCCACACGAACGGGAACGCCAGCTTGGCCAGGAAGCTCATCGGCAGCGCCACCAGCCCGGCGATGTCTTCCGAACGGGTCAGCGCCAGCCGCTTGGGCACCAGCTCGCCGAAGATCAGCGTGACAAAGGTGATCAGGGTGACCGCCAGGCCCTTGCCGACCAGTTCGGCGTAGCCGAATCCGGGCATCAGCTCCTTGATCCACAGCGCGATGGCCTCGCCGATCGCATCGCCGCCGAGCAGGCCGGTCAGCACGCCGATGACGGTGATGCCGATCTGCACGGTGGACAGGAAGCTCTCGGGCTTTTCGGACAGTTCCAGCGCCTTGGCGGCGCGCTTGGAGGTCCCGGCCATCTGTTTCAGGCGGCTCTTGCGCGAGGTCATGACCGACATCTCGGACATGGCGAAGAACCCGTTCAGCAGGATCAGGGCGAAAACAAGCAGGATCAGTTCAAACACGGGCGTCGTCCCCGGTTGGTGGCAGGGAGGGCGTGTTCAAGCGATGTCGGCGACCGGAGGGCGCGTAAGCGCGGCGGTGCGGCGGGGGGTAAGGGTCGTCGTCCATAGGGTGCACCCGAGGGTGCCTGCGCATCTTAACAAAGAGCCGGGGGAGGGGTGCAAACAGGGTCGTTCAGGCGGCCCCGGCGCAGCGTGAAGATGACAGGAGTACCTGAGTGGACATCAAACCGTCATAATTCCGCCCGGTGCCGTCCTTCCTCGACGGCGAATAGGTTTCTCAATGTTCTCTCTGCAGACCATTTTCGGCTCCGGCAAACAGTTCTACACCCTGCTGGACGAGGCAGCCCAGGCCGCCCAGGACAGCGCCAAGGCCCTGCATGCAATGTTGCGCGAAGCAGACCGCCAGCCGGCGCTGGACGCGTTCAAGCTGGCCCGCCTGCGCGAACGCGCCGCCTCGGACAAGATCAGCCAGGCGCTGGTGGACAGCTTCATGACCCCGATCGAGCGCGAAGACATCGAAGCGCTGGGCTCGGCGCTGTACAAGATCCCCAAGCAGGTCGAGAAGTTCGCCGACCGCTACTCGCTGGCCACCAAGCACCTGGAGCACATCGATTTCGCGCCCCGCGCGGCGATGCTCGAGCAGGCCGCCAGCGTGGTCGTGGACATGGTCGCCGACCTGCGCCACATGAACCTGGACCGGATGACCGCGCTGAATGAAAAGTTGCGCTCGCTGGAGAACGAGGCCGACCGCCTGATGCTCGAGCTGTACCGCGACATCTACTCCGGCCGCCTGGACAACCTGCAGATGTTCCTGCTCAAGGAGTTCTTCGAGATCCTGGAAAAGGCCATCGACCGCTGCCGCGAAGCCGGCGTGGTGGCCTACCAGATCGTCTTGAAGAACAGCTGACGGACGCCACAGCATGCTGACCCTTGTCCTGGTGGTGATCCTGGCCGCGCTCGTCTTCGAGTTCATCAACGGCTTCCACGACACCGCCAACTCCATCGCCACCGTGGTGGCGACCAAAGTGCTCTCCCCCGGTTGGGCGGTGATGCTCGCGGCGTTCATGAACCTCATCGGCGCCCTGACCGGCACCGCCGTGGCGCTGACCATCGCCTCGGGCCTGCTCAACACCAACGTGGTCGACGTGACCCCGCAGGTGATCCTGTGCGCGCTGCTGGGCGGCATCATCTGGAACCTGACCACCTGGTGGAAGGGCCTGCCCTCGTCGTCCTCGCACGCCCTGATCGGCGGCCTGTGCGGCGCCGGCCTGGCCGCGGCCCACAACAACTGGGACGCGTTGATCTGGTCCGAGCGGATCGGCACCTGGGCCCAGAACAAGGGCCTGCTGTGGAAGGTGTTCCTGCCGATGATCACCTCGCCGGTGGCCGGCTTCCTGCTGGGCATCGTGGTGATGCTGCTGCTCTGGGCGATCATCGCCGGCATGGCCAAGGCCGGTGGCTGGCTCGGGCGCCTGGCGCGACCGCGCATCGTCAATGCGTTCTTCGGCAAGGCCCAGATCGTGTCGGCCGCCTACATGGGCTTCGCCCACGGCCACAACGACGCCCAGAAGACCATGGGCATCATCGCCATGACCCTGATCGGTGCCGAAGCGACCGGTGCGCTGAACGACCTGCCGTCGTGGCTGGCCTTCATGCATCCGCAGGCCAGTGCCGGTGACGGCATCGCCATGTGGATCGTGTTGACCTGCGCGGTGGTGATGGCGGCCGGTACGGCGTCGGGTGGCTGGAAGATCATCAAGACCCTCGGGCACAAGATGGTCAAGCTGCACCCGATCCACGGCTTCGCCGCCGAGACCAGTTCGGCCACGATCCTGACCCTGGCGGCGCATTTCGGCATGCCGGTGTCGACCACGCACAGCATCTCCACGGCGATCATGGGCGTGGGCTACGCCAAGAACCCGCGTTCGCTGCGCTTCGGCGTGATCGAGCGCATCGTCTGGGCCTGGATCCTCACGATCCCGGCGGCAGGCGGCTGCGCGTACCTGATCCTGCGCCTGTTCGAGCTGTTCGGCTGGGCGTAAGCCCCCCGTAGAGCCGGGCTCTGCCCGGTTGCCAAGCTGCCCGGCTGCCACGAAAAACCCGCCGAAAGGCGGGTTTTTTAATAGGACGCAGGCAGGGTCGCGCCCGCCCGCAGCGCAGGGGTCAGGCGCTACGGTCCCATGCCAGCAACCCGTACAACGCCGAGTCGGACAGCTCTCCGCCCACGCACCAGCGCTCGCGCAGCAGTCCTTCGCGCTGGAACCCGATCCGCTCCAGCACGCGGGCCGAGGGCACGTTGCGCGGGTCGATCTCGGCTTCCAGCCGGCGCAGGCCACGGTCGTCCAGCAGGTGGTCGATGAAGCACTGCAGCGCTTCGCGCATGTAGCCCTTGCCCTGTGCATCCGGCGCCAGGTGGTAGCCGATCTCGGCGCGGCGTGACTCGGCATCGATCGCAAACACCACGCAGATGCCGAGCAGCGGCGCGTCGGCGTGCTCTCGGATGCCCAGCTTGAGCTGGGTGCCGGCCCGCATCGCGGCCAGGTCATCCAGGATCTGCGCGTAGGCCTGCTTGATGTCGGTCCAGGCGGGGTGGTTCCAGTAGCGCATCACCGCCGGATCGGACTGGATGGCGAACAGGGCAGCGCCGTCGCTGGCGCGGATCGGGCTCAGTACCAGGCGCGCGCTTTTGAGCTGCAGGGTCGGGTCGAAATACATGGGAACACTCGATCAGGAAGAGGGTCGCGCCGCGTCGGGCAGCGCCATGTGCAGCAAGGGATACGGCTGACCCTGGCCATCCAGCGGCGAGCGCCCGGTGACGACGAAGCCCTGATGCTGGTAGAAGCCGACCGCCTGCGGGTTCTGTTCGTTGACGTCCAGTGCGGTGGCGCCGAGCGTCTCGATGGCATGTCGCAGCAGGTGTTTGCCAATGCCGCCGCCGCGCCGCTGCGGGTGGATGAACAGCATTTCGATGCGGCCGTCGGCGACCCCGACAAAGCCGTCGATCGCGCCGTGCGCATCGCCATGCACATGCAGGTCCACCGCCGCCAGGTAGACCTCGCGGATCAGCGGTCGCAGCGTCTGTATGGCGTGTTCGGGCAGGAAGTCGTGCGTGGCCCGCACCGACGCTTCCCATACGTCGGTGATGGCGTCGTAGTCGGCGGGCAGGGCGGTGCGGATACCGGTCATCGGCGGGTCTTCAGGTGTACGTGGTTCGATTATCGCCCTTTCACGGACCCGTTCGCGGCTGGCGATGTCTTCCGCACCCACCCGCGGTGGGTACCTGCGTCACTCGGAGCACAACAAGAAAAGCCCGCCGGTAGGCGGGCTTTTCCATCAGGCTGCGGCGGGCGGCGCGATCAGACTTCCAGCGAGGCCAGGTCGCCCTTGTTCTCCAGCCACTGCTTGCGGTCGCCCGCGCGCTTCTTGGCCAGCAGCATGTCCATCAGCGAATGCGTCTGTTCGCCATCGTCGATGGTCAGCTGCACCAGGCGGCGCGTGTCGGGGTGGATGGTCGACTCGCGCAGCTGCGGCGGATTCATCTCGCCCAGGCCCTTGAAGCGGGTCACGCTGACCGTGCCCTTGATCTTCTCGCGCTCGATCTTGTCCAGCATGGTGCGCTTCTCTTCTTCATCCAGCGCGTAGAACACCTGCTTGCCCACGTCGATACGGAACAGTGGCGGCATTGCCACGAACACGTGGCCGGCATCGACCAACGCCGGGAAGTGCTTCAGGAACAGGGCGGTCAGCAGCGTGGCGATGTGCAGGCCGTCGGAGTCGGCGTCGGCCAGGATCACCACCTTGCCGTAGCGCAGCCCGCTGATGTCGTCCTTGCCCGGGTCGCAGCCGATCGCGATGGCCAGGTTGTGCACTTCTTCGGAGGCCAGCACGCTACCCGAGGAAACTTCCCAGGTGTTCAGGATCTTGCCGCGCAGCGGCATGATCGCCTGGAAGTCCTTGTCGCGCGCCTGCTTGGCACTGCCGCCGGCCGAGTCGCCTTCCACCAGGAACAGCTCGGTACGCGACAGGTCCTGGCTGATGCAGTCGGCCAGCTTGCCGGGCAGGGCAGGGCCCTGGGTGACCTTCTTGCGGGTCACCAGCTTTTCGGTCTTCAGGCGCGCACTGGCGCGCTCGATGGCCAGTTGGGCGATCTTCTCGCCCATGTCCACGTTCTGGTTCAGCAGCAGGCTGAAGGCGTCGTGCGCGGCACCCTCGACGAACCCGGCGGCCTGGCGCGAGGACAGGCGCTCCTTGGTCTGGCCGCTGAACTGCGGGTCGGTCATCTTCAACGACAGCACGAACGACACCCGGTCCCACACGTCTTCCGGGGCCAGCTTGACCCCGCGCGGCAGCAGGTTGCGGAAGTCGCAGAACTCGCGCAGCGCCTCGGTCAGGCCGGTGCGCAGGCCATTGGCATGGGTGCCGTGCTGGGCGGTCGGAATCAGGTTGACGTAGCTTTCCTGGACCAGTTCGCCTTCCGGAATCCAGGCCAGGGCCCAGTCCACGATCTCGTTTTCCTTCTTCAGGTGGCCCACGAACAGGTCGGCCGGCAGCATCTCGCGCTCGCCCAGCTCGGCCTTGAGGTAATCGCTCAGGCCATCTTCGTAGTACCAGGTGTCCTGCTCGTCGGTGGCTTCGTCGCGCAGCTTCACGGTCAGGCCGGGGCACAGCACCGCCTTGGCGCGCAGCAGGTGGCGCAGGGCGCGCAGGTTGTACTTGGGCGTATCGAAGTACTTCGGGTCGGCCCAGA
>Ga0308171_1000365_pt1 | contig 105476 bp, 90 predicted proteins | sample PhyGR1_FD_202135 | JGI IMG/M metagenome (GOLD analysis project Ga0308171, IMG submission 202135) | Phyllosphere microbial communities from UC Gill Tract Community Farm, Albany, California, United States - DLSLSG.R1 | ecosystem: Host-associated > Plants > Phyllosphere > Unclassified | place...
CTGTTGACCGTGTCGAACACGATCGTCATCTTGCGGTTGGTCTCGATGCTTTCGGAAATATGGCGCTCGCCCGGCAGACATACGCCAATGATGACGAACAGGCCAGCCACGATCCCCAAGGCGATCAGGAACTCGATAATACGGGTCATTCAGGAGTCTCCGGGGCCGATCCCACGGCCGGGTTGATTGAAGCGAAGCGCCAATCCTAGCAGGCTTCGCCGGTGTTGTTGATCAGGGTTGGCACACCGGTTTCCATGTCGGCAGCGGTTTTGCATAGACAAGGAGCGGAAAGATAACGCATCGCGCGTGTCAGCACGTAGCGGATGGACAATATTTCTTTGCCGGATTCGGCTGTCGAGACCGAAAATCCCCCTGCATCGCTTGCGCTGCAAGGGTTTCGCAGAATTCAGAAATTACCTGCAAACCCGTCACCGCCCGAAGGCCGGCGCCGGGTCCACCGGCTCAGACCAGCTGCAGCTCGAAGGCCTTGAGCACCGCCCGGGTGCGGTCGCGCACCCCCAGCTTGGAGAGGATGTTGGACACGTGGTTCTTGATCGTGCCCTCGGCCACGCCCAGTGAGTTGGCGATCTCCTTGTTGGAGAAGCCGCTGGCCATCAGCCGCAGGATCTCGGTTTCGCGGTCGGTCAACGGGTCCGGCCGGTCCAGGCTCACGAACTCGTTGCGCATGTGCTCCAGGCCCGACAGCAGCCGCTGGGTGACCGCCGGCTGCACCAGCGAGCCGCCATCGGCCACGGTCCGGATCGCGCCCACCAGCTGGTCCAGGGTCACGTCCTTGAGCAGGTAGCCCTTGGCCCCGGCCTTGAGCCCGGCCAGGACGAGCTGGTCGTCGTCGAAGGTGGTCAGGATGATGGTCGGCGGCAGCTGGTTCAGCCGCGACAGCATCTGCAGCGCCTCCAGGCCGGACATCACCGGCATGCGCATGTCCATCAGGACCACGTCCGGGCGGACCTGGGGAACCACCTCGACTGCCTGGCGGCCATCGGCGGCCTCGGCGACCACCTCGATGCCGTCATCGAGCGCCAGCAGTGAGCGGATCCCCTGCCGCACCAGGGTTTGGTCGTCGACCAGGCAGACGCGAATCATCAACGCACTCCTTCAATGACAGCGGTCAGCATCAATACTGGCACGCCGGGTACCGAGGCACGAAGGCGGAAGCCCTGGCCCCGGCGGGTTTCGATCTGCAGCTCACCACCGCATTGTTGCAGGCGCTCGCGCATCCCGCGCAACCCATTGCCGACCACGATCCCGTCGGCGCCCACCCCGTCATCATGCGCTTCCAGCACCACGATGCCCGGCGCCTCGCGCCGGACCTTGATCCAGAGGTTGCGCGCGCCGGCGTGCCGCACTGCATTGGTGATGATCTCCTGGGTGCAGCGCAGCAGCACGTGGGCCCGCTCGGGGTCTTCCACGCTCAGCGGCTCGTCGATATCCAGGTGGATCTCCAGCGAGGGGACCTGCTCGGTCAGCGGGCGCAGCGCGGCGGCCAGATCGATCGCGCCACTGTCGCGCAGCTGGCTGACCGCCTCGCGCACGTCGGTCAGCAGCAGCTTGGCCAGGGTATGGGCCTGGTGGACGTGTTCCTGCGCCTGCCCTTCGGTGATGTGGCCGGCCACTTCCAGATTCAGGCTGAGCGCGGTCAGGTGATGGCCCAACAGATCGTGCAGCTCCCGGGAAATGCGGGTGCGTTCGTTGACGCGGGCGCTTTCGGCCAGCAGCACGCGGGTGGCGCGCAGCTCGGTATTGAGCCTTCGCTGCTCTTCACGGGCATCGGTCTGCTGCCGCGCCACCAGGCTGGTCACGAAGATGAACATGGAGAAGCCGCCATACAGCAGCGACTGCATCACCGCTTCGAACAAAGAGAAATTCAGGATGAGGTAGTAGACCGGCAGCACCGCCAGCTGGCTCAGCAGCAGCCAGATCACGCCACCGCGCACCGGCAGCATCCACGGGATGACCCCGGCAGCGACCATCATCAGGATGCTGCCCAGCCCGGAGCCGCTCAGATAGCTCACGCCCAGCGCCGACGCGGTCAGCAGCACCAGCATGACCCGGTCATACCAGCGCGAGTGGCCGCCGTTGCGCAGCCCGCGGGTCAGCCAGAAGTAGCCGGCGCCGAAGGCCAGGTACGCAGCAAACAGCCACAGCGCCCACGCATCGACGCCTCCGCCGCGGCGCAGCAGCGCTTCGTACTGTGAGTAAACCAGGGGAAGTCCGACCATGACCCAGGTGAACAGGCCGGCCAGTCGCAGTACTCGGGTGTGGCTGAGGTATCCCAACATGGACGCATAGTAGGCTGAACCTGTTCCCCTGCACTCCCACAGAAGTCATGCCTGTCCGCTCGCGGGGGGAAGCCACCCATGCAATAATCGGACCGAGGGCCCCTCGATGGGCCAACCGCGTTACCCCACGGAGTCACAATGTCGATTGTCATCCGCGACGTGCGCGAGCACGAGCTCGATTCCGTCCTGGCCCTGAACAACAATGCCGGCCTGGCCATCCTGCCGTTGGATGCCGCCCGCCTGCGTCTGTTCTATGAAAGCGCTGAGTATTTCCGCGTCGCCGAGCGCGACGGCAACCTGGCCGGTTTCCTGATCGGCTTCGGCAGCGACAGCCAGCACGACAGCAGCAACTTCGCCTGGTTCAAGCAGCAGCTTGACAGCAAATTCTTCTATATCGACCGCATCGTGGTCGCCAGCCGCCGTCGCGGCGGTGGCGTTGGTCGTGCGTTCTATGCCGATGCGCAGAGCTACGCCGAGCTGCGCTACCCGCAGCTGACCTGCGAGGTGTTCCTCGATCACGGTGCCGATGCCGCCCTGCTCTTCCACGGCAGCTTCGGCTTCCGCGAGGTCGGGCAGAACAACATGGCCCACGTGGATGTGCGCGCCAGCATGCTGCTCAAGGACCTGTGCAGTTACCAGTGGGTGCACGACACCTACGGCGACCAGTTGCCGGATGTGCCCTGGGTGGGCCATCGCCGCGAGCCGCTGCGCGTGCAGCAGCAGACGGGGACCTGATCGGTGGCAGCGAACATGGATTTTGAACAGGCCGGTGAACTGAAGATCGGCCAGGTCGGCATCGCCAATCTGCGTATCCGCACCCTCGATGTCGAGCGCCTCACCCGTGAAATGCAGGAACGTGTCGCGCGTGCGCCGAAGCTGTTCGGGCGTGCAGCCGTGATCCTGGATTTCGGCGGACTCAGCAGGATGCCGGACGTGGCGACCGCCAAGGCGCTGCTGGACGGCCTGCGCAAGGCCGGCGTGCTGCCGGTTGCACTGGCCTACGGCACCACCGAAACCGACCTGCTTTCCCAGCAGCTCGGCCTGCCGCTGCTGGCCAAGTTCCGCGCCCAGTACGAGCGCGCCGAGGCCGAACCGGCCCCTGCGCCCCTGCCGGTCGCCGAACCGCCGCCGCGCCGTGCGCGTGCCGCCGCTGCCGTGCCTGCGGCACCGGCGCCGAGTGCGGTGGCCACCGGTGGCGCGCCCAAGCCGGGCCGCATGCAGACCGCCAATGTCCGCTCGGGCCAGCAGCTGTATGCGGAAAACTGCGACCTGACCGTCATGGCCACCGTCGGCGCGGGCGCCGAGGTGATCGCCGACGGCAGCATCCACATCTACGGTACGCTGCGGGGCCGTGCCCTGGCAGGTGCCCAAGGCAACACCACGGCGCGTATTTTCTGCCGTGAATTCCACGCTGAACTGGTCGCCATTGCCGGCCATTACAAGGTACTGGACGATGTTCCGGACTCCCTGCGCGGCAAGGCCGTGCAGGTGTGGCTGGAACAGGACCAGATCAAGATCGCTGCGCTGGACTGACGCAGCCCCCAAACAGAAGAATCAGGAGAAATCCTTTGGCTGAAATCATCGTAGTCACCTCCGGCAAGGGCGGCGTCGGCAAGACCACCAGCAGCGCCAGCCTGGCCTGCGGGTTGGCACGTCGTGGCAAAAAGGTGGCGGTGATCGACTTCGACGTCGGCCTGCGCAACCTGGACCTGATCATGGGCTGCGAGCGCCGCGTGGTGTACGACTTCGTCAATGTCGTGCACGGCGAAGCGACCCTCAAGCAGGCCCTGATCAAGGACAAGCGCTTCGACAACCTGTACGTGCTGGCTGCCTCGCAGACCCGCGACAAGGACGCACTGACCCAGGAAGGCGTGCGCAAGGTGCTCGACGATCTCATCGCCGACGGCTTCGAATACGTCATCTGCGACTCCCCGGCCGGTATCGAGAAGGGCGCGTTCCTGGCGATGTACTACGCCGACCGTGCGGTCGTGGTGGTGAACCCGGAAGTGTCTTCGGTGCGCGACTCGGACCGCATCATCGGTCTGCTCGATTCGAAGACCCACAAGGCCGAATCCGGCAAGAACGTGCCGGCCTTCCTGCTGCTTACGCGCTACAGCCCGGTACGGGTGGAAAGCGGCGAAATGCTCAGCATCACCGACGTGGAAGAAGTGCTGGGCCTGAAGGCCATTGGCGTGGTGCCCGAATCGGGCGACGTGCTCAATGCCTCCAACAAGGGTGAGCCGGTCATTCTGGACCCCGAATCGGCGGCGGGCCAGGCATACGAAGATGCGGTTGGCCGCATCCTTGGCGAAGAGCGTCCGATGCGCTTCACCACCGTGGAGAAGAAAGGCTTCTTCAGCAAGCTGTTCGGAGGGTAAGCATGGGACTGTTCGATTTCCTGAACCGAAAGAAGACCACTGCCGAAACGGCCAAGAACCGCCTGCAGATCATCATCGCGCAGGAACGCAGCCACCGCGGCGGCCCGGACTACCTGCCTCTGCTGCAGCGCGAGCTGCTGGAAGTGATCAAGAAGTACGTCAACATCGACGCTGATGCGGTCAAGGTCGATCTGGTCAAGGACGGGGAGCACGATGTGCTCGATATCTCCGTCGCCTTGCCGGAAGGCCCGCAGCAGCCCTGATCGACATCGCCCCTTCCGCGTTGGAAGGGGCGGTTGAGCGGTAACCCATGAACGACGCTGCCCCCACCGCCGAACCGCAGGTCACCTGTGTCGGCGATATCCGTTTCGACGATGCCCTCGCCCTGCTCGCCACCCACGATCTGCACCTGCATCGTGTGGCCGACGGCGCGCCGATTCCGGGCAGCTATTGGGGTGAACCCGAAGCCGGCATCATCGGCAGCGACGTGTATGTCCGCGATGACACGCCCGTGCACTCGATGCTGCACGAAGCCTGCCACCTGATCGTGCTGCCGCCGGAGCGACGTGCGCTGGTGCACACCGATGCCACCGATTCGGTGCCCGAAGAAGACGCCACCTGTTACCTGCAGATCGTGCTGGCCGCGCAACTGCCAGGCGTGGGCAGCGCGCGCTTGATGCTGGACATGGATGCGTGGGGGTATACATACCGGCTGGGGTCTACGAAGGCGTGGTTCGAGCAGGATGCGGAAGATGCCAAGGCGTGGTTACTCGAACGCGGCCTTCTTCCTGCGTAAATCCGCATGTCCGGTTGGTCCCGGGCGCGTGGCGACGCGCCAAGCGTATAGGCGCCAGGGTGTTCACTCGGCGCGGTTCGAGCAGGACGGTGAAGATGCACTTGCCTGGTTGATGTAGCGCAGGTTGCTTCTGCCATAGAGCCGACCGTTGGTCGGCTGTCGTGCGCTGTGACGCGACGTTACAGCAGCCGACCAACGGTCGGCTCTACCCGGCCATCGCGCGCAGGGTGATGCCCACGATGTAGGCCAGATACGTGCCCGTCGCGTAGCCCATCGTGCCGAGCAGCACGCCGACCGGCGCCAGCGAGGGGTGGAACGCCGCCGCGACCACAGGCGCGGAGGCCGGCCCGCCGATGTTGGATTGCGAACCAATCGCGAAGTAGAAGAATGGCACCTTCAACACCCGCGCCAATGCCCACAGCAGCACGATGTGCACCGCGATCCAGATCAGGCCAAGCAGGAACAGCCAGGGGCGGTCCAGCAGCGCCAGCAGGTCCATCTGCATGCCGATGCAGGCGATCAGGAAGTACAGCAGCAGCGAACCCAGTTTGGAGGCACCGGCGCCTTCCAGGTTGCGCGCACGGGTGAAGCTCAGCGCCAGACCGCAGGTAGTGGAGATCACCACCACCCACACGAACGGCGCGTCCAGACTGAACTGCGAGGCCCAGGCGACATGCCCCTTGAACCACGCCGAGACCGGCCCGGCAATCGCATGCGACAGGCCCACCACGCCGAAGGCAACGGCGACGATCAGCATCAGGTCGGTCAGGCTGGCCACGCGCTCATGCTGTGCCTGGAAGGCCTGGATGCGCAGCTTGAGGGCATCGATGCCGGAGGTGTCGGCACCGCTGCGCGCATCGATCTTTGCCGCGCGCCCGGCCATGAAGATCAGAACCGCCATCCACACATAACCGACACCGACATCGACCACCGCGAACTGCCCGAAGGTGGTCGCGTTGACATCGAAGACTTCGCGCATCGCCAGCATGTTGGCGCCGCCGCCGATCCAGCTGCCGGCCAGCGCCGCCATGCCCGCCCAGGTATCGCCGGCGACCGTCGCCGGATGCAGCCACTTCATCAACTGGAAGGCGACCACGGCGCCGATCATGATGCTGAGCGAGGCGCCCAGGTACATCACGATCAGTTTTGGTCCCAGCCGCAGGATGCCCTTGATGTCCACGGCCAGGGTGAGCAGCACCAGGGCGGCGGGCAGCAGGATGTCACGAGCGACCGGGTTATAGAGATGGGTGTTCTGGCCATCGATCAGGCCGACGGTGTTGTACACACCGGGAATCAGGTAGCACAGCAGCAACGCGGGCACGTAGGTGTAGAACCGCTTCCACAGCCCCTGCTCGCGCGAGGCGGTCCAGAACACGGCACCGAGGGTGGCGGCGATCAGGCCGAAGACGACGATGTCGTTCTGGATCAGGGCGGGAGCTTTCACGGGTGTGGAGTACCTGAAGGAGGGGCGTGCGATTCCACACGGCTCGGGAAAACAATCACCGGTAGAGCCGACCGTTGGTCGGCTGCTTTTTACGGCAGCCGACCAACGGTCGGCTCTACCGGTTACACCGCCGACGATGACCGGTTACACCGCCGACGATGACCGGTTACACCGCCGACGATGACCGGTTACACCGCCGACGATGACCGGTTATACCGCCGACGATGATCGGTTACACCGCCGACGTTGGCCGGTTACACCGCCGCCGATCACCGGTGATACCACGGCCAACGAGACCCGGTGCCATGAAGAAGCGCCGCCCCTGGGGGCGGCGCTTCAAACCGGCTTATTCGCCGATGTGCTGCTTCAACCAGCCGTTGACAGTGTCGTGCCACTGCACGCTGTTCTGCGGCTTGAGCACCCAGTGGTTCTCATCCGGGAAGTACAGGAACTTGGATTCGATACCCTGGCGCTGCGCAGCGGTGAACGCGGCCAGGCCCTGCTCCACCGGAATGCGGTAGTCGAGCTGGCCGTGCACGATCAGGATCGGCTTCTTCCAGTCGGCCACATGGTTGACCGGGTTGAACTTCTCATAGTTGGCCGCCTTCTCGTACGGCGTGCCACCCTGCTCCCACTCGGTGAACCACAGCTCTTCGGTGGCGTAGCCCATCATGCGCTGGTCGAACACGCCGTCATGATTGACCAGGCACTTCCACGGCTCGTTCCAGTTGCCGGCGATCCAGTTGACCATGAAGCCGCCGTAGCTGGCGCCCAGGGCACACGCCTTGTCACCGTTGAGGAACGGGTACTGCTTCTGTGCCGCGGCCCAGCCCTTCTGCAGGTCTTCCAGCGGGCGGTCGCCCCAGTGCTGGCTGATCGCATCGGTGAAGGCCTGGCCGTAGCCGGTGGAGCCGTGGAAGTCGATCATGACCACCGCGTAGCCCTGGCCGGCGTAGGTCTGCGGATTCCAGCGGTAGCTCCAGCCGTTGCCGAAGCTGCCCTGCGGGCCACCGTGGATCAGGAACGCGACCGGGTAACTCTCGCCTTCCTGGTAGTTGTACGGCTTGACCACGTAACCGTGCACGGTCTCGTTGTTCCAGCCCTTGAACTGGAACTGCTCGTAATCGCCGAAGGCGACGTCGGGCAGCATCTCACCGGCGCTCGGGGTGATCTCGCGCGGGTTGGCACCATCGAAGGCGGCCACGATGATCTGATCACCGCTCTTCAGACTGTTCTTCGTATACGCCAGCGTGGTGCCGGCGATCACCGGCGAGCCGATGCTGCCGCCGTCGGCCACCACTTCAGCGGTGCCGGTGGCGATATCGACGCCGAACAGGCGGTGCTCGCCCATGTCGTCGGCGCTGGTGTAGATCAGCGTGCCGTCACCGGACAGCACGATCTCGCCGGCCGAACGATCCCACTTGGGTGCGATCTCGCGGGTCTCGCCGGTGGCCACGTCCATGGCCATCAGGCCGAAGCGATCCGCTTCGAAGCCCGGGCGCTTCATGGCGCGGTAGTACAGGGTCTTGCCGTCGGCGCTGAACACCGGGCCGGCATCCCAGGCCGGGTTGGCCGCGGTCAGGTTGACCGGGGCCTGCTTGCCCTCGGCATCCAGACGGTACAGATCGAAATTGGTCGACCACGGCTCCTGCTTGCCGGCCACGCGGATCGCGGCGACCACGGTCTTGCCATCCGGCGACCAGGTGAAGTCGTCATTGCCGCCGAACGGCTTGGACGGCGCATCGCCGGCCAGCGTCGCGCTGATCGCCGAAGCACCCTTCACCGCGGCGGCCTTGCCTGCCGGCAGTGGCGCCACGAACAGCGTGTTGCGGCGGCCATCGGCCCAGGTATCCCAATGGCGCACGAACAGGTTATCGAACACCTCACCGGTGTTCTTGCGCGCCTTGTGTGCGTCCAGCTTCTTGCTGGTGCAGGCCAGGTCCGAACCGCAGTCCTGGAACACGCCGCTGCTGAAGGCCACGCGGTCGCCCTGCGGGGAGACGTGGAAGCTGTCCACATCGACCGGGAAGTCGGTCAGCTGGCGCGGGGTGCCGCCGGTGGTCGGCTGCGCGTAGAGCTGCTGGCTGCCGTTCCTGGCGCTCAGGAAATACACGGTCTGGCCGTCGGCCGACAGCGTGGCCGAGTTGACGTTCCAGCCGGCCGGGGTCAGCGGCTTGGGCGGGGCCAGGTCACGCGTGCGCAGGTTGCGGATGAACAAGCCGGTGCTGGCCTTGCTGTCGGTGCCGACCACGCGCTTGGCGAAGATCACATTGCCGCCATCGGCGGTGAGCAGCGGGCTGGAGACCCGATCCAGCGCGATCATGTCGCGCACATCCAGGCCACGCGTGGCCGCCAGCGAGGGCATCGCGGTCAGCAGGCACAACGGCAGCAGGGCGTAACGAAGTTTCATCGGGGTCTCCGCGGAACGGCAAAACGCCGATGGTAGGGCCGAGGCGTGGCCCATGCAAAGGCCATCGGTCATGCCGTGCCCTGGGCGCTCCAGAAACGGCAAACCCCGCCGGAGCGGGGTTTGTCGTGACGCACACCGGGGTCGCTGGTTAGACCGAACCCACCGCGCGTTTGCCGGTGCGGTAGATCAACCAGCCGACCAGGAACAGTACGGCCAGACCGATCCACTGCGCGCCCGGCAGGTGGAACGGCAGCGCCAGCACGTCGGCGCGGCTGCTGATGACGATCGGTACTGCGATCGCGATACCCATCAGGGCTTCACCGGTGATCAGGCCGGCGGCGAACAGCACGCCCGGCTTGTGCACGCGGTCGCGGCCTTCTTCATCGTCGCCGCGGATCTTGTGGAAACGCTCCACCAGGTAGGCGATCAGCCCGCCCAGGAAGATCGGCACCATCAGCTCCAGCGGAAGGTAGATACCGATCGCCGCGGCCAGCACCGGCACGCGGAAACGGGCGTTGCGCGACTTCAGCCAGCTGTCGAAGGCGATGATCGCCGCGCCGACCACGGCACCGATGCCGATGAAGGTCCACGGCAGCTCGCCGCCGAACAGGCCCTTGGCCACCGAGGCCATCAGGTTCGCCTGCGGTGCGGCCAGCGCGTTGGGATGCAGCTCGGACTTCACGCCGATGCCGTAGGCGGTGGCCAGCAGGTTCAGTACCGGCGCCATGATCAGCGCGCACGAGAACGCGCCGATGCCCAGCATCAGCTGCTGCTTCCACGGGGTAGCGCCGACGATGTAACCGGCCTTCAGATCCTGCAGGTTGTCGCCACCGACCGCGGCCGCACAGCACACCACCGCACCGATCATGATCGCGGCTACCGCACCCAGCGGGGCGCCGCCCACGCCGACCGGGGTCAGGCCGTCCTTGCCGAGCAGCAGCACCAGCACCGCCGAGGCGAACAGGATGGTGGAGATGGTGATGCCCGAGACCGGGTTGTTGGAGGAGCCGATCAGGCCGGCCAGGTAGGCCGAGACCGAGACGAACAGGAAGCCGGCCACGATCATGATGAGCGTCATCGGGATCGAGACGTGCCACTGGCCCACGATGGCCTGGTACAGCGCCAACAGCGGCAGGGTGAACACCACCAGGGCCACCAGCATCCACTTCATCGGCAGGTCGCGCTCGGTGTGCGCCAGCGCCGGGCCACCGCTCTTGCGGGCCGCGGCAAAGCCACTCTTGACGCCATTGAGCAGCGACTTGCGCAGCGAGATCAGGGTCCACACGCCACCGATCAGCATCGCGCCCACGCCCAGGTAACGCATCTTCGCGCCCCAGATGGCGAACGCCGCCTCGGTGGAGCTGGCCGTGGCGATCGAGGCGGCCAGGGCCGGATCGGTGTTCATGAAGAACGACTGGTACAGCGGAATGGCGATATGCCAGGTCAGGATCGAGCCGGACACCACCACGATGCCGACATTCAGGCCGACGATGTAGCCCACACCCAGCAGCGCCGGGGACAGGTTGGTGCCGATGAAGGCGGTGATCTTCGAGCTGCCCACGTAGGCCGAGGTGGCCCAGGCATCCGGAATCAGGCGCAGGCCGCTTTCGGCGGCCAGCTTCACGAAGGCGCCGATCACCGCCGACACAGCCAGGATCTTCAGGCCCGGGCCGGGGTTTTCACCGGCCTTGAGCACTTCGGCGGCCGCCTTGCCTTCCGGGAACGGCAGCGGATCTTCGACGATCATCGAACGGCGCAGCGGCACCGAGAACAGCACGCCCAGCAGGCCACCCAGACCGGCGATGCCCAGCACCCACCAGTACTTGAAGTCCGGCCAGTAGCCCATGATCACCAGCGCGGGGATGGTGAAGATGACGCCGGCGGCGATCGACGAGCCGGCCGAAGCACCGGTCTGGACGATGTTGTTTTCAAGGATGGTGCCACCGCCGAGCAGGCGCAGCACGCCCATGGAGATGACGGCCGCGGGAATCGCGGTGGCGATGGTCAGGCCTGCGAACAGACCGAGGTAGGCGTTGGCGGCCGACAGAATCACCGCCAGCACGATGGCAAGCACCACCGCGCGGAAAGTGAGCTGGCGTGGCGCAGCGTCGTTGTTCATGGAAGCCCCTGCTGGCAAAAAATCCCTGCCACGCTAGCGTTCATGTACGGGCAAGTCCAGTAGTGCCGGCCGCCGGCCGGCAACCCCGCACCACCTGATCGAGGCCCCTGTTGACCTACGCGGGCCGCCGCCGCTGCGACACGCCGGACTCGGCAACGTCCAAGGCCGGGCCCATCCACTTTAGTTATGTTATATCCTATCGAACCGAGCAACCGGCGCTGCTGTGACGCATTCCCCCACCTCCCGCCTGACCTCCATCGACCAGCTGCGCGGCACCGTCATTGTGCTGATGCTGCTCGACCACGTGCGCGAAACCTTCTACATGCACCAGCAGGTCGGCGACCCCATGGTGGTGGACCAGGTCGAGCCGGCGCTGTTCGTCAGCCGGCTGCTGGCGCATCTGTGTGCCCCGGTGTTCGTGCTGCTGACCGGCCTGTCGGCCTGGTTGTACGCCAGTGGCAAGCCGGATGGGCGCCGGGCCGCGTCGGCTTTCCTGCTCAAGCGCGGCCTGTTCCTGGTGGTGCTGGAGCTGCTGGTGGTCAACTTAGCGTGGACGCTGCAGTTCCCGCCCAGCGTGATGTACCTGCAGGTGATCTGGGCGATCGGCATCAGCATGATCGCGCTGGCCGGGCTGTTGTGGCTGCCACGCGGCGCACTGGCGGTGCTGGCGCTGGCCGTGATCGCCGGGCACAACCTGCTCGATGGCGTCCGCGTGCAGGGCGACGGGGTGCTGGCCGTGCTGTGGAAGGTGCTGCACCAGCGCGACTGGATCACCGTGACCGACGGGCTGCGCCTGCGCACCTCCTACCCGGTGCTGCCGTGGATCGGCGTCATTGCACTGGGCTGGGTGATCGGCCCGTGGTTCGCGCGCGGCGGCGATGCCCTCCTGCGCCAGCGTCGCCTGTGGATGGCCGGCGCCGGTGCGCTGCTGGCGTTCGTCATCCTGCGGGCGGTGAACCGCTACGGCGACAGCCCGTGGCAGTCCTTCGCCACACTGGGCAGCACGCTGATGAGCGTCTTCAACGTCACCAAGTACCCGCCCTCGCTCCTGTTCCTGCTGCTGACCCTGGGCATCGGCCTGCTGTTGCTGCGCCTGTACGAGCAGCCGCGCGTGGCACGGGCGCTGGCGCCACTGGCCGACATCGGCGCAGCACCGATGTTCTTCTACCTGCTGCACCTGTACGTGCTGAAGCTGCTGTACGTGCTGGCCGAAGCACGCTGGGGGCACACCCACGGCGCGTATGTCGCCGTGGACCACGTGGCGAGCCTGTGGGTGATCACCGTGGTGCTGGCACTGGCGCTGTACTGGCCCACGCGGGCGTTCGCGCGGTTCAAGGCGCGGCGGCGGGATCTGGCCTGGCTTCGCTATCTGTAAGCGCGCGATGCCGGGATGGTGCGGCTGCCGGCCAGCGGCCGGCACTACGACAATGGAGCGGCCGACACCACGACGGCGGAGCGGCCAGACACGGCACGGCTGACCCTTCGCCCCGGGCCTATACTCGCCCCCTTGTCCGCCCTGCCCGATCCCTCGATGACCGCAGCCGCCCTGCCCGCCGCCGCAACCTCCACCCCCACCGACGACTTCCTCGGCCATCCCAAGGGCGTCTACATCTGCTTCTTCACCGAGATGTGGGAGCGGTTCTCGTTCTACGGGATGAAGGCGCTGTTGCTGCTGTATCTCACCAAGTACCACCTGTTCGGCGACAAGGCCGGCCTGGATCTGCTCGGCGCGTACGGTGGCCTGGTCTACTGCATCCCGGTCTTCGGCGGCCTGCTCGCCGACCGCTGGCTGGGCATGCGCAAGGCGGTGGTGTTCGGCGGCGTGCTGCTGGTGCTCGGGCATCTGGGCATGGCCTTCGAAGGTCACGCAGCGGTCCGCGTCGATGGCGCGGTGGTCCGCGATGACGCCGCGCTGGGCATCACCTACCTGTCGCTGGCCCTGATCATCATGGGCGTGGGCTTCCTCAAGCCGAACATCTCCACCATCGTCGGCAAGCTGTACCCGGAAAACGATCCGCGTCGCGATTCGGGCTTTTCGCTGTTCTACGCCGGCATCAACCTGGGCGCGCTGTTTGCCTCGCTGGTGTGCGGCTTCCTCGGCGAAGCCTATGGCTGGAAGTACGGCTTCGGCGCGGCCGGTATCGGCATGGTGATCGGCCTGGGCATGTTCCTGTGGGGCCAGAAGTACCTGCAGGGCCACGCCGAACCGTCCGACCTGCCGGCACTGCGCCAACGCGTGCTCGGCATCCGCCGCGAATGGCTGATCTATGCGGTGGCCGTGCTGGGCGTGGTGCCGGTCGCCGCGCTGATGTGGGCCGCGGCCAATGGCGCGTTCGCGCTCGGCGGTGAAATCAGCCTGGCGCTGATGTTGATGATCGTGGTGCTGGGTGGCGTGCTGGTCTGGTTCGCCTGGTTCACCGGCACCCGCTGCACGCCGGTGCAGCGCCAGCAGATGATCGCGCTGATGGCGCTGATCTTCATGGCGCTGGTGTTCTTCACCCTGTACGAGCAGACCTACGGCTCGTGGGTGACCTTCACCGATCGCCTGCTGACCAAGGACCTGGTGCCGTCGCTGGTGATCCAGGGCGGCACGCCGCTGCCGTGGTCGATCGCCTCGCTGCTGTTGGCACCGCTGGGCTTCGTGGTGGCCGCGCGCCTGTCGGAGCGAAACCCGGGTTCGTCCGCGCCGCGCAACCTGTTCATCGCCATTGTGGCCGCGATGCTGGTGATGCTGATCCGCGACTGCCTGGTGATCCCGCAGACGGCCGGCTCGCTGACCTACCTCGGCGGCCTGTTCCTGGTGGTGCTCGCCCCGCTGTTCGCGATGCTGTGGGCGTGGCTGGACCGTCGCCGCATGGACCCGTCCAAGCCCATCAAATCCTCGATCGGGCTGATCTTCGCTGCGCTGTCGTTCGTGCCGTTGGCATTGGCCGCCCAACACGTGGGTGCAACCGGACAGATGGCCAGCGTGTGGTGGCTGGTGCTGGCGTATCTGATCCTTGAGATCGGCGAAATGTGCCTGTCACCGGTCGGTCTGTCCGCCGTCACCCAGCTGGCCGCGCCGCGCGTGGTCAGCCTGATGATGGGCACCTGGTTCCTGGCCACCGCGTTCTCCGAAACGCTGGCCGCGCTGTTCGGCAAGCTCGCCGCGATCGAGGTGCCGGAAGGCCAGACCATGGATATCGCCAGCGCCGCCGCCAGCTACGAACACCTGTTCTGGCTGCTGATGTGGATCGGACTGGGCTGCGCCGCCGTCGCGCTGATCTGCTCGCCGCTGCTGAAGCGGATGATGCACGGGGTGAAGTAAGTCCGCGCCGTTTGCACAGACGACAACGGCACCTTCCGGTGCCGTTGTCGTTGAGGCGGGGTGGATGCCGCGCCGTACTCAGGGTTGGGCTGGCGTCGACGCCGAGGCGGTCTGGCCGCCCAGGCTGTTGGACAGGAACGCCAGCAGCTTGGTGTAGTACTCGCGGCGGTGCGGATCGGTGTAGAAGCCGTGGCCTTCGGTAGGGTAGTACAGCGCTTCCACCGGCACGCCGGCTTTCCTCAACGCCGCTTCCATCCGCCTGGTGTGCTGGATCGGCGCGCGTTCGTCTTCGCCACCGGCAGCGAGGAATACCGGCACCTTGATGCGGTCGGCCAGATTCACCGGCGATACCGCCGCCAGTTGCTGCCGGTCACCGATCCATTCCTTGAGATAGTTTTCGCCGGAGCCACGCCGCTGGATGTCGCCGGTGGTGAACATGATCGGCAGGTCATAGACACCGACATACCCGGCCGCACAACGGTACAGGCCGGGCTCTTTGGCAGCGCCCATCATCGCCGCGTAGCCGCCATAACTGGCGCCATAGATGCAGATCCGCGAGGCGTCGGCGATTCCCTCGCTGATGGCCCAGCGGGTTGCATCGGTGAGATCGTCCTGCATGGTGCCGCCCCACTCGCGGGCGCCTGCGGATCGATGGGCGCGCCCGTAATTGCCCGATCCACGGAAGTTGATCTGCAGCACCGCATAACCCGCGTCAGCGAGCATCTGGCTGACCGGGTCGTAGCCGCCGGTATCGAACGGACCGTAAGGCCCCCCGTGCGGGATCACCACCATCGGCTGCCTGGTGGCATTGCCTTTACCCGGCACCGTCAGGTAGCCGTGCAGGGCAAGCCCATCACGCGCTTTGAGCGCCACCGGGCGCACGACGGCCGTCGCGGCCGGGTCGATCCAGCTGCTGCGGCTGATGACGTGGTCGGCCTTCTTTGCCTCATTGTCGAAGATGTAGAAGTCGCCCGGGTTGCGACCCGACCACGCCTCAACCATCAGCTGCCTGCCATCACGGGTGCTGGAGGTGATGAACACCGCATCACCACCAAATGCGGCCTCCAGGCTGCGATACAGACGGGCATCGGGGCCCTGTTCGTCGAAGAAGCGGGTGCGCGGCGTGTCACCCAGGTACAGCGCCCCCACCGGGATGGATGTGCCCGGCCGATAGATGTACTTGTGCACATCCACCACCGGATCGCGGAGCACGAGCTTGCGCTCTTCGGTCACCGGGTCCCAGGACACGATGGCATCCGGCCCCTGCGGCATCTCGGTATTGAAGTACGCCAGCCGGCCATCTTCGGAAAAACCAATCGCAGTTTCGATACGCCCGTTCAGTGCTTCATCGTTGACGAGCTTCCAGGTCGTACCCGACCCTTCGCGGTAATACAGCTTGTTGACGTTGTCGGTTCCCGCGCCATGCGCGAAACGCACCTGGCCCTGGTTGTCGGTGACGAAATCGGCGCGACGCACGGGCGAGCGCGCCACGGTCTGACGGCGCCCAGTGGTGACATCGAGCCGATCGGCACGGGTGAACGGATCATCGTTGAACGGCCAGATCGTGACCAGCACGTTGCGGTCGTCCGCGGGCAGGTCATCAGCGAGGAACGCCGCCACCGCCTCCACTTTTTTCTGCTGGATGCGGGTACCCGGGCCGTTTCCCTGCACGCGGTAGCCGACCAGCAGTTCGCCGCGCCCGCCGTTGGCGTTCATGGCATACAGTTCACCGGTCATTCGAGGCTGGTCCAGGGAACCATGCTTTTCGGCCAGGCCGATCAGGACGCGCTCTCCACTGACCCAGTCGAAATGGTTGGCGTGATTGTTCCTGGGTGGCACAAACGAGCCCACCACCTCACCGCCGTCTCTGCGCAGAATCGCCAAGGCCGTCCGATCTTCCATCGGCACTGTCGCTGCGTAGTAGTCGCCGTTCGGCGAAATCTTGATATCGGTGAAGGCATCCCGGCGCAGGTAGCGCTCCAGATCCACCGCGCCGGCCTGGCCCGCGATGGCCAGCAATACCAGCAGTCCCAACCTTTGTACGTGCTTCATCCTTTCCCCCTGCTGCATCGGACCTCATGTCCGGGATCGCGATTCTAGGCGGAAGATCGAGCTGCCAACCAGAGGGATATTCCTGCTGATGCAAAAAAAATGGCACCGCGAACGGTGCCATTTCCAGGACCTGCATCGAGGAGAGAGTTCAATGCATGCCGCGGAACGCGAGGCTGAGCGCCAGGATCGACAGGATCACCGCGATGGTGCCGTCGAGGATGCGCCAGGTCTTGGGCTTGGTGAACAGCGGGGCCAGCAGGCGCGCGCCCAGGCCCTGGGCGGTCAGCCACAGGCAGCTGGCGGTGAACACGCCGGCGGCGAACGCCATGCGCGCATTGCCGAAGTTCTCGGCGATACCGCCGATGACCATCATGTCCAGCCAGAAATGCGGATTGATCAGCGAGAAGCCGACCGCCGAGATCAGCACCGCGCGGCGCGAGGTGCTGTCGCCATCGTCCACATGCATGCCGCCGCCACCGGCCAGCGCGCGCCGCGCCGACTGCCAGGCGTACCAGGCCAGGAAGGCGACACCGCCCCACAGCACCACGGTGGTGAGCCACGGCAGCGCCTGGGTCAGCGTGCGCAGGCCCGCCACGCTGGCGAAGATGAAGATGCCATCGATGGCGGCGCAGGTCGCCACCACGGGAATGATGTGCTTGCGCAGGATGCCCTGGCGCAGGATGAACGCGCTCTGCGCGCCGACCACCGCGAACAGGCCGATGCCGGTTGCGGCACCACTGAGCCACGCGCTCAGCCCGGCGCCGCCGGAAAGGATGGAAAACATGGGATACCACCTGTGTCTTGCTGGGGGGCGGTGCCTCGCCAAGGCGTACAGCACCGGATGGCGCGTATTGTCGCGCCGCAACATTAAAAAGTAGAGCTAAACTTACTTAACCATCTTTAGCAGAACTTAAGATCATGCGCATCGACCATGCCCAGCTCCGCGCCTTGGCGGCGGTGATCCGCGAAGGCAGCTTCGACCGTGCCGCGCAGTCGCTCAATGTCACTGCCTCGGCGGTCTCCCAGCGGGTCAAGGCGCTGGAAGACCGGGTCGGCCGCCTGCTGGTCAAGCGCTCGTCCCCGGCGGTGGCCACCACCGAGGGTCAGGTGCTGGTCCAGCTGGCCGAGCAGACCGCCCTGCTGGAGCACGACGCGCTGCACCGGATGGGCATCGCCGATGAGGACCTGCCCCATGCCAGCATTCCGGTGGCGGTCAACCACGACAGCCTGGAAACCTGGTTCCCCGAGGCGGCCCTGCAGTTCGCACGGCAGACCGGCACCACGCTGGACCTGCGCTCGGAAGACCAGGACCACACCGTGGCCCTGCTCCGGCAAGGGGCCGTGCTGGGCGCGGTGACCACGCTGGATGAGCCGGTGCAGGGCTGCCAGATCCATGCGCTGGGCAGCATCCGCTATGCCGCCACCTGCACCCCGGCCTTCCATGAGCAGCACTTCGCCAAGGGCGTCAACGCGCAGTCGCTGGCCCAGGCCCCGGTGCTGGTGTTCAACCGCAAGGACGACATGCAGGCCCGGTTCGCCCGCCGCCTGGCCGGCAACGACCTGCCGCTGACCGCGCCGACCTGGTGGATTCCCTCCACCCGCGCCTTCGTCCAGGCCAACCTCGGTGGCCTCGGCTGGACCATGAACCCGTTGCCGCTGGTCAAACGCCACCTGGACGCCGGCCGGCTGGTGCACATGAAGCAGCGCGCGTGGGAAGACGTGCCGCTGTACTGGCAGCACTGGAAGGGCGATGTGCAGACGATGGCGCTGCTGACCCGGGCGGTGCTGGCCGCCTCGGCGACGCTGGTGCGCAAGAAGCGATAGCCCTGGACCGGTGGCGCCGACCGGTGGTCGGCTGTGGTACCGGGGCCGCATGCAGCCCTACACGACCTGACGACCCGCCCCGTTGCAGCATCGGCGCATTCCAGCCGCGGGCACATCGATGGACACCGATCCGGTCTACCTGCACATCCGCGTGGTGCTCAGCATCATCCTCGGCCTGAGCATCACCACCCTGCTGCGGGGTCTGGCGGGGATCATCGAGCACCCCCAGCGCCGCGGCTGGTCGTGGATCCACCTGTGCTGGGTGGTCTGGGCGCTGATCTCGGTGGTGACCTTCTGGTGGTGGGAGTTCCGCCTGGGCGAGGTCCGGCAGTGGACCTTCGAGCTGTATCTGTTCGTGATCGCCTACTGCGCCGCGTGGTACCTGCTCTGCGTCCTGCTGTTTCCGGACGATGTGCGCGAGTTCGGCAGCTATGAAAACTACCTGCTGCAGCGGCGCGGTGGCTTCTTCGGGATGCTGGCGCTGGTCACGCTGCTGGATCTGGTCGATACCGCCATCAAGGGGCACAGCCGCTGGCAGATGCTCGGCGATGCCTACTGGGTCCACACGGTGGTGATGCTGGCCATTGCCGGGCTGGGCATGGCCCTGCGCCAGCGTCGCGCCCATCTGGCCCTGGCCCTGATAGCACTGGTCTATCAAGCCAGCTATTTCCTCGTTGAATACTTCACCTTGGCCAGCGACTGACCCGGTCTGGCACACCCACCGGATGCTGCGTTGCACCAAATCCGTACCGGAAAGGGCTAAAATTGCCTCCAAGGTACCGCTGTGACGCCCGTCTTCACGGGCGTTCCCGGCAGCGGCGGCATCCTTCCCATGTCTCCCTACCTGAGATCCCCATGAAAAAACTAGCGAAGGTCGTCCTCGGCCTGTTCGTGGTGTTGCTGTTGGCAGCGGCACTGTTCCTGTACTGGCCGCTGCATCAGCGTTCGGTCCCGGCTGCCGGCAACGACAAGCCGGTCGACGTCGTCCTGGTCGGCGGCGGCATCATGAGCATCACGCTCGCCACCTTCCTGCAGGAGCTGCAGCCCGACTGGAACATCCAGGTCTATGAACGCCTGGACGGGGTTGCGCTGGAAAGCTCGGACGGCTGGAACAACGCCGGCACCGGCCATTCCGCGTTCGCCGAGTTGAACTACACCCCCGAGCTGCCGGACGGCAGCATCGAGACCAAGCGTGCGGTCGGCATCGCCGAGCAGTTCGAGATCTCGCGCCAGTTCTGGTCGCACCAGATCCGCGAAGGCCGCCTGAGCCAGCCCAGCGATTTCATCAACCCGACCCCGCACATGAGCTTCGTCTGGGGGGATGAGAACATCGCTTACCTGCACAAGCGTCAGCAGGCGCTGGTCAAGAACCCGCTGTTCTACGGCATGCAGTACTCCGAGGATCCCGCGCAGATCACGCAGTGGGCGCCGCTGTTGATGGAAGGCCGCGATCCGAAGCAGAAGGTCGCCGCCACCTGGATGCCGCTGGGCACCGACGTGAACTTCGGCGTGATCACCCGCCAGCTGACCGCGGGCCTGGAACGCAGCCCGAACTTCAAACTGCACCTCAACCATGAAGTGCGCGCCCTGCGCCAGAACGATGACAAGAGCTGGAACGTGACCGTCAAGGACCTGAAGTCCGACAACGAGACCACGGTCAAGTCGCGCTTCGTGTTCATCGGGGCCGGCGGCGCCGCGCTCAAGCTGCTGCAGCTGTCGGGCATTCCGGAATCGAAGAACTACGCCGGCTTCCCGGTCGGTGGCCAGTTCCTGGCCTTCCAGGACCCGGCGATCGCCAACCGGCATTCGGTGAAGGCCTACGGCATGGCCGAAACCGGCTCGCCGCCGATGTCGGTGCCGCACCTGGATGCGCGCAAGCTGGATGGCAAGCCGGTGGTGCTGTTCGGGCCGTTCGCGCTGTACAGCACCAAGTTCCTCAAGCATGGCTCGTGGTTCGACCTGTACTCCTCGGTCAACCACAACAACGTGGCCGGCATGATGGGCGTGGGCCTGGAGAATCTGGACCTGGTGAAGTACCTGATGGGCCAGGCACGTCTGAACGATGACGACCGCCAGGCCGAACTGGTCAAGTATTTTCCCCACGCCAAGCGCGAGGACTGGAAACTGGTGACCGCCGGCCAGCGCGTGCAGATCATCAAGAAGGACCCGGAAAAGGGCTCGATCCTGCAGTTCGGTACCGAGATCGTGACCGACCAGGACCACACCCTGGCCGCCCTGCTCGGCGCCTCGCCGGGTGCCTCGACCTCGCCGCCGATCATGCTGGACCTGCTCAAGAAAGCCTTCCCCGAGCAGATGGCGGCGGGCTGGGAAGTGCGCCTGAAGGAAATCGTGCCGTCGTATGGCCGCAAGCTCAATGACAGCCCGGCGCTGACCAATGAGATCCGCCGCCTGACCAGCGAAACCTTGAAGCTGCCGTACCTGGAGGTGCCGGTCGAGACCAGCCCGGCGGTCATGCTGACCCCGCCGCCGGCCCCCAAGCCGGCCGAGGCCAAGCGCAACGCCAACGAAGAACTGCAGGCGCTGTAAGCCTGCTCCGGCGAGGCCTTCGGGCCTCCGCCACGGTTTCCCTCCGGCCACCCTCGCGGTGGCCGGTTGCGTTTTTGGGGGCCAGCGCCGCCGCGCGACCGCTTTACGCCGACGCGGCCGATTGTTCAAGAATTGTAAAGCGACTGAGAACGATTTACATTTGCGCATCGCAGGGGTGTCGCTACGGAAACGGGACGGTCTCAACGGACTGCCGTCTCCCCGCAGCTGCCCGACAGCCTGCTTTCCCAGGATGGACCTACCGTGCCTGGCGCCTGCGCGCCGGCGTTGCCTGCCTGTTGCCTTCCTTCCCTACTGCCGTCCAGAGACCCCCATGTCGCTCCGCGCCCACCCGCTCCGCTCCCGCCGTGCCCCGCTGGCCCTGGCCCTGCTCTCCGCCCTCTCGCTGACCGCCCCGCAGGCCTTCGCCGATGCGCTGGCAGACGCCAGCAGCGCTGCCGATGCCAAGACGTTGGACAAGGTCAGCGTGGTGGGTGCACGGGCCGCGCCCTCGAGCACCACCCGCCTGCCGATCAGCCTGCAGGAAACCCCGCAGTCGGCGACGTCGATCGGCCTTCAGCGCCTGCAGGACGAATCGCTGTTCAGCATCAACGACGTCATGCGCAACGTCACCGGCGTGAGCGTCTCGTTCTACGACACCCAGCGCCCGCTGTATTACGCACGCGGTTTTCCCATCACCGATTTCCAGGTCGATGGCATCCCCACCTACAGCGGCTCGACCAACCAGGAATATGACACCGCGTTCTACGATCGGGTCGAAGTGATCCGCGGCGCCAACGGCCTGCTGAGCGGCGCAGGCGTGCCATCGGCGACGGTCAACCTGCTGCGCAAGCGCCCGGGCAAGGAGTTCGATGCCTCCTTCTCGGTCAGCGCCGGCAGCTGGGACTACCAGCGCATGGAAGCCGACGTGACCGCGCCGTTGACCGCTGACGGCCGTTTCCGCAGCCGAGTGGTTGCCGCCTACACCGACCGCGATCTGTATTACGACCGCTACCACGAGAACAAGATGGCCGGCATGGCCGTGCTGGAAGGTGACCTGACCGACAGCACCACGCTGACCGTCGGCTACCAGACCCAGGACAACAATCCGGTTGGCTCGACCTGGGGCACGGTGCCGTTCTTCAACAGCCAGGGCGACTTCGCCCATCTGCCGCGTTCGACCAACGTCGCGCCGAAGTGGAGCTACTGGCAGCGCGAGACCAGCACCGCTTTCGCCAACCTGGAGCAGCGCTTCGGCGAGAACTGGCTGCTGAAGATCAACACCGCCTACACCCAGGGCAACGTGCAGAACGTGCGCGTGTACGGCAGCGGCTACCCGGATCCGACCACCGGTGCGGGCATCTTCCTGCGCACCGCCGCCGGCGATTCCGAAGACACCCGCCGCAACGTGGATGCCTACCTGAGCGGCACGTTCTCCTTGTTCGGCCGCGAGCACGACCTGACCGTGGGGGGGCAGTGGGCGGATCTGGAAGGCACCACCAACACCATCGCGCTGCGCTATCCCACCGATTGGGCACGTTGCGGGACCGAGCGCTGCTACTACATCCCGGATATCCGCACGTGGGATGGCGACATCTCCGAGGTGACCTACGCGCGTACCGGCGCACGCCGCGTCGCCAAGACCACGCAGAGCGGCGTCTACGTGGCCACCCGCCTGCGCCTGGCCGATCCGCTGGCCTTGATTGCCGGTGCGCGCCTGAGCCGTTGGGAAACGCTTTCCCGTTCCTACAACGCGGCCGGCGCGTACACCGGCACAAGCGGCGCTTACAAAGTGACGGATGAAGTCACGCCTTATGTGGGACTGGTGTACGACATCACCCCGCGGGTGGCGGCGTATGCCAGCTACACCGAAATCTTCAACCCGCAGAATTTCAAGGACCGCAACGAAAACCTGCTGGCACCGGTGGAAGGCTCCAATCTGGAAGCGGGCATCAAGTCGCAGTGGTTCGATGGTCGCCTGACCGCCAACGCCGCGGTGTTCGAGGCCAAGCAGGACAACTACGCGGTGCTCGACACGAGCGTGCCGGAGCGCTCGCTCAGCGATGGCAGTTCTGCCTATATCGGCATCAACGGCACCAAGGCACGCGGCTGGGAAGTGGACGTCAACGGCGAGATCCTGCCGGGCTGGACCGTCAATGCCGGCTTCACCCACGTCAAGGTCACCCGTGCCGCCACCGATCTGCTGTACGCCAACCCGGCCGAAGATCTGCTGCAGCTCAACACCCAGGTGCGGCTGCGCGGTGCCCTGGAGCGCCTGAGCGTGGGTGCCGGCGTGCAGTGGCAGAGCAAGGTGCAGGGCTACAACGTCCCCTATCCGCTCGGCGGCACGGTCACGGTGAACCAGCCGGCGTACGCGCTGGTGCAGTTCAACGCCAACTACCGCCTCAGCGACAGCTGGACGGCGACGTTGAGCGTGCGCAATGCGCTGGACAAGACCTACTGGGCCAACCTGGATTACAACAACTACGGCGAGCCGCGTTTTGTCGCGTTGAGCCTGCGCTGGAAATACTGAGGCCTGACGACATCGCTGTGTTGAACGAACGGGTCGCCTTCGGGCGGCCCGTTTTTTTTGTGGCGACCCACCGTACACAGGTAGTGCCGGCCGCTGGCCGGCTCCTCGAAGACCCGACATTGCGTGGAGCCGGCCAGCGGCCGGCACTACCTTCTTAGCATCCTGCGTGGAGCCGGCCAGCGGCCGGCACTACCGGGGCCGCGTCTCGCGCAGCGTCCACATCACCGGCAGTACCAGTATCGCGACCACCGCGATCATCGCCCCGGGGGCCGACGACCAGCCGGTATGCCGCACCAGCAGTTCGGCCAGCAAGGGCGTAGCACCGCCAAAGAACGCCGTGGCCATGGTGACGCCCAGGGCCAGCCCGCTGAGCCGCCCTTCGCCGGGGAACTGCTCGGCCGTGGCAGGGGCCGCCACCGCACTCACCCCACCGGCCAGACACGCCAGCACCACCGCCGCCAGACCGATCGCCACGGTGCTGCCGCCGGCCATCACCGAGAACATCGTCAACGGCAGCAGCGCCGACAGCGCAGCCAGCGCGATCAACACGGGGCGGCGCCCGACCCGGTCGGACAACGCGCCTGCCAGCGGCGTCACCACGATCACCGCCACCGCCGCGACCGTGGACAGCCACAACGCGTCCGATTCACTCACCTGCCCCACCGAACCGAGGAATGCGGGCACATAGGTGATGCCGACGTAATAGGTGATCGAGCCCAGTGCGGAGATCGCAAACGTGCGCGCAATCGCGGGCTTGTGGTGCCGCCAGCTATCGCGGATCGGCGACGTCGGCACGGTGCCCTCGGCCTGTTGCCGCTCGAACTCCGGCGATTCGTGCATGGTCGAGCGCGCCAGCAGGATCGCCCCCGCCAGCGCCGCGCCGACGAAGAACGGAATCCGCCAGCCCCAGCCATCCAGCTGCGCGGTGCTCAGCAGCGCGACGGTCAGCGCCGACAACGCCACCGCCAGCAGGGCCCCCACTTCGCTCGCGGCCGAGGCCAGTGAGGTGACCAGCCCGCGCCTGCGCACGGGTGCGGTTTCCAGCAGATACGCCACCACGCCGGTGTATTCGCCACCGACCGAAAAGGCCATCAGGCAGCGCAGCAGCAACAGCAGCACACCGGCGGTCGCGCCAATGCTCTCGAAGGTGGGCAGCAGCGCGGTGGCCAGCATCGCAACCGTCATCAGCAGCATCGAGGCCAGCAGCATGTAGCGCCGCCCGAAACGGTCGCCGAGATGGCCGAAGACCAGTGCCCCCAAGGGACGCATCAGATACGACACGGCAAACCCGGCCAAGGTGGCCAGCAACGCATTCTCGCCGCCACCGAAAAACACGCGCGACAGCACCGTGGCCAGATACAGGTAAAGGGTGAAGTCGTACCACTCCACCACGGTGGAGAGGCCGGCGATGACCATCGAGCGCGTCTGCGGGCGCGCCGTGGGCGCGGTAGCGGCCGTGCTCAAGCCTGCATCCTGGAAACACGCAGGCCTTCGCGGCGCGGCAGTGGGCGAGATTGCATCGAGGGACTCCCGGCCGCCTGGGCCGCATCTGGACGGCGACAGCCTACGCCAGTCGATCTGCAGGCCGCGTCACAGGAGAGCGGTCGTGTCGCAACACGCCCTGCCTGTGCTCAGGCCACGGCCGCCGGCCGCACCGCACCCCGCCGATAGCTCAGCAGGCGGCCGTTGCCTGGCGCATTGCCTTCATCTTCGAACAGCCCCAGTTCCTCGGTCACATCGAAGCCCTGCAGGGCCATGCCACGCGAGAACGAGCCCACGTTGCCGCGGCCGGGATCGGTGATCAGCAGCTCGGCATCGGGCTTGGCGTGCCGTAGCATCATCGCCGCGATCTGATGGGCATGCCCCCGTTCGTAGAGGATGTCGCTGCCGATGATCAGGTCGAAGCGCCCCAGCGAACCGTCAGGGACCTCCCAGGGCAGGTCACGGTAGGTCACCGCTGGCAGGTCGTTGAGGCCGGCGTTGTAGGCCAGGAAGGATTCGGCCAGTGGATGGTGGTCGGTCGCCACGACATCCGCGCCGCGATGGGCCAGCACCAGGCTGGACAGGCCCAGCCCGCAGCCCAGCTCCAGGATCCGCTTACCGGTCACGTCGAAGTGGCTCATGGTATCGGCCAGCGCGCGGCCGGCCGGCCAGATCTGACCGAACAGGCTCCACAACGAAGAGTGGATGCCGGCCCGCTGGGCACGTCCGGTGGGATCGGAAAACTGCTGCAGATCGCTGAGCGCGCGGATACGGAAGTCGTGCCCGCCGACCGGGATGGTGAGAATGCGGGTGGTATAGCCCGGCATGTGCGCTCCGTGGGACACGGGAGTCTTCATTCCGCGGGCGGCATGAACGACTCTGAGAAAGGAGCGAAGGCGATCAGGTGTCGATCGCGCAGGACGCGCGTACGTGCGTGTTGCCCCCATCCTACGCCATGGGCGAGGACCTGGCTGAACGCCTCGGGGCGGCCTTGCGTGCGTTCGGCGCGGCGTTGCGCCCGGCAGGCGCGGCGCCGTAGCGCACCTGGCACACCGGGCAGAAGAACGCCCGCCGCCGGGTCGTGCCCGGGTAGGTCTTGCTGATCGGCCCGCCGCAGTGGGGACAGGTGCGCTTGGTATGCACGAGCCAATGCTGGCGCAATACGAACTGCCGCTTCCAGTCCAGGAAATCGAAACTGTACTGCCGCGCCTGTTTGATGATCTCGCCCAACTTGCGTGGCGGAAGCGCACCCACCGTGGATTCGGGATGCACACGCGTGCGGAACAGCACTTCGTTCTTGATGATGTTGCCGACGCCGGCAAAGATCTCCTGGTCCAGCAGCGCGTCGCAGATCAACGTTTCCGGCTGCTGCTTGAGCTTCCTGCGCGCCAGCCTGGGATCCCAGGCCAGGTCCATCACATCCCCGCGCCAGTCGTAGGTGTCCTCCAGCGCGCCGTCGATGTACTTCACCGACGAGGCATAGATGTTGAGCTCGCCGTTGTCGAACTGCAGCGACACCCGCGGTGGCGATGGCTTGCGCTCATCGATGCGGTAGCTGCCGAACATCAGCATGTGCACGCGCAGGCTGAAGCCGCGGAACTCGATCAGGAAGTGTTTGCCCCAGCTGCGCAGGGCCACCACCCGGCGTCCCTCCATGCGGGTCAGGTCCAACGTACTGTTGCCGGTGGCCAGGCGCACGGTCTTGCCGCGGAACTCGGCGGCGGCCTCACGCAGGATGACGATGGAGGGACCTTCAGGCATGGGCGGGCTCCTGGAGGGTGGCGGCGCCGAGCAGGTCCTGCAGCCGCGCCGCATTGGCGATGGCGAACCCATGGGCAGTGTTGTCGAAGATTACCCAGCGCGCACCTGCTGACCGCGCAGCAACCGTCGTGGCCAAATCCCGCAGTGCTGCGTCGTCATAGTCGCTGTAATACATGCGTGGCGCCCCATGCCATCGCCAGTAGCGCCATCTGGCGTCACCGCCCGGCTGGGCAGCCTCGGGAACCCGCGCAGGGTCCGCGCCGACACGCCCGATCGCATGCCGCTGCAGCAGCGCGTCGGCCTGCGGCGTGAACCAGCTGGCATGGCGCGGCTCGCAGACCACGCGCACAGCGGTGCGACGGCGCAGCATGCCGAAGAAGCCGGCCGCCACCCGCGCATCGAAGGCATGACTCGGCGGCAGCTGCAGCAGCAGCCCGCCGAGCGTGCGGCCCAGGCCGGCGGTTTCCTCAAGGAAGCGGTCCACCGCCGGACCGCAACCGCGCAGGGTCGCCTCATGCGAGATGGCCTTGGGCAGCTTCACCGAGAACCGGAACGTGGCCGGCACGCTCGCCGCCCAGCGTTCATACGTGCGCTGCTGGTGCGGCCGATAAAAAGAGGAGTTGATCTCCACCACCGGGAACCGCGTTGCGTAGCGCGCGAGCATGCTCTCGCCCGCGCCGGTCAATGCGGCGTAACGGCTGGGAATCGACCAGCCTGCGCATCCGATCTTGATCGACGGGGCAGGCATCGCTTACAGGCGGATCTCGCCGTCGTCCTCGCCCGACCAGTAGTGGATGCGGGTCGCCTTGACCTGGATCAGCACGATGCCAGGCGTATCCACGCCCTGCTTGAACCACCGCTCCAGGTCCGGGACCCAATGCGCCTGCAGGGTCGCACGGTCGCGGCTGAGCGTGGCATGGCCTTCCACGGCCACGAACAGCGGCGGCTTGCCCAGCAGCGATTTGCTGCCGGTGAAGGACAGCGCCACTTTCGGGTCACGCTCGATCTCGGCCACCATGTCGGCGCTGTCGAAGGCGAAAAAGTAGCTGTCGCCATCGTAGTCGACGTCGCCGTTGTTGCTCATCGGCCGGCCGGCGATCTCGCCGCTGGCGGTGTGGGTCTGCAGCATCGCGAAATCGATGCCGGCCATCTTCTTGGCCAGTTCGGGCAGGGTCAGCGTGGTCATGGAATCTCCGGGGGTCAGGGCTCGTGCGCCCAGCCTCCGCGCAGCCCGGTGACCGAGGCGTGCACAGCCACTGGCGGAAATTTCACACGGTCCGGAACGTGCTCCCATTGGGGAACAACGCCAACAGAGCACGGGTGAGCATCGCCGGATACACCGTCAGGTGATCCTCATCCGGCACCACGCGTGTCTCCAGCTGCAGGCCGGGATACCCGCGCCCGCGCAGGCGGTCGGCAAAGGCCTGGGTATGCGCGACCATGTCGTTGCGGGCGGCGAACGGCGCATCGGAGGCCGGGGTTTCGTGCGCGCCGATCGACAGCAGCACGCGGGCGTCAAGATCCGCATGCGCACTGGCGTAGTCCGCCTCGATCCGCTCGATCACATGCTGATCGAACCACAGCGAAGGACTGGACAGGATGTAGCGCTGGAACATCGCCGGACGCGTCAGCAACACGAAGGCGCCGAACAGACCGCCGTAGGAATGGCCGGCGAACGCCCGCTGCGCTGGATCGATCCGGTAGCGCGCCTCGACCTGCGGCAGCACGTGCTGCGCCAGGAAATCCCGGTAGTGCGCGGCGCCGCCGTAGGTGATGCCATCGGTGTACTCGTCCCCGGGACTGCGGGTGGGCCGGCTCGGGGTGTAATCACGCGAGCGGCTCTGCTGCGAGCTCAACCCGTCCTGCGGTGGCAGGCCAATCAGGATGAAGGGCGCCAGATGCGCACCGCCCTGCCCGACCATGTTGCGCACGCTGCGCGCGAGCGGAAAGCTGTACAGCGCATCGGTGACATACAGCACCGGGTAGCGCAGGTGTGTCTCCCGCGCGTAGCCGGCCGGCAGCGACACCCAGATCGGATAATCGCGGCCTACTGGATCGTGCATTGTCCAGGCCTCGGTGTCCGGCAGCACTACCCCGGGCATGGCGCATCCACACACCATCAGCGCGGCCGCAGCGTGATCAGCGTGATCTCGGACGGCACGCCGATACGTGCCGCGAAGCCCGGCCACAGCCCGGCACCGTTGCTGACATACAACGTCATGCCATCCACCTCGTAGCGCCCGGACACAAAGCCGCCATTGGCGCGCTTGACCAGCTGGTCCATGCCGACGATGTGGCCGCCGTGGGTGTGGCCGGAGAGCTGCAGCGCCACGCCCTTCGCGGCATTCGCGCGTGCTTCCACCGGACGATGGTCGAGCAGGATCACCGGCGCCTGCGGGTCCGCCCCGGCCAGTGCGGCCGTCAGGTCCGGCATGGGCAGACCGTAGCGCGCGGCCACTGGATCGGTGACACCGGCGATGGTCAACGTCGCACCGTCACGCTGGACCTGCGTGTGGGTGTTCTCCAGCACCTGCATGCCCTGCCCGCGGAAGGCCTGCATCCACTCGGCGTACTGCGCGTAGTACTCATGATTGCCGGTGATCGCGATGACGCCATCGGGCGCGTGCAGCCTGGCCAGCGGCGCAAAGTCGTTGGCGCGGGCGCTGACGCTGCCGTCGATCAGATCCCCGGTGATCACCACCAGATCCGGATGCAGGGCATTGCTCTCGGTGACTACCTTCTCCACCCAGGCACCGGTGAGCAGGCGGCTGGCGTGGATGTCGGTGAGCTGCAGCACGCGGTAGCCGTCGAACGCGGCCGGCAGCCCCTCGATGGCGACCTCGATCTGCCGCGGCTTGGGGACCGCCATGCCCTGCCAGATGCCATAGGCGGACAGCAGCAGCGCCAACGTGCCCGCTGCAGGGCGCAGCCACGCCGCGCGCAGCATCGGCAGCACGCGCCGCGCCCGGACCAGGCGCGCGATCAGCAGCAGCGCATCCAGCACCAACACGAACACCGCACTGATCAGCAGCGTGGTGAACCCGGTCGCAAGCACCGCGATCACCGCTTTGGGAATCTCGGGCGAGGCCATGGTCCCAGCGAACTGGGCCACGATCCGGTGGTGCAGCGCCAGTGCGACCACCAGCAGGCCCAGTACGATCCGCACCGGACGCGACAACCGCAGCGGCCAGATCACGCGCCACACCAGATACAACGCAAGCAAACAGCCGATCACACTCAGCACAGGCACATCCTGGAAACGTGGGGGAATGGGCCGGCCGCATCGCTGCCGCCTCGCCCAGCCCTTTATCGTTGCCGAATCGCGCGGCCTGTTCCAGTGCAGGAGGTCGTGATGATTCAGGCAGAGCGCTGGCGTGCTTTCGCACGCGCTGCAGCGGCAGGGGGCTTCGCTGCACGCTTGCGCGCGATCGCGGCGCGGATCAAGGCCTTGAACGCGGTCGGGTGGATCGTTTCGCCGTCGTGCAGATCGATGGCGCGGCGGGTGTTGCCCTCCAGGCTCGCATTGAACAGCCCCTTGGGATCGGGCAGCGCCGCGCCCTTGGCGAAGGTCAGCGTCACGGCCGCCTTGTCGGTCTCGCCGGTACACAGGATGCCGCTGTGCTCCCACACGGGCACGCCTCGCCACTTCCAGGTGTCCACCACCGCCGGATCGACCTCGTGGATCAGGCGGCGGATGCGACTGGCTGCGCGCATCGATCTGCTGCGATGCGGACGGCTCGCTGGCTGCCGCAGCGCGCGGGGGCGCACGGGCGTTGGGCTGGCTGCCGGAGGTCAAAGGGAAGCGGACATTAATGAAATGTTATATTATTTCTTTTTAGTTCCCCCTTCCCCTCAGCGAGCGACCGCTGTCCGCTTGCCCTACCCCTGTTCTCACGGCTACTGAAAGGCACAAAGAGATGAAAACCAAGGCAATGGTGTCCGCCGTGCTGGCGACCCTGTGCGCCGGCGAAGCGCGCGCGCAGTCCAGCGATGCGGCGATCACGCTGGGCAGCGTGCATGTGCGCGAAGGCTCCCGCCGTCCCCTCGCTGCGAACCGCGTGCTGACCTCGGTGGATGTGATGGGCGGCGACCAGGTGCATGAGAAGAACGTCTCCAACAGCTGGGAGCTGCTCGGCCAGATGCCGGGCATGCAGCTGACCGAAACCCGCCAGGGCGCGGAATCCGGCAAGGCCACCTTCCGCGCGTTCAATGGCGAGGGCTACCTCAACGGCATCAAGATCCTGATCGACGGCATCCCCAGCAACGTCAACAGCGGCAACCAGCGCTTCATCGACATGGTGTTCCCGCTGGACATCGACTACATCGAGGTCGTGCGCGGGACCAACGATCCCCGCTACGGACTGCACAACATCGGCGGCAACATCAACCTCGGCACCCGCCAGGGCGGCAACTACACCGATGCGCGGCTCACCTACGGCAGCTACAACACCCGCGAAGCACAGGTCGCGATCGGTCGCGAAGCGAACGGTGTCGCCCAGAACTACTTCCTGGCCTCACAGGCCTCCGATGGCTATCGCGACCATGACCGCTCGAAGAAGTACTCGCTCGGCGGCAAGTGGTTCTACAGCGGCGACGAGGACCTGTTCACCATCGGCCTGATCGCACGCGTGTACCACCACGAGGCGGACGAGCCCGGCTTCATGACGGCTGAAGAGTTGGCCACCGACCGCCGCGGATCGGCGCTCAAGAATGCCAACGATCTCGACGACCGCGACATGCGCCATCTCAGCACCCATCTGGACCTGCAGCTGAGTGACACCGTGCATGTCAGCAACAAGCTGTACTACAACCGCTACGAGGACGATCGGCAGGTGACCTTCACCCGTTACGTGCCCGGCAACGCGCCGCGCCAGCGCCGCCAGTGGGACGAGAAACAGACCGGCCTGCTCAGCACGCTGACCTGGGCGGCCACGCCTGCGCTGACGGTCGAAGGCGGTTTCAACGCCGAGCATCAGGACAACACGTACCGCCGCCTGCGCTACAACCACGCCATCCCGACCGACTTCTCGACCCCGGCGCGGATCCAGAACGACGACCGCTATTCCCTGGACAACCTCGGTGCTTACGTGCAGGCCGTGTATCAGCCCACCTCCGCGTTGAAGATCGTGCCGGCCTACCGCGTGGATCGCTTCTCCGGCAGCACTCGCCTTCCCGGTGGCATCACCGCCCCGCTGCAGCACTACGGCACGATCGAGCAACCCAAGCTGAGCGTGGTCTGTGCGATCACCCCGGCCTTGAACGTCTATGCCAACTGGGGCAGGACGTTCCAGGTACTGACCGGCTCCACCGCACCGGCCTACCTCACCGCCGGCCAGGACACGTTCCGGCCCTCGATCAATACCGGCAAGGAGGTGGGCATCAAGTTCACCCCGGCCGTCGGCACCGACGCGCGCATCGCGGTGTGGCGCCAGGATGCAACCGACGAGGTCGCCAACATGCCGGCCACCGGCACCTCGGTCGGCCTGGGCCAGACCCGTCGCGAAGGCATCGACCTGCAGGTCACCACGCGCCTGGGCGACCAGTGGACGCTGTGGGGCTCACACGCCATCCAACAGGCCAAGGTGGTCAGCGCCTTCACCACCGACGGTACCTCCCTGGCCGGCAACGAGGTCATCGCCACGCCGCGCTACATCAGCAACATCGGCCTGGACTACCGCGCCAACGATCGTTGGACCTTCGGCCTGCAGGGCCGGATGCAGGGTGACTATTACATTGAAGAGCGCAACACGCAGGGCACGTTCGGCGCCTTCGCGGTGCTTGATGCCAGTGCGTCGTATCAGCTGTCCGAGCGGCTGAGCGTGGATGTACAGGTGAAGAACCTGACCGGCCGCGACTACGCCTATGCGTGGTACGACAACTTCTTCTGGGGCGGCGATGACCAGCCGATGTTCTCGCCCGCACCGGGGCGCTCGGCTTACGTGTCGTTGAACCTGAAGCTGTAGGGCAGCCCTGCCCTCAGATCCAGCGCTGATCCAGCAGTTCGCGCTTGATGTAGGCGTAGAACACCGGCGCCGCGACCAGCCCTGGCAGACCGAACGCGGCCTCCATCACCAGCATCGCCAGCAGCAGTTCCCAAGCACGTGCCTGGATCTCGCCGCCGACGATGCGCGCGTTGAGGAAATACTCCAGCTTGTGGATGACCACCAGGTACAGCAGCGCGACCACGGCCACGTAGAACGACACCGACAGCGCGACGATGGTGATGACAGTATTGGAGATGATGTTGCCCACCACCGGCAGCAGGCCGGCGAGGAAGGTGATCAGGACCAGCGTCTTGGACAGCGGCAGATGCACGCCGAACAGCGGCAGCACCCCGAGCAGGAAGATGGCGGTGAACAGCGTATTGAGCAGCGAGATCTTCACTTGTGCAAACACGACCTGCCGGAACGCCGTGGCCATGCGGCTGGTGCGGCCGATCAGCTCCTGTGCCAGTGGCCCCATCTTGGGCAAGGGCAACTCGTCGTAGAGCGCGATCATCGCCCCCAGCACCATGCCGATCAGGATCCGCACGCTGATCTGCACGGCCGAGGTGCCGGCGATGCCGAGTTGCTGGCGGTGCGTCGCCGCCCAGTCGTTCATCGCCGTGCGCAGCGCCTGCAGGTCTTCCGGGATATAGGGCTGCAGCAGGTCCGGCACCTGGTGGCGGGAGGTGTTGAGGATGTCCATCAGGCGCATCAACAGCGCATCCGGGCCACCGGTCTCGTTGCGGAAGAACGAAGCGATGCCGATCGCCGCCAGGGTCAGCGCGCCGATGATCAACGCCGACAGGACGATCACCGAATAGGCCCGTGCGCGCCCGGGCGGCAGCTTGCCTTCGACGGTGGAGGCCAGCAGGTGGGTCAGGTGGAACACCAGCAGACCCGACAGCAGGGTCACCACCAGCCCGAGTTTCAAGGTCAGCCACATGCCCAGCAGCATCAGCACCCAGGCCGCGATGCGGGCGGTGGGCGGCTTGGGCAACGCGGGGATCACTATGGACATGCGGGCGCATCCTGACGGGTGGCCCATGGTAGTGGATGCGGCGCGGGCGCTGCAGTCGAGCCCCGCACCATCAAACTGAAATCCAGCGTCTGCTGAAGCGGTACATCGACACGTTCGATGATGGCAAGCAGCAGATGGACCGCGCGGGCACCGATCTCCCGCATCGGTTGCCGAATGGTCGTCAACGGGGGCGTGAGGTAACGCGACGATGCCAGGTCGTCGAAGCCGACGACAGACAGACCATCGGGCACGCCGATGCCAAGATCCCGACAGGCCGCCAGCACGCCCAGCGCCATCTGGTCGCTGAAGCAGAAGACCGCGGTCGGCACCGACGCGCGGGCCAGCAGTTTCATCCCGGCCGCATGGCCGGATTCCACCGAGAAGTCACCCGGCACAACGCTCAGGTGACGCAGGCGACCGCGCGCCTTGCCGGCGGCCCGAACCCCTTCCAGCCGTTGCTGGTGCAGAGGATTGTCGCGCGGTCCACCGACCACGGCGATCCGCTCGTGCCCCATCCCGTACAGGTGTTCCATCACGGCGCGCGCGGCGGCCGCGTTGTCGATGTGGACGCTGGGGATGCCCAGCGCGGGATCGAACTCGCAGCCGTTGACCACCGGCGCGGCACTGCCCTGCTGCTGGACGATGTCACGTGCCGTAGGCGGGAGGCGATGACCCAGCACGATCAGGCCGTCGGCCTCGTTGCGCCGGAGCATCTGCGCGTAGCGCTCCTCGCGCTCGGGCAGGTTCTGGGTATCGCCCAGCAGGACGGCGTAGCCAACGGCCTGCGCCGCGTCCTCCGCGCCCTGCAGGATCTGGGCGAAGAACGGGTTGGCGATGTCCGGCACGGTGACCAGGATCTTGCCGCTGCGCTGGGTCTTGAGGGTTCTGGCCACCGTGTTGGGGACATAGCCCAGCGCGGCGGCCGCCTGCTCGATGCGCGCGCGCGTGGCCGGCAGCACTTTCTCCGGCCGGGACAGCGCCCGCGATACCGTGCCGGCCGAGACGCCGACGTGCTTTGCAATGTCGTAGATGGTGGCCATGAGGTTACCTCTTCCTTCCGCTGTGCAGTGCACAACGGGTCTTTCGAATGCCCCTGCTAGGATAATGCAATCGATTGCATCGAGGGCGAATCCTCTTGAAAACGCTCAAGGGTCCAGCGCTGTTCCTGGCGCAGTTCATCGGCGACACACCTCCTTTTGATCGGCTGGACACGCTGGCCGGCTGGGCCGCGGGGCTGGGCTATTCTGGCGTACAAGTGCCGACCAGCGCGCCCCACCTGTTCGATCTGGCCGAGGCGGCGCGCAGCCAGGCTTACTGCGACGACGTCGCCGGCATGCTGGCCGGGCATGGCCTGCAGATCACCGAGCTGTCCACCCACCTGCAGGGGCAGCTGGTTGCCGTCCATCCCGCCTACGACAGCCTGTTCGACGGCTTCGCACCACCGGACAAGCGCGGCGACCCGGCCGCCCGCCAGGCCTGGGCGGTGGAGCAGCTGCTGCTGGCCGCCAAGGCCAGCCAGCGCCTGGGGCTGACGGCACATGCCACGTTTTCCGGCGCGCTGGCCTGGCCCTACTTATATCCCTGGCCGCAACGCCCACCCGGACTGGTGGAAGAAGCCTTCGCCGAACTCGGCCGCCGCTGGCGCCCCATCCTGGATGCCTTCGACGCCTGCGGCGTGGACCTGTGCTTCGAGATCCATCCGGGCGAGGACCTGCACGACGGCGCGACCTTCGAGCGCTTCCTGGACGTGGTGGACCAGCATCCCCGCGCGAAGATCCTGTACGACCCCAGTCACCTGCTGCTGCAGCAGATGGACTACCTGGGTTTCATCGACCGCTACCACGATCGCATCGGCATCTTCCACGTCAAGGACGCGGAGTACCACGCCAGTGCGCGCAGTGGCGTGTATGGCGGTTACCAGGACTGGATCGATCGTCCGGGCCGGTTCCGCTCGCTCGGTGATGGGCAGATCGACTTCAAGGCGATCTTCTCGAAATTCGCGCAGTACGACTTCCCCGGCTGGGCAGTGCTGGAGTGGGAGTGCTGCCTGAAACACCCGGAAGACGGCGCGCGCGAAGGGGCCGCCTTCATCCGCGACCACATCATCCGCGTGACCGAGCGCGCCTTCGACGACTTTGCCGACAGCGGCACCGATCCTGGATCACTGCGCCGCATGCTGGGGATCTGAGCCATCACTGCCTGGGAGGGCAAGCCATGACGCACACCATGTCGCGCTTGGGCGCGATGATGTTTCTGCAGTTTTTCATCTGGGGCGCGTGGTTCGTGACCCTGGGAACGTACCTGGTGCAGGGGCCGTTGCAGGCCACTGCGAGCCAGGTCGCGACGGCGTTCCTCAGCCAGTCCATCGGCGCCATCGTCGCGCCGTTCCTGGTTGGCCTGATTGCGGATCGCTACTTCGCAGCGCAGCGCATTCTCGCGGTGCTGCATCTGGCCGGCGCGGCGATGATGTGGCTGGCCTCCACGGCGACGGACTTCAGCACCTTCTCCGTTTATGTCATGGGATACATGCTGCTGTTCATGCCAACGCTGGCGCTGGCCAACAGTGTGGCGATGCGGCACATGCAGTCGCCGGAAAAGCAGTTTCCGCTGGTGCGGGTGGCCGGCAGCATCGGCTGGATCGTGGCCGGCGTGCTGATCGGCTGGCTGGGCTGGGAACAGGCGCATCGGCTCGAGCTGACCTTCCAGATGGCGGCGATGGCGTCGCTGGCCCTGGGCCTGTATGCATTCACCCTGCCGCACACGCCGCCGCTGGCGCAACAGCGCGACGCCGGCCTGGGACAGATCCTGGGGCTGGACTCGCTGCGGCTGCTGAAGTCGCGCGCCTACCTGGTGTTCTTCCTGGCCTCCATCGCCATCTGCATCCCGCTGGCGTTCTACTACAACTTCACCAACCCGTACCTCAACGATCTGGGCGTGCGCGGCGCGGCCGGCCTGCAATCGCTGGGCCAAGTCTCCGAAGTGCTGCTGATGCTTGCCATGCCGTTCCTGTTCGTGCGGCTGGGAGTGAAGACGATGCTGGCGGTGGGCATGGCGGCGTGGGTAGTGCGCTATGCGATGTTCGCCTTCGGCGATGCAGGCAGCGGCTTCTCCCTGCTGGTGATCGGCATCGTGCTGCACGGCATCTGCTACGACTTCTTCTTCGTCACCGGCCAGATCTACACCGATGCGCATGCCGGCCCGGCCGCGCGCAGCAGCGCGCAGGGCTTCATCACCCTGGCCACGTATGGCGTGGGCATGCTGATTGGCACGTTCCTGTCCGGCGCGGTGGTGGAGCACTACACCACGGCGGCTGGCCCGGACTGGCAGAAGATCTGGCTGTTCCCGGCAGGCGTGGCGCTGGTCGTGCTGATCGCCTTCCTGTTGTTGTTCCGCGACCGGCCGGTGGTTGCGGCCGCACCATCCACCCCCTGAGGACCGCACCCGATGCCCAAGCTTGGAATTGCCATCGTCGGCACCGGCATGATCGGCGCCGTACACCATCGCGCGGCGCTGCTGGCCGGTGCGGAGATCCGGGGCGTGGCCGCCTCGTCACCGCAGCGCGCACGCGACGTGGCGCAGGCGTGGGGCGTGCCGCGTGCCTATCGGGATATCGAGGAGGTGGTCGCCGATCCACAGGTGCAGGTGGTGCACGTCTGCACGCCCAACCATCTGCACCGCGGCATGGCGCAGGCGGCGCTGAACGCGGGCAAGCACGTGATCTGCGAGAAACCGCTGGCCACCACGCTGGAGGACGCCCAGGCGCTGGCCGCATTGGCCGCCTCGACCGGGCTGGTCGCCACGGTGCCATTCGTCTACCGCTACCACCCGGTGGTGCGCGAGGCGCGCGCCCGCATCGCGCAGGGCGAACTGGGGCCGCTGCACCTGATCCACGGCAGCTACCTGCAGGACTGGCTGCTGGACCCGGCCAGCAACAACTGGCGCGTGGACCCGGCGCTGGGTGGCGCGTCGCGCGTGTTCGCCGACATCGGCTCGCACTGGTGCGACCTGGTGGAATGGGTCAGTGGCGAGCGCTTCGTCGACGTCAGTGCGGCATTCGCCACCGTGCTCGCCGAGCGCGGCGCCCTCACCGGCCAGAGCTTCACCACGCCGGCGGCGGGCGGCGCGATGCAGGCCGTATCCAGCGAAGATGTGGCCGCGGCGATGTTCAAGACCGGCGCAGGCACGCTGGCGTCATTGACGGTCAGCCAGGTCTCGGCCGGACGCCACAATCGCCTCTGGTTCGAGATCGACGGCGCCCAGGCCAGCGTGGCGTTCAACCAGGAGGACGCCGAACGGCTGTGGATCGGCCGACCCGACCAGCGCGAGGAAACCTTCGTGCGTGGACCGGGTGCCGGCAGTGCCGAACAACGCCGGCTGTCGGTGTTGCCGCCCGGCCATGCGCAGGGCTACGGCCACTGCTTCGAGGCGTTCGTCGCGGACACCTATCACGCCATCGACGGCGAGCGGCCACAGGGCCTGCCCACCTTCGAGGACGGCCTGCGTTCGGCGTTGATCGTCGACCGCGTGATTGCATCGGCCAGGTCACGTGCCTGGACCGCCATCGGTTGAATCCCGGGAGGATGTGTTGATGAAAATCGCTACGCGCAGGACCACCACCCTTGCACTGCTGTTGCTCGTTGCCCTGCCTGCCTTCGCAGGCGACCCCGCCGGTCCGCAGCAGCCCATCGCAGTGCAGATGTACACGCTGCGCGACGCCGGCACGCTCGACCAGCAGTTGAAGATCGTGCATGACGCGGGCGTCGGCGCGGTGGAGACAGTGGGTACCCAGAACGTCAGCGCCACCGAACTCAAGCACCTGCTGGACCGCTATTCGATCAAGGCCATTTCCTCCCACGTGCAACTGGCCGATCTGCGCAGCGACCTGGCCGGGGTGGTGGCCTTCAACCGCTCGATCGGAAACACCACCCTGGTGGTGCCGTACCTGGACAAGAAGGATCGGCCGACCGATGCCGCAGGCTGGACCACACTGGGCCAGGAACTGGGCCGGATCGCGGCGCTGGCAAAGGCCCAGGGGATGCGCTTGGCTTACCACAACCATGACTTCGAGCTGGTCGATTTCAACGGCAAAACCGGCCTGGAACTGCTGTTCGCTGCGGCCGGCCCCGACCTGCAGACCGAGCTGGACCTGGCCTGGGTAGCCCGTGCGGGCCATGACCCGGTGGTGATGCTGGGCAAATTCCGTGGCCACGTGTTCGCGGTACACGCCAAGGACAACGCCCCCAAAGGCCAGGCCGAAGACGAGGGCGGCTTCGCCGCCGTTGGCCAGGGCGTGCTGGACTGGAACGCGATCCTGCCTGCCGCCGCGGCGGCGGGCGTGCAGTGGTACATCGTCGAGCACGACCAACCGCGTGATCCGGCCAAGGTCATCAAGACGGGCGCGGACTACCTGCGTCAACACCTCACCGCCACGCCGCCCGCCAGCGCACCGCGCTAGCCCGCCAAGGAGCCCCACGTGAACAAGATCCTGACGCTGGCCCTGACGCTGTTCGGCACGGTGCTGGCCCCCACAGCGTGGTCCAAGGACGACCCGGCCGCTGGCGCACAACTCTATACCGTGCACTGCACGGCCTGCCACGGCGCGAATCGGGCCGGCATTCCGCCGACGTTCCCCGCACTCACCGATGTCGCCAAGCGGCTGCAGCCGGCGCAGATCAAGGAAAAGATCAGCAAGGGCGGCGGCTTGATGCCGCCCTTTTCCCAGCTGTCGGCACAGGAAATCGACAATCTCGCCAGTTACCTGGCGAAATAGGAGTCCACTACAGCGCCCGCACCCAGATGTTGCGGTAGCTGACGTTGGAATCGTGTTCCTGCAGGTAGATCGGCGCACACCCATGGGGCGCGTACGAGGGCGCGCCGATGTACTCGGTCTTGCCCGCCAGCACGGTGTCGTCCTGCACCAGCACGCCGTTGTGCAGGACCGTGATGCGCGCGGGCGACACAAGCCCGCCGCCGGGTGAGAACCGAGGTGCCTTCCAGAGGATGTCGTAGGCCTGCCACTGCCCCGGTGCGCGCGAGGCGTTCACCAAGGGCATGGCCTGCTTGTAGATGGCGCCGGCCTGGCCGTTGGCATAGGTCGGGTTGTTGTAGCTGTCGAGCACCTGCAGCTCGTAGCGTTCCTGCAGGAAGACGCCGCTGTTGCCGCGGTCCTGGCCCTCAAAGCCCTCGGTTTCGACAGGCGTGCGCCACTCGACATGCAGCTGGACGTCGCAGAAGTGCTGCCTGGTGCGGATGCCCTTGCTGCCCGGAACCACCGTCAGTGCGCCATCAGCGACGCGCCAAGGCACGCGCCCGCCCTGCTCCGACTCCCAGGCGGACACATCGTTGCCATCGAACAGCACGATTGCGTCGGAGGGTGCCTTTCCTGGGGGCGTGGCCACGCTCGTTGGCACCGGCGTCCAGACCTCGGTCTTCTTCGGATCGCGTGCAGGGTCGGCACCGGCCTGCCCGAGCGCAGGTGCGGCAACCAGCACGGCGGCGGCGATCAGCACAGGCGTGATCATTCCGTTGCGCTCCATCAGCTGGTCCCCCACGCCGGCGTACCGGGGATATAGGCGAGGTCGCCGTCGTAGCGCCCCGGCACCGCGACGTAGCGCAGCACTTCAGTTGCGCCGACCTTGGAGGTGAAGAAACCGAATATGGTCAGCTGCTTGAGCATCGTGAAGTAATGCGGCATCGCTTCTCCCTCCTCGGCGGTGCCGGTCTCGGTCACCTCGACCGCGTGCTTCCTGGCCTCTGCATCCAGCGCGCGCAGCAGCTCGGTGCGGGCCTGCGGCGCAAGTAAAACGAAGCGGCCGCCCGCGCGTTTGTCGATATCGGCCAGGCCGGCGCGGAACGTCGCCTGCTGCCGGGCGGTGTAGCAGTCGCTGACGAACGTCGCCATGAACGCACCGGCGCCTGTGTCTTTCGCCCCCGGCGTCTTCGTCCGCGGCAGGATGGTCTCGGCGATCTCATCCAGCGTGCCGACATCCGCGTCGGAGAAGCGCGACTTCGCCCCTGCGGCAGGAGCCTGTGCCTGACCGAGTGCGGGCAGACCGATCATGGCCGCACCGGTGGCGGCGACGATCATCTTCAGCAGTTCGCGGCGGTCCATCAGAGATTCCCCGCTTTCAGTTCGCGCACGGCATGGTCGGCAGCGCGTGCCGTCAGCGCCATGTAGGTCAATGAAGGATTCACGCACGCGCTGGAGGTCATGCACGCCCCGTCGGTCACATAGACGTTGGGCGCATCCCAGACCTGGTTGTGCTGGTTCAGCACGGAGGTGCTGCGGTCACGGCCCATGCGCGCAGTCCCCATTTCGTGGATGCCCTTGCCCGGGGCGTAGTCATTGTCATGCATCTCCACGTCCTTGACGCCGGCGGCCTCGAGCATCTCGGCGGCATCGGCGGCCATGTCCTTGCGCATGGCCAGTTCGTTGGCGCGCATGGAGACATCCATCGCCAGCACCGGCAGTCCCCACTTGTCCTTGCGGTCGCTGTCCAGGCGGATCGTGTTGTCGTGGTGCGGCAGCATCTCGCCGAAGCCGGTCATGCCGATGCGCCAGTCACCGGGCACGGTCAGCGCCTCTTTCAGGTCGGCACCGATATTCAGCTCGGCGATCTCGCGCGACCATCCCATGCGGCTGGCACCGCCCTGGTAGCCGAAGCCACGCAGGTAGCGGCGCTTGTCCGCAGCCACGTTGCGGAAGCGGGGAATGTAGAAGCCGCAGGGACGACGGCCGAAGTAGTACTTGTCTTCATACCCTTCGACCCGGCCGGAGGCACCCGCGCCGAAATGATGGTCCATCACGTTGTGGCCCAGTTCGCCGGACGAGGAGCCCAGCCCACCGTCCCAGACATCGGTGGCCGAGTTCATCAGCAGCCAGGTCGAGTTGAAGGACGACGCATTGAGGAAGATGACCTTCGCCGTGTACTCATAGGTCTGCCCCGTCTCGGCATCGATGACCTCTACGCCGCGCGCACGCTTGCGGTCCTTGTCGTAGAGCACTTCCTTGACGATCGAGAATGGCCGCAAGGTCAGGTTGCCCGTCTTCATCGCCGCCGGCAGCGTCGCTGCCTGGGTGGAAAAATAGGCCCCGAAGGGACAGCCGAGGATGCACTTGTTGCGGTACTGGCAGTTGACGCGGCCCTGCTCGGGCATCGGCTGGGTGATGTTGGCGGTGCGCGAGTGGATCATGTGCCGGGTGCCGCCGAAGGCCTTCCTGATCCGCGCGGCCACATCCTTCTCGACGATATTGAGTGGGATCGGCGGCAGGAACTCGCCATCCGGCAGCACGTCCAGCCCTTCGCGGGTGCCGGCGATGCCGGCGAACTTCTCCACATGGTCGTACCAGGGGGCGATGTCGGCGTAGCGGATCGGCCAGTCGGTGGCGATGCCGTCCTTGAGGTTCGCCTCAAAGTCCAGGTCGGACAAGCGATAGCTCTGCCGGCCCCACATCAGCGAACGCCCGCCGACGTGATAGCCGCGGAACCAGTCGAAGCGCTTGGTCTCGATGTAGGGCGATTCCTGTTCGTCGGCCCACATGCCCTGGAGGTTCTCGGCCAGCGCGTAGTCGCGCATCAGCACCGGGAAGGCCGCCTTCATCGCCTGGGTTGGCCGGTTGCGGTGCGGGAAGTCCCACGGCTCCTTCATCGCGTTGACGTAGTCCTTCACGTGCTCGATGTTGCGGCCGCGTTCCAGCATCAGCACCTTGAGGCCCTTCTCGGTCAGCTCCTTCGCCGCCCAACCGCCACTGATTCCCGAGCCAACAACGATGGCGTCGTAATGATTGTCTGCCATGGATCTCTCACCTGGTGGATATCGTTTCAGACGTCGCAGAGGCGGATCGCCTCGCGCAGCGAGCCGACGGGATCCGGTGCCGCAGGCATGAATTCCTGCGCCAGATAGCCGTCGAAACCGGTGTCGCGGATCGCGCGACAGATGGCGGGGTAGTTGAGTTCCTGGTGGTCCCCGATCTCGTGCCGGCCCGGCACGCCCGCCGTGTGGTAATGCTTGAAACAGGCGTGATCCCTGCCGATGGTGGCGATGATGTCGCCCTCCATGATCTGCATGTGATAGATGTCGTAGAGCAGGCCGAAGTGGTCCGAGCCGAGACGCTGGCACAACGCCACGCCCCATGTGGAGGTGTCGCACAGGTAGTCGGGATGATCGACCCTGGAGTTCAGCAGCTCCATCACCAGCACCACGCCGCGTTTCTCGGCATGCCCGAGGATGCGCTTGAGGCCCGCCTCGGCGTGGGCCATGCCCTGCTGGGGATCCATGCCATTGCGGTTGCCGGAAAAACAGATGAGGTTGCGGTACCCCGCATCGGCCACCAGATCGATGTGCCGCGTGTAGCGCTCCACCAGGGCGTCGTGGAACCGGGGGTCGGCAAAGCCCTTGGTGAGGCCCAGCTCCGCGCCGTTGCACATCGAGCTGTAGACGCCGTGGGCCTTCAGTGTGGGCCAATCCTCTGGGCCGACCAGATCAATGGCGGCAAAACCAATGTCCTTCACCGTCGTGCAGAGCTGGGCGACCGACAGCTGCGGGAAGGTCCAGCGGGCGACGGCGTGCTTCAGGTTGCCCTTGAGCGGGGCGGCAGCGGCAAACGCCGGCAACACGGCCGCAGCACCCAGCCCAAGGCTGCCGGCGACCGCCATGCGAAGCGCATCGCGCCGCGTGAGCCCCGGCGCCGAGGGCGGTCTGATGGAATGGATGGACATCCGCCTTCCGGCCTCCTGGTATCAAACGCTGTCGAACTGCTGCAATGCAATCGATTGCACCATAGAGGAGGAACGGTTTTTTTTGCAAGACGCGGTGCACGAAAACGCATGCTGCGGGGCACAACGCCGCCCAAACGAGAAAACCCCAGTAAGCACACCGGCTTACTGGGGTTTATTCAAACGCGAACTGACGGCTGGAAATCAGAACGGAATATCGTCATCCGCAAAGTCGTCCATCGGCGGCGCGGACTGCTGCGGGGCCTGCTGCTGCGGGCGCTGCTGGCCGTAGCCACCACCACCGCCGCCGCGCTGACCACCGCCACCACCACCACCGCTGTACTCCTGGCGCGGGGCCTGCTGGCGCTGCGGACGTTCGCCACCGGCACCACCGCCACCGCCACCCTCACGGCCGCCGAGCATCTGCATTTCATCGGCGATGATGTCGGTGGAGTACTTCTCCACGCCATCCTGGCCGGTGTACTTGTCGTAACGCAGGCTGCCTTCGACGTAGACCGAGCTGCCCTTGCGCAGGTATTCACCGGCGATCTCGCCGAGCTTGCCGAAGAACACCACGCGGTGCCATTCGGTACGCTCCTGCTGGTTGCCATCCTTGTCCTTGCGGACGCTGGTGGTGGCCAAGCTGATGCGGGTGATCGCCATACCGCCCTGGGTGTACTTCACGTCCGGGTCGTTGCCGAGGTTGCCGACCAGGATGACTTTATTGATGCCGCGCGCCATAGGGTTGCTCTTCCGTTGTCCGAGGGCAGGCCGCAGTCATATCACAGCCCCGGGCGGGGTGCAGATCTGCCGGGCCGCCCTTGGGAAAATTGGGGGGATCCAGATTGCACCATCTTATCATTGCCGCCGTCCCCGACCCTGTCGGAATTCCGCCCGGCAGCGACCGGAAACCTGCTCGAGCCATACGCGGCAAGGGTGACGACCGTTACGCCGACTGCCGCCAGGCCCCGGCCAGCCTGACCGTCCCGGCGACAGGCCCAGCCCTGGCAGCGCATGGCATGATGTCCCTTCACTGCCTCACCCCCTGCTGAAATGACCATCCGCGGCAAAGCCACCTCCCTCGATATCGCCCACCTGGCCGGCGTCTCCCAGCCCACGGTGTCGCGGGCGCTGCGCGGCAGCCCGATGGTCAACGCCGAGACCCGGCAGCGGATCCTGGCCATTGCCCGGGAGCTGAATTACAAGGTCGACAAGAATGCCTCCAGCCTGCGCCTGCGCAATGCCGGCACGCTGGCGCTGCTGTTCTTCGAAGACCCCACCAACGACGACTCGCTGATCAACCCGTTCTTCCACGCCATGCTCGGCTCGATCACCCGGGCCTGCGCGCTGCGCGGCTACGACCTGCTGGTCTCCTTCCAGCAGCTGTCCACCGACTGGCAGGCCGATTACGAGGACAGCAACAAGGCCGACGGCATCATCCTGCTCGGCTACGGCGACTACCACGAGTCGCGCGAGCGCCTGCAGCGGCTGGTCGAGCAAGGCACCCACTTCGTGCGCTGGGGTGCTTCCCTGCCCGATCAGCCCGGTGTCTCGATCGGCAGCGACAATTTCCAGGGCGGCTTCGACATCACCGCGCACCTGCTCGACCAGGGCTGCCGCCGGATCGCCTTCGTCGGCCATGCTTCCAGCCACTATCCCGAGTTCGAGCAGCGCTACCGCGGCCACGTCGAGGCGATGCAGGCACGCGGCCTCACCGCCGAGCCGTCCCTGCAGCACGATGCGATCACCACCGAGCAGTCCGGCTTCGATGCCTGCCAGGCGCTATTGGCGCGCGGCGAACGTATCGATGGGCTGTGCGCGGCCAGCGACCTGATCGCGATCGGTGCGATGCGCGCCCTGCGCGAGCACGGCCTGCGCGTGCCCGAGGACGTGGCGGTCACCGGTTTCGATGACATCCCGCTGGCCGCCTCGGTCTCCCCACCACTGTCCACCGTGCAGCAGGACACCAAGCAGGCCGGGCACCTGCTGGTGGAGAAGCTGCTGGCGCTGATCGAGGGCAAGCCGGTGGAGGGCGAGAGCATCGCGGTCAAGCAGGTGCTGCGGGACTCCTCGCTGCGCGGCTGAGCCTGGCTCAGGGCACGCGCTGGAAGGTCAGGGTCTCGAACGTAAGCGACCGTACCTGGCCCTCTCCCACCTGGAAGGTCAGCCAGCTCCCCGAACCGGGGACGAGTTCAACGCGCCCCTGATCCCTCTGTTCGCCTGCACTGGCGACGGCGTCCAGCCGCCCCCAGCGCAGCCGCAGCGCCTGGTCACCTGCCGCGTCGACCCTTACCTCGCCGAGCAGCGGATGGACGTATCGGCCCACGAAATGGTCGCGCGGCAAGGACCGCCGCCAGGGGCGTGACTGGATCGCTTCGCGCTGGCGCGCCACGTTCGCCTGCATCTGGGCCGCCTTTGCCTGCAGCGCCAGGAAGCGGGCGGCGGAGCTCGACGCGATCCCGGGCTCGTGCAACAGCAGGCCATACACGTGATCGGCGATGAGGTTGGTCAGCGGCGCGCCCAGCACGTCCTCGTTGTTGAGCACGACCAGCGCGATGTTCTGGTCCGGCATGAACGACAGATGCGCGTGGAAGCCGGCGAATCCACCGAAGTGGTGCAGCAGTGGGTGGCCCTTGTACGGACCGGTGTACCAGCCCCACGCGTAGCCGTCGCGCGCGAAATCCAGATAGCTCGCGTCCAGCGCGACCTGACGCCGCTGCGAGCGGGTGATTACCTGCCGGGCAAGGGCGGTGTTGCCCTCCCCCGGTAACTGCGCGATCAGGAACCGCGCCAGGTCCGGCGCGGTGGCGACCATGCCGCCGGCCGCCTGCATCGTGTCGTCCGCTTTGCGCAGATACAGCGGCGTGGTCGGCTGCGCACTGGCCAGCGAGTAAGGCGTGGCCATGGGCCAGCCGGCCGCCTCGGCAGTGCTGATCCGGGTACTCGTGTGCCGCATGCCCAACGGATCGAACAGCGTGTGCTGCAGCTGGTCCTGCCACGGCAGGCCGTCGTGCTGGTCCATCCAGATGCTGAGCAGGTTGTAGCCCAGGTTGGTATAGCGGAAGGTGCCGTGCGCCGCGTCCGGATCGCGCCGCGTCGCACCCACCAGCGCCCGCCGCGAGGCGCTGTCGTGCACGCCGCTGAAGGCGGTGGCCCAGACCAGGGCAGTGTTGTCCACGCCGGCCGTGTGCGTGAGCAGATCGCCGACGGTGATCGCCTCGGCCTCCAGGCCATCGAAGCGTGTTTGCGGAAACATCTGCTGGAGTGACATCGCCATGTCGAGCTCGCCGGCGGCCTGCTTGTGCAGGGCGTTCAGCGCGAAGAACGGCTTGGTCGCCGAGGCGATGTAGAAGACAGTGTCAGCCGTGACCGGCGTGCCGGCCCCGATATCCGCCAGGCCGTAGTAGCCTTCATGGATCACCTTGCCGTCCTTCACCACCACGACCGCGGTACCCGAAGGCAGGCCCGTGGCCGCCTTGGTCTGTTCGATGAGGGAGGACAGCGGGGCAAAATCGACAGGCGTGGCAGCGCGCACCGGAGACATCACGGCCACGGCAACGCCGGCACAGAGTGCCAGGATGCGTTTCATTCGAGGTCCTGTTGCAGGGGAGCCGCCGGCGACGCGGGCGGCAGGATGGCGGGCTTACTTCAGGCGGCGATCGAGCACGAAGTACACCACGTTGCCCAGCCCGGTCGCACCGAGCAGCAGGGCGATCGCGCCAGGGGTGACCCGGTCGATACCGAGCAGATCGACCAGGCCGAATGCCAGCGCCAGGGTCAGCAACACGCAGCCCCAATGCAGCGCGGCCAGCCGCCGCTTGGTGGTGTCGCCGGCCAGCAGCGAGCGCACCAGCTCTTCCGAACCGCGGGCTTCAACGATCCGGCGGCGGGTGTGGCCATCGACCACGCTTTTGATGGCATACACGATGCCCAGAATCAGGACGACGGGAAGAATCAGGTTGTAATCCATGGTGCGTTCGTTCCGTTGAGGAGGGGCTTGTCCACTGAGATACGGCCAGGGCGGAATGGGTTGCACGGAGCACGGTTGCAACCGATGGCGCACTCGACGTATCCCTATGGGGATGCGCACCCCGCCGCCCACCCCTGCCGACTGTCTCGACGCCGACCGGGCACTGGTCGCCGCCATTCTGTCGCGGCAGCCCGGGGCGTTCGAGCAGCTGGTGCGGGAGTATCAAGGGCTGTGCTGGCGCGTGGTCGACCGCATGGTCCGCCACCCCGACGACACCCGCGAGCTGTGCCAGGAAGCCTTCCTGCGCATCCATCAGACGCTGCATCAGTACCGCGGCGAGAGCGCGTTGAAATCCTGGGTGGCGCAGGTCGCCTATTCGATCGCCAAGCGCCACCTGGAACGCCGCCGCATTCCGCTGGTGGAGAACACCATGGGCGAGGACGGCACCGCATTGATCGAACAGATCGGCGATGGCATCGATCTGGAAGCCTTGACCAGCGAGCACGACATCAACGCCCACCTGTACGCTGCGATCGACGGCTTGCCGCCCCTGCAGCGCACCCTGCTCACGCTCTATCACCTGGAGGAGATCTCCATCGCCGAGATCGCCACCCTGACCGAGCTGGCCGAAGGCACCATCAAGAGCCACCTGTTCCGCAGCCGCAAGCGGTTGCGCGAACTGCTCGAATCCCGCATTGGAGTGCCCGAATGAGCAGCGCAGACGATCCCCGCATCGATCCCGAGGAATGGCAGGCCCAGGAGGATGCGCTGCGCGCCGCCCTCAGCGGCCAGCGCGCTGCGCCGGACGCCACCGACTACCTGCGCATCGCCCAGGCGATCGCTTCGGCCCCGCAGAGTGGACCGCCGATGCGCTTCGCCCGTGATGTCACGCTGCGCATTGCCCGGCATGACGCCGGTATCGAACGTTGGGTGTCGCGGGTATTGCTTGCCTTGTTGGCCCTCGCCGTCCTGGCCATCGGGGCGATGTTCGGCCCGGCGTGGTGGGGCGCGATCAAGCAGAGCGCGGGGCCAACGGCATCCGGCTGGCTGCTGGTGGCCGCAGGCTGCGTGGCTGCGTCATGGCTGGCCGCTCGGTGGCGCACACGTGTCCAGAAGCACCCATGACTTACGGCGGATGCGGCCTACCTGAATAGGGCGGATAACCGCGCTATCTCCCAGGGGAAGTGGCCACATGCTTGAGATCCGCGCGCTGTCCAAGACGTACGCCAATGGTGTCCATGCCCTCGCCGGTGTGACGCTCGATGTGCCCCGCGGCATGTTCGGTCTGCTCGGGCCCAACGGCGCCGGCAAGTCCTCGCTGATGCGCACCTTGTCCACGCTGCAGGAGGCCGACAGCGGCTCGGCGACGCTGTCGATTCCCGGTGAGGCGGCCATCGACGTGCTGCGCGACAAGGATGCGGTACGGCGCCGGCTGGGCTACCTCCCGCAGGACTTCGGCGTGTATCCCAAGGTCAGCGCGCTGGACCTGCTCAACCATTTCGCGGTACTCAAGGGCATCACCCAGAAGGGCCAGCGCCGTGAGGTAGTCGAGGCGCTGCTGCAGCAGGTCAACCTGTGGGATGCGCGCAAGCGCAAGCTCGGCACTTACTCCGGCGGCATGCGCCAGCGCTTCGGCATCGCGCAGGCGCTGCTCGGCGATCCGCGCCTGGTGATCGTCGATGAGCCCACCGCTGGCCTGGACCCGGAAGAGCGCAACCGCTTCCTCAACCTGCTCGCGGCGATCGGCGAGAACGTGGCGGTGATCCTGTCCACGCACATCGTCGAAGATGTCACCGACCTCTGCCCGAACATGGCCATCATGAACAAGGGACAGGTGCTGCTGACCGGCAAACCCAGCGATGCGATCGATGCGCTGCAGCACCAGGTCTGGCGCAAGCAGGTCGACGTTGCCGAACTGCCCACGTATGAGACCAACCATGTGGTGCTGTCCACGCGCCTGGTCGGTGGGCGGCCGGTGATCCACGTACACAGCGCGAACGACCCCGGCGACGGCTTCGCAGCCGTGGCTCCCGATCTGGAAGACGTCTATTTCCAGCGACTGCGCCTGCAGTCGCGGACCGCCTGACCGGAGCCGGCCCATGATCGCTGCCTTCTTCCGTTTCGAGCTGCGCGAGCAGCTCCGTTCCCCGCTGCTGTGGCTGCTGGCGGGCCTGTTCGCCTTGATGGCCTTCGGTGCCGCGTCGTCCGACGCGATACAGATCGGCGGTGGCACCGGCAACGTGCACAGCAATGCACCGACCGTCATCGCTTCGATGCTGGGCATCTTCACTCTGCTCGGCATGCTGGTCTCCACGCTGTTCGTCAGCAATGCGCTGCTGCGCGACTTCGATCTCGGCACCGCCGAATTGATCTTCGCCAGCCCGATCAAACGCCGCGATTACCTGGCCGGACGCATCGGCGCCGCGCTGGTCAGCGGGCTGCTGGTGTACGTGATCATTGCCGCCGGCATGGCGCTGGGGCCGTTCATGCCCTGGGTCGACCCGGCCCGTATGGGCCCGGTCTCGCTGTACAGCTATGTCTGGGCATTCGGCGTCATCGTGATTCCGAACCTGATCTTCACCACGGCCCTGCTGGCCTTGCTGGCGGCCACCACCCGCTCGATCCTGTGGGTCTACATCGGCGTGATCGCCTACTTCGTGCTGTACGGCGTCAGCGCGGCCCTGCTCCGCGACATCGACAACACCTGGATTGCGGTGCTGAGCGAGCCGCTCGGCCTGCGCGCGTTGTCGCGGACCATCCGTTACTGGTCGGTGGCCGAACGCAACTCCGGCTTGCCTGCCGTCGCCGGTCAGCTGCTGGCCAACCGTGCGCTATGGCTGGGTGTGGCGGCAGTGCTGTTCGCTGCGACGTTTGCCTTGTTCCGCACCGAGCGCAGCGGCAGTGCCGGTCGTCGCTGGGGCCGTAAAGCGGCCGCGGCAACGAGCACCCCGTCGCTGCGCCCGGCCCAGGTCACGGTGCCACGCGTGGTGCCCGGCAGCGGTGTCGGCACCGCCTGGCGCCAGTTCCTGCATCAGGTTCGCTTTGATACGGCTGGCGTGGTGCGCAGCGTGCCCTTCCTGGTACTGCTGGTGCTGGGGCTGTGCAACTTCCTGCCCGGCGCCCTGTTCCGCCAGACGATGTATGGCACGCCGATCTGGCCGGTCACCTCGGAAATGCTGACCGCGCTGCAAGGCACCTACAGCTGGCTGCTGATCATCATCGTGCTGTTCTTCGCCGGCGAGCTGGTCTGGAAGGAACGCACCGCCCGCATCAGTGACGTCACCGATGCGATGCCGGTGCCCAACTGGGTGCCGTTGCTGGCCAAGTTCGCCACGCTGGTGGCGGTGATCGCCTGCTTCCAGGCCATCGGCGCGCTGGCCGCGATCGGCGTGCAGCTGGCCAAGGGCTACACCCACATCGAGCCGCTGGTGTATCTCAAGATGCTCGCGCTGGATTCGGTGGTCTATCTGCTGATGGGTGGGCTGGCGCTGGTGCTGCAGGTGCTGACCAACAACAAGTTCGTCGGCTACGCACTGCTGATCGTGGTGATGATCGGGCAGGCGGTGCTGGGCATGCTCGACTACACGCAGAACCTGTACAACTTCGGCAGCTGGCCGATCGCGCCGTACTCGGACATGAACGGCTACGGTCACTTCCTGCCGGGGCAACTGGCGTTCCAAGGGTATTGGGCGCTGTTCCTGTTGGCCCTGTTGTGCGTCGCCTCGGCCTTCTGGGTACGCGGCGTCGGCAATGGTGCGCGGCAGCGGCTGGTGCTGGCCGGGCGCCGCCTGCGCGGCCCGACTGGACTCGGTGCAGTGGTGGCCACGTTGGCCTTCATCGGGGTGGGTGGCTGGCTGTACTGGAGCACCAACATCCGCAACGAGTTCCGCTCGCCCGATCAGCAGCTGGACCTGCAGGCCCGCTACGAACGCGATCTGTCGCGCTACCGTGATGTGCCGCAGCCACGCATCGTGGCGGTGGACAACCGGATCGACCTGTCGCCGGAAACCCAGTCGATGGTCGTCGATGCTTACTGGACGGTGCGCAATACCCATGCCGCGCCCATCGATCAGATCCATGTGTCGATGGACGATGACAGGCAGTTGAACCTGGTCGACCTGGGGGGCGAAACGTTGTCCATGCACGACGCTGATCTGGGCTATCGCATCTACCGGCTGGCCAAGCCGCTGCAGCCCGGTGAGGAACGCCGTATCCACTTCCGCATCAACCAGCATCCGGACGGCATCACCGCGCATCAGGCACCGACCAACCTGGTCGACAACGGCAGCTTCTTCAACAGCAGCGATCTGCCGTCGTTCGGCTACAACCAGCGCGTACAGATCACCGACCGCAACGAGCGTCGCAAGCGCGGCCTTGGCGAGCCGACCCGCATGCCCAAGTTGGAGGACCAGGCCGCACGCGCCAACAACTACGTCAGCGACGATGCCGACTGGCTGGACTTCCGCAGCACCATCTGCACCGCGCCGGACCAGGTTGCGCTGGCACCGGGATACCTGGTGCGGGAGACGACCGTGAACGGCCGCCGCTGCTTCAGCTATGCCATGGACCGGCCGATGCTGAACTTCTACGCCTACCTGTCTGCCCGCTGGGAAGTGAAACGCGCGGCCTACAAGGGCATTCCGGTCGAGATCTACTACGACCCCCAGCACGGCTACAACGTGGACCGCATGATCGATGCGGTGCAGAAGTCGCTGGCGTATTACGAAGCCAACTTCACGCCCTACCAGCACCGTCAGGTGCGCATCATCGAATTCCCGGGCTACCAGAGCTTCGCGCAGTCCTTCGCCAACACGATCCCCTACTCCGAATCGATCGGTTTCATCGCCGACCTGCGCGATCCGGACAAGGTGGACTACGTGTTCTATGTCACCGCACATGAGATTGCACACCAGTGGTGGGCGCACCAGGTGATCGGTGCCAACGTACAGGGCGCCACGATGCTGTCCGAGTCGCTGTCGCAGTACTCGGCGCTGATGGTGATGGAGAAGGAGTACGGCCGACAGCACATGCGCCAGTTCCTCAAGAACGAGCTGGACGGGTACCTGTCCGGGCGTGGTGGCGAAGGCGTGGAAGAACTGCCGCTGGCACGGGTGGAGAACCAGCAGTACATCCACTACCGCAAGGGCTCGCTGGCGTTCTACCGGCTGCGTGAGGAGATCGGCGAAGCCGCCCTCAATCGCGCCCTCAAGCGCTATCTGCAGGACAAGGGCTTCCAGCCGCCGCCCTACACCACCTCCACCGAACTGCTCGCCTACATCCGCGCCGAGACCCCGGCCGACCGTCAGCAGCTGGTGACGGACCTGTTCGAGAAGATCAGCTTCTACGACAACCGTGTCCTCACCGCGAGCGTGCAGAAGCGTGCCGATGGAAAGTACGACGTCACCTTGAAGCTGCACGCCGAGAAGCGCTATGCCGACGGTGGCGGCAAGGAGACCGCCGGTACGATGGACGACTGGATCGAGGTGGGCGTGTTCGCCAATGCGCCGTCGGGCAAGGAGCGCGATCAGAAGGTGCTGTACCTGCAGCGCCACCACGTCACCGAGGCCAATCCCTCCATCACGGTGACGGTGGAGGGCAAGCCGGATGAGGCGGGCTTTGATCCGTACAACAAACTGATCGATCGGGTGTCGTCGGATAACCGGCGGAAGGTGACGCTGCAGTAAAACTCAGCGTCAGCGCGGGGCGTCAGCGAAGTCCTTGAGGATTTCGCCGACGCCGGACGGCGAGATTTCAAAGCCCAGCGAGGTGCCCGGATTGATCACCACGCCGTAGCCGCCGGGGACGCGCTTGAGCACCTCCAGCATCAGCATGCGGATGGTATGCGGGGCCTGCTGACTGTGGAAACCGACGCGGCTCATATCGGTGAACACGGACACGTGCAGCACGCCCTGCTTGTCGAACAGCAGCGGATCGAAACCGCTGCCATCCGGCGTCACCAGGCTGCCGGTGAGCAACACCACCTCGGAGGCGACGAAGGCCTTCATGAACAGGCCGATCGGCAGCTGACCGTCCATCGCGGTCTTGAGCAGCGTTTCGATCGGGGTCTGGGGGGCGGCGTCGTTCATGGAATGCGGGGGTGTGGGTGGGGGCCGCTAGTGTACCGCCGGGCGTGTCGGGAGCCGGCCAGCGGCCGGCACTACAGGCTGGGTGGACCGCCGATCAGGTAGAGATGGAACCGCGGGTCATCGTCGGCCAGCGCGACGTGGGGCAGACCAAGACGCGGCAGGGTCCGCAGCCAGTGGGCATGCGCAGCCACGTCGCCGCGGAACACTGCGAGCAGCCATTGCCCCTCGCCGGGACGCACCAGTGCGTTGACCACATACGCGGCCAACCCTTGCCGCCGGTACTTGGGCAGCACGAAGAGGTCGGCCAGTTCAGGATAGTGGTGGCCGTCCCGTTCCACCCGGTCCACCAGCACGAAGCCGGCGAGCGCCTCGTCGACGAACAACAACCGCGCCCACTGCGGGGCGTTGCGCAGGGAGGCCTCGACATCGCTCCGATCACAGTCGAACAGGCCGTCGGAGCGTACTTCTTCTCCGCTCCAGGCCGACGCCTCGAAGTAGTAGAACTGCATCAGATGGAACAGGCGCTCGGCGTCGTCGGGCGTTGCGGGGCTCAGGGACAGGCGTGACATGGAGAGCGTGCTCAAAAGGACCGCAGTGCGCGATCGCGAGCCCGATTGTAGTGCCCGGCCCACCGCGAACGGCAGACCGGGCATTCCCCGGCTACTTCGCCAGGCGTTTCGTGCGGGCCTGCTGGTCCTCCATCGCCGCCTTCAACTGTTGCTGTAGCGCTGTCTGGTCGACCTGCGCATCCAGCACGAACACGCGCACGCCATGCGCAGGCACCTCGGCCTTCAGTGCACCGGTGACCGTCTGGCTGGCGCCACCCAGCGCGTCGCGCCAGGTCCCGGCCTGCAGATAGCGGCGCACCTCGACGGCGCGGGCGGTGTCGCCCTTGTTGAGCAGGACCAGGGCGGTCTGTGCGGTATCGCCCTGCTGCAGCACGCGGAAGAACACCGCTTCATCGCCCTGCAGCCGCTCGTTGACCTGCAGACCACGCTGCAGTGCGGGTGTGGCCTCACGCAGCTTGGCGATGCGCTGCAGCGGCGCATAGATCGGGCTGTTCGGCGCGTTGTTGACGCGCTGCTGGCCGAAGTAGGCGCGGTTGCCGGCATGCTCGGCACGGCTGCGCATGAAGCCGGTTTCCGAGCCGTAATAGATCACCGGAATGCCGCGCGCGGTGAACAACCAGTTGTGGGCGTCGATGAACCCTGCATCGCTGGCATCCAGCCGGGCCATGTCGTGGTTGTCGTAGAAACTCATCAGCTCATACGGATTGGCGTACGGCCCATCCAGCAGGTGAAGCGGCTCGGCCAGGGTCTCAAAGCCCTTCTGTTCTTTGCCGAACACGGACGACAGGGCGCCGCGCAGCGGGAAGTCGAGCACGCTGACGTTCGCGTTGGCCGGCCAGGTGTGCTCGGCGATCTTGCTGGCGTCGTAGTCGAACGCTTCGCCGAACATGAACATGCCGGGGTGCTCGGCCCGGATGCGGTTGACGAAGGCATGCCACCACGGGTGTGGCAGCCAGCCGATGGTGTCGATGCGCAGCGCATCCACGCCCTGCGCGGTCCATTGCAGGTAGGCGCCGACCAGATAGTCCATCACCGCCGGGTTGTGCTCGTTGAAGTCGGACAGCTCGGCCAGGTTGCCGTCGAAGATCGAGCCGTCCTTGCCGTCGACCGGGCCAATGTTGTTGTAGAACGCATGCAGCGGGTCATGGAGCGGGTCCAGCTGCTGCGGCGGGAGGTTCTGATGGTCGGCGATCAAGCGGCCGTCCTTGTCGAAGATCTGGCCGAACTGCGGCTGCGCCACCGGCATCGTCCACGCGGGCGAACCATGGTTTCCGACGATATCCAGCACTACCTTCAGGTCGGCGGCATGCAGGCCGCGGGTGAACGCGGCAAAGTCCAGGTCCTTGCTCGGCAGATGCTCGTCGAGCGTGTAGAAGTTGACGCCCCAGTAGCCGTGGTAGCCGGTCTTGCCACGGTCGGTCAGCGTGCTGGTGCAGCTGATCGGCTTGCTGCCGGTGAAGGCCTGGTCCGGGTTGTCGATGATCGGGGTGATCCACACCGCGCCGAAGCCGAGGTTGCGGATGTACGCGGCATTGTCGAGCACGCCCTTGAAGTCGCCGCCGAGGTAGCCGATGTTGCCATCGACCTTGTCCGGGCAGGGCACCGGGATATCGAAGGTGGGATGCGCCCCGCCCTGGTCGCGGTGGTCGTTGGACGGATCGCCGTTGACGAAGCGGTCGGTGACCACGAAGTAGACCGCCTCGCTGGCGAACGGCTCGCGCGTACCGACATAGTCCGGGCGTTCGATGGCCAGGGCGGGGCTGGCGGACAGCGCGAATGACAGGGCCAGCGACAACGACGAATACCGGGGCATCAGACAACCTCCTGTTGGGATGGCACATACAGCACGCACAGGCCGGCCAGCAGCAGGCTGCCACCCCCGAGTGCGAGCACGTGCATCGGATCGCCGCCCAGCCAGGTGCGCAGCAGGAAGCCAAGCGCACTGGCCGCGACCAGCTGCGGGATCACGATGAAGAAATTGAACAGGCCCATGTAGATGCCCATCTTGGCCGCCGGCACGCTGTCGGACAGCAGTGCATACGGCAACGAGAGGATCGACGCCCAGGCGAAACCGACGCCGACCATCGACAGCAGCAGCCAGTGCGGATCACGGATGAACAGCATCGAGATCAACCCCAGCCCGCCCAGCCACAGGTTGACCAGGTGGCTCCAGCGCAGCCCCAGTGAGCGCACCATCAGCGGGATCAGCAGCGCGGCCAATGCCGCGAAGCCGTTGTAGGCACCGAACAGTACGCCGACCCAGTTGGCGCCCTCGTTGTAGGCGGCAGAGCCGGTATCGGTGGAACCAAAATGGGTGCCGGCGACGGCGGCGGTGGTGTAGATCCACATCGCGAACAGCGCGAACCACGAGAAGAACTGCACCCAGGCCAGGCGACGCATGGTGCGCGGCATCGCACGCAGGTCGTCGACGATGGTGGCCAGCATGTTCGCCCCCGGCACACAGCGCGCCACACCCAGCAGCACGCCATAGGCGATGCACAGGCCAGCCAGCACATACAGCATGCGGTCACCCTGCCGCGCCGCGATGGCGGCGGCCAGCACGATGCCCACCGCCACCCAGCCGCCGATCTGCGCCCACGGCGGCGGTCCTGCCACGCGCGCACTCTGGTGCACCGCGGACGGCTCGGCGTCATCGAAGCTGGCCAGCTCGGCCGGCGAGTATTCCCGGGTGCTGACCACGGTCCAGGTGATCGCCGCGAGCAGCACCGCCGCCCCGAAGTAGAACGCGTAGCGCACGGTATCGGGCACCTGCCCTGCGGCCGCCGTGTTGGCCACGCCGAGGTGGGCCAGGATGAAAGGCAGGAAGCTGGCGACGATCGCACCGATGCCGATGAAGAAGCTCTGCATCGCAAAACCGGTCGGCCGTTGCCGGGGGGCCAGCTGATCCCCGACGAACGCGCGGAACGGCTCCATCGATACGTTGATCGAGGCATCCAGCACCCAGAGCGTGCCTGCGGCGATCCACAGCGTCGGCGAATTCGGCATCACCAGCAGGGCGAGCGTGGTCAGTACCGCACCGATCATGAAGAACGGGCGGCGGCGGCCCCAGCGCGTCCAGGTGCGGTCGGACAGGTAGCCGATCACCGGCTGCACCAGCAGGCCGGTCAATGGCGCGGCGATCCACAGCCCGGGCACCGCATCCATCGGGGCGCCGAGCGTCTCGAAGATGCGGCTGGCATTGGCGTTCTGCAGGGCAAAGCCGAACTGGATGCCGAGGAAGCCGAAACACATGTTCCAGATCTGCCAGAACGACAGCGTCGGTTTGGGCGAACGGCTCATGGGCGCGGCTCCGGCGAGGCTGCGACCGGCATCAGGGTCAGCGCGGACACGCGGGCCTGATTGAGCACGCCCTCACTGCCGCCCTTGCCGCCGTTGTACTGCGCGAAGTGGGTCAACGCACTCATGTTGAAGCCCTCGTCCAACGTGACGCGGCAGGCGCGTGCCGGCAGCTCGAATTCAACCGCCGTGGAGTCCTGTTCGCCCACGCTGTGCGGCATCACGATGGGACGGCGCTGCTCCGGTTGACCCTCGCATTGCAGCACCAGCGTCTTCACCGCTGCAGTCACGCCGGTGTTGATCGGGCCGTTGGGGTTGTCGTAGCGCAGGCGTGCACGCCAGCGGCCGGCGGTCGGTGCGATCCACTGCCAGTGCGTGTCGCCGGCCAGCACCTGCTGCGGGCCGATGCAGGTCATCGGGCTGTGCAGCGATTCCAGCGCGCCCTCCCGGCGGGTCAGGCTCAGGCAGTGACTGGCACCGTCCCGGGCAATCGTGGCGACACCCCGTGTGGGCGCCAGCGTCTGGCCGTCGCGCCACAGCACGTGCCCGGCAGGCACCGTGATCTGCCAGCCCGCCGTCGTTTCGCGCGGCACCGGGGCGGCGGGGGTGGCCGGCACGAAAGCCGCCGAGGGACGCAGGATGGCCGGTGATGGGGTCGCCCCCGTCGCATGCAACGGCACCAGCTGCACCGTGGTGGTGCTGCCATCGCGCTGGATATCACCCGCCACCAGCAGCTCGCCGGCAAGCTGCTTCGGTCGCACCAGCACATACCGCTGTTTGCCATCGTCCAGGCGGATGCGGTCATGCGCACCAAACAGCGTCGGCACCAGGGACACCGGCAGCTTCGGCGCGATGCGTCCGTCGTCTTCCACGCCGAACACCCCTTCCAGCACCATCGAGAGGTACCCGGCCACCGACCACAGCTGCCGCGGCGAATTGACCACGGGGCCGCTGAGGGCGCCATCATCGACATGCACGGCCAGCGTGCGCATCTCGTAGTTTTCCATGTTGGAGCCGGCCAGCGCGGTGCCGCGCATCAGCGATTCGATCTCCATGGCAATGCGCGGGGCATCGTCCAACCGGCGCGCTGCCCGCAGCGAGTACGCGCTGACGAAGGGCCAGATGCCGCGGTTGTGGTAGATCGGCTGCTGCGCTTCCTGCGGCCAGACGACCGGGCTGCCACCGGCCACGGCCGGGTAGTTCGCCAGCGCGCGGCGTGCGCGATCGGCCGGGAACACATCGGCCAGCACGCCCAGCGAGAGCGCGAGCAGGTCGTACTTGGCGTACGGCACCGGGTGCGCCACCTCGCCGATATAGCTCATGTACTGGCCAGCCTCCTCGCGCCAGAAGCGTGCGTCGATCTGGCGGGCCAGCGCATCGGCCCATTCGCCGTACGTGGTGGCGCGCGCGTCGCCGCGCTGGCGTGCCAGCTGCTCGGCCAGTCGCAGCGCCTGGTAATGCAGCACGTTGGTGGAGAGCGCGAAGGACTCGCCGATGAAGCGGACATCCTCGCGGGTCCAGTCCGGATAGGTCTGCTCGCGCCAATCCAGGAACGAAGTCTCGCCGCGATACAGGCCGATCCGCGCCTCGAACACCGCCTCGCGATCCTGTGCCAGGGTGGCCTGCAGTGCCTGCCAGACCTGCTCGGCAAAGGCCGCGTCATCCAGCAGCCCACGTGCGGCCAGGAACCACACCACGCGGTCGCTGCTGATCGGCCAGCTGCCACCGGAGCCGGTGTCCTGCGCCACGAACAGACCGGGCGTACGCCCATCGCGTGCGGTGGACAGCTTGAACCGCAGCGACTGGCGCGTGCGTACGGGATCCAGACGCGTCAGCGCCAGATCGGCGGCGAAGCTCACATCGCGGGTCCACACATAGGGCCAGCGCTCGCCGGTCTGGAAGCACTCGCAGTCCACGGGCTTACCGTGATTGAAGGCCGGGTCGCGGATCGCATCCACGCGGTCGGCATCCATCTCCTGCTGGGCCAGCCCGAACAGCGCATCGAACAGCACACTGCCGGTCTCGCTGCGCATCGGCTGCGCGTTGACGCGCACCTCGCCCTGCGGTGTATGCAGACGGTAGCCACCTTCAGCGGCGGTCTCGGCACGCGCATGGCGGCCATCGAAGTCCAGGTCGGCCGCACCTGCGGTGGACCCCATCGCTGCCCCGAGGGCAACGGTCAGGCAGATCATCTTCAGCATCGAAGTGGCGAACCGGCTCGCGCCTGTTGCCTCCCTCCCCTTTGCTCGCGTTGTAGGTCCGCACCGCCTCGCGGCAATGCGCTCGCGGCCCCCTCCCAGGGTGCCTTGGGCCCATGGTAGACGGCACGCCGCAGCCTGCATCGAGCTGCATACGTATTCATTGCCAGGGCGGTCGGCAATCGTGACCGCATCGCTATAGTCCGGGGGTGTTTTCGGCCGCCTTGGGAGGGGAAATGCCGTCACTGTCGCATCCAACAAACGGGCCTTCCGCACGTTGTCGCCGGCCCCTGCTCGGCTGGATCCTCTGCGCATTCAGCGCCACCGTCTCGGCGGAACCGGTCACTGTCGCCAACGTCGAGTCGCCCGGCAAGGTCCTGCGCGTGTCGCTGCAACTGGACGGCGGCAACCCCAGCTATCGGGTTGAACGTTTCGGCGAGGCCGTGGTGGACAGCTCCAAGCTCGGCTTCCAGCTGCGCGATGGCCGCCTGGACCGGGATCTCGCCGTGGTGGGCCAGCAGTCGCGCAGCGTCGATGAAACCTGGGAACAGCCATGGGGCGAGCGCCGGCTGACCCGCAATCACTTCAACGAAGTCGTCGTGCAGCTGGCCGAACGCAGCGGCGCCAAGCGCCGCATCGATGTGGTGTTCCGGGTCTATGACGACGGCCTCGGCTTTCGCTACCACTTCCCCGAGCAGCCGGGCATGCGCGAGGCGATCATCGACGATGAGCTGACCGAGTTCGCGATCGCGCCCGCCTCCACCGCCTGGTGGATTCCGGCCGGTGAGCCGATTCACTACGAATATCTCTACCAGCGCACGCCGCTGGATCAGGTGCCACTGGCACATACGCCGATGACGCTGCGCAGCCGCGATGGCCTGCATGTCGCCATCCACGAAGCCGCGCTGGTGGACTACGCCGGCATGTGGCTGCGCCGCACCGACGGCCAACGCCTGCGCGCGCAGCTGTCGCCCTCGGCCGAGGGCTGGAAAGTGCGGCGAAACCTGCCCTTCGACACCCCCTGGCGCACGCTGCAGATCAGCGACACCGCCGGCGGGCTGGTCGAATCCAGCCTGATCCTCAACCTCAACGAACCCAATGTGCTGGGCGACGTCAGCTGGGTAAAGCCTTCCAAGTACCTGGGCGTGTGGTGGTCGATGCATCTGGATGAGGAGAGCTGGGCCACCGGCCCGCGGCACGCCGCGACCACCGCCAAGACCCGACGCGTGATCGACTTCGCCGCCCGGCATGGCTTCCGTGGCGTACTGGTGGAAGGCTGGAATCCCGGCTGGAACGGTGACTGGGTCGGCAATGGTTATGCCTTCGATTTCACCCGGCCCACCGCGGACTTCGATATCGAGGCACTGTCGGCTTACGGCGCGAAGAAGGGCGTACACCTGATCGGCCACCATGAAACCGGCTGCGCGATCGAACACTACGAAGACCAGCTGGGCGCGGCGCTGGATCTGTATGCGCGACTGGGCGTGGATGCGTTCAAGAGCGGCTATGTCTGCGATGACGGCCAGGTCGACCGTCGCAACCCGGCCGGTGGGCCGCTGTGGCGCGAGTGGCACGACGGCCAGTTCATGGCCCGCCATCACCTCAAGGTGGTGCAGGAAGCAGCCAAGCGGCATATCGCGGTGAATCCGCACGAGCCGATCAAGGACACCGGCCTGCGCCGCACCTACCCGAACTGGATCACCCGCGAAGGCGCGCGTGGCATGGAGTACAACGCCTGGGGCCAACCGCCGAACCCGCCCGAGCACGAGGTCAACCTGGTGTTCACCCGGATGCTGTCCGGACCGATGGATTACACCCCCGGCATCCTGAGTCTGAAGGGCCGCGGCGGTCAGGCGATCCCCAGCACGCTGGCCCGGCAGCTCGCGCTGTACGTGACGATCTACAGCCCAATCCAGATGGCGGCCGACCTGCCCGAGCACTACGAGCAGCACCGCGAAGCCTTCCGCTTCATCGAGGACGTCGCGGTGGACTGGGACGACACCCGCGTGCTCAACGGCGAGGTGGGCGACTACGTCACCATCGTGCGCAAGGACCGCCACAGCCGCGACTGGTTCCTGGGCAGCATCACCGATGAACACGGCCGCGTGCTCCCGGTCTCGCTGGGCTTCCTGGCGCCAGGTGTGCGCTACCGCGCGGAGATCTACCGCGATGGCGACGGCGCGGATTTCCGCCGCAATCCCTTCGCCTTCGTACGCGAAACGCGCGAGGTCACCAGCGCCGACGCGCTGATGCTGGTGCTTGCACCGGGCGGCGGCCATGCGATCCGCTTTACCCCGTTGTAAGTCGCTCAGCCAGCGCCGCGTGCGTGGATGCGGCGTGCCGACCAACGGTCGGCACCTACCTGGCGCGTGTACGCCGGTGCGGCTGCAATAACGCACCTGTAATCGCTTCCAACGCTGCAAACGTCATTGAATACGTATGCAGGGTGATTCCCACAGCCGATGCGCTGCCTACCATAGCCACGCAGTCAACGGCCACCGCGCCATGACGCTCCCGGGTCCTCCGGGCAACCAAAAAATCGATTGGCAACATTGCCTGGGAGGGGAAAATGTTGAACCGCAAGCGCAGCGCGCTGAGTCTCGCGCTGGCCGTCGCCCTGACGCCGTTGATGGCGTCGGCGCAGACCGCCGAACCCAGTACCACCACTGCACGGACCGGCACCGCGGCGACCAATCTGGACACCGTCCAGGTCACCGGCATCCGCCGCGGCATCGAGAACGCGATCGCGATCAAGCAGGACGCGACCTCGGTGGTCGAAGCGATTTCGGCCGAGGACATCGGCAAGCTGCCCGACGTGAGCATCGCCGAATCGCTGGGCCGCCTGCCCGGTCTGGCCGCCCAGCGGGTGGCCGGGCGTGCCCAGGTGATCAGCGTGCGCGGCCTGTCGCCCGACTTTGCCACCACGCTGCTCAATGGACGCGAAGTGGTCAGCACCGGTGACAACCGCAGCGTCGAGTTCGATCAGTACCCCTCGGAGCTGGTCAACGGCGTGACCGTGTACAAGACCCCGGACGCCGCCCTGGTCGGCCAGGGCCTGTCGGGCACCATCGACATGCAGACCGTGCGCCCGCTGAGCTTCGCCGAGCGCGTGATCGCGATCAGCGGCCGCTACCAGAAGAGCTCGCTGGGCAAGGCCGCCAATGTCGATCCGTACGGCAACCGTTTCAGCGCCAGCTACATCGACCAGTTCCTCGACAACACCTTGGGCATCTCGATCGGCTACGCGCACAGCGACATGCCCATCCAGGAGAACCAGGTCGGGCTGTACGAACCGTGGACCACCGAGCAGACCGACCAGGGCAATCGCCCCGGCCTGGCCCCGGGCACGGTGTTCTCCGACGGCATCAAGGCGCTGCGCCGCACCGGTAACAACGAGCGCGACGGCGTGATGGCCACCGTCCAGTTCCGCCCGTCGAACGTGTGGACCAGCACCCTGGATGCGTTCCACACCGAAGCCGAGCAGATCGATACTGCCAACCAGTTCGAGGTCAATCTCAGCAACTACAACGGCGGCTATACCCCGGGCCTGCTGATCACCAACCCGCAGATCAACGCCGATGGCACCTTCGCCGGCGGCGTGGCGACCGGCGTGTATCCGCTGGTGCGCGGCATGTACAACAAGCGCAAGGACAAGATCGACGCGTTCGGCTGGAACAACGAGTTCAACTTCGAGCGGGTCAAGGTTGTCGCCGATGTGAACTACTCCAAGGCCACGCGCAACGAACTGAACCTGGAAAACAACCTGCAGCTCACGCCGATGCCGCAGCTGGATTCGGTCGGGGTGGTGGTCAAGCCGGACGGGTTCTCGCAGATCAGCCCGGGGCTGGACTATTCCAACCCGGACGCGCTGTTCCTGACCAACACCATCTACGGCTCCGGCTACGGCAAGGTGCCGATGGTCGAAGACCGCCTGAAGGGCGCCCGCCTGCAGGCCACCTTTGCGATGCCCGATTCGCTGCCGTGGTTCTCCGATGTGGACGTGGGCGTGAACTACGCCGACCGCCGCAAGGACAAGACCCAGGCCGAGGGCAACATCCTGCTCGGCGACCAGGGCGATGCCAACATCGCCGGTGACCTGCAGTACGCACCGGTCAACCTAGGCTTCGCCGGCATCGGCTACATCCCCGCCTGGAACGTCCCGGCCGCGGTGGACCGCTACATGGTCTTCAACCCGGTCACCAACCTGGACTACCTGATTCCCAAGGCCTGGACGGTGCAGGAAAAGACCAGCACCGCCTGGATCCGCGCCAACATCAACACCGACCTGGGCGAGGTGGGCCTGCGCGGCAACATCGGCGTGCAGATGGTGCGCACCGACCAGAGCTCGCAGTCCAACTACTTCGACCGCTCGCGTCCGGACGGGCAGAACATCCTGCCGATCGATGACGGCAAGACCTACACCGATTGGCTGCCGAGCTTGAACCTGGCCTTCATGTTCCCGCACCAGCAGACGCTGCGTTTCGCCGTGGCCAAGCAGGTGGCACGCCCACGCGTGGACCAGATGCGTGCCGGCCTGGAGTTCGGCGTGGACACCGCCACCGGCAAGCCCGGCGGCAGCGGCGGCAACCCGCTGCTGGATCCGTGGCGCGCCAATGCGATCGATCTGTCCTACGAAAAGTACTTCGGTGAAAAGGCGTATGTGGCGGCTGCGGTGTTCTTCAAGGATCTCAAGTCCTACGTCTACACGCAGTCGCGCGATGACTACGACTTCAGCGATCTGCTGGCCAGCTACGTACCGCCGCCGGGCATGATCGTGCCGGTGCTGCCGACCGGCACCTTCTCGGCCCCGCAGAACGGCCAGGGTGGCAAGCTCAAGGGCCTGGAGCTGACCGCCTCGTTCCCGCTGGAGATGCTGACCGAGACCTTGCGTGGCTTCGGCGTGCAGGCCAGTGCGACGTTCAACGACAGCGACATCAAGATCCTGGATCCGGAAAGCGCGTCCAGCGTGGGCAGCGATCCGATCAGCCTGCCCGGCCTGTCCGAGCGCGTGTACAACTTCACGGCGTACTACGAGCGCAGTGGGTTCGAGGCCCGCGTGAGCCAACGCCGCCGTTCGGATTTCATCGGTGAGATCGGCAACTTCAACGGCAACCGGACGCTGCGGTATGTGGTCGGTGAGAACGTGACGGATGCGCAGGTCAGCTACACCTTCGCGGACAGCAGCAGTCTGCATGGGCTGACGCTGTTGCTGCAGGGAAGCAATCTGACCAACGAGCCGTATCGCACCTACGCTGGCACGAAGGATCGACCGCTGGAGTACGTGGAGTGGGGCCGCACGTACATGCTGGGTGTGAACTACAAGTTCTGATGTTGCTCTTGTCAGCGACTTAGTGGCGACATCGAAAACCCGCTGCTTGTGCAGCGGGTTTTTTGTTGGCTTTTCTCTGACTCTGAAGAGCGTCAGCGCCGGATGTCCGTGGCCTGGTCGGGGGTGTGTGGGTTCGCGGGACGCGCCGTAAACCCATCCATGGGGGCTCGTGAGCCGCATCCATGCGGCACAACGGTCCCGCCAACCCACACACCCCCGCCCTTCGACAGGTGGTTGGTTGCCATGGCAGTGCAGTGCGAAGCGAAGCGAAGCGAAACAACGCGACGCGACGCGACGCGACGCGGCGGAGGATCGAACGCGGTATCTGCGGTTAGGGCCAGCTCGAGCAGTTCCGCCGCCTCGACACTTTTGACCGTGCCGACCACGTCGAACGCCCCGATTGCCCTGACCGCCCGGACTGTTCCGCTCCCACCGACCAGACCGATCAACCCGATCATCTCGACCGCGCTGGCCGATCCGACCATTGCGCATGCTTCAGCTGCTAGCGTCGCTTTTCCCTTGCGCACCAGCCCATTGTCAAAGGGCGGGCAGGGGTGGGTGGGCGGGACCATGAGCGCCATGGAGGGCGCGACATGAGCCTACACGGACGTACTTGCGGCGGGTCCCGCCAACCCACCCGTGCCCGCCCAAACCAGCACAAGCGCAGCCCAACGCGCCGTTGCCGTTGCCGTGGCTGTTGCTGTTGCTATTGATGTGGCCCAACGCACGAACGCAAGACAAAAAAAGGGCGAGGCACCCGGCCCCGCCCTCTCAATACCACCGGAAACCCACTCAGCCGCGTCGCGCGCAAAACATCGACTGCGCCGGCAACACCAACTCACGACCGACCACCTCGCCGACATCCGGACCCGGCACATGCATCGCCTGCCAATCACCCACCGGCAGCGCAACCCGAGCCGTCCCGGCCGACAGATTGAACGCCAACAGCAACGTCTCCTCCCCGTGCACCCGCTCGAACATCAACACCGGCTCGGCGCACTCCAGGAAACGAATATCCCCCACCAACAGCGTCGGCATCGTCCGCCGCCATGCCAGGAACTGACGGAACGCGTTCAACACCGAATGCGGATCCTGTTCCTGCGTCGCCACCGACGCGGCCTGATGCTCCGCCGGAATCGGCAGCCACGGCTCGCCCGTCGTGAAGCCCGCCTTCAGCGCATCCAGCCACGGCATCGGCGTACGGCAACCGTCGCGGCCCTTGAAGTTCGGCCAGAACGTAATGCCGTACGGGTCCTGCAGCGCCTCGAACGGCACGTCCGCCTCGCCCAACCCCAGTTCCTCGCCCTGGTACAGGCAGATCGAACCGCGCAGCGAGCACAGCATGGCCACCAGCATCCGCGCCAGGCGCGGTTGGGCCGGATGGCCACCCCAGCGCGTCACCGCACGCTCTACATCGTGGTTGGAGATCGCCCAGCACGGCCAGCCTTCGGTCATGGTGGCTTCCAGCCGTGACACAGTGTCGCGGATGTAACCGGCGCTGAAATCCTTCACCAGCAGCTCGAAGCTGTAGCCCATGTGCAGGCGGCCCGGGGCGGTGTACTCGGCCGTGGTCGCCAGCGAATCTTCCGCGGAGATCTCGCCCAGGCTGACCGAGCCCGGGTACGCGTCCAGCAGCACGCGCAGCCGCTCGATGAAGCCGATGTTCTCCGGCTGGGTGTTGTTGTAGTAGTGGTACTGATAGGCGTACGGATTGTCCGCGCTGAAGCCACGGCCGAGGCGCTTTTCCAGCGGCTTGGCCGGGTTGTCACGCAGTTGTGCGTCGTGGAAACAGAAGTTGATCGAATCCAGGCGGAAGCCATCCACGCCACGGTCGAGCCAGAACCGCACGTAATCCAACGTGGCCTGCTGCACCGCCGGATTGTGGAAGTTCAGGTCGGGCTGGTCGGCCAGGAAGTTGTGCAGGAAATACTGCTCGCGGCGCGGCTCCCACTGCCAGGCCACGCCGCCGAAGATCGACATCCAGTTGTTGGGCGGGGTGCCGTCCTCGCGTGGATCGGCCCACACGTACCAGTCCGCCTTGGGATTGGTGCGGTCCTGCCGACTCTCCTGGAACCAGGCATGGTCGATCGAGGTATGGCTGAACACCTGGTCGATCATCACCTTCAGGCCCAGCGCGTGCGCTTTGGCGAGCAACTGGTCAAAATCGGCGAGCGTGCCGAACAACGGATCGACGTCGCGGTGGTCGGCGATGTCATAGCCGAAGTCGGCCATCGGCGATTTGAAGAACGGCGACACCCAGATCGCGTCGACGCCGAGCGCGGCGACATAGTCCAGGCGCTCGATGATGCCGGGCAGGTCGCCCACGCCATCGCCGTTGGCGTCCAGGAAACTGCGCGGGTAGATCTGATAGATGACGGCACCGCGCCACCATGGAGACTGCGACATTGGGGCCCCCCTTCGGGCTTCCACGGCACCCGCGAGGGGGCCAGAAACGAACCCGACAAGCTTAGCGGGGTGCCTCCAGCGGTGGGGTCGCATGCATACGTATTCACGCCGGATCGCGGTGCGCGGGGCGTTCCGGGCCTCCGGTCAGGCGGCGGCTCGCCCGGCATATGGCCGGGGGCCGGCGGCCAAGGTCGGCACGATCCGGCGCCCTGCCCCGCGCCTTGATCGGGCCGCCGGCGCGTCTTCGCAGGCGGAATACGAGCGCACCGCCTATAATTCCGCCCAAGCCTGAAAGTCAGACCGCATGACCATCACCGAAGACACCCGCCCCGCGCTGGGCCTGCCCCAGATCCAGACGCTCGCCGCGCCCGACATGGACGCCGTCGATGCGCTGATTCGTCGCCGACTGTCCTCGGATGTCGTGCTGATCAACCAGATCGCCGACCACATCATCTCGGCCGGCGGCAAGCGCCTGCGCCCGATGCTGGTGATGCTGGCTGGCCACGCGGTCGGCCAGGCCGGCCCGGAACACCACCAGCTGGCGGCCATCATCGAGTTCATCCACACCTCGACCCTGCTGCATGACGACGTGGTGGACGAATCCAGCCTGCGGCGTGGCCGCAGCACCGCCAATGCGCTGTGGGGCAATGCCCCGAGCGTGCTGGTAGGCGATTTCCTGTACTCGCGCAGCTTCCAGCTGATGGTCGAACTGGACCGCATGCCGGTCATGCGCATCCTGGCCGACACCACCAACCGGATCGCCGAGGGTGAGGTACTGCAGCTGCTGCATGTCCACAACCCGGATACGGACGAAGCCGCTTACCTGCGCGTGATCGAGCGCAAGACCGCGGTGCTGTTCGCTGCCGGCACCCGTCTGGGCGCGCTGGCCAGCGGCGTGGACGAAGCCACCCAGCAGGCGCTGTACGACTACGGCATGAACCTGGGCTACGCCTTCCAGATCGCCGATGACGTGCTGGACTACTCGGCCAATGCCGATGAGCTGGGCAAGAACCTGGGCGACGATCTTGCCGAGGGCAAGGCCACCCTGCCGCTGATCCACGCGATGGCGCATTCCGATGCGACCACCCGTGAGCGCCTGCGCGAGATCGTGCAGAACGGTGACGCCGAGGCGATGCCGGAAGTGCTGGCGGCCATCCACGCCACCGGCGGGCTGGAGTACAGCCGCGCCCGTGCCGAGGAATACGCCGATGCCGCCGAGCGTGCGCTCGACGGCCTGGCCGACAACGATGCCGTGGCCGCGCTTCGCGGGCTGGCCCGTTACGCGGTGCAGCGCTCGCATTGATCGGAAAGCGTGCCGACCAACGGTCGGCACCTACCGACGTGTCGTCTCGAACCGCTCCTCGAAGAACTCATCCAGCGCCTTCCACGCGCGCTTGGCCGCGCGCTCGTTGTACTGGCACCCCGGCGGACTGTTCGCATCCGACTCGGCAAAGCAGTGCACCGCCCCGCTGTAGTTGGTGAACGCCCAGTCGACCTGGGCGGCGTTCATTTCCTGCTCGAAGCTGGCGATGTCGTCCTTGCTCACGCTCTTGTCGTCGGCGCCATTGAGCACCAGCACGGCGGGATGGGGGCCACCGGCCTTGGCCGGCAGCGGCGAGCCCAGCCCACCGTGCAGGCTGACCACACCGGCCAGCGGTGCGCCAGCGCGCGCCATCTCCAGCACCGTGGTGCCGCCGAAGCAGAACCCGACCGCGCCGATCCGGCTGGCATCCAGCGGTGCCTTGCCGGCCTGCGCCTTCAACACCTCGATCGCCTTGAGCGCACGCGCCCGCAGCACCGGACGGTCATTGCGCAGCTTGGTCGCCACCGGACCGGCCTCGGCATCGGTCTTCGGACGCACACCCTTGCCGTACACATCGGCCACCAGCACCACATAGTCATCGCCGGCCAGCTGCTTGGCCTTGGCGATGGCCGAATCGTTGACCCCCTTCCAGTTGGGCACCATCACCAGGCCCGGGCGTTTGTCGTTGTCGCTGTCGTCGTAGACCAGCACCCCGCTGAAGGTGGTGCCGTCCTGGGTCCACTCCACCGGCTTGGCCTGCATCGCCGCCAGCGCGGGCAGCGCCGTCATGCCCAACAGCACCGCCGCACCCCACCGCCATTGCCTGTTCATGCGTCTGCTCCCGACAGAAAGAGCCCCGAGTGTATGACGGCCGGTTGACGAGACCGTGTAGAAGCGCCGGCGCGACGTGCAACCCCGTGAATTGACTACCTGCGTCCCTGTTATGGCAGGCTGGCCGCCCCCTTTGCATGGAACCCCGCATGAGCCTTGTCGATCGTTTCCTTTCCGGCCTGGTGCCGCGCCTGCCCGACGACGATGCGCGGATGTGGGCCTGGGTCGAGGGCGCCAGCACGGCCGATCTGCAGCGCCTGTGCGAGCGCTGGCCGCAGGTGCCCGAGAGCCTGGTGGCGCTGCTGGGGCGGGTCGATGGCACGCATTTCCGCCCCTACCCGGGTGGCGAGGCGGTGGTGCTGATGCTGGGCTCGGACGTCGAGGAGGGGCATTACCCCTACTACCTGCGTTCGGTGGACCAGATATTCGAGGACAGCGCGCAGTGGGATGACAGCATCCGCTCGATCTACGAGGAATGGCTGGAGGAAGACCCCGAGATCCTCGGCGAGGGCATCGATGCGGATCTGCCGATGGGCAAGCGCCTGTGCTTCTCGCACTGCATGAACAACGGCGGCACGTCGACGCTGTACCTGGATTTCGACCCCGCGCCGGGCGGCACGGTCGGCCAGGTGGTGCGCTACCTGCACGACCCGGACAGCTATGCCGTGATCGCACCGGGTTTCGATGCGTACCTGCAGCAGCTCATCGACGGGGATTACGCGTTCATCGATGAGGAAGAAGCCTGATCGCAGGATCCCACGCAGCCGACCAACGGTCGGCTCTACCGTGGCACGTTATGCGATCCCGATGCCCGGGATCGCCGTGATCGCATCGGGATCAAACCCCGCCAGTTCGGCGAAGTGCCGGCCACGCGCGACGTAGTCGCGGTACACGCCGTAGCTCGGCGCACCCGGCGACAGCAGCACCACCCCGCCCTGCCCGCCGAGCGCGGCCTGCGCCAGCCGCATGGCGTCGGGCAGATCGGTAGCGGTATGCAGACCGAAACGGCCGGCATCGGCCAGCGGCTGCAGCAGCGCGTGGATACGCGGGCCGTTGGCGCCCATGGTGACGATCTCCACCGGCGGCACGTCGTGGGCCATGTGCGCGACGAAGTCGTGCCAGTCCAGGCCACGATCATGGCCGCCCACCAGCAGCGCGATGCGGCGACCGGCGAAGCATTCCAGCGCCGCCAGGCTTGCGTGCGGCGTGGTGCTGATCGAATCGTTGACGAAGGTGATCCCCTCGCGCGCACCGATGGTCTGCAGGCGGTTGGGCAGCGGGCGGAAGGCCTGCACCGCCGGGGCCAGGGCCACCGCGTCCAGGCCCAGCGCCTCGATCGCCGCCAGCACCGCGCACAGGTTGCCGCGGTTGTGTCGGCCGGGCAGCGGCGTGTGTGAGGTGTCGAACACGGCCTGCTCGCCGCGATGCACGACATCGCCGCGCATATGCCAGCCCAGCGGCTGGTTGAACCAGATGACCTCGCTCTCCGGCAGCGACAACGCTGCCAGGTGCGGGTCGGCCGCATTGAGCACCGCGATCCGCGGCGCGGCCCCGGTGACCAGCTGCAGCTTGTCGTCGATGTAGCGTGCTTCGCTGCCGTGCCAATCCAGGTGCTCGGGGAACAGGTTCAGCACGATGGCGACCTGCGGGTGCGCGCCACTGCGCGCAACCTCGCCGGTCTGGTAGCTGGAGAGCTCCACCGCCCAGTACTGCGGCACCGGCTGCGGGTCGAGCACTTCCAGCAGCGGCAGGCCGATGTTGCCGATCAGCCCGGTGCGCGCGCCCGAGGCGCGCAGCAGATGCGCCAGCAGCGCGGTGGTGGTGCTCTTGCCCTTGGTGCCGGTCACGCACACGGTATCGTGCACGATGCCGTCGGCGGCGGCCTGTTCGGCGAACCACAGCGAGGTACCGCCGATGAACTGCGTGCCCTGCGCCGTGGCGTGCAACGCAGCGTCGCCATACGGGCTGATGCCCGGCGACTTGATCACCACCTCGAACGCGGCCAGCGCCTCGCCGGTGACATCCGAACGGACCGTCAGCGCGCCGTGGGTTTCCTCGCGCGCACCGGTGGCCTCGGCCTCCGGGCAGAACAGGGTCAGCGGCAGCGACGGCAGCCGCTGCTGCAGGACGCGAAACGCGGCGCGTCCCTCACGTCCCCATCCCCACAATGCAACGCGTTTGCCATCAAGCTGCGAAATTCGCACGCAGACGCTCCCAGATCGCCGGCGGAATGCGGTGCTCGCCTTCCAGTGCCAGCAGCGGTTCGATCTGCAGTTCAGTAGCGTCCAGCTGCGGGCGGATCTCGTGGACGAAGCGCTTCACCAATGCGTCTTCATTCCACTCCGGGCGCGCGGCCAGGGTCGCCATCGCGGCGCGCGATTCGCGGCCTTCGCCCACGCACTCGAACGGCTTGTGGTCCTGGAATTCCAGCAGCGCATCGAAGCCCGGGGCCTGCTCGATATCGTCGAGCAGGTTGCGGCCGAAGATGCCGACCAGGCGCATCTTGGGCATGAACGGGGCCAGCGCCAGGAACACGAAGTGGCACTTCGGGCAGACGCCGCACCAGCGGTTCACCGGGCGCTCGCCCAGGATGTGGAAATTGCGGTTGCAGCTGGAGAAATGCGCGTCGTAGCCATCGCGCTTGGCGAACTGACGCGCCACCGCCAGCTCCGAGAGCGGGCGCAGCAGCGAGTAGTAATGCAGGTCTGCGGCGACATGCTGCTCCAGGTGCTCACCGAAGGCCTGCTCGAACGCCCAGCCCTTCGACCACTGGTGATTGACCTCGCCGGTGCCCGGAATCTGGCTGCCATAGCTGGCCGAGCGCTCGTTGGAGAACACCACCTGGTCCACGCCCTGCAGCAGCGCGGCCAGCACCAGGATCGCCGAGTTCACCGCGGTGACCGGGATATGGCCGTTCCAGGCACCCTGGCGGTTGAGCTCGAACAGCTCCGGGGCCAGCGTGCGGCCGATGTTGAGGATCGGCAGGCCGGTGCGCTCGGCGCAGGCACGGATCAGCTGCGAGCCGCCGATCCACGTGACCGTTTCGGCGATGCCCAGGCTGCGCAGCGCTTCGATGCTGACCAGCGAATCCTTGCCGCCGCCGATGGCGACCAGCGCGTGTTCGCGCAGGCCCAGCACCGGTGCGGTGAAGGCCTCGCCCTCCACCGGCAGACGGAAGCGGCCACGCAGGTTCAGGCCATTGCGGTAGGCGAATTCGCCCAAGCCGTTGAGGTACACCGTTTCAACCAACGCTGCGGTGGCCGCATCAATGGTGTAGCTGTCGATGCGCACCTGCTCGGGCACGCCGGCCTTGTAGTAGCTCACGCCGGCCATCAGGTGCAGCAGGCGCAAGGCGCGCTGCACTGCCTCGGCGCGGTCACCCTCAAGCACGAACGGCGCGCCCGGAATGGTCACCGTCTCGATCAGCTCCGGGCCGTCATCGAAGGCGTAGACCAGCTGCGCCACCCCGGTGTCCGCGGCGAAGTCGCAGCGGACGAAGCGGAAAACGGCAACCTGGTGTTTATCAAAAGCAGTCATGGTGTATCCGGTTTGGAAGGCGGCAGGCAGCGGTCAAGGACCATCATCGATGACGTCCTCGCGCGGCAGCTCGCGCTGGTTGTAAGTGTTGGCCATGACGTAGCCATACGCGCCGGCGTCGGCGATCAGCATCACATCGTCCGGCGCGGTCGAGGCCGGCAGGCGGCGGCGCTTGCCGAACACATCGCTGGATTCGCAGATCGGGCCGACCACATCGAACATCGCTTCGGAGTAGCCGCTCAGGCGGCTGAGGTTCTCGATGTCATGCCAGGCGTCGTACAGCGCCGGACGCATCAGCGTGTTCATGCCTGCATCCAGGCCGACGCGGCGGATGCCATCCTTCTCCACCACCTGGGTGGCCCGCGCCAGCAGCACGCCGGACTCGGCCACCAGGTAGCGACCCGGTTCGATCGCCAAACGGAACGCCGGGTGCACGGCCTTCACTTCGGCCAGGCCGATCGCCCAGGCCTCCAGATCGAACGGCTCGTCGTCGGCGCTGTACGGGATCGGCAGGCCACCGCCGATATCGATGGTCTCGATGCTGCCGATGCGGCGGGCGAACCCAGCCAGTTCATCGCACATCAGGCGCCAGTGCTGCGCGGTTTCCACGCCGCTGCCCAGGTGCGCATGCAGGCCGACCACGCGGGTGCCCAGCTCGCCGGCAATGCGCACGAACTCATCCACGCGGGCGATCGGCAGGCCGAACTTGGAGTCCTTGCCGCCGGTGCGGACCTTGGCATGGTGGCCTTCGCCACGGCCCAGGTCCACGCGCAGCCACAGCTCGCGGTTGCTGAACAGTTCCGGCCAGCGCTGCAGGGCTTCCACGTTGTCCAGGGTAACGGTCACGCCCAGCGCGAACGCGGCATCGTACTCGGCATGCGGCGCGAAGCTGGGGGTGAACAGCACGCGCTTGGGCGACAGCGTCGGCAGCGTGTTGAACACGTGCTTGAGCTCGCCGTGCGACACGCACTCCAGGCCGAAGCCTTCCTGCTCCAGCACCTCCAGGATGGCCGGGTGCGAGTTGGCCTTGATCGCGTAGTAGCGCTGGTCGATCGCCTTGATCGCGTTCAGCGCGCGCGCACGCGCCCGTACCGTCGGCAGGTTGTAGACGTAGCGCGGCGTACCGGCCTGGGCAAGCGTCAGCAGGTGCTCGCGCTGGCCCCGCCACCAGGCGGTTTCGCGCGGGCGGATGGTGCCGGCGATTTCGCGCCAGCGCGGGCCGAACACTTCGCCCTCTTCCACCGGCATCGCGCCGCTGTCGATCAGCTCGGCGTGCAGGATCGGCAGCAGGCCGTCCGCATCCGCTTCGTCGATGACGAAGGTCAGGTTCAAGTCGTTGGAAGACTGCGAAATCATGTGCACGCGTTCGCGGCCGAAGGTGGCCCACACGTCCGAGAGCTTGTGCAGCATCGAGCGCATGCCGCGGCCGACCAGGGTGATCGCCGCGCACGGCACGATGATCTTGACCTTGCAGATCTGCGACAGATCGGCCGACAGCGCGGCCAGCACATCGGTGCTGACCAGGTTTTCGGACGGGTCCAGCGAGACGGTCACGTTGGTTTCGGCCGAACCGATCAGGTCCACGGAGAGGCCATGCTTCTTGAACAGCCCGAACACGTCGGCCAGGAAGCCGACCTGCTGCCACATGCCGATGCCTTCCATCGAGACCAGCACGATGCCGTTGCGGCGGCTGATCGCCTTTACGCCCGGCACCGCCGCGGCATTGCCGTCGATGCTGGTGCCCGGCAGCTCGGGGCGCTCGGTATCCAGGATGGCCATCGGCACGCCGGCATCGCGGCATGGCTTGATCGAACGCGGGTGCAGCACCTTGGCGCCGGTCGTCGCGATTTCCTGTGCTTCGTAATAGTCCAATCGGGTCAGCAGGCGCGCGTCAGGCACGTCCTTCGGGTTGGCGCTGAACATGCCCGGCACATCCGTCCAGATCTCCACGCGGCTGGCACCGAGCAGCGCACCGAAGTACGCCGCCGAGGTATCCGAACCGCCGCGACCGAGGATGGCGGTGCCGCCATCGGCGTGGCGGGAGATGAAGCCCTGGGTGATCAGCATGCGGGTCGGCTGGGCGCGGAAACGCGTGGCCCAATCGGCCTCGGCACGCCACTGACAGTTCACCGACAGGCGCTGCGACCACTCGCTCTGGCTGGGCTGCGGCGGCAGTGCATCGAGCCACTCGCGCGCGTCCATCCAGCCGAAATCCAGGCCACTGGCGCGCAGGTAGGCCGCACCGACGGTGGAGGACAGCAGTTCGCCCTGGCCCAGCACCTCGGCCTGCCACTCCAGCGGCCGACCGGCGGCACGCGGATCGTCCAGCAGCCCGGCCAGCGCGTCCAGACGCACGTCCAGCGCGGTGGCGTCCAGCTCCAGCTCGGTCAGGAATTCGCGGTGGCGCGCGACCAGCGCGGCGATACGGTCGCGGCTGTCGGCGGCGCCATCGGCGATCGCGGTGAGTTCATTGGTCACCCCGGACAGCGCCGATACCACCACCAGCACGCGCGAGCCCGTTTCTTCCGCCCGTTTTTTCGCCAGTTTGCCGATGGTGTCCCAGCGGTGACGACGCGACACGGAGGTGCCGCCGAACTTCAGTACGATCCAGCGATCGACAAGGGGGGAAGCTGACATGGAGGTGGAGGTTTGGGTAGTGAGGGGGATCGCCCGGCACGCCGGGCCGAACCCCCGATTCTATGCCAAGCCTGCCCGTTGCAGGGCCAGGGCGGCCCAGGTCGGGTGGATTTGTCCCCGGACCGGTGCGCAGGCCGCCACACAGGGCCCGGAACACGGCCCCGGTTGGTAAGCTGCCCGCCCGTTTTTCGTTGAGCGCCCCGCCATGACCTCCCGTCGTTTCCTGCAGCTGGATGTGTTCTCGCCCTACCCCGGCGCCGGCAACCCGCTGGCCGTCGTGCTCGATGCACAGGGCCTGGACGAGACGGCGATGCAGGCCATCGCCCGCTGGACCCGGCTGCCGGAGACCACCTTCGTGTTCCCGCCTGCAGCCCCGGGCGCGAGCTACGGCATCCGCATGTTCAGCCCGCAGAAGGAAGTCCCGTTCGCCGGCCACCCCAGCGTGGGCACCGCGCATGCCGTGCTGGAGCTGGGCGTGGCCGCACCGGTCGAAGGCGTGCTGGTCCAGGACGGCATCGCCGGGGCCCTGCCGCTACGCGTGGACGGCAGCGGTGAGGCCCGCACCATCGCGATCCGTACCCCGCGCGCCGCGGTGGCCGAAGTGACCACGGCCGCCGACCCGCGCCTGCAGGCCGCGCTGGCGGGCTGGCCGCTGGGCCATCTGCCGCCGGCGCGCATGGCCGGTGGCCGCAGCTGGTGGGTGGTCGAACTCGCTGACGAGGCCGCCCTGCGCGCGCTCACCCCGGATTGGGATGCCGTGGCCACCTTGGCCGAGGCCACCGACAGCATGGGGGTCTTCGCCTATGCACGCAGCCAGGGCCAGGCGTGGGATCTTGCGGTGCGTGCGTTCGTCGGCAACGGTCGCCGCTTTGAAGATGCCGCCTCCGGTGCGGCCAATGCGGTGCTGGCTGCGTGGCTGGACAGCCGCGACGCGCTGCCTGGCACCGCGCACGGCTATGTGGTCAGCCAGGGTCGCGAAGTGGGCCACGATGCGCGCCTGACCCTGCGCATCGATGACCATGGCGATGTCTGGTCCGGTGGCCAGGTGCAGACCGTCATCCGCGGCACGCTGGACTGGTGATCCCGGCGGCGGCGCGTCAACGCGCCGCGTCGTACACCGGTGCGCCATCGACCCAGGTCGAGCGCACCTGCAGGTCCGCCAGTTCGGTAGGCGCGATGCTGAGCGGATCGCGATCGAGCACGACGAAATCCGCGCGCAGGCCGGGCTGCAACCGGCCGACCTGGGCCTCGTCATGGCCTGCCCACGCGGCGTCGGCAGTGAACCCCCGCAGCGCTTCGGCCGCGGTCAGGCGCTGATCGGGCTGCCAGCCCGCCGGCGGTTGGCCGGCACGGTCCTGGCGGGTGACCGCGGCATACAGGCCCAGGCGGGGATCCACCTGTTCCACCGGGAAATCCGAACCAAGCGCAAGACGGGCACCGGAGCCCAGCATCCGCCGCCACGCATAGGCCCCGAGGATCCGCTCGGGACCGACCCGATCCTGCGCCCAGCCCATGTCCGAGGTGGCGTGGGCAGGTTGCATCGAGGCGATCACGCCGAGGTGGGCAAAGCGCGGAATGTCCTCCAGCGCCACCACCTGCGCATGCTCGATCCGCCAGCGATGGTCGCTGCCACGGCGCTCGCCCAGCACCCTGGCATAGGTATCCAGTGCGATCCGGTTGCCACGATCCCCGATCGCATGGGTGGCGACCTGGACATGACAGCTATCGGCTTTGCGCACCGCCGTTTCGAAATCGGCCGGCGAGGTCACCAGCAGCCCGCGGTTGTGCGGATCGTCGCTGTAATCGGCCAACAGCGCGGCACCGCGGCTGCCCAGCGCGCCGTCCATGAAGAGCTTGACCCCGCGCATTTCCAGGCGGCCACCGGCATGTTGGTACGCGCCCTGCGCACACAGATCCGCGAGGGCATCGCCATTGCCATCGGCATACGCATCGATGCGCAGCGGCAGCGCGCCGGCATCGGCGAAGCGGCGCATCAGGGCCAGATCGGCGCGCGATACGCCCATGTCGTGCACACCGGTCAGGCCTTGGCTGACCGCTTTATCCAGTGCGCGGGTCAGCATCTGCTCGCGGGCGGCGTCGCTGGGCGTTGGGATCGCCGCCTGCACCAGGCTCATCGCTTCATCGATGAACACCCCGCTCGGCTGCCCCTTGGCATCGCGCACGATGCGCCCACCGGCCGGCTGCCAGTTGCCCTTCAACGCGCGTTGGCCCGGCTGCCGTGCGACCGCGCGCAGTGCCGCACTGTTGCCCCAGCCCGCGTGACCATCGATGCGAACCAGCCAGACCGGCCGGTCCGGGAACGCCGCGTCGAGATCGGCCACCGTCGGGAACCGTTTGTCCGGCCACCGGTTCTGGTCCCAGCCGCTGCCCAGCAGCCAGCCCTCGGGATTGTCGGCCGCAAAGCGCTGCAGGCGCGCCACGATGTCCTGGGTGCCGGTCGCGCCGGTCAGGTCGGCCTGCATCAGGGTGCCACCCAGGAACATCAGGTGTGCATGCGCATCGATCAGCCCCGGGATCACGGTGGCGTGGCCGACGTCGGTCAGCGCTGCCAGCGGATACAGCGTCAACAGTGCCTGGCGATCACCGACGGCGAGCACGCGCCCGGTGCCGGTATCCCACGCCAGCGCGGTGGCGGCGGGCGTGTCGGGATCCCCGGTATGGATGGTCGCGGCGGTCAGCAGGCGCACGTCGGCCTGCGCGGTGCCGGCCAGCAGGCAGGCCATCAGGGCGGCAAAAGCGGTCGGACGCATGCAGATACCCCACAACAGGAAAGCGGCGACTATGCGGCCGCCGCTTTCCCATCACAATCTGCTGTGCACCAATGGCGGGCGCGGATCAGCCGGCCAACTCGGCCTCAAGGCTGATCGGTACCGCACTCAGCGCCTTGGACACCGGACAGTTCTGCTTGGCGTCATCGGCGATGGCACGGAACTGGGTGGCCTCGATGTTCGGCACTACGGCCTTCACCTTCAACGTGATCTGCGACAGCTGGGGCCCCCCCTCCATCGAGAGGTCCACCTTGGCTTCGGTATCCAGCGAGGTCGGCACGAAACCGGCCTCGGTGAGCTTGGCCGACAGCGCCATCGTGAAGCAGCCGGCGTGTGCGGCGGCGATCAGTTCTTCCGGGTTGGTGCCCTTCTCATCACCGAAGCGGCTGCTGAAGGCATAGCGGGTTTTGTCCATCAAGCCGCTCTGGGGCGTGCTCAATTGTCCCTTGCCTGTCTTGAGGTCACCTTCCCAATGCGCGGTGGCATGACGCGAAATACCCATCGTTGATCTCCTGCGGGATGAATGGCCAAGCCAGCCTAGACCGCCCCGCGTTAGCACCGTGTCTGGCCGCCGTCAGCGCCACGGCAGGCGGCGCTCCCAGCTGAATCGGCCATCAAGATCGATGCTGTTTTCAAGTAGTTTTCGTGCGACAGTCGGGGTGCGACGGTCCATGACCGATGGCCTCCGCCGCGAGGGCGGACCCTGTTTTTTGGCTATGACCTGATGCACTGCGGTAACGAAGGGCGTGGAAATCACCAATTTTTATGCGTTTGCCTATTGGCGGCGCCCCATAGTTGCCCTACATTTCGCTTGCCGACGGGGTTCGGCGCGACCAAACAACCAACCGTTCACGGAACAGGAAACCATGGCAAAGACCGCTAAGAAGGCTGCCCCGAAGAAGGCAGTAAAGAAAGTCGCTACGAAGGCAGCCGCGAAGCCGGCCGCTCCCAAGCCGATCAAGGAAGTGCTGAGCAAGTCTGGTCTGGTTGCACACATCGTTGAAGCGTCCGGCGTTGTCGCCAAGGACGTGCGCGCCGTGCTCGCCTCGCTGGAAGGCGCCGTCGCCGCTTCGGTGCACAAGAAGGGCGCGGGCAGCTTCACCCTGCCGGGCCTGCTGAAGATCTCCACCGTCAGCGTGCCGGCCAAGCCGAAGCGCAAGGGCATCAACCCGTTCACCAAGGAAGAGCAGTGGTTCGCCGCCAAGCCGGCGTCCACCAAGCTGAAGGTGCGTCCGCTCAAGAAGCTCAAGGATGCCGCGCTCTAATCTGCGCGCTTCCTGCAGCACCCGGACGGGACGGCATATGCCGTCCCGTTTTTTTTTGGTGACGCGCGCGCAGCGAAACACAGCGTTGCCAGAGACGTGTGCGGCGCCCACGTGGCGCGAAGATGCCTGTCCTGCCGCGATCCACGGCATCGCAGAACCCAGCGGAACGCACAGGGTGGAACACTGCGTGCGACCGCGCCTGTCGCCGCGGCACACATCGCAGCCTATGGTGGCCTTGTCCCCCACCGCGCAGGCAGCCATGGCCAGCTCTTCTTCCCAGCGTTACCGCATCACCGTCACCCCGATCGAAAAGGACGGCCTGCAGTGCAGCGGGCGCTGCACCATCGAGCTGGAGCATCGTGCGCAGCAGGATTGGATGCGCCTGCTGGAAATCGCGCGGCGCAACACCGGGCTCAGCGGTGACGAACGTGCCGCGGCCATCGTGGCCACCCAGCTGCTGCGCGATCTCGCCCAGCGCCACGCCGAGGAACCCAGCCACCCGCTCACCATGCTGCAACCGCAGCTGGATGAGGTGCTCGCCGCGCTGGAGTCGATCCAGGGCACGCCCTGAGCCAAGCGCCGGGCGTGGCGCTACACTCGGCGCTCTCCGGGGAAAGTCCTGCATGCGCCGCGCCGTCCTGTTGCTTCCGTTGCTGTTCCTGCAGGGCTGCTCCTGCCAGCAGCAGCCGCCCCTGACCGAGTCAGCTGCGGCGCGCGAAGGCGCAGCGCACGCCGATGACGTGCCACCTCAGCACAGTGCACCGACGCCCCCACCCACCGCCGCGGCACCGACCGCACTCAGTGCAGTGGCCGCGGACGCACTGGATGAGCCCTCGCTGGTGCATCGCTATCTGAGTGCATTGGCGCAGGGCGACGTCGCCACCGCCGACGCACAGTGGACCGGCGGCGGCCCGGGCGGCCACCCGGACGATGCCGCCCTTCGCGCATTGCCCGACTTCCGCGGGCTGCGCATCAAGACCAGCGCCCCGATCGCACGGGACACCGCCGAGCCCTCCCGGCTGCGCGAAGTGCCGGTCCAGATCCGGGTCAGCACCGGGACCAGCACGCTCCGTTTCGAGGGCTGGTATCGGCTGCAACCCCGCGCGGATGGGAGCGGGTGGGAGATCCATGGCGCCTCGATCCAGCCGGTACTGAACTGACTGCATCGGCAGGGCGCACCGGCGCATCCTGACCGCGTACGTCAAAGCTGGATTCAGCCGCGCGCGCTATTGTTGGCATCTCATTCCCCACGGCCTGCCGCCATGAACGTTCGCCCGCTGTTGTCCCGCCTCGCCGCCTGCACCGTGCTGCTGGCCGCCGCCATCGGCGCGCAGGCCGCGCCCAGCGTCTCCGGCCGCCAGTTGTCGGTCGGCGCCGCCGATGTGCAGCAGTACCTCGATGGCAGCTTCCCGCGCACGCAGAATGCGCTGGGGGGCCTGATCGCAATGACGATGAGCCATCCGAAGCTGACCCTTCCGCAGGGCAGCCGGCTGGACCTGGGCTTCGATGTCGCCATGGCGACCGCCGGCGGCAACCCGGCGCCGCTGGGCAAAGTGAAGCTGAGCAGCGGCCTGCGCTATGACGCGCAGACCCAGGGCTTCCACCTGCAGGAGCCGACGGTCGACGATTTCACCCCGGCCAACAACGGCGGCAAGCTGGATTCGCGTACGCGCGGCCTGCTCAATGCCTGGCTCACCGATTACGCCCAGCGCGAGCCGATCTACAAGATCGACCCGAGCGTGGCCGCGGTGCTCGGCAAGCTGCAGGTGCAGTCGGCGCAGGTGGAGAACGGCAAGCTGGTGGTCACCTTCAACCAGGATCTCGGCGCGCTGGTGCCGGCCGGGCTGCTCAGCAACTAACGCGATGGTGGGCACCGACTTGGGTCGGTGCCCACACGATCAACCGGCCAACGCCTTGGCCACCGCATCGGCGAAGGCGGGAATATCACCCGGCTTGCGGCTGGTGATCAGGCCACCATCCACCACCACTTCGGCATCGGTCCACTCCGCACCGGCATTTCCCAGATCGGTTTTCAGCGACGGCCACGAGGTCACCTTGCGGCCCTTGGCCAGGCCAGACTCGACCAGCAGCCACGGGCCGTGGCAGATCGCGGCCACCGGCTTGCCCGCCCCACCAAAGGCCTTGATCAGCGCGACCGCATCGGTGTCGATGCGCAGTTTGTCAGGATTGATCACACCGCCGGGCAGTACCAGTGCGTCGTAATCGTCGGCCTTGGCGCCTTTCAGCGGTGCATCGACCGTGACCTCCTCGCCCCAGTCCTTGTCTTTCCAGCCGCGGATCGTGCGGGCGTCACCCGGGGCGATCACCTTGACCGAAGCGCCCCAGGATTCCAGCAGGCGCTTGGGTTCCTGCAGCTCGGACTGTTCGAAGCCATCGGTGGCGAGGATCGCGATGTGCTTGCCGTTGAGTACGTGTGCCATGGAGCGGCTCCAGTAAGTAGGAGCGCTCAGTGTGGCCACGGCCGCATTGGGCGGCGGTGACCACGATGTGCACATCGTGTCGGGACAGCCACCGGCCCACGGCCGGTAGCGACCGGAGGGATCAGCGCTTGGGCTGCAGCATCGTGCCGGTGCACTTCTTCGACCCGCAGCGGCATTCCCAGATCTTCTTCAGGCGCGCGGTGTGACGCTCGGCCAGAGTGATGCCGTAGTTGTAGGTCAATTCATCGCCCGGCTTGATGTCCTTGATCGCCTCGATGAACACCTTGTCCTCGCGGCGGTTGTCACCCTCGGCTTCCTCGATCACCGCTTCGCAGTTCGGATCGCAGCTGTGGTTGAGCCAGCGCGCGTCGTTGCCCTTGTAGTTCGCATCGATAACGTAGTCGTCGTTGAGGGTGAACAGGAAGGTATGACCGCTCTCCACATCCCCGGTGTCGTCGGCATCCACGTCGGCGTGGCTGCGCAGCAGACCCTTGTACTGGATGACCCGCTCGCCCTTCTTGATCGGCGCCAGCGCGAACACGCCATTGCCATGGATGGTGGACTTGCGGGCCTGGATCTTCTTGGGCATCTGGCTGACCGTTGCGGTGGGAAGCCCCGATTCTCGCTTAATCTTTGTGATTGCCAAAGCGATGCGGTTCAATACGCGTCCCAGGCCGCCCTGCGGGCGCCTGAACGGGCGGGTTGGATGCCGCCGGAGAAAAGCGTACAATTTCAGTCCGCTTTATGGTTCTGCACCCCACATGCTCCGCGTCACCAAGCTCACCGATTACGCCACCGTCGTGCTGACCGTGCTCGCTGCCCGCCCGGGCGAGGTGCTCAGTGCCACTGAACTGGCCGAGTTCGCCCGTCTGGAACCGCCCACCGTCAGCAAGCTGCTCAAGCCGCTGGCCCAGGCCGGCTTGGTCGAAGGCCTGCGCGGCGTCCGTGGCGGCTACCGGCTGACCCGCGCGGCAGACCAGATCACGCTGTTCGAGATCGTGGAAGCCATGGAAGGGCCGCTGGGCCTGACCGAGTGCGCCCACGACCACAGCCAGTGCGGCCGCGAGCTGCAGTGTGGCGCGCGCAGCAGCTGGCGGATGATCAACGACGTGGTGTCCGAAGCGCTGCGCGCGGTCACCCTGGCGCAGATCCTGCCCCCTCTTCCCCTTGTTGACGCCCACCGCCGCGCGATCGCGGCGGATGTCGTCTCCTGATCAGGCAGCCCCCATGGCCACCGATACCCTCGATACCGTCGCCACCGGCGATACCCCCAACCGCGAGATCCATGAGCAGCTCGGCCGCAAGTATTCGGCGGGCTTCATCACGGACATCGAATCGGACTCGTTGCCGCCCGGCCTGGACGAGGACACCATCCGTGCCCTGTCGGCCAAGAAGGACGAGCCGGAGTGGATGACGCAGTGGCGGCTGGACGCCTACCGCCACTTCCTGACCATGCCGATGCCGGACTGGGCCAAGCTGCAGATCGCGCAGATCGACCTGCAGGCGCTGAGCTATTACTCCGCGCCGAAGGGCCCGAAGTACGCCTCGCTGGACGATGTGCCCAAGGAACTGCTGGACACCTACGACAAGCTCGGCGTGCCGCTGCATGAGCGCGCCAAGCTGGCCGGCGTCGCCGTGGATGCGGTGTTCGATTCGGTTTCGGTCGGCACCACGTTCCGCAAGGAACTGGCCGAGAAGGGCGTGATCTTCTGCTCGATGTCTGAAGCGATCAAGGAACACCCGGAACTGGTCAAGCAGTACCTGGGGACCGTGGTGCCGGTCGGCGACAACTACTTCGCCGCGCTCAACTCGGCGGTGTTCTCCGACGGCAGCTTCGTGTTCATCCCCAAGGGCGTGCGTTGCCCGATGGAACTGAGCACCTACTTCCGCATCAACGCCGGCCACACCGGCCAGTTCGAGCGCACGCTGATCATCTGCGAAGACAAGGCGTACGTGTCCTACCTGGAAGGCTGCACCGCGCCGATGCGCGATGAGAACCAGCTGCATGCCGCGGTGGTCGAGCTGGTCGCGCTGGAAGACGCCGAGATCAAGTACTCCACGGTGCAGAACTGGTACCCGGGCGATGAGAACGGCGTGGGCGGCATCTACAACTTCGTCACCAAGCGTGCCGAGTGCCGTGGTGCGCGCAGCAAGGTCACCTGGACCCAGGTCGAGACCGGCTCGGCGATCACCTGGAAGTATCCGTCGTGCGTGCTGCTTGGCGATGATTCGGTCGGCGAGTTCCACTCGGTCGCGCTGACCCACCATCGTCAGCAGGCCGACACCGGTACCAAGATGATCCACATCGGCAAGCGCACCAAGAGCAAGATCGTCAGCAAGGGCATCAGCGCCGGCCATGGCCAGAACACCTACCGTGGCCTGGTGAAGATCGATCGCGGCGCCGAAGGCGCGCGCAATTACACCCAGTGCGATTCGCTGCTGATCGGCAAGAAGTCCGGCGCGCATACCTTCCCCTACATCGAGGTGAAGAACCCCAGCGCGACGGTCGAACACGAAGCGACCACCTCCAAGATCTCCGACGACCAGCTGTTCTATTGCCGCGCCCGTGGCATCGACCAGGAAAACGCGGTCTCGATGATCGTCGACGGCTTCTGCAAGCAGGTCTTCCGCGAGCTGCCGATGGAGTTCGCCGTGGAAGCCAAGAAGCTGCTGGAAGTCAGCCTGGAAGGCTCGGTCGGATGAAGCGCCTGCTCCCCCTGGCCCTGCTGCTCTGCGCGGCCGCGCCGGCGTTCGCCGAATCGGCCTGCGACGATCTGAGCACGCAGATGCAGATGAACGAGTGCGCCAACGAAGGGTTCGAAACAGCCGATGCCGCGTTGAACGCGGTGTACCGCCAGGTGGTCGGCGAGCTGGCCGATGCCCCGGTGGCGCTGGCCAAGCTGAAGGCCGCCCAGCGCCTGTGGGTGCAGTTGCGCGATGCCGACCTGGAAGCGCAGTACCCGGTCGGCAAGGATGAAGACCCGCGCATGCTGTACGGCTCGATGTACCCGATGCTCTACATCGGCGCCAAGGCCGCATTGACCGAAACCCGCACCGCCTACCTGCGCAACGAATTCCTCGAGCGCAGCGAATACGACCTCTGAGTCGCGCTGCCTCCAGTTCCCCTATCTGACAAGACGATTATCGACATGTTGAAGATCGACAACCTCCACGCACGCATTGGCGAAAAAGAGATTCTCAAGGGCCTCTCGCTCGACGTGAAGCCCGGCCAGGTGCACGCCATCATGGGCCCCAACGGCGCCGGCAAGTCCACCCTGGGCAACGTCCTGGCCGGCCGCGACGGCTATGACGTGAGCGAAGGCAGCGTGCAGTTCGAAGGCCGTGACCTGCTCGAGCTGGCGCCGGAAGAACGCGCCGCCGCCGGCCTGTTCCTGGCCTTCCAGTATCCGGTGGAAATCCCCGGCGTGAACAACACCTACTTCCTGCGCGCGGCGCTCAACGCCCAGCGCAAGGCGCGCGGCGAGGAAGAGCTGGATTCGATGCAGTTCCTCAAGCTGGTCCGCCAGAAGCTGGCCGTGCTGCACCTGAAGGACGAGCTGCTGCACCGCGGCGTCAACGAAGGCTTCTCCGGTGGCGAGAAGAAGCGCAACGAGATCTTCCAGCTGGCCGTGCTCGAGCCGAAGCTTGCGATCCTGGATGAAACCGACTCCGGCCTGGATATCGACGCGCTCAAGAGCGTGGCCGACGGCGTCAACGCGCTGCGTTCGCCGGACCGCTCCTTCATCGTGATCACCCATTACCAGCGCCTGCTCGATTACATCAAGCCGGACGTGGTGCACGTGCTGGCCGACGGCAAGATCGTGCAGAGCGGCGGCCCGGAACTGGCCCTGGAACTGGAAGCCCATGGCTACCACTTCCTGAAGGACCGCGTGGTGCCGGAGGCAGCGGTCTGATGAGCGCCCTGCTCGATTCCCTCGCCAGCGGCTTCTGCGGCAGCGATGCACGTCGCGCCGAGCTGGATGCCGCCCTGCAGGCCGGCCTGCCCGGCCCGCGCACCGAAGCCTGGAAATACACCTCCCTGCGCCAGCTGGAGCGTCGCAGCTTCCAGCCCGCCCCGCTCGCCCCGGCCGTGGTCGATGCCGCCCTGCTGGCCGACATTCCGTCGCCGCGGCTGGTGTTCGTCAATGGTTGCCCGTCCGGCGCGCTGAGCGATGTCGCCGCGGTGCCGGCCGGTGTGCAGCTGGCGACCCTGTCCTCGGCGCTGGCCGCGGGCGATGAAGCCGCTCGCTTCCTCGGCCGCCGCTTCGAGCGCAGCGAGGAAGTGTTCGCCCGCCTCAACGCCGCGCTCGCCGATGAAGGCGTGCTGCTTCGCGTGGAAGCCGGCGTGCAGGTCGAGACGCCGCTGCAGCTGGTCTTCATCAGCGTGGCTGGCGAGACCGATCTGTCCTGGCACCACCGCCACCTGATCGAACTTCGCGCTGGCGCTGCGCTGGGCGTGGTCGAGCACCACCTGCATGTCGGTGATGCCGCGCACCTGGACAACACCCTCGTGCACGTCCACCTGGCGCAGGATGCCGTGCTGTCGCACGCCCGTGTGCAGGCCGACGCCACCCGCGCCACCTCGCTGCTGCGCACCGACGCCGTGCTGGCCCGCAACGCGCAGTACCGTCGTGTCGATCTGGAACTGGGCGCCGCGCTGAGCCGCCATGAGCTCAACGTCCGCCTGGAAGGCGACAACGCCCAGCTGACCGCCAACGGCGTGCTGCTCGGCAACGGCCGCCGCCATGTCGATACCCGCCTGGGCATCGAGCACATCGCACGCGATACCGCCTCGGAAATGGTCTGGCGTGGTGTGGCGGCCAACCGCAGCCGCGTGGTCTTCCACGGTGGCATCCACATCCGCGAAGGCGCCGATGGCACCGACGCCAACCTGTCCAACAAGAACCTGCTGCTGTCGGCCGATGCCGAGATCGATACCCAGCCCACGCTGGTGATCGATGCCGACGAGGTCAAGGCCGCGCACGGGGCCACGGTTGGCCAGCTCGATGCGAATGCGCTGTTCTACCTGCGCTCGCGCGGCCTGCCGGCCGATCGCGCGCAGCAGCTGCTGAGCGCGGCGTTCTGCCATGAACCGTTGAACGCGCTCGACGCACGCCTGACCGAGCAGCTCACCGCCCAGCTCACCCGTGCACTGGCCCTGGCGGGCGTGGCATGAACCTGTCCACGCCGCGCCCGGTCGCCGATACCGGCGCCGCGCCCGATTGGGACCGCGTGCGACTGGACTTCCCGCTGTTGATGCGCGAAGTGCACGGCAAGCCGCTGGTGTACTTCGACAACGCCAACACCGGCCAGAAGCCGGTGCAGGTGATCGGCGCGCTGGACGAGTTCTACCGCCGCTACAACGCCAACGTCAGCCGTGCGGTGCATGCGCTCGGCACCGAGGCGACCGATGCCTACGAAGGCGCACGCAACAAGCTGGCACGCTTCCTCAATGTGCGCGCCAGCGAGCTCGTGCTGTGCAGCGGCACCACCTTCGCGATCAACCTGGTCGCCTATTCGTGGGCACTGCCGCGGCTGAAGGCCGGCGATGTCATCCTGGTCTCGCGCATGGAACACCACGCCAACATCGTGCCCTGGCAGCTGGTCGCCCAGCGCACCGGCGCGACGATCCGCGTGGCCGAGATCACCCCGGATGGCGCCTTGGACCTGGACGCACTGCGCAAGGCCATGACCCCCGAGGTCAAGCTGCTCGCCGTTGCCCATGTGTCCAATGTGCTGGGCACGGTCAATCCGGTCCGCGAGATCTGCCGCGAGGCCCGCAAGCGCGGCATCATCACCGTGGTGGACGGCTCGCAGGCCGCACCGCACCGCAAGGTCGACATCCCCGCGATCGGCTGCGACTTCTATGCCATCACCGGGCACAAGATGTGCGGCCCGACCGGCACCGGCGCGCTGTGGGCCAGGCGCGAACACCTGGACGCCATGCCGCCGTTCATTGGTGGCGGCGAGATGATCAAGGAAGTGAGCTTCGAGGGCACCGTGTTCAACGATGCCCCGCACAAGTTCGAAGCCGGCACCCCGAACATCGCCGGTTTCATCGGCCTGGGCGTGGCGGTGGACTACCTCGAATCGCTCGGCCTGGACCACGTGGAAGCACGCGAAACCGAGCTGCTGGCGCACTTCAACGAAGAACTGGGCAAGATCGACGGCCTGCGCATCTTCGGCACCACGCCGGACAAGGCGGCGGTGGTCTCCTTCCTGGTGGAGGGCGCGCATTCGCACGACCTGGCCACCCTGCTGGATCTGGAAGGTGTTGCCGTGCGCTCGGGCCAGCACTGCGCGCACCCGCTGCTGCAGTATTACGGCGTCGCCGCGACCTGCCGCGCCTCGCTGGCGTTCTACAACACGCATGACGAGATCGAGCGCTTCATCGTGGCGCTGAACAAGGTGCGCAAGCTGCTGGGCTGAGCCCGCCTCGTCTGTGTCCCCCCTGGAACGCCGTGGCCTGCCACGGCGTTTTTCGTTGCCCGCCCCGGTCGTTTCCGTCCGGGCCCCGGCCAGCCTAAAATGGCGGCATGAGCACCCTGACCTACCGCGCCGCCACGCTGGCCGACATCCCCTCCCTCGTCACCCTTGTCACCTCCGCCTACCGGGGCGACGCCAGCCGCGCCGGCTGGACCACCGAGGCCGACCTCCTCGATGGCGCCCGCATCGACCCGCAGGGTCTTCAGGCCGACATCGAGCGCCCGCGCAGCACCATCCTGCTGGCCGAGCGCGAGGGCCAGCTGCTGGCCTGCGCACATATCGCCGATGACCAGGGCAAGGGCTACTTCGGCATGTTCTCGGTGGACCCGACCCAGCAGGGCGGCGGCGTCGGCAAGCAGGTGATGCTGGCCGCCGAAGCCCACGCCGCGCGCGAGTGGGGCGTGCCGGTCATGCAGATGACGGTGATCGACATCCGCGACGAACTGATCGCCTTCTACGAGCGCCGCGGCTACCAGCGCACCGGCATCAAGAAGCCCTTCCCGTATGGCGATGAACGCTTCGGCATCCCCAAGCGCGACGACCTGCGCTTCGAGATCCTGGAAAAGCCGCTGGCGGTGCCGGCGTGAGCGACACCTGGACCTTCGTCTGCGCCAGCGCCGAGCTGCTGCCGGGCGAGATGAAGAGCACCTTTGATGAAGTGACCGGCACGCCGATCGTGGTGTTCAACCTGGACGGCGAGCTGTACGCGCTGGAAGACCAGTGCACCCACGACGAGTTCGAGCTGTCCTCGGGCACCTTCGATACCGGCGAGGCCAGCATCGAGTGCGTCCTGCACGGGGCCCGCTTCGATATCCGCGACGGCGCCGCGCTGTGCGCCCCGGCCTACTCGCCGGTCGCGAAGTTCCCGGTCAAGCGGGAACACGACGCGGTCTGGGCCCGCGACGACCGCGACTGAGCCGGGCTGAACGTCGGCGTTTTGAAAACGCGAATTGTTCCTATTACGATAGGCATTGCGGCCAGCCGGTCGCGCCTGTCCGGTAGCCCGTGTCCGCCCACCGCTCTCTTCTTGGCGCTCTTGCCCTGTGGGCCACGCTCTGCGTGGTGCTGCTGGCGTGCCGCGGGCTGAGCGGACCCCAGCGCGGCGCTGAGCCAGGCAAGGCGCCGGCACGGACCTCGCTGGCCTGGGACATCTCGCCGACGGCGACCGCCCCGGCCATGCCCGTGCCCGAGCTCCCGGCGACAGAGCCCCCGTCGGCCGCCGAGTCCGGCCCCGATCCCGAACTCGGTCATGTCGGCGTGCCCCTGCGTCAGCGGCGCACCGCCTGGACGACCCTGGTCCCGCTGTGGCCGTCCGATGCGCTGCGGCGGCAGCGGCTGGAACCTTCGCTGCGGCTCAATCCCGGCCACGCGCCTCCCCACGCCTGATCCCTGCCCCACGCACCGCGTGGGGCGTGCCGTGCCTGCGCCTGTGCGCAGTGCGAACGGCTTCGCGTGCCCGCGTCTCCATTGCCGGCCGCTGTTCCCCGCGCGCGCCGCGCCGCCCGTCTTTCCCTTCCCGGATCGTCCACACCATGATCAAGAGCCGCAAGCATTCTTCCTTTCCGCGCACCGTTGCCGGTCGCGCCACTGCCGGCCTGGTCACCGGGCTGAGCCTGGCTGTCCTGCCGGTCATCGCGCACGCCCAGTCCAGTGGCAACACGCCGCAGACCCTGGATCAGATCGATGTGCGCGGCGTGCGCGGCTTCAAGGCCGACAAGGTCGCTTCCCCGAAGTTCACCCAGTCGCTGCAGGACACCCCACAGACGATCCAGGTGATCACCAGCGACCTGTTCAATCAGCAGGGTGCGACCACGCTGACCGATGCGCTGCGCAACAGCCCGGGGGTGGGTACGTTCTACGTGGGTGAGAACGGCAACACCAACACCGGCGACAGCATCTTCATGCGCGGCTTCGACACCTCCAGCAGCATCTTCGTCGATGGCGTGCGCGACCTCGGCTCGATCTCGCGGGATGTGTTCAATACCGAGCAGGTGGAGGTGGCCAAGGGCCCGGCCGGCACCGACAACGGACGCTCGGCACCCACGGGTGCGATCAACATGGTCAGCAAACAGGCCAACCTGCACAACGCCGTGTCGGGCACGGTCTCGGCCGGTACCGACAGCCAGCAGCGCGGCACCGCCGATTGGAACCAGGCGCTCGGCGCAACCAGTGCGTTGCGCGTGAATGCGATGTGGCAGGACAGCGACCAACCCGGCCGCGACCACGTCAACAACCGCCGCTGGGGCATCGCACCGTCGTTGGCGTTCGGCCTGGGCACCAGCACGCGTTATTTCCTCAACCTGCTCTACGTGGACCAGGACAACGTGCCCGACGGCGGCGTGCCGACCCTGGGCCTGCCGGGCTGGACGCCGCAGCCCAGCCTGGAGCAGCTGGCCGGCCAGCCGGTCGATCCGGAGAATTTCTACGGCACCCGCGCCGACCACGACGATGTCACCGCGAAGATGGCGACGTTCCGCATCGAGCACGACATCAACGACGCGGTGCGCGTGACCAACACCGCCCGCTGGGGCCGCACCGACCAGGATTACCTGCTGACCGCGTTCATGGGTACCGGCACGCGCGGTGCCAATGGCGCACCGACCGGCAACATCCGCTTCACCAACCCGGCCGATCCAGCCAGCTACACCATCGCGCGCAGCCTGCCGACCTTCAAGGACCAGCAGAACACGATCCTGACCGACCAGCTCAACCTGCGGGCGGATATCACCACCGGGGCGATCGTGCACAACCTGAGCGCCGGCCTGGAATTCACCCGCGAGGAGCTCAAGAGCTTCGGCCAGGCCGCCACCGGTGGCACCACCTGGTCGCCGGCCAACCTGTATGCCCCGGACTGGAACGCGACCGGACTGACCTGGGCACACAACGGCGCCGACAGCCACGGCAAGACCACCACCTCCTCGATCTATCTCTTCGACACCCTCAACCTCGGCGAAAGCCTGCTGGTCACCGCAGGTCTGCGCGCGGACCACTACTCGACCGAGTACCAGAGTGCGTCGGTGTGCGGCGGCCGTGGTCCGGCCTGTGGCGCCAACCCGGTTGGCACCGTGATCGCCAATCCCTCGCTTGAACATTCGGACACCCTGCTCAACTGGAAGCTCGGCGCGGTCTACAAGGTCGATGACATCGTCAGCCTGTACGCCAACTACGCCCTCTCCCAGCAGCCGCCGGGCGGCAGCAACTTCCAGCTGAGCGCCTCTACCAGCAGCGCTGACAATCCGAGCCTGGAGCCGCAGAAAGCCAGGACCGTCGAAGTGGGGACAAAGTGGGCCTTCCTCGATGACGCACTCGCTTTCAACGTGGCGCTGTTCAAGACCGAGGTCAGCAACGAGATCAACACGCAGGTCCTGGACGATGCGGGCAACCCGACCCAGACCGGCAAGAAGTCGGTGCAGGGCATCGAAGTCTCCACCGTGGGCCGCATCACCGACAACTGGTCGGTTTCGGCGGGTTACAGCCATCTGGATACCGAGGTGGAAGAAGGCGCCAACGTCGCCGCCGACGGCACCCGCAACCTGACCTACACCCCGGGCGACACCTTCACCAGTTGGACCAGCTATGCCTTCCCGTCCGGCCTGACGATCGGCGGCGGCGTGCGCTACGCCGGCCAGATGCATCGCGGCACCGACGGTGCGGTCGGTACCCCGGCCTTCACCAAGTCCTACACGGTTTACGATGCGGTGGCTTCGTATGCCATCAACGAGCACCTGGTGCTGCGCTTGAACGCCTACAACCTGTTCGGCAAGCAGTACGTGGCTGCGATCAACAAGAGCGGCTACCGTTACACCCCGGGTGCCCCGCGCACCGTCCTGTTCAGTGCGGACTTCCGCTTCTGACCACCGGCCGACGCAGGGGAGCCCTCCCCTGCGTCGTACAAGGACCCTGTCATGTTGCTGCATGTTCCCGACGTACTGAGCGCGGATGAACTGGCCCACCTCCAGCGCGCGCTGGCCGAGGCGGCATGGGCCGATGGGCGCGAGACCGTCGGCGCGCAGGGCGCGCAGGTCAAGCGCAATGAACAATTGCCCGACGCCTCGCCCCTGAAGGCCGAGCTGGGCCGGATCGTGCTGGGCGCCCTGAACCGGCATCCGCTGTTCTTCGCGGCGGCATTGCCACTGCGGATTCTGCCGCCCCGTTTCAACCGCTACCAGGGCGGCGGCGAGTACGGCTTCCACGTGGATGGGGCGGTGATGATTACCCAGCTGGACGGACAGCGCAGTCATCTGCGCTCGGACGTATCGTGCACGCTGTTCCTCACCGCGCCGGACGACTATGAAGGCGGCGAGCTGGTGATCAGCGATACCTACGGCGAGCACGAGGTGAAGCTCCCCGCCGGCGATCTGGTGCTGTATCCCTCGAGCAGCCTGCACCGCGTCAATCCGGTCACCCGTGGGTCGCGGCTGGCCTCATTCTTCTGGGTGCAGAGCATGGTGCGCGATGACAGCGCGCGGCGCACGCTGCTGGAGATGGACAGTGCGATCGAAACGCTGCGCACCACCGGTGCCGACAGCGCGGCCGTGCTGCAGTTGACCGGCGTGTATCACAATCTCCTGCGACGCTGGAGCGAGATCTGAGCCTGGCGCCATAGGCCCCCGCAATCGCAAATCATTCCCATTTGCGCTTGGGAACATTTCTCACTACAATCTCGGCGCGTTGCGAACCGGAGGTCCGGTCCGCCGTTTCGGGATCTTCCCTTGCGCCACCCCCACCGCCATCGCAGCTTTACCACCGCCATGCGCGGGCAGCGCCCGGCGCTGCCTGTGGTGCTGGCGTGGTTGGCGGTGCTGGCGATGCTGTTTACCGGCCTGCCGGTGCTGGAGCGTGTTGCCCCGGGCAGCACCGTGATGGTCCTGCAGATGCCGATGGACGAGCGTCCTGTCGGCGGCGGTGAGACCGCGGTGCAGGAAGACACCCCGGCCAAGCCGCGCCGGGTCGCCAGCGCGCGCCCTGCTTCCACGCCACCGCCGCAGCCGTCGCTGCCACCGGTCGTGGAATCGCTGGATGCGCTGATGGCCACGCTGGTAGCACAGCCGCCACGCGTCCTACCCGCCATTGATTCGGCACCGGCCACGCCGCTGCCTGCTGCACCCGGCCTGCGCGTCCAGCGCGGCCAGGCCCCTCCGCAGGGCTGATCCCGACTGCCCGCGGCGCCATCGCGCCCCGCGCGGTCACGCACGCTCTGCCCGTTCCGGGCCTTCCTGATTCCTGCGCGTGTTGCCGCCCTGCGGCCTGCCGCGTTGCGTCCGCGTTCTTCTTTCCGAGGTTACCCCCATGGCCCAGCGCCATCGTCGTCGCACGTCCCTGTCCCGCTGCACCCTGTCCATCGCCCTGCTCGGTGCGCTGAGCGCCCCGGCCTTCGCCAACGGCGAGGCCGCCGCCCCGACCACGCTGGACAAGGTGGTCGTGACCGCCGCCGGCTTCGAGCAGAAGATCGCCGATGCCCCGGCCAGCATCAGCGTGATCAGCCGCGAGGAGCTGAGCAAGCGCCCGTACACCAGCCTGGTGGATGCGCTGCGCGACGTGGAAGGCATCGACGTGGGCATGGAGCCGACCGACAAGAACGGCCGCGCCACCATTTCCATGCGTGGCATGCCCTCGGACTACACCCTGGTGCTGATCGACGGTCGCCGCCAGAGCAACGCCGGCAACCTGTACCCGAACAACTTCGGTGGCGGCCAGTTCTCGTACATGCCACCGCTGGATGCGATCGAACGCATCGAAGTGGTCCGCGGCCCGATGTCGACCCTGTACGGCTCCGATGCGATGGGCGGGGTGATCAACATCATCACCCGCCGCAACCAGACCGAGTGGCATGGCGCGGTCACCCAGGGCTTCACCCTGCAGCAGGACGACCAGTTCGGTGATGCCCGCAGCACCGATGTCTACCTGAGTGGCCCGCTGGTCAAGGACCGCCTGGGCCTGTCGGTGCGCGGCAGCTATTACGACGCCAAAGCCTCCAACCCGGAATGGGATGACCTGCCGCTGCCTGACGGCACGCTGTGGTCGCGCAGCATCGGCTTCGGTGGCGGCGGCAAGGCGGTGGCCAACACCAACTGGAACACCGGCCTGCGCCTGAACTTCATCGTCAATGACGACCACGAGCTGTGGCTGGATTACGACGTGTCGCGCCAGAAGTACGACAACAGCGAAGGCCAGACTGGCACCCTGGACAGCCTGGCCAGCCTGTGGCGCGTCGGCAATGCGACGATCCGCAATCCGAACGGCCCGGGCAACATCACCCGCCGCGTGGTGCAGCCGCGCGTGGGCTACACCGCCTACCAGCGCTACGAGCGCGACCAGCTGGCGCTGACCCACCAGGGCCGCTATGAGTTCGGCACCTGGCAGACCACGCTGACCCACATCACCAGCAACAACCTCGGCCGCTCGCTGCCGCTGACGCTGGACGAGCGCGCCGATCTGCAGGGCCTGTGGAACGACGTCTGCCGCCGCACCGGCGCCGCAGCGAACTGCGCGGCCGGCGCGCGCAACGGGTTGAGCGCACTCAATCCGGCGGAGATGGCGCGCCTGCAGGCCTTCCTGCCGCGCCCACTGCGCACCATGGAGCTGGAGGGCAACGTGCTGGACACCATGCTCGATCTCACCTTCGGCGCGCACAAGCTCACCGTGGGCGGCCAGTACAACGACACCGACATGGTCGATGGCGTGTTCGGCATGGACGGCAACGGCTACAAGAACAACGTCAAGCAGCAGCACCGCATGTGGGCGCTGTTCGCCGAGGACAACTGGTCGCTGACCGATACCCTGACCGCCACGGTCGGCGTGCGCTATGACGACCACAACATCTTCGGCAGTCACGTCAGCCCGCGCGCCTACCTGGTGTGGAATGCCAACGATGCCTGGACCGTCAAGGGCGGCGTCAGCACCGGCTACAAGACCCCGCGTCCGGACCAGCTGTTCCCCGGCATCGTCGGCTTCGGCGGCCAGGGCGTGACCCCGCTGGTCGGCTCGCCCAACCTGAAGCCGGAAACCAGCACCAACTACGAAATCGCCGCGTACTACGAAGGCGATCGCTGGGGCTTCAACCTCACCGGCTTCCTCAACAAGTTCGATGACAAGATCGCCAGCGGCGGCACCTTCGCCAACTGCGAAGTCGCCCCGAACGATGGCAGCTACTGCGTGGACATCGGTCCGGGCTGGGCCGAGCTGGGCTACAGCACCTTCGGCCAGAGCGTGAACATCGACAAGGCCGAAACCCGCGGCGTCGAAGCCGCCGCCCAGGTCGATCTGCTGGACACCCTGCAGCTGCGCGGCAACTACACCTGGACCAAGAGCGAGCAGACCAGCGGCACCGGCAAGGGCCTGCCGATCACCGGCAACCCGGCCAAGCACATGGCCAATGCGAGCCTGAACTGGCAGATCAGCGAGGCGGTGAGCCTGTCGCTGATCGGCGAAGGCCGCTACGACCGCTACCGCGACACGCTGGTCAGCAACGTCGGCGGCGTGAGCAGCTCGCAGACCCGCTATTACGAGGACTACACGATCTTCCACCTCGGCGGCAGCTGGGATATCAATAAGTGGCTGACCGTCAACGCGCGGGTCAACAACCTGTTCGACAAGGACTTCGTCTCGCAGTCCTGCGTGCTGATCAGCGACAGCGAGTTCAGCTGCGTGGACGATTACGCCACCAAGGATCAGCGTCGCAGCTACTGGATCTCATTGAACGCCAAGTTCTGAGGCACACCGCGGCGGCGTCCTGAGTGACGTCGCCGCTGGCCTTGACCTCGGGCAGCGCGCCGGCGACGGAACGCTGCCTTCTTTTTTCACAAATTGCGAATCATTCTCATCAATGGTGTAATTCGCCCCTCAGTACTCTCTCTCCCGACCGTGGCCACCAGCGCTCCTTCTTCCAGCGTGCAACAACAACGCCGCGGCTTCTGGCTGCGCACGCTGCACCAGTGGCACTGGATCAGCTCGGCGGTGTGCCTGATCGGCATGCTGCTGTTCGCCGCGACCGGCATCACCTTGAACCACGCGGCCAGGATCGAAGCCACGCCGCAGGTGGTCAGCCGCCAGCTCGAGCTGCCTGCTGACCTGCTCGGCAAGTTGGGCGACCGCGCCGATGGCCACGCGCCCATTCCCCGGGTGGCCAGCCGCTGGCTGGATGCGCAGCTCGGCATCTCGATCGGGCGCCGCCCGGCCGAATGGTCCGATGGCGAAATCTATCTCTCCATGCCCAGCCCGGGGGCCGATGCCTGGCTGAGCATCGACCGCGAAACGGGCGACGTGGAATACGAATCCACCGCACGCGGCTGGGTGTCCTATTTCAACGATCTGCACAAAGGGCGCAATGCCGGGCCCGCCTGGGGCTGGTTCCTGGATATCTTCGCCGTGGCCTGCCTGGTGTTCTGCATCACCGGCCTGTTCCTGCTGCACCTGCATGCCCGCCAGCGCCGCATGACCTGGCCGCTGGTCGGCCTGGGCCTGCTGATCCCGCTGCTGATCGCCCTGATCCTCATCCACTGACCGTCCCTTCCGGAGCCGCACCATGCGCGTCACCCTGACCATCGCCCTGAGCGGCCTGCTGGCCACCTCGCCGGCCTATGCCACCACCCTGGATATCAACGTCGAGGTGCCCAAGCTCAACGTGGCCGAGTACCACCGCCCGTATGTGGCCGTGTGGCTGGAAGGGGCCGACCAGAAGGTCGCCGCCAACCTCTCCGTCTGGTACCAGCAGACCGGCAACGCCGAAGGCCATGGCACCAAGTGGCTGCCCGACCTGCGCCAGTGGTGGCGCAAGAGCGGCCGCACGCTGGAGGTGCCGGTGGACGGCGTGACCGGCCCGACCCGCCCGGTCGGCAAGCACGCGCTCTCCTTCAGCGACAAGCAGCCGGCGTTCAAGGCGCTGGCACCCGGCAACTACACCCTCGTCGTGGAAGCGGTACGCGAAGTCGGCGGCCGCGAACTGCTCAAGATCCCCTTCACCTGGCCGGCCACGTCCGCCCAGTCCGGCAAGGCCCAGGGCGCGACCGAACTCGGTCTGGTCACCCTGACCGCCAAGCCCTGATCCCCCATCCACCTGGAGTTTTTCGATGAAGCGCACGCTCGTCCTCGCCGCCGCCATGGCCGCCGCACTTCCGTTCTCCGCCCTGGCCCACAAGGCCTGGCTGCAGCCCTCGCAGACCGTGATCGCGGGCACCAACCCGTGGATCACCGTCGATGCGGCGGTCTCCAACGACCTGTTCTATTTCAACCACGTGCCGCTGCGCCTGGACAGCCTGGTCATCACCGCGCCGGACGGCAGCACCGTGCAGCCGCAGAACGCGGCGACCGGCAAGTTCCGCAGCGTGTTCGATGTCGAGCTGACCCAGCAGGGCACCTACCGCCTGGCCACGATCAACAACGGTCTGTCGGCCAGCTGGGAAGAGGACGGCAAGCCCAAGCGCTGGCGCGGTACGCCGACCACCTTCGCCACCGAAGTGCCGAAGAACGCCAGGAACCTGCAGGTCTCGCAGTCGGTCGGTCGCGTGGAAACCTTCGTCACCAACGGCACCCCGAACGACACCGCGCTCAAGCCGACCAACCAGGGCATCGAGATGATCGCGCTGGCTCACCCGAACGATCTGGTCGCCGGTGAAGCCGCGCGCTTCCGCGTGCTGGTCGACGGCAAGCCGACCGCCGGCCTGGCGTTCGAGATCACCCGCGGCGGCACCCGGTACCGCAACGCCCAGGACGAGATCAAGGTCAGCACCGATGCCAAGGGCGAGTTCGCCGTCACCTGGCCGGAAGCAGGCATGTACTGGCTGGAAACCGGCACCGAGGACAGCAAGACCTCGATCAAGGAAGCCAAGAAGCGTCGCCTGAGCTACGTGGCCACGCTGGAAGTGCTGCCCGAGTAACGGCCTTCGGCGCGGCCGCTGCACGCGCCGTCCACCTCACCCCGCCCCCGTCGACACGACGGGGGCTTTTCACCCGACGCAGTCCGGCCATCGGGCTTACTAGGCCCGACGTGCCCATCCCCATGAACAACCCGGATCTCGACATCGCCAGCCTCGGCGGCCACACCATGGGCACCACCTGGCAGGTAAAGCTGGCCGTGGCGCGCAGCCGCGACCTGCACCCGCTGCACGCCGGCATCCAGGCGCAGCTGGACGCCATCGTGGCGCAGATGAGCACGTGGGAAGCCGACAGCGATATCGCGCGCTTCAACCGTGCGCCCGCGGGTGAGTGGCAGGCGCTGCCGCCCTTGTTCGACACCGTGATGCAGTGCGCGCTGGACATCGCACAGCGCAGCGGCGGCGCCTTCGATCCGACCATCGGCCCGTTGGTGGCCTTGTGGGGATTCGGCGCACAGGCGCAGGCCCGGCGCATTCCCGATGCGGCCGCCCTCGCCGCCACCCGTGCGCGGTGTGGCTGGGAACGGCTGCAGTGGCAGCCCGGTCGCCTGCTGCAACCCGGTGGGCTGGCGCTGGATCTGTCGGCGATTGCCAAGGGATTTGGTGTCGATCAGGTCAGCAGGTGGCTGCGCGGGAACGGGGTGCACGCCGCACTGGTGGAGGTCGGCGGCGAGCTGCACGGCTTTGGCCGCAAGCCTGATGACCAGCCGTGGCGCGTGCTGGTGGAATCGGCCCCGGAAGACGATGCACAGGCAGACCATCCGCCACGCGTGCTCGCGCTGGGAGATCGGGCGGTGGCCACCTCCGGTGATCGCTGGCATCACTTCGAACAGGGCGGCGAGCAGTTCAGCCACACGCTGGATCCGCGCACCGGTGCACCGGTCACGCGCGCTGCGGCCGCGGTCACCGTGGTCGCCGACAGTGCCATGCAGGCCGATGCCTGGGCCACCGCATTGACGGTGATGGGCCCCGACGAGGGCATCACATTTGCGCGCACCCATGCACTGGCCGCCCGCGTTGTCAGCCGGGGCGCGCACGGGATCGAGGAACAGATGAGTCCCGCATTCGAGCACCTGCTCGCCGACGACCGCGTGGGCGCGGCATGAGTCTGCGTCCTTCCCGTGCGTGGCTGGGCAACCTGGCGGTCATGTTGTTGCTGGCGGTCATCGCCTGGGCGCTGCTGCGCCTGCATCTGGGTGACGCGTGGTGGCAGAGCGCACCCCTGGCCTCGCAGTGGCGCTGGGCAGCGGGCAGCCTGGTGGGCTATGCCGCGTTCTGCACGCTGATCTGGTGGCGCGGGCGCGCGCGCGAAGACCACGTGGCCGACAACGGACCCGCACCGATCCTGCTTGTCTGGGCGAGCCAGACCGGCTTCGCGCAGCAGCTGTGCGAACGCAGTGCGCAGGCGTTGCGCGCTGCCGGCCTGCCGGTCCGCATCCGCGCGCTGCATGCGGTGACGGCCGAGCTTCTGCAGCGCAGCGGGCAGGTGTTGTTCGTGGTCAGCACCACCGGCGAAGGCGATGCGCCGGATCATGCCCTGCCCTTCCTGCGCAAGGTGATGCCACAGGCGCTCGCATTGCCGCAGCTGCAGTACGGCGTGCTGGCACTGGGTGATCGCAGCTACGGGCATTTCTGCGCGTTTGGCCACCAGCTCGATGCGTGGCTGCGTCAGCACGGTGCGCATCCGCTGTTCGATACCGTCGAAGTGGACAATGCCGATCCCGGCGCACTGCGCCACTGGCAGCAACTGCTCGGCCAGCTCGGTGGTGAAGCGACCGAACTGCCGGACTGGGCCCCGGCCGATTATCTGCCCTGGCAACTGCAGGCGCGCCATCTGGAAAACCCGGGCAGCCCGGGCGCACCGACCTACCGCATCACCCTGGTGCCTGCCGATGGCGTGCTGCCGGCGTGGCAGGCCGGCGACGTGGTCGAGATCGGGCCGCAGCATTCGCCGGCCGAGGTCGAGGCCTGGCTGCGCGATACCCCCTGGGAGGGCGATGCGGACATCGATGGACAGCCGCTGCGTGCGCATCTCGCGCGGGCGCATCTGCCCAGCAGCGACGAGACGGCCGCGTTTGCCGACACAGACGCGCTGGTCGCCGCGCTACGCCCGCTGCCGCACCGGGAGTACTCCATCGCCAGCCTGCCTGCCGAAGGCCAGGTGCAGTTGCTGCTGCGCCGTCAGCTGCGTCCTGATGGCACCCCGGGGCTGGGCAGTGGTTGGCTGTGCGATCACGCTGCGTTGGAGGGCCGCATCGATCTGCGCTTCCGCAGCAACCCGAACTTCCACGGTGCGGCAGCGGCAACGCCGCTGATCCTGATCGGCAACGGCACCGGCATCGCCGGCCTGCGCGCCCACCTGCGCGAGCGCATCAGTGCCGGCGCGCGCCGCAACTGGCTGCTGTTCGGCGAGCGTACGGCCGCGCACGATTTCTTCTTCGGCGACGACCTGCGCGCCTGGCAGCGCGACGGCTGGATCGCGCGTCTGGATACGGTGTTCAGTCGCGACGGTGGTGAGCATCACTACGTGCAGGACCGGCTGCAGGCGCAGATCCACACGCTGCAGCAGTGGGTGCACGACGGTGCCACGATCCTGGTCTGCGGCAGCCTGCAGGGCATGGCCCCGGCGGTGGATGCGGTGATCGAGCAGGCGCTGGGCCGCGACGGGAAAGAGGTCTTGATCGTGGCCGGACGTTACCGGCGCGACGTGTACTGAGGATTGTCGGCAGGCCCTCAGGCGTTGCGGCCCCCCGCAGTGACACGGATCGCCAGCAACTCGCCGCCGCCGTGCAAGGCAAACCGGCGGCGCTCACCGGCGGCCAACCAGGCGGTATCACCGGCGGCCAGCGGTGCCAGCGACGGCTCGCCTTCGAATTCGGCCTGGCCGGCAAGCAGATGAATCGCCCACGCCGCCGCCGGTTCGGTGAAGAAGAACATGCTGCCCACCAGCGGCCGGTGCAGCAGCTCGGCCTGCACGGCATCGCGCCGCCACATCAGATTGAAATCGTGGGTCACCCCGTCGATCAGTTCGCCGGTCACCTGCGCTTCGCCCGCAAACCGCAGGCGGTCGTGCGGCGGCATCAGGGTATGCAGTGCGCCATCGGCGAACCGCAGGTGCAGGCCTTCGCCACGCAGCAGCACCAGTTCGCGGTCGATCCCGGGAAAGGCCGAGAACGCGGCGTCCTGCTCGATCTCGGCGATCGACAGGCGCACCTGCCAATTGTCGTTGTCGGGCACGCGCAGGATCTCGCGGGTCCAGCCCAGGCCGTTGCGCCAGCGTTCGCGGCGGTATTCGAAGGAGGGGATGACGCGGCTGGCCGCGCTCAGGACGGTATCGGTCGACATGGCGCCAGTGTGCCTGAGCCGACGCAGCAGAGCTGCCTCAGGACACGCCGCCGCAATCGGGTTCCAGCAGGCGCGAACGCGCCAGCCAGTCCTTGTCGGGGTAATACGCAAACACCATCGTGCCCCCGCGCAGACTGTCGATCAGCGGCCGCGCCACGGACAGCCGCACGGCGGGGCACCCCAGGCTGCGGCCCAGCCGGCCCTGCAGACGCGCGATCGCGGGGTTCACGTACGGCGCGCCGTGGATGACGATCGCACGGTCGCGGGCATGGTCGTTGAAGCCCGGCTCCAGCCCTTCCAGGCGCAGCGAATAGCCGTTGCCGCCCATGTAGGTCTCCTTGGCGGTGAACGCGCCCAGGCTGGACATGAAACTGCCGTCCTTGTTGGAGAAATGCTGGGTACGGTTGTCACCGCTGTTGCGCCCATGCGCAACCCACTCCTCGAACAGCAGCCGCTGGCGGGTCAGATCGAAAATCCACATACGCGGTTCGGTCGACGGCCGCGAGTAATCGATCACGCTCAACTTGCCCGGGTCGACGCCGAGCTCCGGCCGGCGCAACGCACAGCGCATCGCGCGGGCCGCCAGCTGCAACACGTGTTTGTCCGCAGCCGGTGCGGCCTTGGAGAGCATCTCGGCCATCTGCACCGGATTCGCCTCCGGGGCCGGCGCAGGGCTGGCAGCGCCCGCCGTGGCGGACGCGATCAGGCCGCAGAACGCGGCAGGCAGCAATTTCACAACGGGCATGGGCAGCACACCAACCGGAGGCAACGCTTACAACGTGGACCCGCCGGCGTCGGATTCCAAGACGGGCTGCAGGTTCTGTTCATCGGCCACCGGGCGAACCGCGGGCAGGCTGGTCACCAGCAGCGTGGTGCCGGGCACCAGCACGCTGTAAAGCTGTTCGGCGAATTCCGGCGGCAGCGCCATCGGCAGGCTCGGCGTGGCGAGCAGGTCCGGGGTGGCATTGGCGGCGGTCTGGCCCAGCAGTGGGTAGGCGGTCCAGCGGTGCAGCGGGCGGTGCGGGTCCAGCGGGCTGGGGTTGTCCTGGTAGCCCTGGCCCATCACGAACAACGTGGTGCCCTCGAACGCCGGCAAGGCCTTGGCCTCCAACCGCGACTCGCCGATCAGCACGCCATCGCGCAGCACATACAGGCGTTGATCATGCAGGCTGACCAGAATGCCGACCTGGCCGGCCGGGGCCGCCGCATCGTTCCAGTAATGCGCCGGCGCGTCGGTGCTCTCGACCAGCGGTTTGCCGGTGCTGCTGACCGGCGCCAGCACGGCCGGATAGGCCAGCGTCATCGGCGCGCTCTTGGCATCGGCCACCACCACGGTATCGCCGCGGTGGGTTTCGCCGAACAGCTTCTGCGCGAACGCCTGTGGCAGCCGCACGCAGCCGTGCGAGGCCGGGTGACCGGGCAGGCTGCCGCCGTGCAGCGCGATACCGTCCCAGGTCAGGCGCTGCATGTAGGGCATCGGCGCGCTGTTGTAGAGGTTGGACTTGTGGTCCTTGTCCTTCTGCAGGATCGTGAACACGCCGGTGGGGGTTTCATGCCCGGTCTTGCCCGAGCTGATCGTGCTCATGCCGATCGCGATGCCGTTGCGGTACACGTAGGCGCGCTGCTCATCGAGGCTGACCACCAGCACTATCGGGCCGGACGGGGAGATCTCCGGATGCCAGAGAAACTCGCCGGGCTTGAGATCGGTGGGACCGCGCGGGGCCTCGGTCGTCTTGCTGGCCGTCGGCGCACTGTTGGCGGCCGTGGCGGGAAGCATCCCGGTCGCCAGCAGCGTCCCGAGGGCCAGACTCAACAGCGTGCTGCGTACTGCCATGTCGTGCATCCATTCGAAGAGATGCCGCCACGCTACACGAAGTGCCTGCATGCGTTCGCGAAAACACGCGCAGCCCTGCTGCCGGTTTTCGTGCGCCCCAAAAAGTAATTGCCCGGCCACACATCCTGTGCGAACCGGGCAATCGATACATCCTTGTCGGCATCCCGCCTTCCCCCTGTGCATCCTGCCCAGTCTGGGTGCCGGCCATGCGTCCTGCACTCGGCCGTATATGCTTCCGCCATCTCAACCCTTCCCGGGGTCTGGATGCCACCGTCCTGGTGGGTCCGCGCCAATCCTTCCGCGCCGCCTCCCTGCGTGCTGCCTCCCTGCAGCTGTCGGTGCCGCCGCGGCATCCTGCCGTGGCGACCAGTGACCGGCGTCCTGCCTGTCCCGACCTGTCCTGTTTTTCAGCGCCTTGGTACGGAGGCCGGCGCTGCCCTCCTGGGCGGTGCCTCGGCCGGCGCCTGCCTGGCCCCGGTCGTCATCCGTTGTCGATTCCGTTCGACGGTAGCTGTCCCTATCCCCTTCACCCGCGCCAGATCCTCGACGTGTTCAAAGGGTCCGTGTTGTCGCCGGTACGCGACGATCGCTTCGGCCCTCATCGGCCCCACGTTCGCCAGTCCCTGCCGCAGCGTCGACGCGTCCGCCGTATTGATGTTGATCCGATCGGCCGCGAAGGCCATTCCGCTCAACAGCAGTCCCAGCACCAGCGCCCTGCACGAAAACCAAGGTCCCACCGTGTAACTCCTTGTGGCTCGGAACCGGCCCCTGCCGGCAATCCTGTCGAAGGTTCCAGCGTCCCTCGCCACATACACACAGCCTATCGTCCACGGCACCTTCACACAGCAGGCCTAACACCCGACGTGGTGTAGGGAAATACCTACCCCAGCGCAGGCGTAGAATGGCGGGACTTGTCAAAAGCACTCCGGAGTTCAGATGGACAGCGCCAAGCTCGGCCAATTCGTCAGTGAAAAGTGGGACAACGAGATCGTCCCGCAATTGGTCGATTACATCCGTATCCCCAACAAATCGCCGATGTTCGACGCCGATTGGGTCGCCAACGGCTACATGGAACAGGCCGTCACCCTGATGGAAACCTGGGCCCGCGCCCAGAACCTGCCGGGCCTGACCGTCGAGGTCGTGCGCCTGGAAGGCCGCACCCCGCTGCTGCTGCTGGAAATCCCGGCCTCCGGCGCCGAGACCGGCGACGACACCATCCTGCTGTACGGCCATCTGGACAAGCAGCCGGAAATGACCGGCTGGGACGACGACCTGGGTCCGTGGATCCCGGTGCTGCGCGGCGACAAGCTGTACGGCCGCGGCGGCGCCGATGACGGCTATGCGATGTTCGGTTCGCTGGCCGCCGTGCTGGCGCTGCAGGAACAAGGCCTGCCGCACGCGCGCTGCGTGATCCTGATCGAAGCCTGCGAAGAATCCGGCAGCTACGACCTGCCCGCCTATGTCGACCACCTGGCCGACCGCATCGGCAAGCCCTCGCTGGTGGTGTGCCTGGATTCGGGCTGCGCCAACTACGACCAGCTGTGGTGCACCACCTCGCTGCGCGGCCTGACCGGCGGCAACTTCTCGGTCAAGGTGCTCAACGAAGGCGTGCA
>Ga0308171_1000366_pt1 | contig 105087 bp, 103 predicted proteins | sample PhyGR1_FD_202135 | JGI IMG/M metagenome (GOLD analysis project Ga0308171, IMG submission 202135) | Phyllosphere microbial communities from UC Gill Tract Community Farm, Albany, California, United States - DLSLSG.R1 | ecosystem: Host-associated > Plants > Phyllosphere > Unclassified | place...
CGGAGCCGTCACCTGCACTGCGGGCAACGAGATCTGGATCGTGCCTCCCAATTGCGGCGTATGGATTCCGGGCGGCGTTCCACACAGTGCGCGCGCGACCGCGAACGCCCGGCTCAACTATCTGTTTCTGGAACCGGGCTCTGCGAAACTGCCTGAAAACAGTTGCACGCTGTCGGTGTCCCCCATGATCCGCGAGATGGTCGACCGGCTTGCTCACGAGGGTGCGGACTATCTCGTCGACAGCCATGCCGCCCGGATCGCGCGGGTGATTCTCGACGAACTTGCGCAGATGCCGCATGAGCGGTTCAATCTGCCGATCTCCAGCCATCCGAAAATCCGAGCGATTGCAGACGCTCTGACGATCGAGCCATCAGATCGCAGCACTTTGAGCGATTGGGCGAAGCAGCTCGCAATGAGCGACCGGTCACTGGCCCGCCTGCTGATCCATGAAACGGGACTGACGTTCGGGCGCTGGCGGCAGCAACTCCACCTTGTCGTCGCGCTGCGCGAACTGGCCAGCGGAGAAACGGTGCAGAATGTCGCCGCAGAACTGGGATACGAGTCTGTCAACGCATTCATAACGATGTTCAAGAAGGCTCTGGGCAGCACGCCTGCGCAATATTTCGCGCAGCGTGTTCAAGTCTCGTCCACAATGTCTAATTATCAAGGTGATTAATATACTTCGCAGGAGATACGCCGAGCGCCTTCTTGAACGTGGTAATGAAAGCAGACACTGAAGCATACCCAAGATCGCCAGATACCTGTTGCACTGTGGCGCCTGCGGCGAGACTCCGGATTGCGATAATCAACTGGAGCTGCTGCCGCCAATTTCCGAAGGTCAAGCCCGTTTCTTTATGAACGAGTCGGGCAAGCGAGTTCTCGCTCATTGCCACTCGTTTCGACCACTCGCCCATGGTGCTGCGGTCAGAGGGATTTTCGATCAACGCCGATGCGATGCGGCCAAGGCGTGGCTCATTTGTCAGCGGCAAATGCAAATCCTCTATAGGCATCAACGGCAGTGCGGACAGAAGCAATGTTGTTATTGTATCGGCGTTGGCTTTTGCGACCGTGGATTGATCAGCGAGTTCTATGATCAGTTCTCTGACAAGCGGGGAAAGTGTGAGCGTGCAGCATCGACTTGGCATATCGGTGACATCTGGCTCAACGAAAAGAATAAACAAACGCGCATTGGCGGTCGCGACATTGCTGTGCAGCATCCCTCCTGGAACCCAGACACCGCAGTGAGGCGGCACCATCCACATCCCGTTCGGTACGCGACATGTTACACCGCCTCGCAACGCCATGACGAGTTGCCCTTTTCGATGACGATGCTCAGGCGCCTCGCGTTCATTCTCCGATACGTCAATTCTGACCGCATGCGCTCGCGCGTACGCACCTTCAAGATTGTGCTCGACAAGAGCCTCAGAGAGAGATGCTCCGAGTGGAGTGCACCCCATTTCACCGGACAAGTCGGCTAGATTGATTTAGCCCTGATGAACTGCCGAGGGGAAGCCATCTTGAGCGCGGAATGGGGATGGATTTCGTTGTAGTCCTCGATCCATCCGTCGATGAGCCGGAGCGCTGTTTCGGCGTCCGGCAGAGGTGATATGCGCACGTAATCCCGTTTCAGGGTTTTGACGAATGCCTCCGACATGCCGTTCGATTGAGGGCTGGCGATCGGCGTGAAGCAGGGTGTCAGATTGAGTGCTTGCGCAAACAGCCTCGTGTCCCTCGCGGTGTAAGCCGAGCCGTTGTCCGAGAGATGCTCAATTGCGTGCGGGGCTCGAGTTGCTGCGAAGCGTTTCTCGACCGCCTCCAGCATCATGTCGCGCACGTCTGAGCCGGAGATGCCTGCATTGGCGATGGCCGTCCATGAGATGATCTCCCGGTCGAAAGCGTCGATGATGAAGGCGAGACGGATCACCTCGCCGTTCCAGCAAGTGAACTCCAGCCCATCCGAGCACCAGCGCAAGTTCGAGCGCATGACCATGACCTTGCCGTCATGGATACGGCCCTTGCGAACGGCCGTATGCTTCTCCAGCAACATGGCGTGGTTGCCCATGATGCGGTGAACCCGTTTTGCGTTGACGACAGGCTTATCGGCGGCTCGCCTTTCGCGATTGAGGAGCGCGGCGATCCGCCGATAGCCATAGGTTGGCCTTTGATCTACCAGCCTGCGAATGATGGGCAAAAGCTCTGCATCCTCGGCCTTGTGATAGGAGCCGCGCGGCTTCGATCTGCCTTTCAGCCGCTCGATGAGGTTGGAACGGGATACGCCCAGCGTATCTGCGACGGCCTTCATCGCGAACCGTCCTTCGGCAACAAGATCGGCCGCGATATCCGTTTTTTTGAGTCCGCTTTGGAAAGGGCTTCGCGGAGGATTTCGACCTCCATCGTCTTGCGGCCAAGCATGCGCTCCAGCTCGCGGACGCGATCTTCCAGCTTCTTCACTTCCGAATTGCCGACCACCGGCTCGTCAGAATCCACAGCTGCAGCACCTCCCTCGCTCAAGAGCCTGCGCCACCGGTAAAGCAGATTGGGCGCGACGCCATGGCGGCGAGCGGTGGACGATACCGTCTTGCCTGGTTCGAAACTCTGCTCAATGATCGTCAGCTTTTGCTCGGTTGTCCACCGCCTGCGGCGCACATCACCCGTCAGCAATTCAACATGTCGATACTCGTTAGACATAAGCCTGTCCTCAAGCCTGTGCTTGAGCCTTTCTGCTTATGCCGACTGTCCGGTCGAAATGGGGTGCAGTTCACCGAGTTGGTTTGATTTAGCGATCATATGGGGAAATATCTAAATTCCTCTGCACAGTTTGTCGATATTGCTGTGCAAATAAACCGGAGAATGACGATGTCAGTTCAAAATCATGAGCCTCAGTGGTCTGATATTTTCCAGACTGAAATGCGACTACCTCAAAAGCGCTACCGTAGACGTTGCATTCTACCGATACATCATATGGCTATAGGATCTACTCGGCCACGCATCCCAACAAAATTTATGAAAACCGTCCTCGCGAGAATTTGGAATTTCTTTAGTTACCGACCGCCAACCGCTCCGGTCGTCTCGTGTGCAGATCCGCTCGAGTCATATATGTATGCATGCTTATCAGCTCCGCTCTTTTGCTACGTTTCGCCGGCAATGTATGGATTTCCTGCTCCTGATGATGACAATGACAGTGAGCAGGATGACGAGCGCTAGAGAAGCGGTGTGCCAGCAGAATGACCGCGTCTGCGTTCGCGGGAGCCGTCGATCCAAAGTTCGCGCAAAAGCAAAGTTCTATAGCTCTGATGACAAGCGCCCGTCGCGTTGCGGCTTGCGGATAAATCGTTCAACCAGTTCATCCGTCCATTCCACATATTCCACGTGGAGGCCATCGGCATGGCGGGCATAGAGCATCCGCCCTGTAGGAACGTCAACGATTGGCTGGGTGATGGTTGCTCCGCACGCAAGCAGCTCGGCTTCAATTGCCTTGATATCACGCACTATTACGGGACCATGGCTGTCTCGAATTGGTGCCAGTGATTGCTCTGTTCCCGCAACGACGAACATATCCCCAACGCCGGCCAAATCCCATTCACCGAAGCGGAACCGCACATGTGCTTTGCGACCGTGAAGCCGTTCGAGGGTGACCAGCGTTGCATCGCAGTCTGCCGAAAACATCCGTGCATAGGTTTTGAGGATCATGTCACACCTTATTTATTGATCACTACATATCTAAACTCGTTGACTTGTCGCGGTCAACGGTTATTTAGTGATCGATATGAAACAGGAAGCGAATAAAGGTGGCCGCCCTCGCAGCTTCGATCGTGACGGTGCAATTGCAACAGCATTGCATCTCTTCTGGAGGCACGGTTACGAGGGAGTCTCGCTTGCCATGCTCACAGAAGCGATTGGTATAGCGCCTCCCAGTCTCTATGCCGCGTTCGGAAGCAAAACCGGGCTATATCGCGAGGCTCTGGATCGCTACTCGGCGATGACAGAATTCACGCTTTCCCGTAGTGAAGACGAAGCCCTGACCCTCGACGAAGCCCTTAGGCATCTGTTCGATCAAGCCATCGAGAGAGTGACGGGGGAGCAGGGCGAACGCGGATGCATGGTTTCACTAGGATTGCTTTTCTGCCACCCAGATCACGTTCAACTGTGCGACGAGCTTGCTACCCGCCGACACGATATGGCAGAACGCCTTGAGAATGACCTTCGGCATTGGCTGCCACCAGCTCGTTGCCGCGAGGCTGCGCGCTTCCTCTGCGCTGTTCTGCAAGGGATTGCCGTTCAGGCCAAGGACGGAGCGACCGCGCACGATCTTCGCGCCACGGCAGATATCGGGCGGGCGGCAGTTACGGCGATGATTGCGGCGTAACCAACGATGAGGGGTGAGGATCTCGAGGCGTTACGTCACGACGCGAACCGTCGTTATACGTGAGCTGTTTGGGCTCTTGTCCGCGATTGGCCGCTTTTCGATTTCCTAACGTCAGTGCCTACTTCTGCCACCTCGACAAACTTCGCAAAAGTGCTTCGCTTACTTGCCGCCGGTGACGTCGAGGAATGTACCGGTAATGAAGGAGGCCTCGTCGCTCGCCAGCCACACTATCGCGCGAGCGACTTCTTCGGGCTGGCCACCCCTTCCCATGGGAATCGTGTCCCTAACCCGATCCACCCTTCCCGGCTCTCCGCCGCTGGCGTGCATCTCTGTATAGATGTGGCCTGGACGAACGCAGCAGACGCGTATTCCCTCCCGCGCAACTTCCTTGGAGAAGCCGATTGTGAATGTTTCAAGGGCGCCTTTCGAGGCGGCGTAGTCGACATATTCGTTCGGGCTTCCTAGCCGAGCCGACGCCGACGAAATGTTGATCACGACACCACCTGCCCCGTTGCAACGGGTGGACATCCGCCTTGCCGCCTGCTGGGCACAGAGCATCGGGCCGATCGCGTTCACCGCGAACATCCGTTGCATGCGCTCGAAGCCAAGGTTTTCCAGCCGCGATTGCTGCGCAATAATCCCGGCATTGTTCACAAGCACATCGATCCGGCCAAACTCCCGGTCGATCGTGGAGAAAAGCTGAGTGATTTGCGCGGGATCGGCACTGTCTGCCCGCACGGCCAAAGCCCTGCGTCCGGCGGCCTCCACATCCGCTGCTACCGCGTTTGCCGCGGTTTCATTAGAAATAAAAGTGATGACGACATCATAGCCTCTGGCGGCGGCAAGCCGCGCAGTCGCAGCACCCACGCCACGGCTTCCTCCAGTTATCAACATCAGGGGTGTCTGCGAAACGGCATTCATTTTCTTGCCTTCCTTAGGTGATTGGGTGAGGACGGTCAGGAGCCGGCCGGTTTTTTGATTCGGGCTGCGGACCTTCGCAGATGGGGTCCTAACGCCAGTACGAGTGGAATGATCAAGACAGCGGTGGCGGCCGCCGCAAGAACACCGATTGTGCGACTGCTGTGATCAGCAATGGTGCCATATAAGATTGGGGCGAGGCCACCGGAGCCGATAACGCTCGTATAGAAGATCGCGAAAGCCCGACCTGTATCGCCGTCCGAAAGTTCAGGCACGGTACCGTAGAGCACCGACGATGTGCCGTTGAGAACAATGCCGAGCAGCGGCAGCAAGATGAGCGTCAAGGGAAGTGGCGTGAACAGTGTCGCGAGGATCAGAGAGGCTGTCGTGGCCTCGGCTATCATCACGGTCCTTACGACGCCCAGCCTTTCTCCAAGGCCGCCGAATACTGCTTTACCGAACGCGCCACCCAAAAACAGTAGCGCAAGAGCGACACCGACCGTCGGTAGGCCACCACCGCGTGCCTGAACAAGAAAGGGAAGAAACAGCAGAAACCCCATGCGGGTTGCGGTATCGAAGCCCCCAATTACCGTCAGAATACGAAAGCCGCTGCGTTGATGGCTGATCGTGGCCTGCCGTCTACCTTCCGTGGAGGAGGAAACGGAGGGAACCAGCCGAACCAAAGTAAAGGTCAGAGCGATCCCGAGCATCGCCATCAATCCGACCACTGGTTGCCAGGTCAGAACCGTCAGCAGCAGCGCAGTGGACGCCGGCAACACGGCCTTGCCCAGATCGCCCGCGAAATTATAGATACCGAGAGGGCGTCGCGCGGCATCCCCATAGCTTTCGGCGACAAGCATGGAAGCACGCGGATGCTGAATGCTAGACCCAATACCGGCCACGACGAGGCCGACGCAAAGTCCCGCCAGTCCCAATGGCAGAGCCATGATCACCAGGCCGGCTGCTGCGATAGCTGTCGAGAGGACTAGCGCGGCGCGCGGTGACCAGCCGCGAAGAAGCCGATCGGCAGGCAGTTGAAGACCGCCCATGGTCGCGTAATAAAGGGCACGCATAACGGCAAGTGCCGCATAGGAAAGCCCGAACTGCGCCTGCCATATCGGCATGAAGGCATAGAGGGCGTCCGTGTAACCATCATGCAGGGCATGTGTGAGACTGGCTCCGACAAGGCTACGCTTTTGAGTGTTCCATCGACTGCTGCGGCTCATCTCTAAGTATTCTGCCCAGAATGCTGTTTGCCTTGCCACGTCTGGCTATGTTCTCATTCGACGGTATACGTGTGAGCTTTCATCGACTAGTATGATTTTTCTCACGAATATCGTTCGCTTTTCTCACGGATACATGATGCGCCGTCTTCCCCCCTTGAATGCCCTGCGCATATTCGAAGTAGCTGCCCGCACGGGGAGCTACGCCGAGGCAGGAGTTGAACTCGGCATCACCCATGGCGCAGTGAGCCGACAGATCGCAGCATTGGAGGGCTGGCTGGGGCGGAAGCTGTTCGTGCGGGATGGACGAAGGATGGTCGCTACGCCAACGGCGAAAATCTTTGCTGCCGAAGTGGGGCTTTCATTCGACCGTCTGACTGTCGCAGCAGAATCCTGCGGCCGTCCGAACGCTCGTCGTATACTGCGCGTGAGCGCCCCGACGAGCCTGGCAATGCGCTGGCTCATCCCCCGGCTCGGTCGCTATCATGTCCATCACCCGCATGTCGAAGTCGTTGTCACGACCGTGTCCTGTGTTCAGGAAGAATTGCGCGGCGGCGTGGATCTCTCGATCCGGCGCGGTGTGGTTAGGGAAGATATATGGCCCCAGCACCATGTCGTTCCGCTGCTCGACGACGTGGATACGTTGATCATGAGCCCCTCGTTATTTGCTGAGCGCCCGATCCTCAAGCCCATGGACATTGAGGTGCATACGCTGCTTGCCAGCGAAACGCGTCCCGGCGACTGGATGAACTGGCTTGAAGCCGCGGGCCTCCAGCATCTGACCGGATTGCCTCGACAGACATTTGACCACTTCTTCGTGGCGCGCCAGGCGGTGGAAGACGGGCTTGGTATCGGGATCGGTCCGCTTCCCATGCTTGATATCGACATTGCCAGCGGAAGGCTGATGACTCCATTTCCGGAGATCAGGGTTCCTCGGACTGGTTATGTCGCTGTAGTCCCCCGCGATGCCGATTCTGGAAACTTGGTTCGCGGTTTCGTTGACTGGATGATTGACGAGGCGTCTAGCGAAAACAAGGTCGGCACGGAAGTTCGCCTACCCAGATGTTAGTCAGCAACTTCTAAGCAGAACAATCTTCGCGTTCGTTACGGCTTCGGTAGCATTTGTGGTTCTCGCGATGGGTCAGAGCTTACTTCAAAATAGATTATTTCAACGGGGCAAGGTCAGCGGCACAATCTATTCTGCGCTATCGCGTGGATCGAGCTCGCAACCGTCTTTAACTCGTAGCCACGACCGTTGGATAACTCCAAGTCATTGATAGTGGCTTGGGAAAACAATGTCTTGATCGACAAGGACATTGAACTTGTAGCCGGGTCGAATCTGCAACGTCGGCTGCACGTCCATATTCCGCTGGATCGTCCGGTCGGCCACTCGCCCGAAGGTCTCGGCAAAATTGCGCCTCGCAGCGTCGGAGGCCGTATCCTGGGTGGCAAGCGTCGAGCTCTGGGGCACCGCCATGTCGATGCCCGTCCCGATCAACGCGATCATGACGGCCGAGCCGAAGGTTTTGAGATAGTGGTTGTTCACCTTGTCATTGAAGCCACCGTACCCTTCAGCATCCGTGCCGACCATGCCGCCGATTTGCAACGTCGACCCGTTTGGGAAGATGATGTCTGACCAGACGACGAGCACGCGGCTCTGGCCGAACGACACCTTGCTATCGTAACGGCCGAACAGTTTCGTGCCCTGGGGGATCAGCAGGCGATGGCCTGTTGCGCTGTCATAGACATTCTGGCTGACTTGGGCAGTGATACGCCCTGGCAGGTCGGAGTTGATGCCGGTGATCAATGTCGCCGGAATAACGGAGCCGCGTTTCAGTTCGTATAGGGACTGCTGGGGTACGACACGATTCGGCAGGTATCCGAGATCCTTGAGATCGGCATTGAAGAAGTCTTCCTTGGAGCTCTGTCCGTTGGGATCGACGTTCTGTCCGCCCAGACCGGCGCGCAAGGCCGCGGCGTAAAGATCGGACGCGTTTCCGTTCGTGGCAGCTGGGGTCGTCATCCGGGCCGCGGCGGTATCATCTTTTTCCGACGGTGCATCCAGCTTGCCGCGATCGATGGCAAGCGGCGCGTCATAGGCGGAGTCCCGCGCCTGTATCCGGGCCATCCGCTGGCGTTGCTGCTCGCGCAGAACCTGCTCCTGTTGCTCACGGGCGAGCCGCGCCCGCCAAATCTCTTCGGGCTCTAGTTCCGATCCGCGCCGTTGCTCCTCTATTTGTTCGGGCTGCGTGAACGGATTGGCCACCTTCTCTTCGGCCTGCTTCGTATCGACTGGCGTCGGCTGGAACGTCGTCTGCTGCTGCGGCTCGCCAATGATACCGTCGGTGACGCCCCGCTTGATCTGGTCGGCATAGGTTGACGCCGGATTGCCCGAACTGGTGTCCGGACCGTTATTCTTGCCGAAGTAAAGCCCGCGCGAGGCGAGCCCAAAGAAGATTATGCCAAGAAAGGCGACGAGCAGCACGATCACGACGATGACCGGCAGACGGTTCACCCGCTTGATGCCGGACGTGGCCTGACTGTTCGCGGCACCACCAAGCTTGAGAGACTGCACCATGATGTTTCCCCCTCACCCGCGCCGCATGAGCGAAAGGGCGCTTGCCGGTGTCGCACCCGATGTCGTCACTGTGTAGGCCCGGCCGAGTTCGATGCTGCTCGTGGAAAGGCGCGCGAGCACCTGGCCTTCGTAAGGCACGATGACGTAGGCGAGCGGAACGATCGCCGCACCGCCATCCGTCTTCTGATCGGTGACAACGGCATAGCCCCATCCCTTCAGGGCTGCTTGAAGCGCCTGTCCGAATGGAGAACCATCCTGTTTGAGCGCAACGGTTGCCTTCCCCTGTCCGATCTGTTCGGCAAGACGGCTGACCATATCGCCCGCAATGGCACCCGCCGCGGGTCCGGAGATTTCTGGAGGTGCCGCGCTGGAGGCGAGGACGTCGGCGTCCATCGACTGGCATCCGGAAACGAGGATGGCGAGGGCAGTCGTTGTGGCGAAGCACCGGATCGGGCCCAGACGGTTTCCTGTGCGACGGAGGAGCTTCAACATCACCGCCCTCCCCTGCTGATCTTCACCTTCTGCTGTTTCCAGCCGACGCCTGAGACAAGGACAGCACGATCAATATTGTAATCGACCACCATTATGTTGTTCTTCATGCGATAGTTGACGATGCGGTTCTGTCCGCCGGAGACGACGAATAGAACCGGGGCATCCTGACCGGAGATTGATCGCGGAAACTGGATGTAGGTTTTTTGCCCATCCGAATAGACCCGCGTCGGCCGCCAGCCAGCGCTGCCCGAGACGGAATAGGCAAAGCTCAATTGCTCGGCCGGAACGCCGGCGCCGGGAACCATGCTGGCTTCCAGCCGCGCGTTGACGTCTGCAAGTTTTGCCGAGACGTCCTCGGGGTATTCGAAACCGACGCGCGCCATATACTGCGTGGCATGCGATTTCAGCTGGATGTGATAGGTCCGCCGCGACGTCGTCACGACCATAGAAGTGACAAGGCCCGCCTCCGACGGCTTGACGATCAGGTGGATCGCTTGCCCGCCCGCTGCCCCGGAGGTCGCAGGCTCCACTTTCCACCGTACGGTGTCGCCGACCAGCACATCGCGAACCACCTCGCCACCCTGGAGCTCAATGTCGCAGACCTGCAGCGGTGAGCAGACGACGGACGGTTGCACTTCGCCATAGAGGAAGATCACCTTCCCATCGGCGCCTTTCGTCACCAGCCCGCGGCTTCCGCGCCATTGTGTCGAAATTCCCATGCCTTTTGCCTCGTTGGCGGTGACACCATCGGCGGCACGCGCGTAAGAGGCGGTGAAAGCCAGCACCGGGAAAATGAGCAGCATGGCGGCGCTCGCAGTCAGCGTGGCCCGGTTTCTAAAGTGTCGTATGTTCATGTTGGGAGCCATGCCTTTCAAAGCTGCGCGGTCCAGTCGAAGTCGCGGAGGTAGAGACCGATGGGATTGAGACGGATGACGCCCTCGTCCTGAGGCGGCGTCAGTGTCACGGTGGCGATCCCGCGAAAGCGGCGCGTGGCGGTCTCCTTGCCGCGGCGATCACGCTCGAACTCGGTCCAGTCGATCTGGTAGCTCTGGTTTGATAGCGCGACGATGTTGTTGACCTCGATCGCCACCGTTGCGGTCTTCGCCTTCTCGAAGGGCGAGTTCGAGCGAAACCAGGCGTTGACTTTTTCGGTCGCGGGATCGGACGTCCGAAGAAGCCCGTAGGTTCGGTCGATATATTGCTTCTGCACGACCGCGTCCGGGGTGACGGATCGGAAGCTCGACACGAAGCTGCCGAGCGTCGCGCGCACCACGCGCTGATCGGCATATTCGATCTGTTGCGGGAACCCGGCATTAATTGCCGTACCGAGCTTGTCGACCTCGACGATATAAGGGATCAGCTTGACCTGAGTGCTCTGGTAGAGCGCGTAGCCGAAGCCGATAACGGCCATGGTCATTCCGGCAATACCAACGACGCGCCAAGCGGCGGCCGCTCTGACGTACGAGCCGTAGCGTTCGTTCCATTCGCTGCGAGCAGCAATATAGGGATTATCGGGAATGTTTTGTCCGGCCATTCTGTAGCGTTCCGTCACTTTTTGTCGTTGATCGGCGGGGGTGGAGGTGGCGAACCGGGACGGCCCGGCTGTTGATCGAGCTTGGCATTGGCAAGGCCGAGCATCGATCCGGCATAGGCGCCGGGCGAGCCAATCGCTTTTTCTTTTGCTGCCGAGCCGACAGCGCCGGCCGCTCCGCCAATCCCGGCCTGCATGCCGCGCAGCGCCGCACTGGCCAGAGATGAGCCCCCTGCCCTTGCGGCACTGGCGGCCCCGAACCCTCTGTTGGCCGCACCGATCGTCAGGAAGCCGGCGCCGAGTGCCGCGGATGCCGCCTGCCCGCCATGATGAATAGCTTCCATGCCACCACCAACCGACGCGCCCTGGACCACGCCTTGCAGGATGGGCGGCACATACATGGCGATGACGAAGACGACGACCGAGATGCCGGCAATTGCAAGCGTGGTGATGAACTGCTCCGAGGTCGCCGTTGGCGCCTCTGCCAGACCGAGCAGGATATCCGAGCCGATCTTGGCGATCATCACCAGTGCCATCAGCTTCATGCCGACAGAGAAGGCATAGACCAAATATTTGATCGTAAAGTCCTTGGTGTAGGACAACCCACCCAGCCCGAGCATGATCATGCCTGCGAGCAGGCCGACATACATCTCGACCATGACGGCCACGAAAATCGCCGCAACGAGCGAAAACGAGACAACGACCACCACCATCGCGAAGACGGCGGCGATAGCGAGTGCATTGTCTTCCCAGAGCCCAAACTTCGCCTGTTCCGACATTTTAGTTGCGACACGAATACCGGCGTCGAAAATATTGGCAGGTGAAGCCGAACCGCCGCCGGCGCCGATCTGGTAGAGGCTGTCGACGACGGCTTTCGCGAACGCCGGGCCCTGATCGAGGATGAAGGCGAACAGGCCGATAAACATGATCCGCTTCACGAGTTCGGCAAACCAGCTGTCGAGCGAGGCGGCGTTGATTGCCAGCCATACGGCCGCAATCCCGACCTCGATGCCGGCGAGGATCCAGAACAAAGACCGGGCTGCATTCATCACCGTCGTCTCCCAACCCTTGGCAGCAGTGACGACGGAGTTTTCGAGTGTGGTGAGAACCTGGCCCTGTTGTGCCAACGCTGGGCTAGTCGCCAGCAAGGCCAGCGCGATCGCGATGAACATCGGTTCGAGCGTGCGGGAAAAAGGAACAGCTACCATCGCGGCTTTATCTCCTGCCCCTCGCGGACGTCGCGATTGGAATCTCCACCAAAAAACTCTTCGCGATGTCGGCGTTTTTCCTCATCAGAGGACGAATTCATTGCGGCCGCGCCCGATCCTGAGACCGGTGTGGCCGGCGGCTGGACGATGATCCAGGTGATGGCGCTCGCGCCAGCGGCGGAAACGACCGCTACGATAGAGAGAATGAGGATGAAACGCGGGCTCACCAGCGCGGCTCCATCGTCTGTCCGCTCCTGATGTCGCGCTCGGTCCCGCTGAAGAACTTTTCCCGCCGGGCCTGCGCCAAATCCTTCTGTGCCTGCTCGGACTGGTACCACGTGCCCATCATGGTCGTCTGCTGGGAGACCAGGCCCCGCAGCTTCTGCATCTGCGCGACCTGCTGCGCGGCGATGTCGTGCCCGACCTGCAGCGCCTTCATCTGGCCGTCGGCCGATTCCGACATGGACCTGAGCTGCGACATGGTGCTCTCCTCGCTGGAGAATTGTTCGGCCGTCAAATTGGCAGCCTTCAGCGTGCCGGAGATCGTGTCCCGGTTGGTGTCGGACCAGCTCTGGTAAGTCGTGGAAAAGCTCGCTCCATCAGGCAGCTTGCTCTTCATCTGCGCAAAGCTCTGAAAGCGCTGCTTGAGGACATCATCGACATTGCCCATGGAGAAGGCGACGCCCTGGCCCTGGTTGACGACGTTCTGAAGGTTCTTCAGATCGCTTTCAACCTGACCCCAGACATGGTCCGGAAGCTGAGCCGTGTTCTGCAGCATGTTCTTGTAGATATTGAGCTGATTTTGAATCTGCTCGGCCAGTTGCGAGATCTGGGTTATCTGGTTGTTCACTTGCTCGGCGGATTTGCCCACAAGGCTGATCAGTTCGGCGTTGTTGGCAAGCTGCGTCCATTCGGTCGCTTGACCCGTGACGCCCCCGGCGTGCGCCGGAAGCGGGGGAACGGACGAGAGCGCAAGAGCCACACCGAGTGCGGCGGGCCATGTCCTATTCGGTTGGGAAGAGCGTGTCGGCATGGGCGATCCCCCTTTGCTGGAGCCAATGGAGAGGCCAGGCGGCCCCATGTTCGAGATGCAGAGCGCGGATGCGCTTGAGGTCTTCCTTTCCGGATGCCCCGACAAAGGAGAGCGCCACCGGCCCAAGCGCCATGTCGAACAGTCGCCGACCCTCAGGTGACACGACGTAATAGTCGCGCTTCGGGATCGCGGTCGCGACGATCTCGATCTGCCGCTCGTTGAAGCCGATACGCTCGTAGAATTCGCGCGTTCCGGGTTCGCGGGCGGCCCCGTTCGGCAGGCAGATCTTAGTCGGGCAGGATTCCTTCAGCACATCGATGATGCCGGACCGCTCCGCATCCGAGATCGACTGTGTGGCGAGCACCACAGCGCAATTGGCCTTGCGCAGCACCTTCAGCCATTCCCTGATCTTGTCCCGGAACACCGGATGGCCGAGCATCAGCCAGGCCTCGTCGAGGATGATCAGGCTGGGCGCACCCGTCAGGCGCTTTTCGATGCGCCGGAAGAGATAGGTGAGCACGGGCACGAGATTGCGCTCACCCATGTTCATCAGTTCCTCGATCTCGAAGCACTGGAAGGCGCCGAGCGCCAGACCGTCCTCTTCGGCATCGAGAAGCTGCCCCATCGAACCATCGACTGTGTAATGATGCAGGGCGTCCTTGATCTCTCGCATCTGGACGCCGGAGACGAAGTCGGAGAGCGAGCGGCCGCGCGACTCGGCCATCAGCCCGATCTGCCGGGAAATCGCATTGCGATAGTCCGGTGTAATGGTCACACCCTGCAGGGCAACCAGCATCTCGATCCACTCGGAGGCCCAGGCGCGGTCCGTGTCGGAGGAGAGGTCTGCCAGCGGGCAGAAGGACAGGGCCCGCCCCTCGCCTGCTTCCGGCGCGTCGCCACCGATCTGGTAATGATCGCCGCCGATCCCTAGCGTCAGCGGCAGCATCGAGCCCCCCTTGTCGAAGGCGAAGATCTGCGCCTCGACGTAGCGGCGGAACTGGGCTGCGAGCAATGAGAGCAGCGTTGATTTACCCGACCCCGTGGGCCCGAAAATCAGCGTGTGGCCGACATCATCGACATGCAGGTTGAGTCGGAAGGGTGTCGATCCGCTTGCGACCTGCATCAGCGGAGGCGATCCGGCCGGATAGAAGGGGCAAGGTGCTGTCGGGCTTCCCGACCAGATCGAGTTGAGCGGAATGAGGTCGGCGAGATTGCGCGTGTTGATCAGCGGCTCGCGGATATTGGCATAGGACACGCCCGGCAAGCTGCCGAGAAACGCATCGGTCGCGTTGATCGTCTCGATGCGTGCGCCAAAACCTTCGGCCTGGATCAGGCGGCGGACTGCCTCGCACTTCTCCTGCAGGCTCTGCTGGTCCTCGTCGAAGAGAACGATCACCGGCGTATAGTAGCCATAGGCCACGAGCTGCGACGAGGCCTCGGCAATGGCATCCTCGGTTTCGGCCACCATCAGCATGGCGTCCTGATCGAGTGATCGCGACTGCGTCTGGAAAAGCTGATCGAAGAATGGCCTGACCTTCTGCTGCCATTTCTTACGCGTGCGCTCCAGCCTGGCGCGGGCCTCCTCGGCATCAAGGAACACAAAGCGCGATGACCAGCGATAGGTGAGCGGCATCAGGTCGAGACTATTGAGGATTCCCGGCCAGCTTTCCGCGGGCAGGCCATCGATCGCCACCATGCCGAGAAACCGGTTCTCGACGAGTGGCGTCAGACCGTGCTGCAGCTCGGCCGTCACGAGCCAGTCGAGGTACATGGGGATCTCTGGCAGACGAACCGGATGGTTCTCGCCGGTGATGCAAAAGCGGATGAACTGGAACAGCTCGTCGTAGCGGGCGACACGATGACCACCGCGCTCTGGAGTTTCGCGTGTCATCATCCGCCGGATCGACACGACATTGGCGAGATATTGCTCGACCTCACGGATCGACGTCAGAAAGGTTTCAAGCGCCTTGTCCGCATAGGTGGCGGACCGGCTGCCAACGTCGGAATAGATATAGCGCGTCAGTCCGGACCGCCGCGGCTCGGGCGGGCGCCAGGTCAGGATAAGCGCGTGACGGCTTTCGTAGTGTCCCTTCTCCTTCTGGAAATGCGCCCGCCGCTCCGCATCGATGGCGCGGGTGACCGGATCGGGGAAATGACTGGCCGCCTCCGGTGGGTAGTCCCCCGTCGGCACCCTGATCGCCTCGACCTGGATCATCCAGCCCGAACCAAGGCGCGACAGGATAGCATTGATCTGCCGCGACACCTCGTTACGCTCGGCATCCGTTGAACTTTCGCTGTCCGGTCCGGCGAAATACCAGCCGGCCATCAGCGAGCCGTCCTTCAAGAGAATGACGCCGTTGTCGACCAGTCCGGCATAAGGAACGAGATCGGCAAAGGACGGTCCGGTATGGCGGAAGGATTTAAGGGCAACCATGTCCTACGCCCTCAGTACCGACGCCACGGCGACGAGGTCGCGCGGTAGTAGGTCTTGTAGGAGATATGCCTGATATAGACCCTTCGCATCAGCGGATCGGCCTTGGCCATCATGCGAAGGGCAGCTAACGCGACAAGCCAAATCGCAATGCCGAACAGTGCCGCGTACCAGGTCAGAACCACGAATATCAGGATGACGGCTGCAAGAGCTGTGACGAGGACAAGCTCGCGGTCGGCGCCCATCAACAGGTTGGGACGCGACAGCGCCCGATGCACCCGCGACCGAACGAGGTTGGAACCGGCTTCAGCCACGATGCCACTCCCCTTCCACGCACGTCGTCGTCACGGGCACAGGTACATTCGGAGCAGCCCCTGCTTCGGCATCGTGCCCACCGATCGAGGCACCGGTTGCGCCGAACAGGGCGACGATCTGGGTTGCACCAAGGAGAACGCCGCCGACCAAGGCGACGTAGCAGAGGCGACGGGCAAAATCGTTGAGTTCGCCGCCGAAGATCAGCATGGCTCCGGCGATCGCCACCGCGGCAAGCGCGATGAACCCGGCGACGGGTCCGGTGATCGACTGCTGGATCTGCTGCAGCGGCGATTCCCAAGGAAGACCGCCTCCGCCCGAGCCCGCGAATGCGGGCTCTGAAATGCTAAGGGAAACGGCAGCAAACATGAGCGCTGCGAGAATGGGATATGTCTTACGCGACATGGCTGTCCTCGTCGATCTGGGCATAGTGTTCGGTTTGGTAGTGATTGTTGCGGTATCCCTCGATGTGGATCACCTCGCGGACCCGCCTCCCCTTCCCCGTCCGCTCGATGGAGACGACGAGATCGACCGCCTCGCCGATCACCTCCTGCATTGGCTGCTGGCTCGCCTCAGCGGTCAGTTGTTCCAGCCGGCGTAGCGCCGACATCGCGGTGTTGGAGTGGACCGTGGTGACGCCGCCGGGGTGGCCGGTGTTCCAGGCTTTCAGGAGGGTCAGTGCTGCGCCGTCGCGGACCTCACCGACGATGATACGATCAGGCCTGAGGCGCATCGTGCTCTTCAGGAGGCGGGCCATATCGATCGTATCGCTGGTATGTAACGAAACTGCATTTTCGGCCGCGCACTGGATTTCGGCGGTATCCTCGAGGATGACCATGCGATCGTCGGGTGCGCTCAAGACGATCTCGGCGATGATTGCGTTAGCGAGCGTGGTTTTTCCGGAGCCAGTGCCCCCGGAAATGACGATGTTCATGCGAGCGTCAATTGCGCTACGGATGGCGGACGCTTGCGCCTCCGTCATTACGTTCGAAGTGACATAGTCGTCGAGCGGGATGAGACGCGAGGCGCGCCGACGAATGGTAAATGTCGGGCTTGAGACTACGGGCGGCAGCAGCCCTTCGAACCGATGGCCACCGATCGGTAGTTCGCCGGAGATAATTGGGTGCTCGTCGTCTGCCTCCGACTGCAGCGCGTGGGCGACGCTGCCGATGACGACTTCCGCGGCTGCTGGTGTCATCACACCGGCTTCGGCTACACCGTGACCGAGGCGTTCAATGAATAGCCGGCCGTCGGGGTTAAGCATAATCTCGACGACTGTTGCGTCTTCGAGTGCGACGCACAATTGGTCGCCAAGTGCGTCCTGAAGTTTGCGGATCAAGCGTGGATGGGAGTGAAGCTGGCTCACGCTGCGCTCCGATCAGAGTCACCGACAGCAGAAGAGAGCGCTGACCGATAGTTCGATGGGCGAACCCGTTCGAAGCTTTTTTGGTCCGCTGAGAGGGTGCCGGCGATCGCCACGGTATTGCCAATTGCTGCGGGTTCACCCAACCGCGCCATCGGCCATCCCGCCCGGTTCAGGATTCGCTCGAATCGGAGATCGGTGGCGGTGACGATCTTGTCGTAGCCATTCGCCATCGACCATTCGATGATTCCGGCGAACATGGTCAGTGTTGCATGGTGGAGCTGGTTCCCTCCCCTGCCGGCGGGCAAGGTCGTATCGACGCAGAAGCGGGAGCTCTCGATCATCGCACTGGTCGCATGGAGCGAACCATCGGCGAGCAGCTGCGGGAAGGTCCGTTCCAGCATGGTTGGGCCGGCCGCGGGAAGGAGGCGCGCGCATCCGACCACCTTGTTGCCACCGGAGATAGCCAGGATGTAGGTTGGGCTCAGGTCATCGTACTGATCTCGCTCGCCACCGTCAGCGATGGTGACGTCCCATTCGAGCCGACCGCTGAATACGTCAGCGCGCAGCCGGAACATCTGCTTTAGAAGATTTTGATGCTCGACATATCGGTCGGGCGAGATGGTGAGAACCTGCATCCTTGTCTCCGCGTGAACTTCGTCAAGCGGATGAAGATCATCTCAATCCACGGTTGGCCATCTGCAGATCTGCAGGCGCTGATTCTAGTGAGTCGGGGTAGCGGCGTCGGGGATCTAACCAACGAGAGGAGGGCGAAAGGCATCGGATTTCTGCAGATCTGCAGTTTCCACGCACTATACGCCATCACCGGAGTCCTGCTAACTTGCGGAAAGATATCGTTGATTCAGCAAGCGGCCGCGATTCACGCAAATTCCGTTAACTTCTTGTTAACCTAAAATGTCTTGCGGCGCGATAGGAATCGGGAGATAGTTTCGCAAATGATGGCCGCAAAGCCATTTTTTCGAAAGTGAAGACCTCCGGGAAATAGTTTGCAAAATGAGCACAGAGCTGCAAAACAGGTTTGATATCGAGATCGCCCAGCAGGGGTCGAAGATCTCAAGCGCACTGCATATGTTGCGCAGCCAGCAATACCCACCGGACGCCCGCAAGGGATTGCGCAAGTTCCAACTTGCGGAAGTTGCCGACTTCATTGGCGTGACGCAGACGCATCTGAGGCAACTCCATTCTGATGGCAAGGGGCCGGAGATCGAGTCGGTTAGCGGACGCCGATATTATACAGCGGACCAGATGCTCGAGCTCCGGGATTATCTCGAGGCAAACAAGAAGTCCGACAAGCGCTACTACGTGCCTAGGCGCCGGGAAGGCGAACCGATGCAGGTTGTCTCAGTCGTGAATTTTAAGGGGGGGAGCGGCAAGACGACGACGGCCGCGCACCTTGCCCAGTATCTTGCTCTCACCGGCCATCGTGTACTGGCGGTCGATCTCGATCCGCAGGCCTCGCTCACCTCCCTCTTCGGAATCCAACCTGAGCTTGACGACACTGCCTCTCTCTATGAGGCGCTTCGCTTCGATGATGAACGCAAATCGATCGCGGACGTAATACAGCCGACCAACATCCCGGGACTGGATGTGGTTCCGGCGAACCTAGTTCTCCAGGAATACGAATATGACGTGCCGCTGGCGATCTCGTCCAGGAAGGGCGAGGACGGCCGAATGTTCTACATGCGGATCGCCAGTGCCTTGAAGCAGGTCGATGACATGTATGACCTGGTAGTCATCGACTGCCCTCCTCAACTGGGGTACCTGACGATCACCGCACTCATGGCCTCGACAGGCATCCTCATCACCATCCATCCGCAGATGCTGGATATCATGTCGATGAGCCAGTTTCTGATGATGCTCGGCGGGATTATGGGGCCTGTGGCCGAGGCCGGGGCGGAGATGCGGGTGCAGTGGTTCCGCTATCTGATCACGCGCTTTGAGCCGACGGATATTCCTCAGACGCAGATGGTCGGGTTCATGCAGTCAATGTTCGCACAGCAGATGCTGAGAAACCACGTGGTAAAGTCCACCGCGATCTCAGATGCGTCGATCAAGAAGCAGACCCTGTACGAGGTCGAGCGGGGTGAGTTCGTCCGCGCGACCTACGACCGAGCCATGGAAAGCCTCAATTCGGCCAATGCGGAGATCGTTGAGCTCATCCACGGCGCCTGGGGGCGAAAATGAGACACTTGTCAGCCGTTTTTTTTGACATTTTGCTGAGCGTGTTCAACAGCTTGTCGACTTTGATAGCAGGTTCGGAGGGTACTTATGTCCCGTGAAAATCCCTTTGCGAAGCTGGATATGGCATCCATCGCGGCTAACCAGACGCCGACGAAGCCGGGTTACGGCATGACAGGAGCCGCCAAGACGGTTGTCCGCTCCATCGAGGATATGGCCGAGAACACCAAGAAGCTTATGGAAGGCGAGGTGATCGTCGATCTCGATCCGCAGTTGATCGATGTCTCTTTCGTCGCCGACCGTCTGTCTGACAATGGGGAAGAGTTTCAGGAGTTGCTCCAAGCGATAAAGGAATCGGGCCAGACGACCCCTATTCTGGTTCGCCCAAGCTCGACAGATGCCAAGCGTTACATGGTTGTGTTCGGCCATCGTCGCCTTAGGGTAGCTCGAGAGCTTGGAGTTCCGGTTAAGGCAATCGTAAAGCAGCTCGACGACACCACCTCAGCCATCGTGCAGGGCCAGGAAAACGCAGCCCGCTCAAATCTGTCATTCATAGAGCGCGCATACTTCGCCCGGAATTTGATTGATTCAGGTATGACGAAGGAAACCGTTCGTTCCTCGCTTGCCATCGACGAAGCGATGCTTTCCAAGATGCTCGCGGTCGTCGAGTCAGTACCCCCATCGGTCATCCAGGCCTTGGGCGCGTCCAAGAAAATCGGGCGCGACCGGTGGCTAAGTCTCCGCCAGCTTGTCCTTACTCCTGCACTGTCCAAGGTTGCGATTGAACACGTGGTGTCTTCCGACTTCCACGAACTCCCTGAAGGCGACCGCTTTGACAAACTCCACGATCATTTGAAGCGATACAAGGCCAGATCAATCGCGAAGAAGTCGAAGGATGAGCCCGCTGTCCGGGACTGGACCTCGACCGATCGCGCGTTGAACATGGTGATAAATGCGAAGGCAAAGAAGGTTGCCATCGAGCTTACCAATGCTGAAGCCAGGCCGTTCAGCCAATGGCTGTCTTCACACATGGGTCGTTTGTACGAGGAGTACAAAGGATCGAAAACTGAAACGAACGGAGACTGAACCGCAAAAGAAAAAGGCCCCCAAACGGCGAACCGTGGAAGCCTCTCTCGTCATCTCTAGCAGGATCGAGAATCGCATTTCCCGGAATCACAGTCAAGAGTCTTGGCGCCGATTTGGTGAGCGGATTTCCTTTGCCTGAAGGAAGGTGAAAGAAAAATGCAGACGGGACATGTGACGACGCCCTTTGGGCGGCGGCCGATGTCGCTCGATCTGGTACGAAGCCAGATGGCGATCGAGAATCCGCAACCGGAAATGCGCATCGAGAAGTGGAAAGTCTTTCGAGACGTATGCGAGGCACGGGAACGCCTGGGAATCCAGGACCGCGCACTTGCCGTCCTTGATGCCCTCCTGACGTTTCACCCTCACGCGCAGCTCGATCCGAGCCAGGGTCTGGTCGTCTTCCCATCCAACGCCCAGCTGTCCGTTCGGGCCCACGGGATCACCGAGACGACCCTGCGCAGGCAACTCGCCGCGCTGGTTGACGCGGGCCTTATTCTCCGGCGCGACAGCCCGAACGGCAAACGTTATGCACACCGCAACCGGGATGGCGAGGTCGAACAGGCCTACGGGTTTGACCTAACGCCGCTGCTGGCTCGTGCCACGGAACTCGCCTTGATGGCGCAGGACCTCGCCGCGGAACGAGCGCGCTTCCGCCGTGCAAGGGAAGCGCTGACGATCTGCCGTCGCGATGTGCGCAAGTTGATCTCGGCCGCCGTGGAAGAGGGCGCGTCCGGCGACTGGGACCATGTGGAATCCGAGTATATCAGCATCCTTGCCCGCCTCCCTCGCAACCCGAACCGTTCAGAGGTTGAGATTACGCTCGATGAAATGGAGCTCCTGCGGGAAGAGGTACTCAACATCTTGGAAATGCAGCTTAAAACTGAAGAAATGCATGCCAATGCCATTCAGGATGACCGCCACATACAGAGTTCAAATACCGAATCCATAAATGAAGTTGAACCAAGCTCTAGAAAAGAGCAGGGCGAGAAGTCGGCGGACAAACCTCTGACGAGGCATGAGCCTAAGGAAACACAGAAGAGGAGACGCGAGCCGATCAAGGCATTCCCGCTTGGAATGGTGCTTCGTGCCTGCCCCCAGATCACTGATTATGGGCCCGGCGGGCGCATCGAGCACTGGCGCGAGCTCATGAAGGCGGCCGTCGTCGTGCGCTCGATGCTCGGCGTCAGCCCCTCTGCCTACGAGGAGGCGTGTAACGCCATGGGTCCGGAGAATGCCGCGGTGGCTATGGCCTGCATCCTCGAGCGGTCGAATTTAATAACATCTGCTGGAGGATATCTGCGGGATCTAACCAAGCGCTCTGAGCGCGGGGAATTTTCGCTTGGGCCGATGCTGATGGCTCTTTTGAAGACCAACGATCAGGGAAATCGAAGAACTGCGTGATGTTCGCATAACGTTCGGCCAACACGCGCGACAAATTGGCTCCCGAGCTTTTGATGAACAGATCACTTGTCAGCCGTTTTTTTTCGTGATTTTGTCTTTTGATACATGGAGTTACTGGCGTTGATCGCCAGTTATGAGGGGACTTTGGGCGATGTGGAAAGCGAAGGAAAAGCAGATAGCTTAGAGCACATCCACGGTCTCGTGCTCAAGAGGAACCGCTTGATCGGGGGTCGCCCGTCGGAGAACACCGAAATGGTGTTCACACACACCGGCGGAGCTATTCGGGGCGATGGCGCTGTGCTCGAGCAGGGCAAAGATGGACCAGCGAGCCGCGCGCGGTGAGGTCCGAGGTGTCGCTTTCTCATTTCAAGAGACGTAGATGACAAAAACCATCGTTTCGCGCTGCTCGATACTGCCCGCACTCTGAAGGACTATGTCGGGAAAGCCATGACCGGCCTCGTCGGCGACGGCATTGCCTATCTCCAGATGGTTTGGGATGGATAACGCTGGGTGGATCATTTCGAAAACTATGAAGTCCACGGCAACCGTCCGACGACACGCTCGCCAGATTACGTCTCTAGCCGCACTCAAGATATGTCTGTCGCCATTGCGGAAACGACCATGACCCTTCCGAGAGTTCAGATCTAGGAGAAGTTCTCCACTCTTAAAATACGTCGAGTTGCTCTTAACAAGAGCCCACTAACATTGTGATTGGGGAGGGTAGGGTGTTACGACCAGTCGACAGACTGGTTATGCGCGACGAAGGTTCACGCCCGTTTGATCCCAGCGTGTCTCCAGAAACAGATCTTGTTCCGTCCCCATTTCGTCGACGCGCGCGCCAAATCGCTTAAGAGTTTCAGGCGGCTGATGGCAGTTTTACAAAGGAGGATAAGGGCGTAGGTTAGCGTGTTGGGCACAATGCGTCCGAGATGCATTCAGTAATGCAGGCCCCGAAAATCTGTAAGACCTATCGCAGCAGTCGGCCCGTTCCGCACAATGCCTCGTGCAGAGGGGTCGGATTAACGAAGAAGTATTCATAGTTGAAGGCGATCTTTGACCAGCGCTTCCGATCCGAAAGCTCTGATAGTACGTTTGATGTGTTTTAGCCTTCAGATCTAGCGGGATTCGATGATCGACGTAACAGAGTTAATACTACCGCAATTGTTGGACGAGGAACGCGCGGCGCGAGACCTCAAAGAGCATAGATCATCAATGGTCGCTACTGGTCATCCGCAAGCCGTGGTTATGTTCGTAAAGATGGCAGCCCATCAAACCTATCAGTTAAGTCGTGAGCACGAGACGTTTCACGATCTTTCGCATGCGATCAATTTTAAAGCACTAGCAGCGTGCTTGACACGCTACATCGCTCCTGGCGCTGACCTAAATTTTGACAATCCGCTTAAACCTGACCAAGAGGTTAGACGGCTCTTTGCCCGGCAGCTGATGGAGGAGACAAATTTTCACCAGGCTGCGTGCATGAAACATGGTTTGCGCAGAACGTTCTGGGATCCAGATACCGATGCTTTCACACTGCGGCAAACCAAGCGGCGGAGGAAATCAGCAATGTCGTTGTTGGACCCGCTAGGGCAAATGGAGTTACTGGACGACGAATTTGGCGGGAGAATGAGCGGAGCGGGGCTCTCGATAGATGAGGGGATGAAGGCTTTTGCGGGAGGATTTGAGCGAATACGCTTCATTAGAGATGCTCATCCGAAATCCTGGGCTAGGTTTGAGAAAGAAATTTGCACTGCTGATGAGCTTGCATCCTTTAGCGCATTTCTTCATTTCCTCGACTTTGCGGATCAATTCGCAGGACACCAGCTCGTTTTTGATCGAGATGGGCTTCTGCGCTGTGTAGCAGTTTTCAACAAAGCATATCCCGAGATGCGGCTTGATGACCCAACGTTCTTCCGCCTTATTGAAATTTTCAGTTTAGATCCTCAGTCCGCTCACGACTGGCTGCTCCCGGTTCCATTTCTTCGCATCAGCGATCGGTTCCTCCGTTTTGACGGGTTTAATCAGATTTTGGGGGGAACCATTGGCCTTCTTACAATTGCTATACGCAAGAATGAGAAGATATGGTCCGAGACCGTTGGCAGCACTCTCGCTTTTGCCGCAGATGCCTTGGCTAGAACTCTCCCAAGCTTCAATCACGTGGCAGTTGCGACCCGCCGAAAGATTCATGGCAAAGGCGATATAGATTTAGCTGTCTACGACACGGTCAAACGTCATCTCTTCGTTTGCGAGGTAAAGACCGTGTATGACAAGCATCGGACGCCACTTCACATGCACCGATTTGAAGACGCCAAAGTGAAACTTCAACATGCCGTCGAGCAACTTCGCGAGAGCAGGATCGCGGTCGAAGAAAAGCGGATCACAATGCATGATCTCTTCGGCAAGAAGCTGCCTGCTCCGCTCAAAGTAACGAGCGTGCTCCTAACTTGGTTCGATCCTGTCGACTTAACTGTTGCGACCGAAGATGAAGATATTCTAAGCATGAATTTCGCCTCTTTTCGATTCCTATTACGAGCTTCTGAGGGAGATCTTGATGTCTTTCATGTGGCGGCAAATGAATTGAGAAACATCTGGTGTCTGAGTTCAACTAGGCCGATTGACCTTCAAACGGATGTACCGGCCTTTATCGAGGAACCGATTGTCTTGCTTGATCGCATGACCGATTTGAACGCGCTGGAACTTTCGCAACTCACACAAACGATTTTAGCTTTGTTACCCTGTCGTCCGGAAGACCCCTGGGATCCGGAGGAGACGCTTGTCAGCTATCTGAGTGACACACGGACTAGCTTAACACAAGCGACGTAGCTCGTTTGCCCTTCTCGCCGGTTTGGGAACTAACCTTCTACGTTGTAAGGCATTTCGCGATGAGCCTTGCTCGTAGATTGCGATTTTTAGCAAGGCGACGAATATCTCATTAAGTGCCAGGACAGAATCTAGGATCTCAATTCGAGTGCCGCGCTATCTCGTTGAAATTACTGGACGCGAATTCTAGCGAGTATAGGCTAACCTACTACGGCGATCCGCAGGCATTTCAGAATACGGTGGCAAAGTTGGTGTTGATGGTCGAGCGGGATCAGGATGAACTCCAGTCCTGATGTGACCAACTTGGTTCGGAGTCACCTTTGACCGTTGGAATGGCGCTCGAAAATGGGGTCTGAGTAGCAACGGAACAGAAAACCTACATAAGGATTTCACGGTTCCTCATCCGGATCGGCGGTTTTCGGATCGCGTAGAGGCCTGAGTTCGCCTCGGGCCACGAATTCGGGGAGCGTGAAGGCGTATCGGCCCAACATGTTGACGTGACTGAAGCCGAGCGGCGAGAGACGCGCGACATCCTCCGGCTTGACGTCGTAGCCTTCGGTCACGAGCTGGTTGATGGCTGCATCCGTGTAGATCGTATTCCAGAGCACGACGAGGTTGACGACCAGCCCGAGCGCTCCGAGCTGATCTTCCTGTCCCTCACGATATCGCTGGCGCAGTTCACCACGCTTTCCATGAAAGATGACGCGGGCAAGCTGGTGGCGACCTTCTCCGCGATTGAGCTGGATGAGAATACGGCGCCTGTAGCTTTCATCATCAATGAATCGAAGAAGATAGAGGGTTTTGATGAGGCGGCCGAGTTCCTGCAGGGCGCGAGCGAGACGGGTTGGGCGGTCATTGGTTTGAAGGGTTCGGGTGAGCCCTGCGGCCTGGACGACGCCGAGTTTGAGGGAGCCGGCGAGACGCAAAAGATCGTCCCAATGGTCGGCGATCAGCTTCATGTTGATCCTGTTCGACGCGATATTGTCGAGGATGCCGTAGTTGGCTTTTGCATCGGCGCGCCAGAATCTTGCCCCGCCGACATCTGCGATGCGAGGGCTGAACTGAAATCCGAGGAGATAGAAGATGCCGAAGATGGTGTCGGTATATCCGGCCGTGTCGGTCATGATCTCGGTGGGCTGAAGCTCGGTCTCCTGTTCCAGCACGACGGCGAGGAGGTTGAGGCTGTCGCGTAGGGTGCCTGGAACGGTCATGGCGTTGAGGCCGGTAAACTGATCTGAAGCGAGATTGTACCAGGTGACACCGCGCTCCTGTCCAAAATATCGCGGATTGGGGCCGGAATGAATGGTGCGGACCGGCACGACGAACCGCAATCCATCAGCGGATGCCACTTCACCGCCGCCCCATTTTCTCGCCAAGGGGATGGCGTTTTGCGCCGCGACCAGGGCGGCGTTTGCGGCGGTCAGCGTCTCGGCGCGCAAGAAGTTTTGCTTGACCCAGCTGAGCCGGGAGCGTCGAAGTGCCGACGTATCGATGCGAACCAGCGGCTCGAATCCGGTGTTGGTCGCTTCGGCGACAAGAACGGCGCAGATGCTGGTTGCGATGTTTTCCGCGCGTGAGCCGCCCTCGCTGGCGTGGGTGAAGAGATCGGCAAAGCCGGTTCTCGCATGCATTTCCATGATCAGTTCGGGCAGATCGAGCCGAGGCAGACGCGCATCGATCGCGGCGCGCAGCGCGGCGAGGCTAGGTGGTTCCTCGATCTTTTCCAGGCGATCGAGGGACAGATCCGAGCCTTCCGAGGTATTGATGATGGTGACGGCCGGGTTCAGCGGGACACGATCGGCGGTTTCCCGATAGGCTCGGTCTAGCCGGCTCGACAAACGCCCGAGTTCTTCGTCAGCAACGGTGGATACTCCGACGGTGCGGCAGACCGTCGGACGTGCAGCTTCCCATGCCGGACCTGATAGTAGCCCCTTGCGCGGATCGGCATACCGCAGTGAGCGAACCGGAAAGATGTCGCGCCGGCGAATGGCGCGGCGCAGTTCGTCCAGGATGCAGAGCCGATATCCCGTGAGATCGACGGCGCCATCGGCAGTCTTGAGTTGGGTCTGCCATGCCTTTGGCGCAAAGGCTGTTGGTGGTGGGCCGGCGCCCTTGCGACCGGAATGAACCACACGGAGATAATCAATGGCCTCCAGCAAGAGCCGGCCGGCGGGAGCCGCGCCGAGATCGAGGCCGGCGAGCAGTCCCGGCGTATAGGCAATCTTGCGATTGTGCTTCCTGAGTTCGGTAAAATAGGTGTCGTCGTGAGGTTCCGCGAGGGTGCCGACACGCTCGACGGCCGCGTCAAGCGCCTCCCTGTCGATCAGGTCGAAGATTGCGGTGCGAACTGCATCGTCGGGCGTTTCGGGATCGAGAATGACGATCGCCGCGTCGCGCAACTTCAGTGCCGCTGCGTCCAGGTCTCGCAGCGACCGCAATCTTGCCAGCTTGGCGGCCGACGACGCCTCCGACACCATTGATGTCGTGACCGCGTCGAACAGATCGATGACATCATCCCCGGCCGAGGCTTCGAGTGTTCGAATAAAAGCCAGCAGGGTTGCCGCGCGCCGGTCGGCCGGCAGACGCGAAACGGCCTGAGCCTTTGCAGCGCTGGCAAACCGCGCCAGCGCCATAACCCTGCCCGGAGGCAGGCGGTCTATGGAGGGTAATCCGATCGCGAGAGCGCGGATCTCGTCAAGACGGCCGAGTGCACGGCTGATCTCCCGTCCGCTTTGAATGTACGGCCCGTCGCGCAGGCGGTCGAGCGGGCTTTGGCGGGCGCCCTCCGGAACAGCGACCAGACTATCAAGCCGTTCCCGCTGTTCTGGCGTCATCGCCTCGATCAGCAATCTATGCAGCCGCCTGTTCGCCCGGGTGCGAACCCTTGCCACGGCCCTTTCCAGCACAGACAGACCCGGCAGCAGGACCTTGGCCTCCAGCAACCAGGCGACGGCCCGGTCGAAGAGAGCCGACGGCCGGTCCGATCCCGTCCAGCACAGGGCATAAAGGAAGCGGTTGAGACGGAACGCGACACCATAATCGGTATAGGTCCGATAGCCGTAGTGCTGACGAATGCGAGGCGCATGACGCCAGCGCCCTTCGCTGCGGGCATATTCGGCAATCAACTCTTCGGGCTTAGTGACAGAAAGCTGGCGGGCGGTGAAGCGCAGGACCGAAACAGGTGCCTCTGTGGGATCTTCCGGAAAGGTGCCGAGCATGCGCAGCGATCCGAGCTGGACGGCGACGCCTAGACGATTGTGATCGCCGCGATGCATGGCGACGAACGTACGATCGGCGTCATCGAGGTGGAAACAGCGAGCCAATTGGTCCGGGGTAAGCTCGTCGGGAAAACGGCCATATTCCCGCGCCTGGCTCTCGCTTAGATATCCTACCGGCACGGTCTTTTACGCCTGTATGCTGTTGTCGCGCTTCGCCCGACGCTTGCTTGCCAGCAGATCACTTGCCCGCTCGCGGGGTTTTCCCTTGGCATCGACGTAGGCATAGAGCGTCGACAACGACACACCGAGTTCAGCCGCGACATCACGCGCAGCGTTGTCGCGATCTGCCATCATAGCCATGGCCGCCTTCAGCTTCTTCAGTGTCATGACGCGCGGTCGCCCGCCAGCCCGGCCTCGGGCACGCGCCGCTGCCAGCCCCGCCATGGTGCGTTCGTGGATGAGATCGCGCTCGAACTCCGCCAGGGTGGCAAAGATGCCGAAGACGAGGCGGCCGGTTGTCGTCGTGGTGTCTACGTCGCCGGTCAGGACCTTCAGGCCGATCCCTTGCTTTTGAAGGTCGCTGACCAGGCCGACCACATGGGCGAGCGAGCGGCCGATGCGATCGAGCTTCCACACCACCAGAGCGTCACCAGCCCGCGCGATCTCAAGCGCTTTAGCCAAACCGGGCCGTTCTGTTGCACGGCCCGAGCACACGTCGTCGAAAATCTTCTCACATCCGGCGCGTTCAAGATCGTCGCGTTGGAGATCGAGATTCTGCTCGCTGGTCGAAACCCGCATATAACCAATCAGCATCGGCGCTCCCCGTTTCACATTAACTTAGACGGCAGGGAGTTTATCGGCTATAGATTTCTGCACGAGTATTTATAGAATTTGACCGCTTCTGCGGAATTGTTGCGATCTGCTTCGCGGCGTCACATCAAACCGGGGTTTGTTGGAGCGGAAGCGGCGGCTGGCATCGACCCCATTCGCTCCTTTGAACTTAACTCCCGCAACCGGCCATAGGCAGTGGGTCAGCTGAATCGTCTGAGCGAAAGCTCATCAGCTTTGGGTGAAATTTTGCTATCGCAACCACCGATACCACGCAAAGCAGTCCACCAAGCGCAAGCGATAGGCCCGGCGGCATAATTGCAGCCATAGCACCTGATCGGAAGTTTCCGACCTGTGGCGCGGCGGTGCCAGCAATCTGCTCTGCTGCCAATACCCGCCCTCGAATTTCTGGCGCACATGAGAGCTGAACGATTGATCCCCGTGCCACAACTGCGACCGTATCGGCGGCTCCGGCAACGGTAAGGCAAGCAAGGGTCACCCAACCCGAGCTAACGAGGCCAGCCACGATGAGTGCCATACCCCACAGAGCAATGGCATAGAGCTGAACCGTGCCTTGCCGGTGATAGCGTGTAATGCCACCAGAGAAAGCTGTGGCCACTATGCCGCCTACCGCAATGGCGGATAGAAATAGGCCAAGCGTCTCAGGTGTGCCACCAAAGCGATCCTGGTTCAGAGCCGGAAAGAGGGCGATCGGCATTGCCAACGCGGTCGCCGCCAAGTCGGCTAACAACGTGCCCCGCAACGCCGAGTTCTCGCGGATAGCGATGAAACCGGCCGCCAGGCGCTTTCCCATACCTTCCTTGGTTTGCAGCGGCGGTATCGCGGGTAGGCTCCAAAGACCAAGAAACGCAAGTCCGAAAGCGATGACTTGTGCGGCGTAGCACCCGGCTATTCCCAAAGTACCGGCAATTAGGCCGGCGAGTGCTGGGCCGCAGAGCATCGCAAATTGGAAACTGCCTTGGGAAACAGCGATACCAGCCGCAACCTTTTCCGCTGGCAGGATAAAAGGGATCAACGCCTTCCGAGCGGGTTGCCCAACCGCGGTACACGCCGCTTGGCCTGCAGCAAGAGCAAGAAGGAGTTGAGGGGAGTCCCAGCTGGCAGCGGCCTGGCCCAGTAGTGCCAGGGCGAAGATGACCGAACCAAAGTTCGATAGCAGGATCAGTGCGCGTCGTTCCCGAGTGTCGGCCAGCACACCGCCCCAAAGCCCGAAGATGACCATAGGAACGGCAAGCGTCAGCCCGACGGCTCCGGTCATCAACGGCGATCGAGTCAACTCCCACATCTGATAAAGGACGGCGAAGGCGGTGAATTGATTGCCAAGCGTTTGGAATGATGTGCCCATCCATAGGTGGCGAAAGGCCCGGTTCTCGGTCAACGGACTAAGATCGATGACGCGTATCATTTGACCCGTAGCTCCACCATGTGGCCACCCAGCCGCTCTTGCAGGGACCTGGTTTCGAGCTTCACGCGGATGTCTTCTATCACTTTGGTCAAGGGATAAGGTAGCTCGGCCTCTAGCTCCGCGATCATGGCCTCCGTTGCGTTCCATTCCGCTATTAGAAACGCAATTACCGAGTGCCCCCTTTCGGTCAGCTCAACGAGGACGCTACGGGCATCCTGACCGGGTTTGGTCTTTACAAGAGCCGCCTCGTTCATCGCTTTTACCGATTGGCTCATGGCTGCATGAGTGACCCTACAAGCCTGCGCGAGGGCCTTGATTGTCATTGGTCCGTGGTCGGCCAGGGCAATCAGGGCCATGCTAAAGCGCGGTCTGACACCGGCGACATCGTTAGCCCGATATAGGTCGGCGATGGTATCGTCTATCTCCCTCAAAAAAGCGGAGACTGGCGAGAATATGCTGTGAGGGAGTACGGGTTCTTGTTTCATAATAGCGCTTATATAAAAGCGCTATTGCATTCTGATGACGATGAACAAGTGGCTGCTCTATCATCTGCACCAGCCATAAGCCGCCGGTCCGCTAACCACCCCTTTCTGCTCGTTCGGCCGTGCACGCGCTTAGTCCCCTGCCGGCAGCTCAAGCCTTATGTAGGTTTTCTGTTCCGTTGCTACTCAGACCCCAAAATGTGAATTCAACTCTTCTCGCTACCCGTGAGACATTAGGTCAGCTGGCCGCGGCTACGGCGGCGACAAGGCAAAATTTTCCGAAGATCATTGTCGGCAGTGCTCTAAATACTTAGTAATAATATCGTCACTTGATTAGATCTGTGCTTAGAATGATGGGGGGTTGGGATGAATTACCTTCCTTTTGATATTTTGCTTCATATAAACAAGATCAGTGAAGCAGTGTATATCAGCGCGGCACATAGCATAAAGATCAAGCCTACGATCCAGGTCCGTAACGGAGTTAGATACGTACCGGAAGACGAGGCTCTCGAAATTCTTTCGGTAGTCAAGGGGCTTGAACGTCCGTCTGGTCGAGCGGACGCGTGGTAGGCGTTGCTCATCGGTGCGACCGGAGGTGCTGCGGGAAATCTCCTTAGCGATGGGCTTCTCGGCGATAAGTCCGGCAAAGTCGATGATATTGACGCGAGCCTTTTTACAGATCGCCGGCTTTTGGAGCAAGCCCTAGACAATGCTCGCCCGCAGGCTCGAGTGGTATCCATCCTGAGCTTTTTCAGGCAAGCTCAAGATCTGGGGATCAGCGAGAAAATGCTATGCCAAAGGATCGCGGATCAGGGATATCGGGCCCTTTACACTCCGATGAATCAGCCAGCTTTTTACTTCAGTCCGGAGTTTCGCAACAGTATCCGAATCGTGGAAGAGGCGACACGAGGGCCGGTATCCATCACCACGGCAAGGTTTGCAGTAAGAATCTGCTATAGTTTGGTTTTCCATGCGACGGCCTTCGGAGCGTTCGCAGGTGGGGGGGTGAGTACAAATGAGATAAAGCTGCTCATTGAACTCAAGAAGAACCCAATCCATCAGAACGATAAAGCTTTCGAATCCGATCATCGCAGGTGAACTGACCGGGCCGGACGCAAACGCTGTCGCGGCAAAAAGTCACCCTAGCGCGACTCCGCCATCGCTAATGACAAGGCCGTTAGGCCTTTCACAGCAATCTAGCTGCTCGCCCAGTACGTCGCGAGGCACTGTTATAATAGCTCGATGCCTGCTGCACGGATCGATGACGTGATTGCTCCATGGCCTCGGGGAGGGGAATTCCGCGGTTGGCGGCCTCGGTTAAATAGCCTGACCTCAGCCCGTGCGCCGAAAACTCCCCAGGCTGCAACCCGGCCATCTCCGCCCGCTGCTTGACAATTGCATTGACCGCACTCGGCTCCAGCGCTCGTTTTGACACATTGCCCCAGCGATCGACCTTGCGGAACAGAGCGCCACTGCTGATTTTGGAAGCCTCAAGCCAGGCATTAAGCGCCTCGACTGGACGGCCGGTGAGATAAACAATTTCGTCATGATCGGCGCCCGATGTCTTGGTTCGACCGAGATGGATCGAAAGGGAGGGGAGAGGAGGGACATCGGGCAGAGCGATCGGGGACTCTTCTGTCAGTTGCTCGACGCGCAGTGCGGCGATCTCGCTGCGCCGCCGACCGCCAGAGGCAAACGCCACCATCAGGATTGCCCGATCCCGAATGTCGCGCAGGCCACCGGTCACGCAGGTCGACAGCATTTTTGTCAGTACCTCCGATGTAATTGCCTTCGCACTTTTGCGGCGACGCGGCTGCGCATTAGCTCGAATAGCCAAACGCAAGGCTGACTTCAGGGACGGCGAAGAGAAGAACCCATCAGTTCCACGCCACTTCGTCAGTGTAGACCAATTGGCAAGCCGGCGTCTGACTGTCGCCGGAGCGTGTGGTCCTGAGGCTTTGAGAAGTCCTTGACCACGGAGGGCCTGCTCCACATCAATCGGCATTCCGTGGTCGGGGTCGCTTTCCCTTTTGTCTGGTCGCCAAAGATGATGGGCAACGAATTTCAGAAGCAACCCTTCGGAAGCGGGCCAGGGCAGGGGGCCCCCGATTGCGGCAAGCGACCACGCCTGCAGATATGCGAGATCAGAGGTCAGAGCCCTCAGCGTGTTCGGCCCCATTCCCTCTTGGACCAGGTGACGAAGCGTCTCCACATCTTGTTCCGTGAGCAACTCAGCCAGTTCGTCGCGGCGATCTATCGGCAAGACCGCTGCAATTGTGTCAAGTTCGGCCGCCCGGATTTCGATGGCCTCGTTCATTTGAAGCGCCACTTCAATTTCTTGTTCTCCTCAGCAACCAGTCCTTCATAGAACTCACGCATTCCGTCGAGCGGATCCTCGCCTGCGTCGGCTCGACGAGCGAGCTCTTTCAGCGCGGCAAGATTTATCCGTGGTTTTGGCTGCTTTAGGTCGATGAAATCGTCGTCGGCGAGCATTGTATGAGGATGCAGGTGCGGAATGATCCAATGCGCCAATTCGCGGTATGCAGGATCTTTCTGGTGTTGGAGCAAGTCCGTGGTAGCACCGGCTACAATATCTGCAATTTGCAGGGTTGGATTATCTGCCGATGAACCGAAGCGGACTGGGTTTGCCAGATTCGCGGCGATCCTCTCGACCTTGCCACCTCCGCCAACGACATCGGAGCTTCGTGTATTTCCAACAAACCCGTTCAATATATGGGCCGTCGCCTGTAGGGGCTTCGAATCGTCACATAGGACATCCAGGCTCTCATAACGATGACCCCATCCGTGCAAGATCAGGCTGCAAAGACAAGTTGTCGTAAGGTCGAGGGTCCACTTGCCAACCGGATTTACATCCTTCCTCAGGGTCTCGTTTTGCTTTGCGATGATCCCCGCGTACCCGCGCGCAAAACGCAATACACAATTGAGGATCTCGTCTGTTTCGGCGTCTTCGCCGGCGGCGACAAATACTGTTGGTGCATCTGCCGGATCAAAAGACTTCATGAAGGCCTGGAACTCTTCAGAAAGCTTGGGGACCGGTCCGCCTGCCTTAAAGAATACACGGTGAAGCGCGTGCATCAGGAAGCGGTGAAGATCGTAGTAATAGAATAGAGCGCACTGCTTTTCGAGGACCGGCTCGAAAATATACTCAAACGTCTTCCCACCTAGGTTCAACCGTTTATCTGCTGCGACGATCATTACCCGCTCTTTAAGTGGGTTGAGAATATCCAGCGCGATTTGCGGCCAATTTTCGCGCTTTCGGAGGAGGCCGGCTTTCAGTTCCGGAGCCTGGATATGGTACTTTTTCCGGGCCGCGCTGACGATTTCGGTCGCTTCTTCTTGAGACAGATCGACAGACGCGTAGGCAAAGTAGGGCTGGTTGTCATCTAGGCCCAGTCGGCCCGAAGCTGCGATTTTGGCCAACTCGCAGAACGTTGTGGGAACACGGCGTGGAGGATTGACCCGAGAAGTGCCCGGTCGTGACATTGCGCTCCAATTTGAGGAGCACTTTAATGAGTACGGGTATTTCGAGTTCGGACATTGTCGGTCAATGGAGCCTGAGCTTCGCCGACATTGATTTCATCAATTCCAAACCGGCCGCGACGAGGCTCGGTTTGGCCTCGCAGTTGAAGTTTTTCAGCGCACGCGGTTTTTTCGCTGACGATGGCACATTGATCCCGAACGATGCTGCCGAATATCTGGCCGAGCAGATCGGCGTCCCAGCCGACGAACTGTCCAGCTATGATTTCGGCGGGAGAACAGCCCGTCGGCATTTCGCCGAGATTTTGCAGTATCTCGGCTTTGGCCGCATGACGCGACAGGACCGCGAAGCGCTTTCTTATTGGATTATCGGCGAGCTTTGCCCGTCCGGACAATCCGTCAGCGCCATGCTTGAGGCGGTATTCCTCTGGTGCCGGGATCGCAATATCTATGGTCCGTCTGCCAAGGAGCTTGAACGGCTCGTTCGTTCGCAGCGGCAACAATATCTCGACGGCTGGCTTCATGAGGTGAGCGCAGCGCTTCCGCCTGGGACTGTTGCAGCGATGGAAAGCTCCCTGGCTGACGCGGAAGGGCCGACAGGCTTCAATGCGATGAAAGCAGACGCGGGGCGAGCAACGCTCGACAACATTCTGGAGGTGACCGCTCGGCTTGCGTTCATCCGGAGCCTGAAACTCCCACGGAATATGCTTTCAGCGATCAACCCGGCGTGGATCGAGCATGTTGTCCGCCGCGTTTCCGGCGAAAAGGCGTCGGAGATGCGCCGCCACACGCAGACGCGCCAGCTCGCGCTTTATGGGGGCGGAACAAGAGCAGTTCAAAATCCTGCGCTAAGGTCGAACGTAGCGTGAACCGCGCTACGAACTCCCAAAATGGTCCACCCGCGGATCGTAAACCAATGGTGGCAACGTGCATGCCTATGGCGATATCGTTGCCACCATCGTGCTTTACCTTTTCATGAGCTGTTAAAGGGCTAGCCCTTTAACCGCCGGAGGTGACCCATGACCTTTCAACTTTGCCATCCGAACCGAGACCGATAGTCCAGCGGAAGAGCCGCCTTTCATGCTCGACGTGATAGGTATCGTCGCCGTTTTCTTGAACGCCAACAAACCGAATCGACCTAATTTGCCCCTTCTCTCGAATAAAAGACTGCAAGCCAGTCAGTTGGTCACGGATAGCTTGGGCCTGCTCGGGGGCCATCTCGTCGTAGTTGGGATCTCCTGAGATTATCCCCTCGACAAATCGACGAAGGGCCTTCTCTGTACGCGGGTCGGGTAGATTATTTTTGATACGCTCCTCAAGCCTCGTGATTTGGCGTTCTGCGCTTTTCCCATCGATGCGCTTCCATGATCGCTCAAAGCCATCCTGATGGAGAATGAGATCAGTTACCCGGCCCTGAGAATTTGTGATGAAGCTTATTTGAGCGTTAACGACGGTCGTAAAGAACTTCACTTCGCTTTCCGGGTAGATTTCTACCGGTCCTTGCCCTGTAATTTGGGAAAAGAATCTTTCGCCTTCGCGATATATTCGGAACAAGGTGCCGGGCTTAAGTTGATAGTAGCCAACGAACTTGTCGAAACGTTGAGAAGCGAATGGAACCGCAGTTCGCGGTGCGGCCTGTTCTGCTAATTTGCGGCTGCGTTCATCCGTCGAATCCTTCAAACTTTCGGCGTTATTTTGGGGCAAGGCCGCTCCGTCGCGACCTCCTTGTATCTTTGCCGATAGCGTATTCCAATCGGGAAGTCCCAGCATTTTCGAAACAAGCTCGAGGCTTTCACTGTGACTGACGACGAGGTCTTTTGCGGCCAAAGACTCACGTAGATTCTGGGCCATGATTTTTGCTTCGCGGTAATCGCGCATAGACGTGTCCTTTGCAGGAGCGAACAAAAGCGCCAGATGGTTGCGTTAGCTGACTTAGTCGCTCGGGCAAAGGGAAGGCCATCGAGGCGTGATACGTTCACCATTCCCTAACGGGTGCAACCAGCAGGTCGTATCTACCTTTGGCGAAGGTGTATCAAGGTGGAAACAGTGTCAACCACTATTCGATAGGTTCGCATGAGCAATTGAAATTCGAATCCCGCTATGCGGCCCGCCGCATCCTGCCAGGAAGTCGCAAGGGCCTAAAGCCCTCCGTCATCTGTTGCTCAGCATCCCACGAATAGATGCCGGTAAGGTTGATGTGCTCCCAACTGAGCGGCGAGACGTGTTTCAGCAGCTCGTTAGGAACATCCCGGCCCTGTTGTCGTAAAAGTGCGGTGGCGCGGCTCAGATAGACGGTGTTCCAGTGAACGATGGCGCTGACGACCAGATTGAGGCCGGAAGCCCGGAATGCCTGGCTGTCGTAGGACCGATCACGAATTTCGCCGCGCTCATGGAAGAAGACGGCGCGCTTGAGCTTGTGCGCAGCTTCACCCTTGTTGAGACCGGCCTGACAACGCCGGCGCAGCGCCGGGCTGGAATACCACTCGATCATGAACAGGGTGCGCTCGATGCGGCCCAATTCGCGCAAGGCCTTGGCGAGATCGCTGGATTTAGATGAGGCGGAGAACCTCTTGAGGATCGTTGACGGTGCGACGGTGCGCGTCGTGATCGAGGCGGCCAGACGCAGAAGATCGTCCCAATGTTCGAGAATAAGAGCGGTGTTGATGGGGGCGCCGATGTGGTTTTCCAGCGCCGGACAGGCATCGGCCTTCTCGAAGGTATGGAATTTCCGCTCCTTGATGTTGCGAAGCCGGGGTGCAAAACGCTTGCCGATCAGGGCGAACAGCGCAAAGACATGATCGCTCGCGCCACCGGTATCGGTAAAATGCTCCTCGATCTCCAGAATCGTATCGTGATCGAACAAGCCGTCGAGGACATAGACCGCTTCGCTCTCGGTCGGGCTGATTGGCAATATGCCGAAGTATCCGTACTGGTCGGAGAGATGGCTGTAGAATTTCGAACCGGGTTCGCTGCCATAATGGAGATTGATGTCGCCGCGCTTGGCGGCCCGGTCGCTGGCGCGGAAGAACTGTCCATCGGATGAGGCGGTCGTTCCGTCTCCCCAGAGCTGCGAATGCGGATGACGCGCATGGGTATCCGTCACGCAGGCCTGGGCCGCCCTGTAGGTCTCGGATCGGGCATGAAAAGTGCGCATCCAACCGATCTGATGTGCACTGATCCCCTTGGAGGCTCCCGCCATGCGTTTTGGGCCAAGATTGGTGCCATCCGCCAACACGCCGGCGAGCATGGCGGAGATGTTCTGCGGCGCATCGCCCGTCCGGACATGCGTGAACTGGTCTGCGAATCCGGTCCATTCATGCACCTCCCTGAGAAGGTCCGGCACTTCGATCAACGGATACATTTCGCTGATTTCGACGTTCAGATCATGGGCCGCGGCGGGAATGTCGCTCACCCGCGGCGTTACGATCAGGGTTCCAGCCTCCAGCCTGACGCCATCAAGCTTTCCATTGCGCGCGCGATAAGCGAGGCGCTTGAGATTGAAGTCAATCGTCTGCCGCACTTCGGCGAGCCAGGCGGCGCCATCGCCCTGTACGCCGAGACCGAGCTTGCCTTGTTCCTTCATGGTGATTAACGCGGGCTTGGGCATGAGGTGTTCATCTATCGGCCGGAATGACCGGCTGCCGTCAACCCAGATATCCGCGGAGCGCAGCCGGTCACGCAAGTGAGCCAGAGTGGCAACCTCGTAAAGCCGTCGATCCGGCTTTCCGCTCTCGAAGATCAGTTTTCGCTCGGTCGATCCAAGATGCCCAACCGGCACGCGATCCGGCAGAACGCGGCGTCCGTCCGCATAAAGCATTTTCAGCGTCGCGATCGCCGCAAGCAGCGGATCGTGCCGACGACGCGAGTGGAATGTGAATGCCTGAAGGAAGGCTCCAGCGAACTTACGGACATTTCCATATTGCTCGGCCGCCATCACCAAAGGCGATACATCCCCGTCCTCCACCATCGCTTCAAGACCGGGTTTGATCTGCAGCAGCCGATGCCAGCCGACTTTCCGGTTTACCATCTCGATCGCGTCTTCATCATCGTCATTGGCGGCCTGCAGGGCCAAAATCGTGTCGAGGAAAAGTCGTAGCGCCTTCGATGTTTCTATGCGTGCGTTCATATGGCGCTGTTTTTTGCGGTTGTTGGCCTGAGAGAACAGCCGGCCGATCAGTTTGATGAACATTGTCACAGCATCGTCAGTGAGCTTCTGGCTGAGTTTGATGACCTGCACCGCGATCGTCGCGCGCCGACGGCTGGCATTGAAGTCACCAGCGAGCCAGGCTGGGGTGGCGTCCCCCTCGCGGATCATCTGGTCCCATCGCCCAGAGGGGATGCGGGCCTGCAAGCGAGGATCGATATTGAGTGTGCGAAGGAATGCGATGCGCTCCGTCAATCCGGCCAGGCTCCCCGCTCCCGGGGCATCGGGAGCGGAACGCAGCCAGTGAAAGCGTGTCTGGCCTATTGCCGGATCAACGTCCAACAGTGCATCGAGGGCTTCGAGCTTTCTCGGATCGAGATCTGAGATCAATGCACTCTCGGCGCGATGGCGAGCAATAGCGCGCGCTGCAATCCCCATGCGCTCGATCATGTTCACAGCCGGCAGCAGAACCCGGCGCTCCCTGAATGTAGTAATGATTGCCTTTGCGATCGTCGCTCCCTTATCTGTTGTTGAGGCCGCCTCAATGGCTGCCAGCAGCACCGCACGGCGGTCCTCGGCTGACGGGCTTCTCATTCCCAGGTAGCCCAACAGATGGGCGACGTGGTTCATGCGTGTTTCTTCGCGGCGAGCATACCAATGGAAAGAAGCTGGATTGGCTCCAACTTGCTCGGCAACATAGTTGAGCATCGCCGTGGGGAGTGTTTCGTTGGCAGTGAGCACGCGGCCGGGATAGCGCATCAGGCAGAGCTGCACCGCAAAACCGAGCCGATTATGCTCGCGTCGGCGAACCTCGATTTCCAGCCGATCCGCCGGCGACAGGGAGTAATGGCGGATCAGGCTGTCTTCGTCGGTTGGAATGCCGAAAAGCTCCTGTCGATCCTGAGCCTTGAGAAGCGTCCGCCGGGCCACCGTTTTACTCCTTACAAATATGCGCTGGTGGCCAACCTCTGTCCGGAAACGGTCGATTTCGTACAGGGGCAAAACGGCCTGTCCACAAATTATCTTGACAGGTTTTTGAACAGGGAAGATATTTCGGACAGCCTATTCGGACGAAATTGAGCCTCCATGCCACGTACCTTCGCCTATGTCCGGGTCTCCACGACCGGGCAAACTACCGAAAACCAAATCCAGGAAATCGAAGCCGCCGGCTTCCAGGTCGAGCCGCGCCGGATCGTCACCGAGACGGTTTCCGGCAGCACCGCCATTGCGCAGCGCCACGGCTTTTCCCGGCTTGTGGACAAGCTGGAGTCCGGCGACATTCTGATCGTGACGAAGCTTGATCGGCTCGGTCGCGATGCGATCGACGTCAGCACCACGGTGAAAGCCCTGGCCGAAATGGGCGTCCGGGTCTATTGCCTCGCGCTCGGTGGCGCTGATCTCACCAGTTCTGCCGGAACAATGACTATGAACGTGCTCAATGCAGTTGCACAGTTCGAACGGGATTTGCTGATCGAGCGGACGCAGTCCGGTCTCAAGCGCGCCAAGTCAGAAGGAAAGGCCCTCGGCCGCCCCTCGACGCTCAGCGACAAACAGAAGCAGGATGTGCGCGACGATCTCGCGACGGGGATGAGCGTATCGGCGATCGCCAGGAAATTCGTGACAAGCCGGCAGACTATTATGCGGATTCGAGACGAGGGTTCACGATCCGTTCGACCTTAGCGCAGGATTGTGAACAGATCCTGTTCCGACCCCTTGTTGAAGTCGCAGTTTTCGAACCGCGCCTCCGACAGGATCGCGCCATGAAAATTGGCGCCCGCTCCGCGGCAGCCGATAAACGCGGCGTCCTCAAGGTTACTTCCCCGGAAGCTGGCCCCGGCCATGCGGCAGTCTTTGAATTGCCAGCCTTCCAATTCATGGCTGGAGAGGTCGGCATCTGAGATATCGCAATCAACAAGCGAGACGGCGCGATTATCTTGAACGAGGTCGAGAATATCGACGCCGCCTTGTCGCCGGCCCGGTGCGGTTGATGTTGAGCCTCCGTAACCTCATGACTAGGACACCCTCCCGACAGCCCCTGGCCCAAAGCCGGGGGCATCGTCACGCCGTCGACGGAAAATTCCATACGGGCGGGCAGGGGTGCGCGAGGGGAAGGGCCGAAGGGGGTTCCCATCGCCCAGCCTATGCAGCTGTGATCTCCGCAATCAGGCAGCCTGTGACGGCTCACTTGATGAGGAAGGCGACACTGAAAGTTTCACCCCAAGCGCTCGAGCCACACCCATTAGCGTTGACAGCTTAGGATCGCCATGTTCGCTTAACGCCTTATACAACGCCTCGCGCGTAACACCCGCTTCCTTTGCTACCGCGCTCATGCCGATGGAACGAGCGACATCGCCAAGCGCGTGAGCGATAAGTGAAGGGTCGCCATCTTCAAAGGCTGCTTCGATGTAGGCAAAACGTTCCTCTGGTGTTTTGAGGTGATCAAGAACATCAAAGCGGGTCGTTTCAAGTACCATGTCAGATCTCCTTGGCCATTTTCTTCGCTTGTGCGATGTCTCTCGTCTGAGAGGATTTATCGCCACCACATAAAAGGATGACGAGGGTCCGGCCGGTATAAGTCAGATATAGACGATACCCAGGTCCATAATCGATACGCATTTCACTGACACCATCGCCGACTGACTTTATGTCACCGGGATTGCCGAGTTCCAGCCGCCGAATTCTAACGGCGATCCGCGACGCTGCATTTTTGTCCCGCAGAGTTTTCAGCCATTCTGAGAATGCGATGGTTTGGCGGACTTCGATCATGTGTGGACTATAATTAACATAGTGAGGTAAGTCAACCGAAATGTGAACTAAAGTTCACAGCCGACGAAAGCCGGTCGCAGCTTGGAGCGGCTGCGACCGGCGACGGCTGGCGTTACTCGGCCGCCTCGGAGAAGTCTACCATGGAGTCTTCGATCATGTCAGCGTCATCGATCTCGCTGTTGTCTGCCTCGTCTGCAGGGTCATCTAAGCCCGCCACCTCCGATGGCCCTTTGCCCGCGTCGGTCTTGACGATGGCGGACCGGATAGGGGAGGGGAGCCATGCGCTGCCTTTGGTCTGGGGCTCGGCATAGGCTGCGGCCCATGCCCAACCCTCGGCGCGCAGATCGGTGGCAAGCGTTTCCAGCTTCTCGGCGGCAAGGCGTTCGACAAGGGCAACATCGAGGGCATAACCTTGGGCGCGCTCGTCAAAGAGATCGCGCTTCACCTCACCGCCTGCCTGTTCGTAAGCTTCCATGCCGCCGATCAGGCGCATGCGCTTGTCGGAGGCGGAAATGGCGTCACACGTCGTTCTTGGTAGCGCCGCAGAGCAGTTCCGCAAGATCACCACGCTTTATCTAATCAGGCGGTAAGGCACGCATCCCGCGTTGCAGAGAAGAAACGCGCAAACCTTCAAGAAACATTCTGAATTTTCCCCTTGTGTTCGCAATAGGGAAAAATTCCTCATTATCTAGAATTATAGTTATAATCAATAATAATCATTAACTCCTGACCTCTTAGAGGAACCGGAGGACCGGCTGCAGTGGCGCCATCAAAGAAGGTAGTTCGGGAATTGTCGAAGGCGACTTCCAACTGCAGGACTCCGAGCCTAGCCTGAGCGGTCGATTTAATGTGAGCATTTTTATGAATGAGTTTAGTTTGCGTGATGCGGTCCTCACGGATCAACTATTTGCCGTCAGAAAAACAGTCGCAATATCCATTCCCGTCAACATGCTCCTCGGATTAGCATCTTTGTTGGTGGCGATCCACGACAACAAGACGGTCATCGCATCGATTTGGTTTGCTTGCTCGTCCATTATTAATATTTCTCGTTTGGCACTCTGCCGGCTTCCCGTCCAACGGCGCGGACGGCAGGCGGACGAGACGATCTTGGGAGTGCCGTGCCCCGGCGTTTCAAGCCATCTTCGTATCCACACCTACCTCGCTTTCGTATCCGGTGTAGTTTGGGGCTTCATTCCCGTTCTGTGCGACTGGTATACGTCGCCTCACACTCTTTTTTACCTGACGGTGGTCTGCGGAATTACCGCGGGCGCTGTGACGCACGGTTTTGCGTATGCTCGTATTCCTGTGTGCTTCATCACCCCACCCTTGCTCTCTGTCGTCACATGTCTGGTATTAGCAGGCGACTTTCATCGATACATGCTGGCAGCAACCGTAGCGCTTTATTTAGTGGCGCAAGTCCGCAGCACACGCGTTGGACAAGCTTTTGTCATCAACGATAGCAAGCAAAAACACCAAGCAACTGCGTTGTCCCGATCACTTGAGATCGCAAATCAACAAAAGACTTCGTATGCTGAGGAAATGCAACGAAGAGCAACCGAAGATTCATTGACCGGTCTTTTGAATCGTCGTGGATTTATGGAGGTGCTTGAAGACAAGATTGGACAAGATAACTTTGGCTGTCTCATGCTCCTTGACCTAGATGGCTTCAAGTCGGTCAACGACTCGTTCGGGCACAAAGCTGGTGACCAGGTCCTGATCGAAGTGGCGAAAAGATTGAACGACGTCATTCCGGATGACGTACTACTTGCCCGCATGGGGGGCGACGAATTTGCGATCTTGCTCAACCATCGAGCAACGAAGGAAAATGCGGAGACAATTGCCGAGCAGATAATGATGGCCATCTCCGTGCCATTCCCGAAACTGAACGTCGGGCGCGTGGGCGCCAGTGTCGGTATTTACATCGGCTCATTGAATGAAATCGAAAAGGCCCTCGCTTATGCGGACGCTGCGCTTTATGCCGCCAAAAAAGAAGGTCGCAACTGTTGGCGCCTATTCGATCAGGAACTACAAATACAGGCGGAGCTCCTTCATGACATCGAAAGAGATCTTGCTCAAGCGTTGCTCGACCAAGCGCTGGAAGTTCACTACCAACCAATCGTCGCCGATAGCGGAAAACGGGTAGATACATTGGAAGCGCTCCTGCGCTGGCATCATTATCAACATGGATGGGTCGCTCCGCCGACTGTCGTCGAGATAGCTTCCAGGACAGGGCTTGCCGAGCCACTGCTCCGCTTCATCATAGGCGAGGCGGTCAAAATGGCGCTTGTCGTGAAGGAGATGAACGCAGGCGACGTACGGATTGCTGTCAATGTGTCTCCCCGGGAGCTTGCTCAACTCGCGGTAGACGACTTGATCTTCGCGGCGCTCAATGAAGCTGGGCTAAGTCCCTCAGCGCTAGAGGTGGAAATTACCGAGGATGTCGGGATCGATCTGAGGGCTGTCCAGTCCAAAATCGAGCGGCTCTCTAAGGCCGGTGTTCGTATCGCAATTGATGACTTCGGTACGGGGTACTCATCACTTGGCTCACTCCATGACATCCGTGCTGATCGCGTCAAGATCGATAAAATCTTGGTCACGGGGACAACACTTGTATCGGCTTCGCGGTCCCTGATTGACGCCATCTTGCTCGTTTCCCAAGCGTACGGCTTCGATGTTGTAGCGGAGGGTGTGGAAACCGAGGAGGATCTTAGAACAATGGAGACGCTTAATTGCGCTCTGTTGCAGGGCTACCTTTTTGCACCTGCGATGCCGAAAGACAGGGCTGTCGCTTGGCTTCTAGAAACGCCGCGGAACATGAACGGTTTATAAGAAATTCATGGTACAAACACCGGGCCGCTTCCCGTCTGTGGAGGGTTTTGGCAGAAGAGTAACCGGCAGGAAACGCGTTGGCGTACTGCACTTCTCGCAACATGGTTTCGTGCATATCGACGCCTGCTTCCTGTCAGTCCAGCGCGGTTGATGTTGAACCTCCATAACCGCATGTGTATCCCTCCGGCGTGCACCGCCTTGCGAGTTTTTGGCGATAACGTGATTTTGCGCTCTTGAGAGTGGACTTAAGAGCGCAATGAGGAACTATGGCACAGGCCATTTTGCTGACGGGTCAAGAACTGCGTCGTCGTTGGTCACCGGACCAACGGCTGGAAATTCTGGAGGCAGCATTTGCTCCTGGGGCAAATGTCTCGGAGGTAGCGCGTCGTTTTGATGTTTCGACGGGGCTGCTATACACGTGGCGGCGCCAAGCGCTGACTGTGAAAGATGGGCCTGCTTTTGTGCCGGCAACAGTTCTGGATGTTTCTGGCGGCGGCGATGGTGGTGCGGCAACCATCGTTGTGGACTTTGCGAACGGTATCAAGGTGAGGATTGCCTCCGGGGTGCCTTGTGATCTTGCCGCTGCAGTGATGCGAGCGCTGAAATGATCCCGATCAGTTCGAGCGTGCGGGTTTGGATTGCGAGCGGCCATTGCGATATGCGCAAGGGAATGCAGAGCCTTGCTCTGATCGTGCAGGAAGGTCTTGGTCGTGATCCGTTCAAGGGGGACGTTTTTGTTTTCCGTGAACCGCACCGGGTCTGCCGGAGGCTTTTTGGTTTAAGTTATGCGGCCATCGCTGGTTCGTCCAGCATGGCGTAGTATAGCTCCTCAGCTTCGGCTGGTGGAATGTTTCCGATTGGCTCCAGAAGACGGCGGTGGTTGAACCAGTCGACCCATTCCAGGGTGGCGAACTCAACCGCCTCGGTGGTGCGCCAAGGTCCACGCCGATGGATGACCTCTGCCTTGTAAAGACCGTTGATTGTTTCGGCGAGAGCGTTGTCATAGCTGTCGCCGACGCTCCCCACAGAAGGCTCGATACCTGCCTCCGCCAATCGCTCGGAATAGCGAATGGACACATATTGCACACCCCTGTCGGAATGGTGCACGAGGCCGCCGCCGTGAACGGGACGCCGATCATGAAGTGCCTGTTCCAAGGCATCGAGAACGAAAGTTGCATGTGCCGTCCGGCTGACCCGCCAGCCGACGATACGCCGGGCGAAGGCATGACGAAGGCGACGTAGACGAAGCCCTGCCAGGTGGAAACATACGTAAAATCGCTCACCCAGAGCCTGTTCGGCGCGGGGACCTTGAACTGGCGGTTCACACGGTCGAGCGGACTGGGTGCGGATTTATCCGGGATCGTGGTTTTGATCGGCTTGCCACGGATGATGCCTTGAACACCCATGGCCTTCATAAGCCTGGAAACCGTGCAACGGGCGATATCGAAACCTTCCCTCTGCAGTTGCCGCCAGACCTTGCGCGCACCATAAACTTGGAAGTTCTCGTCGAAAACACGGCGTATCTCGATCTTCAAAGCAATGTCGCTGCGGGCGCGGATCGACAGCCGATCCACGTCCTGGCGCTTGGCAATGTTGTCATAATAGGTAGATGGGGCAATCGGCAGCAGCCTGCAGATCGGCTCGACCCCGAACACCGCTCGGTATTCGTCGATGAAGGAAATCATCGCTTCAATGGGCGGTCGAGCTCCGCCATCGCGAAATAGGCAGACGCCTTGCGCAATATCTCGTTGGCCTGACGAAGCTCCCGGTTCTCCCGCTCAAGAGCCTTCATCTTCTCGGCCACATCACTCGGCAATCCAGCTCTCTTGCCGCTATCGACCTCAGTCTTCTTGACCCATTCATGCAGAGTTGCAGGCGAGCAGCCGATCTTGGCAGCGATGGATGAAACGGCAGCCCACCGCGAAGGGTGCTCGGCTTCGTGATCCAACACCATACGAATGGCGCGTTGACGGACTTCGGGTGAAAACTTGTTCGTTGTCTTGCTCATAGTGGCTCCACTTTCTCAGAAGTTGGAGCCTCCGGCAAACCCGGTGCGGTTCAATAATGCCTTGAAATAAATCGTGAGGCAACCGGCGGCGGGCAGTCTTTCGACTTTCTTGAAATCGTGACTAACTATAGCACTCGCGCGGCCCGCCCACTTCGCCGTGCCGCGTTATTGTAGTAGCTCGAAGGCTGTTGGATGGATTGATGCCGCGACTGCTCCATCGCCTCTGGCAGCGGAGTATCGCGGTTTGCGGCCTCGGTGACATATTCTGACCTCAGCCCATGGGCGGAAACTCCGCAGCGCAGAAACTGACCGCGCGACAACTTCTTGCGAAACAGTAGCTTGCCCGTCATGACGCCCAATCAAGTTGCGAAACATTTTTTGCCAGAGGAGGCGGCAACCACCCCATCTTGTACTGGCTCCTTCGATGCAGGCTTCGCTCTGCCTGCCGCATAACGGGGAAAAAGAGACCCGACCGATGTCATTGGAGGTCAATCGGCCGAGCCTCTTGCCGATGCGGGAACTGGGAAACCGGCGGCAATATTCGAAATGCCCACCGATAATTATAGTTCCATGAGAGATCTGTTGTGCGAAAAGAAGCCCGCTATCTGGCGGGACAGCGGGCTCCCGGGCGTAGACGTTGATATGGCAACGCCTTCGCAGTCTCTGATGCCTGTTTCTTGGCATTTCGTTTTGTTGAGAGGAGTTTAATTAACGATAGTTGCGCCAGGCTTACGCCGCCGTCAAACTGTTTCATGTTATTAGCTTGCTAATGAGATGAGAGCAACTGTCCGCCCGGCCTGGGCGAACAGGAGATAGACGAGTTCATCCATAATGACGGAGTCGAGCCTTGTAATAAGGGCAGCGAGCCGCCCTTGCTTTCCACTGCCGGCCTCCGTTTCAGGCCAATTAACAAGGTCGACGACGTTGTAAAAGCGCCCGCCTGCCCCGTTGCGGATCAGAGCAAGGGCAAGCGCCATGGACAGGTGGGACTTTCCCGTTCCGGTCCCGCCAACGTTGTTGAACGCGATGCCCTCAAGTCTGTAAAAATCAGGCCGAAGGTTCCAATGGAGGTTGTTGGACGCATCAGGAGAGCGCGAAGTTAGCTTTGCAAATTACACTCCAAAACCCTGAGTTGACGTTTACGTAACTCGGTTAAACATAATTTGAATTAGAGGCCTCCGAGCAGATGTCGTCTGATAGCGTACAATTGTAGCTGGACAAGTCCGGCGCTTAGATCCTTTGGCTGTTAGAGGGGGTTTTATGCCAATCATCGGATATGCAAGAGTTTCTACTGCTGAACAGTCCGTCGATCTTCAACTGGACGCTTTGAACAAGCATGGACGCGACGAAACCTATGTCGATCAGGGGTGGTCTGGAAGCCGCTTTCAGCGCCCTGGTTTAGAGGAGGCGTTAAAGGAGCTTCGCAAGGGGGATGTGTTTGTCGTCTGGCGACTGGACCGCCTCGGCAGATCAATTGCCAACCTCATCCAGTTCGTCGAGGAGCTTGAACAGAAGCGTGTACAGTTTCAGTCGATTACAGAGCGCATCGATACCACCTCCTCAGGCGGCAAGCTCTTCTTTCACATGATCGCCGCCTTGGCCGAATTCGAACGACAGATCATCAGGGAGCGAACTATCGCGGGACTCGAAGCGGCTAGAAGTCGAGGCCGACGACTTGGTAGACCCCGTAAAGTCAACGAGACAATCCTGGAGGAAGTAAGGCTCCTCCTGTCTACCGGTAGATCGTTGACTGATGTTGCGGCGGACGTTGGACTGTCCCGTCGAACCCTCAAACGTTACCTCGATATCGGTCAGGCTTAAGGATGCTGTCCCGGGAGGTGGTGTAGGTCGATAGCGGTGGTCATCGGTTTTTTCCGGTAGGGTTGGGTTGTTCAAGCACAACCTTTTGGAAAGACCACCGATGACCAATAACATGATGGACCTGCGCTCTCTTGTTGAGAAGAGTGCTGATGCGGATTTGCTGCGCGAGATGATTGGCTTTGCGGCCGAGAAGCTGATGGAGCTGGAGGTCGGAGCCAAGACCGGTGCGGCCTACGGCGAGAAGAACGACTTTCGGCTTGCTCAGCGTAACGGCTATCGCGATCGCGACTGGGAGACCCGCGCTGGAACTGTCGAACTTCGTATTCCGAAGCTACGCACGGGCAGCTATTTCCCTAGCTTTCTGGAGCCGCGTCGCATGGCTGAGAAGGCACTGACCGCGGTGATCCAGGAGGCCTATATCCAGGGCGTTTCGACCCGCTCGGTGGACGATCTGGTCAAGGCGATGGGCATGAGCGACATCTCCAAAAGCCAGGTCTCCAGGCTTTGCGAGGAAATCGACGACAAGGTGAAGGCCTTTCTCTCCCGCCCCATCGAAGGCGACTGGCCATATCTTTGGATCGATGCCACCTACCTCAAGGTCCGGCGTGGCGGACGCATCGTCTCAGTCGCGGTGATCATCGCCATCGGCGTCAACACCGATGGTCGGCGGGAAGTGCTCGGCATGGAAATCGGCACCTCTGAGGCTGAGCCGATCTGGACGGAATTCCTGCGCAAGCTCACACGGCGAGGTTTGCGTGGCGTCAAACTCGCCGTTTCCGATGCGCATGAAGGCATCAAAGCCGCCGTTTCCAAGGTCCTTTCCGCTACCTGGCAAAGATGCAGGGTTCACTTCATGCGCAATGCGCTGGCGCATGCCGGCAAGAGCGGGCGACGCGTGGTCTCAGCCTTCATTGCAACGGCTTTTGCTCAGGACACGCCGGAAGCTGCCAGCCAACAGTGGGGCAACGTCGCCGATCAGATCAGGCCGAAAGTGCCGAAACTCGCCGGCCTCATGGATAGCGCCGAGGAAGATGTCCTCGCCTATATGACCTTTCCCAAACAGCACTGGACCAAGCTTCACAGCACGAACCCCATTGAGCGATTGAACGGCGAGATCAAGCGAAGGACAGAGGTCGTCGGCATCTTTCCCAACGACGATGCCATCGTCAGACTCGTCGGCACTTTGCTGCTAGAGCAAAATGACGAATGGGCTGTTCAGCGCTCGCGATACATGACACTGGAAACCATCGCTACAATGAGCGATGATCCGCTTATCAACTTGTCCGCTGCAGGTTGACCCGTTCCCGGCTCTGCCCGGAAAGCTCGACGATCGAACGAGCTACACCACTCCCAGGGACATCATCGGCTTAAGCCATCAACGATCTGACAGGAGTTGTGTAACTTGCCAGATAGCTGCAGCTGACCAAATCGCAAACGATCCCGCATCATAATAACATTTGGGTACACCCTAGAGAGACATTCAAATGTGACGCGCATGGAGTGTAACAAAAGGGTGGATTTCGATCAAAGCAACGTTCCGTAATCGGAGCCACCCTAAGGTTGCGGATTTGGAATGGCCTGCATCGAAATTGTCTACGAATTGCTGTCATCCAGAGCGGCGTTGAAACCGGCGCTCTAGCGTCTAGCCGCGGCAAACAACAAGACTGCGCCGCAACAGAATGGCAACCAGAAATGCAGTAGTCCCACTTCACTCCAGACCGTAAAGCGCTCTGAGCAGGTGGTGGTGTTCATCGCACACCCAAGCGGGACAAGATAGAAGAACCAGCCAAAGGTCGCGACGACGACGAACGCCCCGGCCATGATACAAAGAACCCTCACCTTCGCCTCCCCATTTGATGTCAAAACATTGAATATCAAAGAAGTCGCGCCGCTCGCCCGCTACGCCTCGTGGCACTGTTGTAATAGCTCGAGGCCTGCTGCACGGATCGGTGGCGTGACTGTTCCATCGCCTCTGGCAACGGAACGCCGCGATTGGCCGCTTCCGTGAGATACCCAGACCTAAGTCCATGAGCGGAAAACTCGGCCGGATCGAGCCCTGCAAGTGCTGCACGTTGTTTGACGACATCATTCACCGATTTCGGATCGAGCGCTCGAGGAGAGAGGTTTCCCCAACGATCGATCTTGCGGAAGATCGATCCTGACTTGATAGTGGCTGCCTCCATCCAGTCGTTGAGCGCCTCGACCGGACGACCGGTGAGGTAGACGATCTCGTCATGATCGGCGCCAGACGTTTTGGTCCGTCCAAGGTGGATCGACAGCGAGGGGAGGGGAGGGCCGTCAGCGCGCTCGATGGACGGCTCCTCTGTCAGTTGCTCTCTGCGTAGCCCGGCAATTTCACTGCGCCGGCGGCCACCCGATGCGAAAGCCACCATGAGGATCGCCCTGTCGCGGAGATCGCGCAGACTGTTCGTGCCGCATGAGCCGACAAGCTTCGTCAATACATCGCCCGTCACGGCTTTTGCGCTCTTGCGCTTGCGTGGTCGCGGTGTGGCACGAACCGCGAGACGAATGGCTTGCTTCAGGGCAGGGGAGGCGAACTCGCCGGTAACGCCGCGCCATTTTGTCAGCGTCGACCACGATGCTAGACGCCGGCGCACGGTGTCTGGCGCATGAGGGCCAAGTGACTTGAGAAAGCCCTGATCCCGCAACAAACGATCGACATGTTGCGGCATGCCGTGGCCAGGATCTTCACGCCGGCGCTCCGGGTCCCAGAGATGATGGGCAACGAATTTCAGGAGAAGCGCTTCCGGCGCGGGCCACGGAAGACTGTTTTCAGTCGACGCCAGACACCACGCCTGCAGATAAGCCAAGTCCGAGGTCAGTGCACGAAGGGTGTTCTCGCCCATGCCCTGATTAACGAGATGCCGCAGCGTCTCTATGTCATCATCGGTCAACAGCTCGGCAAGCTCGTCGCGGCGTTCGAGCGGCAAAACGGACGCGATGGTATCGAGCTCTTCGGCGCGCCACTCGACGGACGTGTGTGATGTCTTCGTTTTAGGCACGATAGGCTCCAGAATCGCGGGTTTCGGCGGCCGCTGGCACCGTGATTTGCCCCGATTTTCCTCGATTTGCGCCGCGAAATCAACTACCATCGATAAGGGATACTTATCGATGGTTGATAATCCAACTCAAAATCGTACTATGTGAGGAACTCTAATATTCCTATAGAGTTCTGATAAGAAATCATTTACCATGATTTCAATGGCTTACGATATCGCGAAAATCAGCATGACGACCTTGATGCGGCCGGCCTTCGACGCCGGTATCGCTATGACGCGTTTGGACGAGCGCATCGCCCGTTTGCCGGTCGGTCAGGGCTGGATTGATCGCTCCCACTTCGCCGATGCCTGTGCGTCCCTCTGGATCGACGGCGAGCTCGTCCACCTCGAAGACCTCGTCCTCCACGACGATACCAGAGATATTCGCACACCCACCCACGAACTGACAATCGCCCGCGACGTGCTGCGCACCCGCCGGCGCATCGCCGCCCAACTTCCCGGCTGGGCATTGTCGGCGGACGGCGTCCGCACTCTCAGAAAAACCGCAGAGATTACGTCGGCCGACACGGAAGAGGTGCAGGCGGTCGGTGCCATCCGGCGCGCCGTCGCGGACGATCCGGAAGGTGAGGGGGACGATGTCGACGACATCGAAAACCTTCCTGGCGTCGACTATGCCGCCATCGATGCGGTGCTCGCCCGATCCGAGGCCGCGATCCAGAACGCTACACGGCCCGGTCGCGCCGACGCGGCGGAAAAAGATCCGCTAGTGTATGATCTCGACTGGGACGAGGATGCCCGGCTTGACGAATGGCGCGGCGTGCTGCGGCAAGTCGACAACTTGCCGGCGGTGCTGCAGGCCATCGTCGCCCTTGATGCCTGGAACGAGCTTTCCGTCCTTCAGCACGCGCCCTGGCTTGGCCGGCTGTTGGCCGCCTCCATTCTGCGCCAGGCCGGCGTTACCACCGGCGCCCATCTTGCCGCCATCAATACCGGCCTGAAATCCATTCCCGTCGATCGTCGTCGGCATCGCGACCGGGAAATCCGGATGCTGGCCATCGCCCACGGACTGATCGCAGCCGCCGAGCTCGGTCTGAAAGAGCATGACCGGCTAGCGCTGGCTCGAACACTGATGGAGCGAAAGCTGGAGGGGCGCCGGACATCTTCAAAACTGCCGGAGCTGGTTGAGTTGGTGATGGCCAAACCGTTGGTGTCGGCAAAAATGGTGGCGAAGACGCTCGATGTGACGCCGCAGGCGGCGCGGCGGATTGTTTTGGAGCTGGGCCTGCGCGAGATGACGGGGAGGGGGAGGTTTCGGGCGTGGGGTATTTCTTAGGATGCCGAAGAGGAAACTTGAATTTCAGACAGAAACAAGCATAACGTCCTACAATTGCATGTTTTATGGGTGGGGCGGGCTGGATGATCGGCATTGAACTATTTGCCGGCGCCGGTGGGATGTCGCTGGGTGCGACTTGGGCGGGCGTTGACGTCAGGGTTGCTGTGGAAATATCCCCGGCAGCCTCTCGTACTTTTTCGCGAAATCATCCTGGAGTAGACCTGATTAACGCTGATATTCGCGACGTCCATCATATACCTATGAGTCCGTTTACCGACGAAGTTATAGTTTTCGGCGGCCCCCCGTGCCAGGGATTCTCTACTTCTAATCAAAAAACCCGCAATATCGGTAATCCGAAAAACTGGTTATTCAAAGAGTTTCTTCGTATCGTCGCACTCGTTTCGCCGTCATGGGTTGTTTTTGAAAATGTGGCGGGAATCATGCAGACAGAGGGAGGGCTGTTCGTAAAGGAGTTCGAAAGCGCGCTACAACGTATGGGCTACAGTACCACTAGCGCACTCTTGAACGCAGCAGAGTTTGGTGTGCCGCAGAAGCGAATGCGCTTCTTCATGATTGGAGCGCGGGATCAAATGCCACCCGATCTAGACTCGATGCCAAGATCGGGCTCCGTTCCGACGGTTGAGGACGCGATTGGTGATCTGCCTATCCTGCCTAACGGCCATTCCGTTGACTTATTGCCTTACCGCTTCGAACCAACGTCAGCGTATTCAGCCCTTATGCGAGGCGACATAACGGAATGTACTGGTCATCTTGTCACACGCAACGCAGATCATATTGTTGAGCGCTACAAACATATCCCGCAAGGCGGTAATTGGGAGAATATTCCTGCTGACTTGATGGAGAGCTACGCTGACCGCAGCCGGTGCCACACCGGGATCTACCGCAGACTAGATAACACCTCGCAATCGGTGGTGCTCGGAAACTTCAGAAAGAATATGCTGGTTCATCCGATTGAGGATCGTGGGCTTTCGGTCAGAGAAGCGGCCCGCCTTCAATCCTTCCCGGATGAATTCTCTTTCTGCGGCAGCATTGGTCTTCAGCAACAGCAAGTTGGAAACGCGGTGCCGCCGCTTCTATCCAAGGCGGTATTCCAAGCAATCAATAAGAATCTGGAAGTCGCGGCATGACAGTGCACATCAAGGCAGATTGGCCACTCGAGAAACTTTTACAGGAATCTGCGAGCGGCAATACGAGCGCGTTCCCAGACGCTGGGATCAATTACTTCAACCGTTACGTTGAAATCAAACAAAAGGTAGCGGATAAGTACTATCAAGCCACCGGAACAGGGCTTGGAGCCGGAGGACATAGGTTTACCAAGCACGATATTGGGCATGTCGATGACGTCATACGCACGGCCGGACATTTCATTGGCGTAGGCCAGGCAGAGCAGTCACGTTTCAATAGGCTCGAACCGTTTGAGATATTCGTCTTACTGTATGCCATCCTGTTACACGATGCGGGCAATGCCTATGGTCGGGAAAAGCATGAAGCGCGCCCATTCGGCATTATGAAGGACCTCGGCGCGCTCTGCCCCCTCGACAGCGCTCAGAAGCTCTTGGTAGCATCCATTGCACAGGCCCACGGCGGAAAAGCTGCCGATAACACGAAAGACACCATACCTGCGGCTGTGAAGTTGGAGGTATCCGCGATCGAGAACTTGAACGTGCATGGCCGACGCCTCGCCGCCGTACTTCGCATGGCAGATGAGTTAAGCGAGAACACCCGTCGAGCGGATGAAATCGCTCTTGAGGATCCTAAACATCCGTCATATTTGCCAAATTTCTACTGCAAGACTATCGGCACTAACATTCACGCCCAATCCGGGACTATTACGCTTACCTATACCCTGTTTAAAGAGCACCTCATGCAGAAGCACGGGGATCCCGAGAACAATAATAAGCAGACGTACATTATAGACTATATTAAAAAGAGAATCCTCAAGTGCGACCAAGAAAGGCGGTATTGCAATCGCTTTTTGCACGCGTTTGCGTACATGCCGTTTCTTAGAGCGAACATAGACATATTTGACGATCATACAATGATAGAGCAGATCCCGGTTGATTTGTCCGATGCGGGATATCCCGATGTCGATCGGACAATCTCTGAAAAGATCAGCCGTCTTAACGGTAACAATTTAAAGCGCAGATTTTCGAGTATCGCTGCGTAGGAGGTATTCGTGACCAAAAATCCGTTTGGTGTGCTAAGCCCGGAGCAGTTGGACGCAAACTATATAGCTGCAAATTTCGTAGACGTTTTCACAGATCTTCCGCGGGTGCGCGAGCTAGGTAATACATTCATTTCGGGAGCTCGTGGGACTGGAAAAAGTATGCTTCTCCGCAGCCTAGAGCCTGAGGTGCTTCTAAAGTCTGGTCGGATTGAGGCGTTTGCGAAACTCGAGTTTTTTGGCGTTCATGTCCCACTCCGAAAAGCAGAATTCGGAGCGCCAGAGCTACGTCGGCTTGCCGGATACTCAAGTTTGGTGATTGGTGAGCACCTTTTGATAATGCAAATTTGCTATCGCATCGCGGCGACACTTGAGCATCACGCTGACCAGGTGAACCTTCAAGAGGCGACGTTGGTCGTTTCGCGATATTTTCAACTTCTGTCTTTCTCGGGCTCGGATGAGGCTCTCTCGTCTCAAGTTGTAACATCCGCTGACCTCTTTTCGGCAATGAAGCGATCATGTGAACGTCAGATCATTGCAACACAACAGTATTACAAAAGGCTACCTTTTGCGGAGAAGACACAACCTTACAATGGTACGTTGACCGGATTTCTAGAGTTCTTGGTGCCACTCGCGGAGATCATTTCGTCGGTTAAGCTGTTGCACGGCGTGCCAATCTTCGTGATGCTGGATGATGCTGACAATCTGCCAGTTCATCTACAGAAAGTTATGAATTCCTGGATTTCGACCCGAAGCACCCATGCTATTTGCCTAAAAATTAGCACCCAGCTTGCGTATGCGACTTACAAAACGACAGATGAAAGAATAATTGAGAGTCCACATGACTTCTCCGAAGTCAACCTAAGCTCGATTTATACAACGGATGCCGACAGTTACTTTAAGCGTGTTGAGAAGATTGTGACGCGCCGCCTGGAGCTGGCTGGTTTGACGGGGGTTACACCTGACAGCCTCTTCCCTCCCGACTTCGAACAGCTCGAAAATCTGCGTGCCATCAAAGAGGGGATAGAAAGGGAGCACAGCCAGAATGTTGCGGCAGGAGTAAAAGTTGGCCCCGCACGGGCGAGGGATCAGGTTGCGCGCACAGCCATTCCCACATTTATGCGGCAGTTGGCAGGCTCTGCCAAATCATCACATACTTTCAGCTATGCTGGTTTCGATTCCCTAGTCAATCTTTCATCCGGTGTGGTTCGTTGGTTCCTGGAGCCCGCCAGCCGCATGTTCGATAAGGTACTTAGTGAAAATGGCGGGCAAGTTGATCAGATCCCCGTCAAGATTCAGGATCAGGTAGTGGATGAGTGGGCCCGCGAGTTTCTGCAAAAACTGGCGGTCAAACAGATTTCCGAGTTCCATGAACTGACACCCGGAGAGGTAGACGAAACTGACTCCAGCTTACATGCGACAGGTCACGAAACTGAACTTTATGATAAGCTCAAGAACCTAGTGGATGGCCTTGGCCATCTTTTCCGCCAAAGGATCCTCGATCCTGCGGCAACTGAACAACGATTACTCTCTGTGATATTGCGCGGAAGACCAAGCCAAGAGCTATCGGCTGTGTTGGCACTGGGCGTTCGACTTGGGTATCTCCAGAAGGCCGACTATGCTGCCAAAGAATCACTTGGCCTTCGCCAAGCAAGATACATACTCTCGCGTCGGCTTGGGCCTTATTACAAGCTCGACATTTCGGGTTACGCTGCCCACCTGTCCGTCACGGCGGAGGATATGGAATACGCTCTCAATAATCCGATTGATTTCGTTCGCAGAAGAATGCGGCAAAGCGAGCACGTATCAGCTCAGCTACCCCTCGATCTCGAGAGAGAGTAATGTTTAAACGTTTCACACTTGCCGATTTCGAAAACACTTTCCAGAACAAGTTTGAGCATTTCTTGGGTCGGGTGAGCTTCGAAGCACGATCGATTGAAATTCCTGTCATGCTCAAGGCCTCCGAATGGAAATCGTTCACCGTTTTTCGATCTTCTCGAAGAAGTCGGCTCGCGAACAATAGATTCGAAACGATTGAACAGCTGTGGAAGGACGATCTGCCGTCTCCTGAGCTCGATACTGCAGATCCCCTTCTCGTTGCCAGGACTTTGCGGGAACAGGTACTAAAGTTCGCAGCGCTGGCGCGTGGGCAGTCCGCATTGATCGACGTCACGTCATTTCGGCGAGAAGAGCTGCTAATATTATTCTCAATACTAAAGAACCACGATCTTGGTGATGTCGGGAAATGGAGGCTCGGCTATGTCGGAACACAGGATATGGGGCGCTGGCTTTCTGGAAAGGTAACTGCGGTCCGGTCAGTCGTCGGATTCGCGGGCGACATGTGGCCATCGAAAAGCTCGAGGCTTGTGATTATGATGGGGTTCGAACTGGAACGCGCGCGAAGTATTGTAGACGCGTACGAGCCAGGGCTCGTAATCCTTGGATTTGGAAAGAGATCGGAGTCGATCTCCGAGACACTCTATTCAAGAAATGCAGCCGTTGTTGAGCAACTCGCATCTGACATCGGTGGAGACGTAAAGCGTTTCGAGTTCTCAGCTCGGGATCCATCGCAAGTTGTCCTGGACCTTGAAGATGCGCTCGGCGATGATACAGCCTTCAATACTATCCTCGCTCCACTCCATACAAAGCTGTCTACTCTTGGAGCGGGAATGTACGCTTCTAAGCATAGTGAAGTTCAAATCTGCTACGCAGCAGTTGATGAATATAACGAAGATGAATACTCGAAGCCTGGTACGGCCGTCTACGTTCTTCCTCTTCAATCAATACTAGGCGACTGAAAGCGTTGTCGGGGATGCATGGCAATCAGCCGCGTAATGCCGCCATGAACTCACTCCACTCTCTAGAAGACATGGAGGTTTCCGATTGGTTCACTTGCTCACCAGCAAGCATTCGGCGTAGCGTTTTCAGACCTTGAGCAGAAAAAGTCACGGCGTTGAGTCTATGCTCTCGGAACGCCTCGGCCGTAACAGGCACCCACTTTTCCATGATGTCCAAAATAACTTCCGCATAAACCCGAATTTCATATTGGGCGTGAGGGTCGGCACGTAGTCGAAGGAAGTTCATTAGGTTGTGAAGGTCAATCTTCCAGTACCACTGTGTGTAAAAATTTAGAGTAAGATTCATTCGGGCAAGTTCCCGCGCCAGCCCCGCCCGGTTTGCGTCAATCGTTTCACCAGTTTCGTTCTGGTTAAGCATCTCCAGATAGTGGTCATAATTACGTTCAGCGTCTTGTCTCAGAAGATCAATTACCCGTTGCGCGTCTTCAGAATTTAATGCGGATCCCCGACCTTGCCGGTTTTCGGCAGACTGTACCGCTAAATCGTCTTCGGATGGCACATAGAATTCACGATCTAGTATGGAGTATCTAGCCGAGTATTCGTTTACGCTCGCCATCCTATGTCTGATCCACTGCCGCGCCACGAAGATTGGCATCTTCACGTGAAATTTAATCTCCGCCATCTCGAACGGTGTGGTGTGCCAATGGCGCAATAGGTAATGTATCAGCCCGCGATCTTCTGACACCTTGCGCGTTCCACGACCGTACGAGACTCGAGCTGCCTGGACGACGGAGCTATCGTCTCCCATGTAATCGACCACTCTCACAAAACCGTGATCTAAAACCGGGATAGGCTGAAGTAGGATCCCTTCCAATCCCTCGGAAACAACTCGCCTGGTTGGGACAACCAGCTTGCGACCATCTTCGATCTGACGCGATTGTTCTGTGGACAGTTCGTTCATTGGGCATCCTCGACATCAACGAACTGCTTTTTATCCTGCCTTCGCCTCTTGTTAAAGACGAATAATCAAGTGAGGTCCTGTTCCCGCATTCGGCTTTCCACCCATAATATATCGGTGGTGAGCAACACCCTTTAAGGTCTAAGGGTGTCTCGATTTGATGCCTTCAGAATATCTTCGCAGGTAGTTGCTGCATATCCCTCGATGTTTTAGGAACGTTCGATGGGTGGGTGGTTTAGGGGGAAATATGTCCGGCGAAGTGTACCTTGGGAACGGTCTTCCCGGTTTGCCGGAAGATTTGCTTCTGGCGCGAGATCGAGGCGACGTCCTATTTATCGTAGGCGCAGGCGCATCGTACCCAGCGCCATCCTCCCTGCCCGATTTCGGAGGTCTCGTTGCGGACATCTATCGGAAGGTCGATCCGACAGTCGCAGCCGCTATCGAGACGGTATCCACCGTAAAGGATGCCACATGGGAAAACGTTGCGGATATTCTTTCAGATGCTCAACGCACCGAATTGAAGTTTTTTTGCCAACGCGAATACGACGTGGTTCTGGGAATGCTAGAGCGGCGTCTGGATGGCGATCCGAGCGAGGAAAGCACGATGCGACGTGCTGCGCGCGAGGTCCTGGCGCGTACGATTGCCCCCAACCCGATCCACAACGCACTCGTTCACTTGGGACAACGGTTCGGCCAAACACTCTTGGCTACGACCAACTTCGATCGACTCTTGTCGGAGGCTGCCAAGAGTGAGCGTTTGACGGCTACGTCATTTGCGCTTGGCGAAATTCCCAATCCAAGTCGGAGGACGGAGTTCGGCGGCATCCTGCATATCCACGGAAAACTGCGATGGAAGAGCGAGAAAGGGTCAGCACTCATACTGACTGACCAGGACTTCGGAGACTTCTACCTGCGACGGCACCAGATTACGTCCTTCCTCTACGACGCGGCACGAATCTTTCATCTGGTTCTGATCGGCTACAGCGCGAATGACTCGCCGGTCAGATATCTCCTCAATGCCATCGCCGGCGACGAACGGCATTTCAATGACCTAAAGCCTCGATATGCTTTTGTCGGATGCGAACCGTCAGACGCGCGGACACCGACGGAATGGCGTGCGCGGGGAATAACACCAATTCCTTATGATCGCGCCAACCGCCATAAAGCGCTCGGAGATCTGCTCGTCCGGTGGGCTGATATCGTGCCGGGAAAGCGCAGTCAGGCCTCGGTGAACGCCTATCTAAGGGAACTCTCCCTGCTGGATCCCGAGTCGCCAGACGGAACCGCCGGCCAATCGTTCCTGAAATACTACGTGCGGCGCTCGACGCCGAGTGAACAGACCGATTTGGCAAAGCTCCTTTCACAGAACGGTTGCTCGCCGAGGTGGCTTGCATTGTTGAACGGAACCATCCGGGAAACAGGGAAGGCACGCTGATATGCGCAGACCGAGAATATCTGACACTGGAAATCGTATCCGCCAATCCACACGGGCCTTCGTGGATGGTCGCCTGCAAGATCTGGCCGTTCTTGAGTGGGCGACCAGCTTATCGAAAGACCACGAGGCGGAACGCAGTTCGGTGCGTGATCTCTTTGATCACCGAGTGAAAGAACTTGCTGAACCCTATGCACTCGCATGGCGTTGCGTCTTCGAATACTGGCAAAGGCCTGACGCCGAAACCAATCACGAGAAATATCTGATCAAGCGCGAGCTCACGCAGGGCGGTACGCAACGTGAGATTATCCAGCTCATCGTCGAGGCGATCAGACCCTCGCTCAAAATCGAGACATCCAAGCGATACCAGGCCCTTTCCGGCGAGAAACTGCCCGCAAAGCCGACCCTTCTTAGGCACCTCATCTGGGCATCGATCTCCAGCGGTGACCGCCTCACCCCGAACGACATCGGTCTCGACAATATCTCTGATCGCAACTTTCTCTTCGAACTTGCCGTAGCGCTTAACGCCGCCCTCCTTTCGGGGCTTAATCTCGGACGCATGATTGGCTCCATTTCCGCAAGGATGGATATTACGAACTGGCAGGTGCAACGCGTCTATTATGTTCCGCCCGCGCAGTTTCCCGCTGGCGGCGGTGAGCCCGACAGGCATCGAGACGGTTTTGCGCCCGTGACAAAGTTGATGTTCGCGGTCACAGAAAAGCTTGCGTCCATCGACGCGGCAGCTGCGCGGCGCATCGTCTCATCTTGGGATACCAGCGAATGGAGGCTTTTCAGGCGCCTCTGGGCGGCGGCGGCGCGCAACCCTGATCTCATTTCGGCTGAGGACGTATCTACGTTCCTTGAGACGGTCGAAGACGTAGAATTCTGGCGACCTGGAATTTGTCCCGAAATTGCCGAGGTCCGCGCGGTGCGTTGGGGCGACTTTCCTACGGCAAGTGTAGCGCGTCTGGAGCAACGTCTGCTGAAGGGAGAACCGGTAAAACTCATTCCGAAGTCGGTCGAGAAGGCAGACAGAACAAACTTTCGTCAGCACCGAATTCGTATTGAACTGCAACGGATCCAATCAGCAGGAGGACAGCTGTCGAAAAAGGCAACCCGCTGGCTGAATAAGACAATTCAACAGGAAGGAGAGGGGCCGGAAGTCAACCTCACTTCCGGGTTCAGCGAGGGCGTGCGCATGTTGCGCGGCGAACGCAGCACTCAACCGTCCTTTGACGGCGTCCCAAGCCCGAAGTTGCTTGACGAGCTTGCCGGCATGATAGGGGACGGCGGATGGGACGACCGAACCCAGCAGGCATCGGACTACATTGCTCAACATCCAAGCAAAATACTTGCCCTACTCGAAAAGGCACCGGAGTCTGTCGCTTCGGCTAAGGTCTGGCAAGCCTTCGGCTACGGCTTCAGACCCTCAGATCCGAATGTAAGGCCAGACATCGCCTCTGTGGATGACCAAGATAAAGTCCCTATCGCCCTACGAGCCTGTCAAGCAATCATCAAAATGGGACCCGTTGTTCTTAAGAGGGCAATCGACGGACTGGCATCGTTTGCAAACAGCTGGGATAAATTGCTTCAGGAACGGGATGAATTCATTGCGATGTGGCTGACGCTCTGGCCAGTCGCGGTAACCGCGACGAACGAGAATGCGGACGTCAGTCAACCTCTCGCCGACCGGGCCTATGCATCTCCAGTCGGCCAACTTTTGTTCGCGTTGAGCGGTTGGCCCACCGTAAGGGCGGGCGATCAGCCCTTGGCCGCAGGCCCATGGCCGCAGATCCTGTCTGCGATTGCCGAGGCGACTGGCGAAGCTCGCCTCGACGCCCAGTATTTTCTGACCCGAGACATCGGATACTTCTATCTCGCTGATCCAGCCTGGACGAGAACGAACCTCATAGAGCCCTTGAAGACGGCAACCCCCAGTGGCGAGGGGGCGTTGGAATTGTGGGGTGCGTTTGGAGCTGGAGGTTTGCCAGGACCCGAAGTGCTCATCGAACTAGCCGAGCCGCTAGTTGCGGCTTCAATATCCAGTGAACTAACGGCTGAGGTGAGGGGGAAGCTCACCCAACAGGTCATTTTTTCCGTTCTGTTTAGCGCTGGCGATCAGCAGCCGTCTCCCATCTCTATCAATCTTGCTCAGCAGGTGCTCAGGCTGGGTGGCGATATTGTTCGGCGCGAAGCGATCAGAGCAATGTACGAATTTTTGAAAAATGATGACGACACGGAGATTGGCGCGCGCTTCGATTTGGTGGCATCGGTCTTCCGGGACATATGGCCGAAGGAGCTGACGCTCAGCTCTCGCCAAGTTTCGGAAGGTTTGGCCGAATTGCCCGCCGCCGCAGGACCATATTATGCCGAAGCCGCGGAGCTTGTGCTTCCCTATTTGACGCCGTTCGATTGCTGGTCTTTGTTCGACTATGGTGTTTTAGACAGCGATGCTGTCGAGGACCGGTTTGCGTTGATTGACGATCGAACTAAGGCTTCCGCTTTCCTCTCAATTCTCGACAAGACGATCGGTAGCGAGGAGGGGGCGATTGTCCCAAATGGCCTCGAAGGCGCTCTCCTCCACATTGCCAAGGTTTCTCCGAAACTCGAGAAGGATGTTCGTTTTCAAAGGCTCGTGACCTTGAGCCGCCGTTAACCGAAATCCAGCGCTTACTTCTTTTTTGACGTGCCACGCCATTCTTTCGGGAGCCGGTCCAGGGGACGAAGCCGTTGCGCAAGCGAGGATCGCGGCTTTGGCGACGCATTTGGTCGTGTCGACAATTCGCAGCTTCGGTCCGACTGGGCTATGAAAGGGTGATAAGGAGGACGACACCAGTATTAGAGCTGGAGTGGAGAGCGATGGCCGAGATATGTTTAGACTTGCCTGGGTGGGTTCCTTCCCTTGCCAAATGACGAGCATTCGAACTGGATCAAATCTAGAACGGCCTCGATTTTTGAGAAATCATATGCGTCGCCCACCTTCGATTTCATAAAGTCCTTACGGATCGCGGCTTTACGGTCGAACGCCCCCTGTTTGGTTCCACCCTTGCGCGCAGGATTTCCCCAACGGATACGATCGTCCGGCAGAAGGTCGAGATAGCTCTCGATACCACAGGCACGTCCGTTGATGTCGTCCAAAATTGTCTCGCCGCCTGGGCCGATCGTCGGGAAATTCCGGAAGATATCAAGATCAGGTAATTTGGTGACCTTGAGATTTGGCAGCAAGTTTTTGCTGAGATCAGCCATCTCGCCCACGCCTGCGCTGTCATTGTCGAAGATGGCGAGCGCCCGGTTCCGTACTCCGATAGCGTTGAGACCCTCAACGAATTTGCGGAGGTCGCCAGCGCCAGGGAACGGATAGTTTTTCCCCATGTCGATGAAGGTAAAAAAATCGGCGATCTTAGGCCGTAGGATATTCAGCGCATGTCGAATGACGTTGATGTCGGACGTTCCCTCGGTAATTAGAAGTATCTTTGATTGTGCATCCAAGCCAACAGAGAAATCATCCGCTGCATACCACCCTCCCTCAACGACATCCATGAAATCCCACACCAGTTCCAGATCGTGGAAGTCAGGCCGCTCCCCTATTAGCCGGCAGACTTCATATGGGCCCATATGAAAGACGAGCGACGCGATGTCCGGCGTTAGGTCATCACCTTCTTGTTTGGAGGCAAATGGATGATCTACGGAATGGAGGATCTCGAGCAGTCTTTCGAAGGATACGTCGGCAATCTCATCGTATGAGGGATGCGGGTTTTCAAAAGACCATCGAACCCTGTCCAAGTTAATACCCATCAACTCAAGGCGGGGCAAAAGATCTCCCAAGCGTGCCTTGTATCCGCGCTTGTGCCGATGCAAATCGGAATTTTTCGCACATGATATCCAAGTGAGATCGTCGTCCTGGAATATCGTCTGATGGGTCCAGACATGATGGTTTTTGCCCATCATGATCTCATGGCCACCCAGTTCCAGCACGGCGTATGAACCCATTTATCCACCCCCTTAGAGACGCGCGATCGATGAAAAGCCCAATAAGTCCGATTAGATCACCTAACAGAAGTGGTTAGCAATGGCCCGGATGCCTCACGAACCGCAGTGCCAACCGGAACAGGTTATATCAGCAACTAAATATGGGATTCTTGGAACTGGGCCGAATTATCGCTCCCGAAAGCGATCCATCTCGAGGCATGGGCGCCGACCGCTCGATCGATAGTAAAGTGAAGGCGCCGGGAGCCATCGAGGGAGGTATGTGGGAAACAACAACACTGTGACCTATGCCCTGTATGATGGCTTTACCGAAGGCCGCACAGATCGAGGCGGGCACCACAAGATCTCATCGTCAACCGATCGCGCCGACGTCCTCGGGAAGCACTGCTTCCACGCGGGCCATATCGCCGAGCGTCCACTCCTTTTCAATTGGGACGACACTGACTTTAAAATCTTTCCGACACGTTTCGTCCAAATCTCTTGCCTCCAATTCAAATGATAGGATGACTTCGAGCGGAAGTGACCCATCGGGAATGATGGCAATATTGTCCGAGTGGCGCTTCCCCACCCGAAATTCTTTATTCGACAGATTGGCCCTGCGGGGTTCGTCGTCGTCGGGGACAATGTCCCACTGGAATGAGACAGCTCCCGGAAATCTAATCCGCGGAAGTTGCAGGGATGAAATCGCGCCGAAACGAATCCGGGAAAACGCATTGGATGCATCAAGCTGCGGTGGATCCGGAAACTCCAGTCCAAACCTGTCGAGGTCGTCCGTCTGCTCATCTGGTTCCTCGTCCTCCGGTACGTAGAGGCGCGCATTGCCCTCCAGGCGTATCGATATGTCGGCATTGACAAGAGTGACGCGACCCGCGTTGATAATCTCAAATGGGACATCGAGTGCCAGTGGCACGGCGTTTAGTTTGTGATGTATTTCCCGGGCATGCCGTTTCACATTCTCAACATAAGTAGCATAAGAAACCTCATATCGAGCCCAATCGACTGGTTTCAGCCTCTGTGAATTGAGCCGCGGCGGAGTTTCGCTTTCACTTGGTTTCTTTAGTTTCGGGTTGACTTGGAGGATACGACGGACAAGATCGGCCTGCAGGTCATCCGGCATTGGCCCCAAAATAGGCCGGGTCAATATGATCGGATCGCCGGGACAACCAAGCTTTAGCGTCATGCGCGGGCGCTTGTCTTCCATGATCTTGATAACGTTCGTCAGCTCACGTATCTTTTTCTGGTCAGGCGTTTCTTCTGGGGGAAGGCGAAATGATTGTGGCGGCTGCAATGTCTTGGCACCATGCCTGGATGCCTTGATGCGGGGGCCACTATCGTCGGATACGAGGATCGCGTCGCCATCCTCAAGCACATGGGCAACGAAGCGATCATCAGGGTCATTCTCGTCCAGCAGGTGATAATTTTCCCACCGATGCACGCGAGGAAATGCCAGCTCGAGAGTTACGCGGTACGGCGCCTCTCGCAAAACCGTTTGATCTGAGGAAGAAAGATCGTCAATCAGTTGAAGTGCAGCTCGCGACCTCTTCCGGCGACGATCCGACTTGTCGTTTTTGAGTTTGTCGAGCTCTTTGACGACATGCATCGAAACGACAATCTGGATCTCCTGCATGTCTGGGAATTGAGCGCGCCAATCGAGAGAGCGGAGGTCCTTCATCTCAATGAAAATGTTGGCGTCGATGTAGATCCGGACTGTGCGCATCAAGCTCTCTGGCAAGGCGGTTTCATATGAGGTTTATAAATCACGACAACGATCAAAAGATCAACGTCTGCCAGAGAGTAACGCACGCCATGCACTTGTCCGCTTTGGCTGCTGGCGTTAAGTGCCCGCAAATTTTTCAACGTTGACGCGAGTGAACCCAAATGAACGAAGAACTATGGCGGAAAGAATTCAGTGTTGACGATTTTTCTCCGCCCTTCCCGTGTCCTCGTTGTTCAAGCAACCTTCAACTGAGGAGGGATACTCTCAAGGTTCTTGAAACCGGATACTCCAAAGCGGCTAGATCGACGCCTGATTGGGAGCCGGACTGGTCAACACAGCGGTTTGTTTGCTTTTTGGAATGCGGAAATAACTCATGCAACGAGGTCATTGCCGTGTCGGGTGAGACCGGAACGCAAGAGGAGTTCATCGAAGAGGTCAACACCTGGGGCATGGTTTCGACTCTGTTGCCAAAGTCGTTGTTTCCCGCTCCGCCGATGATAACGGTTTCGAAAAAACTCTCCAACGTGACATCAGCGCATCTTTGGGCAGCCTTCGGACTCTTTTGGTCTGACGAGGCGTCCGCTGCCAACAGGCTTCGGGTGACCGTAGAAAGCCTACTCGACGACTTGAATATTCCCAAGACAACTATCAATTCGAAAAAGAAACGCGTCCCTCTGTCACTCGCTTCAAGAATCGACAAGCTGGAGGCCAAGAAAAGCGGCCACAAAGATGCGTTAGACGCTCTCCGGTGGATCGGCAATCACGCCAGCCACTCGGGGATGACGTCCACGGAAGTGTTACTTGCGGGGTTCGAGCTGTTCGAGGGTGTCGTTGCTGAGCTGATTGATAAGAAATCAGCAGCTAAAGCCGCTATGGCGAAGTTGCTCATCAAGAGCAGAGGAAAGACAAAGTCTCCATGAACGTAGTTCCGTCGCTTGCGCTCCTTGAGCAATATGGGGAGGTACGCGGCCCCGCCTGCCTGGCCCTGATCACCTCAAGGGTTAGGCGGAAATTGGGACGGTGGTGGCTGGAGAATTATGTCGGCTTTCGTCTTCCGCAGTAGGTGTTTTAGTCTCACCGTTTGATGGCGTAATTTGTGGCGCGATCACAGAGGGAAACTCTATGGGCCAGTTTCTTCATCGCAGCGCAAAAACCACGCACACCATTCGAGCAGAGTTACAGCGATCGCAACCTCCAGCGGCCTCATATCGGTCATTCCGTGTAGGAGAAGCCGACGTCCCACACCGAGGAATTTCACAGGGTTATCTTTTCTAAATATTAGGGTCGTGGGTTCCAATCCTTTCAAGGCGAAGATGGCGGTCAATCGGTCGGAAAACAAAAGATTATCGAGGCAGCACACTCTTTTACGTTAAAAGCGTCTGACTCAGGGCGCCTAGTGTTCTAGCTGCCGTCGCTTTTCGACAAGGAAATCGACGAAGACGCGCAGCTTGGCAGGCATCTGGTCGCGGGATGGCACATAGAGATTGAAGCCCTCGAAAGGTGGGCACCAATCCTCCATCACACGCACCAATGCTCCGGTAGCCAGATGCCGACGGACAGCAAAGTCAAGATGCATTACCAGGCCGATACCCTGGAGCGCGGCGCTCAGCATGACGTCGTCGCTGTTGGTGGCAAATGTTCCGACAGGCTGGTACAGCCGCTCCTCGCCTGAGCGAGGGTCCGTCAGCTCCCAGCGAAAAACGGCCCCACTGCTCGACTGACGGAAGCCTACGCAATTATGGTTCGCCAGATCCTCGAACAGCTTCGGGGCGGGATTGGCCGCGAAGTAGACCGGTGAACCAACGACGGCCAGGGAAACAGGCGGCGTAATTGGTACGGCAATCATCGTGTCCGTCACGCTTTCGCGCAGACGAATGCCGGCGTCGCAGCCTTCCCTCACAATGTCTCCCAGACCATCATCGATGAACAGTTCGACGCGAACTTCAGGATACCGGCGGGCGAACTCTCCCAGGTGCGGCTCAACGAAATGATGTGCGACGACACGCGGCGCGTTCAGCCGAATTTCACCATTTGGCTTATCGCGCGCCTCCCCGACAGCAACCACTGCATGCGAGATCATGGCAAGCCCCGGTTCGACTTGGGCCAGCAGCTTCCTGCCGTCATCCGTCAGTGAAACCGAGCGCGTCGACCGATTGAGCAGTCGGACACCGAGCTGTTGCTCGAGGGTCCTGATCGCCTGCGACAGCGCCGACGGGGAAATGCCGATCCGGCCAGCGGCTCGGGTATAGCTCCCCTCCCGGGCGACTTCCGCGAAAGCGGCGATGGCGGGAAGAAGATTGCGATCCATGCGCACTCATTATGAACTATTGCTTCAAACTCATTGAAGGATGCCCCCATTTTGCCGGGCCGTCGAGGGGGTTATGTTAACCTCATCAAAAAACGGCAGGAGAACGGCATGACGAAAATCCTGATCCTCGGCGCAAGCGGGCAGATCGCCCGGCAGGTCGTCGATATTTTGGCGGAGCGAAACAGTGCCGAACTGACCTTGTTCCTGCGCGATGCGAAGAAGTTGGGCCGCAAGATTCCTGCCAACACCCGCGTGATCGAAGGCGACGTTCACGACGCTGCCAAACTGAAGGAAGCCATGGGCGGCCAGGATGTTGTTTATGCCAACCTCGCAGGCGACGTGGATACACAGGCAGCCGCGATTATCGCCGCCATGAACGTTACCGGCGTCCGAAAGCTGATCTTCTGCACCACGCTTGGTATCTATGACGAAGTGCCCGGCGAGTTCGGCGAATGGAACAACCGGGAGATCGGTGAATATTTCCCGCCGTACCGGAAGGCAGCGGATCTCATTGAGGCATCCGGCTTGGATTATGCCGTGCTGCGTCCGGCGTGGCTGACTGACGCAGACGAAGTCGACTACGAGACCACCGAGCGCAACGAGCCATTCAAGGGCACGGAAGTCGCTCGCAAGAGCGTGGCGGCGCTGGTTGTTGAACTGGTCGCAGTGCCAGGCGCTCTGGGCAACCGCAACATCGGCGTCAACAAGCCCGATACCGATGGCGACAAGCCTGCCTTCATGTGAACGATCCGGCCGATCGGCTGGTGAAAATACCCCTAATCCGGAAACGAAGGAGATCGCATCATGGAAACCGTGAAAATCCGCAATTACGATATGTACTGGGATATCGCCGCCGACATCCATTTCCCACCGAACTTCGACAAGTCGAAGAAGTATCCGGCCATCATCAGCGCGCATCCCATAGGAAGCTGCAAGGATCAAACCTCAGGGAACGTCTATGGTGTTGCGCTCGCTAAGGAAGGGTTCGTCGTGATCGCCTTCGACGCGAGCTTCCAAGGCGCCAGCGGCGGCGAGCCACGCTTCATCGAGGACCCGACCCTGCGCGTCGAGGACTTTCGCCATGTCGCCGATTATCTGGTGACACTCCCTTATGTCGATGAGGATCGCATCGGCGTCCTTGGTATCTGCGGCGGCGGTGGCTATTCGATCAACGCCGCGATGACCGAGCGCCGCATCAAGGCAGTCGGCACTGTCACTGGCGCTAACTATGGTCGCCTGATGCGGGGCAATTTCACCGGCCTTAACCCGATCGGCGCGCTGGAGGCAATGGCCAAGCAGAGGACCGCCGAGGCCCGTGGCGCGGCTCTCCACGTAGACAATCTCCTGGCCAATTCCGTTCAGGAAGCGCGTGCTGCCGGCGTTACCGACCGCGATCCACTGGAGGCGACGGATTATTACCGCACGCCGCGAGGACAGAAGCCGAATGGTCTGAACCGTTCGCTCCTGTCACATCAGGCTGCGGCAGTTGGCTGGGATGCCTTCCATCTCGCCGAAGTTCTGTTGACCCAACCTCTCTGCGTCGTAGTTGGCGATCAGGTCGGCGCCTTCGGTGCCTATCGCGATGGCTGCGAAATCATCGAACGCGCGGCTTCGAAGAAGAAGGAACTGGTCGTCGTAGAGGGTTGGTCGCACTATGACCTCTATGACAAACCGGAGCCTGTCGGAAAGGCGCTGGCAAAGCTAATCCCTTTCTACAAGGAAAACCTCTGAGCATGGCTAAACGGCCGCCCTCCATGCGTGAACGAGCAGGGTCGGACGCCTGGCTTGAGGTCTGTTACTGAACGACAACAGCTATCCGGCAAATGCGTCCACCAGCAGATAGTCAGTTCTCCGCTCCAAATCGGTCATCCTACCTGGGCCATGCCAATGTGATGATTTGAGATTTGGAGGCGGGGGACTGTTTCTAACAACAGGGCGGCCAGTTCGATTCCCATCGAGGCAACACGATCGGCTAACTCTCGCATTTGCCTTTAAGCCGTGGGTTTGTCTGCGTTTGAGTTGAGAAAGGACTCCAACTCTTCAATGCTGGCCATGACAGACCCGAATTTGGGCTGCGTCCCAAATATCATGGCGGACATTCTCTCGTAGTCGGATGCGAGTTTCTTGCGCATCTCGAGCGTGGGCACCAGCCGAAAAGTTCCTGGGACGGCTCGATCATATCGATGGTCCGGCGCGCGAAACATCAGCTCCTTATGCCGGCGGCAAGCCTCAGCAAGGTCAAGCATCGATGCAGTGGTCTTGCCGTAGTCTGGATTCGTCCAGATCTGATGAACATCGTAATAGTGGCGCGAGTATCGATTGAGGTCTGGAACTTTCAGCGCGGGACTATCCGGAATGCTTCGTTTTTCGGTCATCTCCGTCATAGCGTGAAGGATCAGAACTTTTTCCCAAAAGGTGCGCTCGGGCTTGACGGTTGTTACATTCTGCACCGTAAGGCCGCTGCCCTTTCTCATTTCCGAGGCAACGTATGGAATGATCTCTCGCGTCTCGGCCGGAACCGGATCCGGGCGTGCCCCGCCTTCGATGCGCACTGCCGCTTCGACATAACCCCCGCTCGTGTCAAAGACGCTTTTGTATCCCAGAACGAGTACGTCAAGCGCCTCCTTCTTTCGGTAGAGATCATATCCGAAGTCGAGCGAAAAATGCCCCGATTGTCCGGTCTCTCCCTCGACCGCAGCGATTTCCTCATCGAGCAAACTCTTGAGCGGTCCGGACATATAATGGCGCGCTGCCTCGTCCACCTGCTCGGCCAGAGCCTTTTGCTGTTGATTGACGGAGGGAAGTGCTGCGATATCGGCCTCGAGCGGAACCTTAAGATCCGCCTTGAAGATACCGATGTCGATGTCTTCAGAAAAACGCTTTATCAGGCCATATGCCTTGCTGAGACTGGTGCCGCCCTTAAAGTAGAGGCCGATAGCATCGTCCTTGCGCCGGTTGAACAAGAAGTCCAGCACCCAGCAGACGTATAGATCCTTCTCGATATTTTCGGCCCGCGTCTCCAGGTCGGACGCAGCGGCGGAAAACAGTGCTCGCCGCTCGTCAGCGGTCGAGCGAAGGATATCAATGAAACTCTGGCGCATGTTCATCCATTCCCCCGCGGCTCGGCGAAGTGCTTCCGTCTTCCTGGGGCGGCGGGTCAGCGGTTATGGTCTCCACAGACTGGTACATCCAGGCTGGGATGGCGTGAATGTTTTCGCGCAGATCCTCTACAATCGGCTGCCTGTGTGGGCTTCGTGCCAGGTAGCGGACGATACCATCGACAACAGTTTCCAGATTGGATCGCTCGTCACGAAACCAGTGGAGGGCTTGGATCACTCGCATTGCCGGCCGGCCCGCCCAAAAAGCAGTCTTTGCCGAAATGCGCTTGAAGTCCAAGATGTAGATTACAGGCTTCGTGGCCTCCGCATCGCCGGCATTGGCCTCGATCTCAATGGTTCGGGGATATGTGTCCGCGTAGATTGTAGATCTGGCGGGGACGGCCGTGGTCAGGCCAAGATCATTGGCAGCCGTCATGCCATCGACGCAAACACGAAGTTTGTCACGTCGCGCGATTGCATCGATGAATGAGGCCCGTGGCGGAAACACCATCTTGCCTGTCAGTTGGCTGACAGCTGGCTTGTCGTAAAGACCACGATGAGGGCGGCGGATGTCGCCGCGATTGGTCAGCCTCTGCAGCGCCTTTTCGACGGCGTTCGGTGTTGCGATATCCAGGAAGTCGGAGCGCGACCAAACCCCCGAAGGCGCCGCGTCGGCGATCCTTTGGTGAATGCGTTCCAAAGTGTCAGATGTGGGATCCGGCATAGTTGTCCTACATTGTGTCCAAAAATTATATACAAAAATTGGTCACCAATGGCAACTCCGCCGCTACTGACCAATTTTTATATCAAAACATTGGTCAGTAGCGTCAGCCGGCTAGGCTTTCATGGTGTCAGGTGGATGTCTTGTCAACGGATGCAAAGCCGGCGCAGACAGATTACTGAAGCAGCTGCGCCTTGAGCGCTTGTCCGACAATGGTCAACTGCAGCACCGGTTCGCCGCGGATGAAGTCTCCTCGACTAGTTCCAGCTTTTCCAGTCGCTCGACAAGCTTCTCCGACAGCCGCTTGTCACCCACCAGCCAACCCCTGCCCACTTTCCTCTGTCGCCGGAAGAAAGCAATTGCTCGAAGCGCTTCTTCTTGCGTCCGGGTCAGACTGCCTATTGCCGCGACGGCGGCGGGATGGTCTGCCGTATTATTCATGGTCTCCGCCCCCCGTTTTCTTTAGACGGGTTATCGGCTGCGGGCCACTCGTTGGCTGGTTCTTCTATCGGTTCATCCGCGGGATCAGGGTCGCGATCATAGGCGAGCTGTCGCTTTGCCAGAACGTCCTGAAGCGTCTCTACGACACGCGCTGTTCCGTGTCCCTCATTTGCGAAACGATCGATGATCTCAGCGACGGCATCATCCAACTGCTGAAACAGTCGTTCCTGATTTTCAGATCTCTCACTCATCAAAAATACTCCTGATCAGCCACCGACCCGGCGCTGCTGCCAATCCTTGTATGGCGCCATAAGCTGGCCCGGAAACCGATCCTCGATTGCCGTCTCCACCATGGCGATTTGGGCGAACACATCGCTGTCACCGCGATCTTCAGGACGAATGCTCTCGCTTGCTTCCTCAAGCTTCTTCATCAGCCCAAACACTTCCTCGTCCGTCATCGCCGCCAGACGGTCTGCGAACTCTACGGCGTCGAAATCTTGCATACCGACACTCCTTTGTTTCTCCCTTGGCCATCGCCACGGTTGGCGAGCCTGGAAACGACCGCACCAATGTGTCCTTGAGATATTCTATTCATCATCCAGTCCGATCCATACCGGCGCGTGATCACTGGTGTGCTCCCAGGCCCGCGCGAACTTATCGACGCCGCAGCTCTGCAGCCTTTCCCTCAGCGATGGGCTCAGCAGGAAATGGTCGATGCGCAGCCCGGCATCGCGAGCGAAGGCGTTGCGGAAATACTTCCAGAACGTATAGATCCGCTCCTCCGGATGCAGCAGCCTGACGGCGTCCGTCCAGCCCATGGCAATGAGTTCTGCATAAGCTGCGCGCACTTCAGGCCGAAACAGGGCGTCATCCCGCCAGCGCTCCGGTTTGTAGACGTCGAGATTGGTCGGCATCACATTGAAATCGCCGACCAGAGCCACAGGAACATCGAGTTCGAAGAGTTCCGCGGCGTAGGAATGCAGTCGCTCAAACCAGCGGAGTTTGTAGTCGAATTTCGACCCAGGTGCTGGATTGCCATTCGGAAGATACAGGCAGCCAATGACGATGCCATCGATGGCAGCCTCTATATAGCGGCTGTGGTTGTCGTCGGGATCTCCCGGCAGTCCGCGTCGTGTCTCGCGCGGCTCCTGATCCCTGGCAAGGATCGCCACGCCATTCCACGCTTTCTGGCCGTGCCAGATGGCACCGTAGCCCGCACGCTCGATCTCGCGGCGCGGGAATTTGTCGTTTGGCGCCTTCAATTCCTGCAGGCAGACGACATCAGGCTTTGCCTCGGCGAGCCAGCGGAGCAAAACCTCCAGCCGGCCATTGATCCCGTTGACGTTGTAGGTAGCGAGCTTCACCGGCGTTTCCGTCAGTGCTTGCGATCACCCTTGTCGCCCTGACCCGGTTTCGCATCATGCTTCGCGTCGTGGCGAGCATCGGCCGACAGCGAGCGGGAGACGTCGACACTCTCCTTGAATTTCCCCTCCTTGTCACGACGGACATAACGCTTGTCAGTTCCGGTATCGATCAGTTCGCGCTTGCTCATGGCAGGTCTCCTTCAGGATTGCTCCACGAAGAAACGCATGTGACCAGGAAAAGATGCACGGGAATCAAGAGACTAGCGCAGACTCGCAAAACGAGGGGGCATTATCGCGCTAAGTCCTTGAAAATTGATTCGTTTCGACTCGGAACAATTACATGCTGATTCGCTTGAATCGCATTGGTTGTGTCAGGAGTTCTGCGTCATGGTTGCCCCGAGAGCGAATTGGAAAGGCTTCATCAAATACGGAGAGGTCGCTTGTCCGGTGGCGCTGTACACCGCAGCGTCATCTTCGGAACGGATCGCTTTCAACACGCTGAACCGCAAGACCGGAAACCGGGTCAAGCGCGAGTTCGTTGACAGCGAGACCGGCGATCCGGTCGAACGTGACGAGCAGGTCAAAGGATACGAGGTCGAAAACGGCCAATACATCATCCTTGAGCCCGAGGAGGTCGCGGCCGCAGTTCCTGACAGCGACAAGACGCTCAAGATCGACGCCTTCATCCCCTGCCACGAGATCGACGACGTCTATTTTGACAAGCCGTACTATCTGGCGCCGGACAAGCTGGGCACGGATGCTTTTTTGCTTTTGCGCGACGGCATGAAGAAAGCCAAGGTTGCCGCGATCGCCCGGACCGTTCTCTTTCGCCGCGTTCGAACCGTCCTCATCCGTCCACATGGCAAAGGGCTGATCGCCACAACGCTGAACTTCGATTACGAGGTGCGCTCCTCTCAAGAGGCGTTCGAGGAACTACCCGATCTGAAGATCGAAGGCGAAATGCTGGATTTGGCCGAGCACATCATTGGCACCAAAAAAGGAAGCTTTGATGCCAGTGCCTTCGATGATCGCTACGAAGCTGCCGTCGCCGAGCTGGTGAAGGCGAAGATCGAGGGTAGGGCGCTTCCGAAGAAAAAGGCGCCGGCGGCGTCGAAACCCAGCGATCTTCTGCAGGCACTCAGAGAAAGTGCCGGCATTGGTGGAAAGAAGGCGGAGCCGAAACGGAGTGCGGCCAATGCCAACAAGGGCACGGCGCGCCAGAAGTCCGCCAAACCTGCCGCTGCCAAAAACAAGTCCGCGGCGTCGCAGACCCGCCGCGCCGGTTGATCGGAGGAGAACATGGCTATCCGTCCCTATTGGAAAGGCTACCTCAAGCTATCGCTCGTCACGTGCCCGGTGCAGATGATGCCGGCGACCTCCGAAAGCGAGAAGGTCCGTTTCCACACGCTCAATCGCGAGACCCAGAACCGCGTCGTCAGCCGCTATGTCGACAGCGTCACCGGCAAAGAGGTCAAAGACGAAGATGAGGTCAAAGGCTACCAGCGTGGCGAGAACGAATACATAATGCTGGAGGACGAGGAGCTGGAGAACGTTGCGCTCGACAGCACCAAGACGATCGACATCTCCACATTCACCCCGCGCGACAGCGTGGAATGGATCTGGCTCGACACGCCGTATTACCTATCGCCCAACGATCCGGTCGGACAGGAGGCGTTCTCCGTCATTCGCGATGCGATGGAGGCCCAGGACATGGTTGGTATCTCGCGGCTGGTGATCTCGCGCCGGGAACGCGCCGTCATGCTGGAGCCACGTGGCAAGGGTATTGTCCTTTGGACTTTGCGCTACGGGGATGAAGTCCGCGATGAAGACTCGTATTTTGCGGGCATCGACGACGACGAGACGGCGGACAGCGAGATGATGCCCCTGGTACAGCAACTGATCAAGAAGCAGACGCAGCACTGGGACCCGAAGATGGTCATTGATCCGGTGCAGGACCGGCTTCTCGACACCATTGCCGCCAAGAAGAAGTCGCTGAAAAAGTCGGCCAGGGCGAAACCGTCCGCGCCAGCAAAGTCGACGCCGAGCAACGTCATCAACATCATGGACGCTCTGAAAAAATCGGTCGCCGCTGAGACCCGGTCCAGCAAATGAAGCGACGCGCCAAACCGCTCCTACAGGACGACGGGCTTTCTGCAAAATCGCAGCCGCGCCGCAAGCGCGATCCGGCGCAGCCGAACCTTCCATTCGATCCGATGCCCGATCGGGTTGAGCCATGCCTGGCCTTGCTCAAGGCAGCTCCACCGATCGGTCCGGATTGGGCTTTTGAGATCAAGTGGGATGGCTATCGGCTGGCCGTGCACATCGAGCCGAAAGGCGTGCGAATTATTACCCGCGGCGGCCATGACTGGACACACCGGTTTCCTGCGATCGCGGCAGCTGCCAAAGAGTTGGGAGTCGGGACTGCTATCCTGGATGGCGAAGCTGTTGTGCTCGATGCGCAGGGCGGGTCCGACTTTGGAGCGCTGCAACGCTCGCTTGGCGGACGCGGCGGCAAACGAGCTTCGAGCGAATCCGTCCTCTTCGCCTTCGACCTGTTATACTTCGACGGGCACGATCTGACGAAGACCGAACTGTCAGTCCGCCGACATCTTTTGACAGATCTGTTGGATGGTGCGGTTGGAGCAATACAGCTTTCCGAGGAGGTGGAGGGTGACGGCGGCGAACTCCTCGAAACCGCCTGTTCTCTTAGGCTGGAAGGAATTATCGCCAAACACCGGGACCGTCCATACCGATCCGGCCGGACGGGCGACTGGCTGAAAATCAAATGCGTGCAGAGTGAGAGCTTCATGATTGTCGGCTATGAGCAGTCCGCGGTCGCGCGCGGCGGGATTGGCAGTCTGCTGCTGGCTGCGAGACGTGGACAGGACTGGGTCTATGTTGGCGCGGTAGGAACCGGGTTCAAGGAAAAGGACGCCGCATACCTGAAGAAGACCCTGGATACGCTGAAGACCAGGACACCGGTCGTGCCGCTCAAGGGCAGGAACTACGTCTTCGCGCAGCCGACGCTGATTGCCGAGATCGAGTTCCGTGGCTGGACCGACGACGGCAATCTGCGGCACGCATCTTACATAGGACTGCGTGAGGTCCAGGACAATGCCGCTGTTTATGAACTCGACTGAGCAGGAATTCCAGCGCGTCGGCGAGGCCCGCAAATTTTTCGGCCAGCACTCTTGAATCCGAAATTCTCAAAAACCAAATCGATTGCCGCCAGCCGCTGACAACGGGGCTGGACTTGCTGGGAGCGCCGCCTTTCGGCGCTTCCGTACCCATGTTGCTTCAAGGAGGATATGGCTATGGCAACATCTTACGACTATGCACCTCTGTTCCGTTCGAGCGTCGGGTTCGATCGGGTCTTCAATCTTCTCGAAAATGCTCAGCGCGCTCGCTCGATCAGCGATTGGCCGCCCTATGACATCGTCAAGACCGCCGATGACAGCTATCGCATCGCGATCGCGGTAGCGGGTTTCGAGCAGGGCGATCTCGATATCACCTTCCAGTCCAACCTGCTGACCGTAACCGGCAAGAAGCAGGAGACGGCCTCTGAAGGTTACCTGCATCGCGGCATTGCCGGCCGTCCGTTCGAACACCGGTTCGAGCTTGCCGATCATGTCAGGGTGAATGGTGCGGATCTAAAGAACGGTCTCCTGTCGATCGATCTCGTTCGTGAGCTTCCCGAGGCGTTGAAGCCGCGGAAGATCGACATCCAGACCAATCCGGCTCTTGCGCAACCGGTCGCCCCTGCGCAGATCGAAGCGCAGAAGGCCGCTTAATCAGAACGTTGGAAAAAATGGGCGCCGTCGTGACGGCGCCCGTCGACATTCCGGGTTGGGAAGGAGAGTATCATGAAACCCGACATGTTCAGACGACCTGTTACCATCCTTGTCGGCCTTGGCTTCCCGGCTGAGGTCCGAAGCGTCATGGATGCCTACCGGCATCTTGCCGAATGGCCAGCATCGTTGCGCGATACGGCACATTCGATCGCGCTGAAAGCCTGTCGTGCGGCATTGCGCGGCGAGATTGAAGCGGAGACAGCACGCGGCCTCTTCGCAGCTTTCGCCGAAAAGCACGATCTCCTGGCGCCGGACACTGATGTCATCGCCGCTTCCAGTCGCCGGCACGACAAAGATCCGCACGTTCGCTAGGAGGCCGACATGGACCAGATTTTGCAGCAGGCCGCGAGCAATGCCGCGGCCATGGGTCCGACGGTCTTGCTTCAGGGCATGCAGATTGAGCGGCCGCTTGACGTGGTGAAAGCGACTGGTCTCACTGTGGACGACAAACGGACCATACTGGCGGCATGGGCTTCAGATTACTGTGCGTTGGATTCGACGCCGGCGTTCCGCCATATTCCCGGAACGCCGAAGCCGGTTTCCATCGATGAGCTTCAGGCTGCCCTTCGAGAGCTTGACCGGCGCTATGGCTTCTGACGACAGCGATCTTAGGCAGACTGTTTCATCGACTTCGCCAATCGTTTGATGGCCTGCTCCAACGAACGCTGGCCATCGCAATAATCCTGCCAGGCGCTGGTCTTTTGGAGGAGCGCTGGCACGGTGCGGATGGTGAAGCGTTTCGGGTCGAGATCGGTCTTCACCTGGCTCCACGTGAGAGGCATCGACACGGTGGCGCCGGGCCTTGCGCGTGGTGACAAGGGTGCAACCGCCGTCGCCATCCGGTCATTGCGCAGGTAGTCGAGGAAGATGCGGCCATTGCGTTGGTTCTTGGCCATTTTGATAAGGTAGAGGTCCGGGTTCTCGCGTGCCATCTGTTGGCAGACATCGTGTGCAAAACCCTTCGCCTCGGGCCAAGACAGCTTCTGGCCCTTTGCTACCGCGAGCGGCGTGACGACATGCAGGCCCTTGCCGCCGGTGGTCTTGCAGAAGCTGACGAGGCCGAGTTCCTCCAGCCGGTCGCGCATTTCCCGGGCGGCTTCGACCACGGTCGAGAAGGGCACGTCTGGACCGGGATCGAGGTCGAAGACAAGGCGGCCTGGCACCTCCGGCTGGCGCGGTTCGCAATTCCACGGATGCAGCTCGACGCCGCCGATCTGGGCAATGGCGGCAAGGCCCTCCACCCGATCAATCTGCAGATACGGCTTCTTGTCTCCAAACACCTTGACCAGTTCGAGCAGGTTTGAGGTTCCCGGCATTGCGTGACGCTGGAAGAACTGCTCACCGCCAATGCCGTCAGGCGTCCGGATGATCGAGCATGGCCGCCCCTTGATGTGGTCGATCAGCCACGGTCCGACGGTCTCGTAGTAACGGGCCAAATCTTCCTTGGTCACCGGCTCTCCGTCATTGGCATCGGGCCAGAGCGCTTTGTCCGGGCTGGAGATCATTACGCCCATCACCTCGGCCTTGGCGTTCTTGCCGCGTGCCGGCCTTGACGGCTTGGTGGTGGCCGGCGTCGGTGTCTCGGTCTTTGCCGGCGATGCCGGCTTTTCTGCCTCGACTTCGTGTGCAGGCTTGTCTTCGCGCAATCCCTTGAAAGCCGCCTGGCGGACGAGGCCATCCGCAGTCCAGCCGGCGAACTGGATTTCGGCGACCAGTTCGGGTTTGACCCAGACGACGTTGGGATCCTTCTTCGGAGCGCCAATGCCCGTAAAGGGTGATTTGTCGGCCTCGATTTCCCGGAGCCTTGGCAAGATCGCCTCGACCGTTTTTGCCCCGAAGCCGGTTCCGACCCGGCCAACATAGACGAAGTGATCACCCCGGAACACCCCCACCAGCAGCGAGCGGAACTTGCCGTTGGTCTTGGCATAGGCGCCGATGACGACTTCATGGCCGGAGCGGCACTTCGACTTCGCCCAGGTCTCGGTGCGGCCCGATTGATAGGGCGCATCCGCCTGCTTTGAAACGATGCCTTCCAGCGATAGTTTGCACGCCGATCTAAGAACAGCGTCGCCACCGGTTTCGAAATGTTCGACGAACCGCAGGCGTGGGTCCTCACCGGCATCATCAAGCAGTGTCTGCAGGCGTTCCTTGCGTTCGGTCAACGGCAGTTGTCGTAGATCCTCGTTCTCCTCGAACAGCAGATCGAAGGCGAAATAGACCAGTTCGTTGGTCTTGCCTTCCGACAGTGCGGCCTGAAGTGCTGCGAAGTCCGGCGCACCGTTTTCATCGAGCGCGCAAATCTCCCCGTCGATAATGGCATCAGGTAAGTTTGCGGCCGATGTCGCAATCGCCGGATACTTGGCCGTCCAGTCCAGGCCCTTGCGGGTTTTAAGCGTCACCTCACCGTTTTCGATGCGGGTCTGGATGCGGTAGCCATCGAACTTGATCTCGTGGATCCAGCCATCGGCTGAGGGCGGGCGATCGAGCGTTTCGCAAAGCTGCGGCGGTATGAACTCCGGCATTGTCGACTTCGCTGGTTTTTTCAATGCTGGCTTTCGCTTTGCTTTCGCGTCCGCGGCACGTTCCTCCGCCGCTAATCCATGATTGCTGTCCCAAACAGCATCCGCCTGGACGTCGCCGCTCTGCACCATGAACGGTTTTGGCTTTCTGCCCTTGCCAGTGGCGATCGCCTCCATAGTTCGGCCCGAGGCCACCGACGTGTCGTTTTCGTCGAGGACAGCGGCGCCGTTTTCTTCAACAGAGAAGTCGTCGCGATGCTTGATCAGCAGCCAATTTGTGCGCTTGCCGCCGTCGCGGTCATTGCGCATCCGCACCAGCACGAAGCTGCCATGCAGCCGCACTCCCTCCAGTGTAAACTTGAAATCACCCTTGGCGAGTGCCTGTTCGGGCGTCTTGTTGCCTTCCGGCTCCCAGTAGCCACGATCCCAAAGCATGACCGTGCCGCCGCCATACTGGCCTTTCGGTATGGTACCTTCGAAGTCGCCATAATCGAGCGGGTGATCCTCGACTTCGACAGCCAGGCGTTTGTCGTGCGGATCGAGAGAGGGCCCCTTGGTTACAGCCCAGGATTTGAACACGCCGTCGAGTTCGAGGCGCAGGTCGTAATGCAGTCGGGTCGCATCGTGCTTCTGGATGACAAAGCGCCTCCGGTTCGAGGCCTTCAGTTTCGCAGCGCCGCTCGGCTCCTGCGTCTTCTGAAAATCGCGTTTCTGCTTATAGGTCGAGAGCTTGTCGCTGGCCATGGCAGTCCCCGGTACAAATCCGCCTCCCGCCTCGGATGAAGACGGGATGAGGCGCGGGCCGGACAGGTGAGACGCTCGACTGCCGTTTCGTTGGCTGCGATGAGAAACCGGAAAAACCATCGCGTTCGTCATCCCTGCCACGTCCGGTTGACACGGCCTGGAACCTCGACAGTGAGAAGCGTCCAGCCGTGATTTAGTTCCAACCAACACCGTAAGCGGCTCAGCCTTTTCGCGGAAGATGAAACTGTCGGTCAACATAGCCGTTTCCACAGCATGAGCGACGAGCAATCAACGGAGAATGTCGAAGCTGCGCCAGGAGAGACGGTGTCCTTTCCGTTCGACCGCATGACTGTTGAGCAATTTCGGAAGCGTTTCCCCAGGGCGCGGTGGAGCGACACCCGGAAGGCATGGTTCGTGCCAGGCAAGACTGCCGCACGACGTGTTGGGCGGTGGCTTGCCGAACTCGAAGCAGAGGCTGATGCGTTCGCCGACGCAAAGGGCAGGGATGCATTCGAGTTCGACCCGATCGAGAGCTGCTATCTTGCACTCGGAAAAGCGGGCTTCCTGATCAGGACGCCTTATTCGCGCGCGGTCGTCGACGAACTGCGCGAGATCCCCTATTCGCGGTGGGATGGTGACCAGAAGATCTGGCACGTGCCCTACCGTTCATATGAAGAGCTCCGCAGCCACTGGCCGGCAATCGAGGAGGCGGCGAGAAGGAACGAGCCTGAGGAACGGCGGCGTCGAGCTGAAGCCCGGAAAGGCTCGGAAGAGGAGGCGAAGTCGAAAAGACGCTCGGCTGAGCGGAGAAGGCGGCGATACCCTCTCGCAAGCGACGACCTTCCTCCTTTGGACCGTGTCGTCGGCATTCAATATGGCCTGGTGATCTTTACTGAGATCACCGGGGAACTCGTCGATCCAGAGGTGACGGCAGAATTCTATCCGGGTGTAACGGAAGATCACGTCTGGGGGCTGTGGCGCAAGCCGAGGTTGGACGAACTCGTACGCACATGGCCTGCGAAGGTAGCACACGCGGAAGGCGCCGCGTGGTGGCAGCCGACCATAGAAGAGCTTCGACCAGTCCGGAGGGCCGCTCGCCGGGGAGAAGACAGAAAACTTCGCAACAACGGCGCACCCTGAGAATTTCACTTTCATCAAAGCCAAAGGAGATCATCATGGCAGACGACAGCACCGTTACCATCCGCGCGAGTTTCTCAACGCGTGAGGCGGCCGACCTGGCGGTCGAGCATCTCGTTCAACAGCAGGGCGTGTCGCGGCCCGACATCTTCGTACAGTCGGCCACGGGCGAAAACACATCCGGTTCGCGCGCATCCGGCGGAGACGCCTCGCACGCCGATGGGACCCGTCATGACGGCGCCCTCGACGGCGACATTGAGGTCTCGGTCGACATCGCTGCGGATCAAATCGCGGCCGTTCAACGCATTTTCGGCGATGTCGGGGCGATGAGGGTTTCGAAGGGGTGAGAAGGACGGGGAGACTCCGGGCAGCGCACCGTCCGCGCAACCGTCATCGTCTTTGATCTCGCAGTCACGTGACGCTTTTTCGAGGTCGCACGTAATAATAAAGGCGGGCGGCGAGAGCCGCCGCACTTGTCCTTACTGAGCTTGTTTAAACATCAGCTCGGTCATCTTCGCATCATCCGCCTTTGCCCCCGTGTTGTCGCCGGACGCCCGCCTGGCTGCGGCGCGAAAGCCATAGAGTCCTGAATCATTCGGAGAAAGTTTTATGGCGGCGTCGAAGTCAACAAGGGCCTTAGCGGTGTCGCCATTATTGGAGTGAGCAAGGCCGCGGTTGGTCAACGCATGTACCGAATGAGGATCGTGCCCAAGCGCTTTATTAAGATCGGCCAGGGCCCGTGCCGGCTCCCCAAGCCAGCTCAGGATCGAGGCACGGGTGACAAAGGACTCTGCGTGGGAGGGGGCGATGCGAATGGCCTCATCGAGATCCTGCAAGGCAGCCGGGAGATTACGCGCATAGAGAAGGTTTGCCTTGCCTCGCCGCCAGTAAGCATCAGCGGAGCCGGGGGACAGCTCGATTGCGCGGGCATAGTCGGCCAAGGCCCGTTCGTATTTGTCGTCTTGCCCTGGCGCCTCAAAGTCCGCGCGGTCGAGAAGCGCGTCAACCAGTGCGTCGCCCTGGAGGCCTGAGGCCTCCACCAGCCGGTCGCACGCCGCCCGTGACTGCTCATAATCTTGAAGGATCGAATTTGCGTCGGCTTCAGGCAGAACGGACGCTTCTGCACTTCCCGCACGGCAGAGCCGCCGAAGCTCTGGCGTGGACATCGTCGCAACTGGCGGCATTGGCTGCGAATGAGAACCGCTTGCGACGATCACGAGGCAAACTGCGGCGATGGCAAATGCGGCAAAGGATCGAAAGAGCATTATGATCCGACGTTAATTCAAAGGGGTACCGGGCCGATCATCACACCGTAAAAACAATTGCGAAAGTCAAAATAGTTAGAGTCTTGATTCGTCTCGGCATTTTTTTCCGGTGTGTAAGTTTTGGCGAAATTGCCATTTTTGAATCTCTTGACTCTTTGCAAGCGACGGAACAAAAGAGGAACGTCACCAATTTTTCGGGGACATGAAGTCCATGCAACGCGAACCTGAGGAGGTCCGTGAACGATGTCGCGCGCCCATAATCCTCGGGTCATCGAGGAACTTAGAGACCGTATTTCCCACCTGGAAAGTAGTATGGCGAAGAAGGCCGTCGTACTGCCATTCGGCGTCCGCGAGATGGACGAGCGATTGCCGGGTGGTGGGCTATCGTACGGCGCTCTTCACGAGATAGCAGGCGGCGGAGCCGGCACGGTCGATGGCGCGGCTGCAGCATTGTTTGCTGCTGGCATTGCCGCACGCTCTAAAGGCAAGGTCCTCTGGTGCCTGACGAGACCTGACCTGTTTTTCCCTGCTATCGCCCAGGCAGGCTTGCATCCCGACCGCGTGATTTTCTGCGAAGGCGACAAGGAGGAGGACGTCCTGGCATCCATGGAGGAAGGGCTCTCCTTCGGTGGTTTAGCAGCGGTGGTCGGGGAACTGGTTCGATTGCCGATGGTCGCATCCCGGCGGCTGCAGTTGGCCTGCGAAAAAACAGGGACCATGGGGCTCGTCGTCCGCAGATGGCGGCGGCAAACGGAAGCGTCGGACTTCGGCAATCCGACCGCGTCAACGACACGATGGAGAGTGAGCGTGCTTCCGTCGGAGCAGCTGCCAGTGGCAGGGGTCGGTCGGGCCCGATGGCTGCTGGAATTGATGCGTGTGAAAGCAGGCGAGTGTGCTGAGTTCGAATTAGGAGCCTGTGATGCCAAGGGTCGTGTGTGTTTACTTCCCCACTCTGCCAACAGACCGGATACGTCGACATGGAGAGGGAGCCGTGCCAGCTGACCAGCCGCTCGTCGTCATCTCCAGGTCAGGGTCGAAGCGGTGGATCTCAGCTGCCGACACCGCCGCGCGAAAACTGGGACTCAAGGTCGGCATGCCCGCGAGCAAAGCCCAGGCCGTAGTCGCCAACCTCACGATGGTCGATGCTGATCCTAATGCCGACGCTGCAGCCATCGAGCGCCTCGCGCTATGGGCGCTCCGGCAATATAGCCCGGTCGTCGCCGTCGATGGCGCGGACGGTATTGTCTTGGACACGGAAGGGGCCGACCACTTGCAAGGCGGCGAAGATCTGCTGATCTCCGGGTTGGTCAACGGGTTGAGAGGACGAGGCCTGACCGCACGTGCTGCCGTCGCCGATACCTGGGGCGCAGCGCATGCGATCACCCGCGTGACGCCGGCTGAAACGACGGTCGTCCCGGTCGGCGGCGTTGCGAAAGCGGTGACCGACTTGCCGATCCACTGTCTGCGTCTTCCAGCTGACACAATCCACGGACTGCGGGTGATGGGCGTCGAGACCGTCGGTGAACTCTCTGCCATGCCGCGCGCACCCTTGACGCTCAGATATGGGCCCGAAGTTGGCCGGCGGCTGGATCAACTGTTTGGGCGAATGGCAGAACCGATCGAACCGCTACGCACTCCGGAGTTGGTCGAGGCAGCGAAGAACTTCCAGGAGCCGATCGGCGCGGCCGAGACGATCGCCAAATATGTGCGTCGACTGGTCGGCGAACTCACAGTCAAGCTGGAGACACGCGGCCTCGGCGTCAGGCGTTCCGATCTTGTCATTTACCGTGTCGACAACACGCGGCAGTGCATTCGAGCCGGACTGGCAAAACCGGTGCGTGACCCCGCCCGGCTGTCAAAGCTTCTCTGCGACCGGATCGAGAAAATCGATCCGGGCTTCGGCATAGAGCGCCTGGTGCTTGTCGCCATCATGGCAGAACCACTCGAGGAGCGACAGGCTGCATCCTCTCTGATCGAAGAAACCGTGGTCGACGTCACACCGCTTGTCGACATTCTCGGCAATCGTGGCCAGCGGCTTTACCGCGTGACGCCCGTCGCCTCCGACGTTCCCGAGCGGTCGGTGAAGCGGATTGGGCCGACGGCCGACGAAACCGGAGCGACATGGGCCGCGAAATGGCCGAGGCCGTCGCGGCTACTGGCAAACCCCGAACGGATCGACGTAACCGCTCTGCTACCCGACCAGCCGCCGGCCGTGTTCACCTGGCGCGGCAAACGCCGCCGTGTGAAGCGGGCAGACGGACCGGAGCGGATATTCGGCGAATGGTGGCTTCGTCCGAAAGAACATGCCGCCGTTCGCGACTATTTTGTCGTCGAGGACGAGGCAGGGGAACGCTACTGGGTTTATCGCGCCGGCGACGGGGTGGATGCCGACACAGGGTCGCACCTCTGGTTTCTGCATGGGGTGTTCGGATGAGATATGCCGAGCTCCAGGTCACCACGCATTTCTCCTTCCTGCGGGGAGCGAGTTCCGCTGAGGAGCTGTTTGCCGCCGCGGCAGCGCTCGGCATCGACGCTCTTGGCGTCGTTGATCGCAATTCGCTTGCCGGGATCGTGCGGGCATGGGAGGCGGCGAAAACCACCGGCATCCGACTGGTCGTCGGCTGTCGGCTCGACCTTTCCGACGGGATGTCTATCCTGGTCTATCCGACCGACCGGCCAGCCTATTCGAGACTGACCCGCCTGCTTTCGCTCGGCAAGAGCCGGGGAGGTAAAGGCAAGTGCATCCTCGATCTATCTGATGTCGAAGCCTATAGCGCTGGCCTGATTGCCGTCCTTGTCCCGGATGAGGCCGATGAGACCACCGCGGGCCAGCTCAGGAAGATCGCCGCGATGTTCGGCGACAGGGCCTACGTCTCGCTATGCCTGCGCCGTCGTCCGAACGATCGCCTGCGGCTTCACAATCTTTCCAACATGGCGGTGAGACACAAGGTCAAAACGGTCGTCACCAATGATGTGCTGTTTCATGATCCCAGCCGCCGGCAGCTGCAGGACATCGTCACCTGCATTCGCAACCGCACCACCATAGACAGCGTCGGCTTCGATCGCGAGCGGCATGCCGATCGGTTCTTGAAAGCAACGGAAGAAATGCACCGGCTTTTTTCGGAATATCCGGAAGCGCTGGCTCGAACGCGCGAAATCGTCGAGCGCTGTCGGTTCGACATGAGCGAGTTGCAATATCAGTATCCGGAAGAGGCGCTCGTGCCAGGCCTTGATGCCCAGCAGTCGCTGACCAAGTTTGCCTGGGAAGGGGCTGCCACCCGATACCCGGAGGGAATCCCGGACAAGGTCCGCAAGACAATCCTGCACGAGCTTGAGCTAATCAGGGTGATGAGATACGCACCGTACTTCCTCACCGTCTACAGCATCGTCCGGTTTGCCCGCTCGCAAGGCATTCTCTGCCAGGGCAGGGGGTCTGCGGCAAACTCGGCCGTTTGTTACTGCCTCGGCATCACCAGCATCAACCCGGAGACGGGCGACCTGCTATTCGAGCGGTTCGTCTCGATGGAGCGCGACGAGCCTCCGGATATCGACGTTGATTTCGAACACGCCCGCCGCGAAGAAGTTATTCAATGGATCTACGAGACCTACGGACGCTCCCGCTCCGCCCTCTGTTCCACCGTCACCCGCTACCGCGCCAAAGGCGCGCTGCGTGATGTCGGCAAGGCGCTAGGTTTGCCAGAAGATCTGATTACCCAACTTTCCTCTGGCGTCTGGGGTTGGTCGGAAGGCGTGGGGGAGAAGCAGCTCAAGGACAACAACATGAACACCGCCGACTACCGCCTGAAGCTGGCGCTGGACCTTTCAGCCCAACTGATGGGCGCGCCCCGGCATCTTGGTCAGCATCCGGGCGGCTTCGTCCTGACCCAGGACAGGTTGGACGATCTGGTACCGATCGAACCGGCGACCATGAAAGACCGCCAGGTCGTGGAATGGGACAAGGACGATATCGAGGCGCTGAAGTTCATGAAGGTGGATGTGCTCGCGCTCGGCATGTTGACCTGCATGGCGAAGTCGTTCGAGCTGCTGAAGGAACACAAGAATATCCCGATGGGCCTGTCCGATGTCGAGCAGGAAGATCCGGCGACCTACGCGATGATCCGCAAGGCCGATACGCTCGGCACTTTCCAGATCGAAAGCCGCGCCCAGATGGCGATGTTGCCGCGCCTGAAGCCTCGGACATTTTACGACCTCGTCGTGCAGGTGGCGATCGTGAGGCCTGGCCCCATCCAGGGCGACATGGTGCATCCGTATCTGAGGCGGCGGGAGGGCAAGGAGAAGGTTGAGTATCCTACGCCCGAGCTTGAAGCCGTCCTTGGCAAGACGCTTGGCGTTCCCCTGTTTCAGGAGAGCGCGATGAAGGTTGCGATGACCTGCGCGGGATTTACCGCCGGCGAGGCGGACCAACTCAGGCGCGCCATGGCAACGTTCAAGTTCACCGGCGGAGTTAGCAAGTTCAAGGACAAGCTCGTCGAGGGCATGGTCAAGAACGGCTACAGCCGGGAGTTTGCGGAGAAAACCTTCACCCAACTCGAAGGCTTCGGCTCCTATGGCTTTCCCGAAAGTCATGCCGCCAGCTTCGCGTTGATCGCCTATGCGAGTTCGTGGGTGAAATGCCACCACCCAGACGCTTTTTGTGCAGCATTGCTCAACAGTCAGCCCATGGGCTTCTACAGTGTTGCCCAGATTGTCCAGGACGCTCGAAACCACGGTGTCGACGTTCGACCTGTCTGCGTAAACCGCTCGCGTTGGGACTGCACCATGGAACGCCTCGGCCATTCCGATCGCTTCGCTGTTCGTCTCGGCATGCGTGTCGTCCGGGGATTGTCGACCAACGATGCTGCGCGCATCATCCTGGCGCGGGCCGAGCAGCCGTTCGTCTCGGCCGATGACATGTGGCGACGCTCCGGCGTGTCACCGTCCTCGTTGGTCAAACTGGCTGAGGCAGATGCTTTCCTGCCATCGCTGCAGCTGGAACGGCGACAGGCACTTTGGGATATCAAGGCGCTTCGGGATGAACCGCTGGAACTCTGGGCGGCCGCCGCTGAGCGAGAAGCCAAGGTGATCGCCGAGATCCAGGAGCCTGAAATAGCGCTGAAATCGATGACGGAGGGCAGGGAGGTCGTCGAAGACTACTCGCACACGGGCCTCACCCTGCGGGCGCATCCGGTGTCGTTTCTCCGAAAAGACCTCGACCGCAAAGGCATCGTCACCTGCGCCGAGGCGATGGGACAACGCGACGGAAGATGGCTTTGGACGGCCGGCCTGGTTCTCGTGCGACAGCGGCCGGGATCGGCGAAGGGCGTGATGTTTCTCACGCTGGAAGACGAGACGGGTATCGTCAATGCGGTGGTCTGGCCATCGCTGTTCGAGCGCCAGCGGCGGGTCCTTATGACGGCGAGCATGATGGCGATCAACGGCCGCATCCAGCGGGAAGGCGAGGTCGTTCACCTCGTTGCCCAGCGCCTGTTCGATTTCTCGACTGACCTGGCAAGCGTTGGGAACCGTGACGGCGGACTCGGTGACTTCCCCCTGCCCCATGGTCGCGGCGACCAGGTCAAGCACGGAGGAGGACCGGATCCGCGTGATAATCTGAAGCCCGCTACGCAAGTCAGGGATATCTATATTCCAGACCTGCACATCGATAATCTGAAGATCAAATCCAGAAACTTCCACTGAGGAGACCGGTGTGTCACGCCTGTTTGCAGTCACCAAAAGCCTGGACGAGATTGTCGCGCAATTCGCGGTCGACATGGCGCCGGCGATCGAGGTGCCGAGCGAAACTATCGAAGGCACCCCCGGACTGATCGTTCTTGAGAAAGATGGGTTGAGGCTGTTGAAGTCAATCCCGTGGGGCTTTCCGCGGCAGACCCGGGACATGCGACGTGAGGGCGAGCCCCCGAGCAGAATAGGTCTGGTCGCCGATCTCACCAACCCGCTCTGGGACCGCATCGTCGTTCATCCCAGATATCGTTGCCTGATCCCTCTGACGCACTTCGCAAATCCCGACGGTGTCAAACGGGCAAAAACCCGATCTTGGTTTTCGAAAAACCGCCAACCATTGATGGCGTGGGCGGGGTTCTGCAAGAATACCCCGGACTTCGGCCCTGTGTTCGCAGGCATGACCATGATCGCCAATGAGAAGATCAGGCCGTTCAACGACCGCATGCCGGTTCTGCTCAAGCCAGACGAATATGATCGTTGGCTTCATGGTTCGATCGAAGACGTCATCGCCTTCCAGTTTCGTAATCCACCGTCATCCGATGACTTCGAAATTCTGCATACGCGCGATCGCTGGCAAAGCGGCGTTTCGCCCTCCAAGGCTTCACCGCGTCGGGACAACATGCTTATGTAACCTAGGTTTCGTGTTGGAGTTTCCTGTTGAAAGGCCTGTCATATGTGCAATTTGTACACCGTCCGTCTTTCCGCCGCGGAAGTGGCAGCGCATTTTCGCGTGCCGAACCCGATGCAATCGAACGCTCCCGAGGAAGTCTATCCTGGCACGCCCGGGATGGTGGTGACGGAAAATGAAGGTGTTCGCGAGCTCCGCTCGATGGTCTGGGGTTTTCCGCTACGCCTGAAAGGTATGAAACCGGAAGCGAAGCCAAAGCCTGTCAATAACATCGCGGACCTTTCGAAAGGCATGTGGATCGGCCTGGCACGTAAACCGCAATGGCGTTGTCTCATCCCCGTCACGGGTTTTGCCGAAGCCGAAGGGGAAAAGGGTAGGATGACACGCACCTGGTTTTCGCTGAAGGACCAACCGGTCTTCGCCTGGGCAGGATTATGGCGTATCAGCGACGAGTGGGGGCCGGTTTATTCCGGGGTTATGACGGACGCCAACGAAGCCATTCTGCCCGTGCACAACCGGATGCCCGTCCTGCTGCACGCCGATGAATACGAACAATGGCTCCATGGCAGCTTTGATGATGCGCTCGCATTCCAGAAGCGGACATTTCCGTCCGAGTTGGTGACGATGGAGCGGACAACGGAGCTATGGGCGAAGAAGAAGGCTGCATCCGAGGCGCCCCTGCTGCTTTAGTGGCAGCTTCTTCCTGTCGATCCTGGAATTGTCATCATGCGATGTCAATCATCAAGGTGTGCGCGAGAACTTTCCATAGGTCGCCCGGGCATCACGATGGGTCCATGCGTCCTCGATCATGGTCACACGAGTGGTCGAGCTATCGTCAAATCACGTCGGACACTGTCCCAGCAGGCGAGCGCGTCCTCGGACCTGATGGAAGGCTTGAACAAACAGCCGAGGGATAGGGACGACGATAAGATCCGCATCAGCATTATCATTGTTTCTCGGAGGTGACCTATGGAGGCTTGCCAATCCCGCTCTTGATGGATGGCTTCCTGGTCCAGCCCCGGATCTCCGTCGATCAACCCGCTGACGGGGTCCGCTAGCAAGCTGCGGCCGCTTCGGCTCACGCCTTCGCGGTGATCGCGACCGGTTCCGGACACTGACGGGAGCCATCGAGCGGGAATGGCCCGCTCCAAAGATGGAGCCTCAGATGAACACCGATCTTTCCCTCGCGCAGAACCACGCATTCCAGCTTTCCCGCACCCTGATGGTTCCAGTCACGCTGTTCAGGTCCGGCGACGAGTTCGGCGTTCTGCCGAGCGACGAACTCGATGACGAAGACGATCTGGAGATCGTGCATGAATATGTTCCGGGTGGGTCTCATTGAGACCCATCTCCTGGATGCCGCTTGCGAGCGGCAGGCGGCAAGGGAAGCTGCGCCGCTGCTGGCACGTCATCTGAAGCGGGATGCAAATCTGCAGATTGCCAGCCGCGCCCTTGCCCCCTTTGCTCTTCGCGGACGCCGGAAACGGTTCCGCAAATTGCGGGAAGAATGACTCTGGAGAGAAGGGCGGCGCCAAGAGCGCCGGAAAAAATAATGGAGAAACAGAAACTGGAAGACCTGCGGGACCGAGTCCCGTGCGCAGCCGTGCTGGAGCAAGCCGGCTTTGCCATCGACGTCAAGGAAAGCACCCGCAAAGCCTTGAAGTATCGACGCGGTGCGGAAATCGTCATCGTTATCCATGAGGGGCGGGGTTGGTTCGATCCACGGTCCGACGCGAAAGGCGATGTCTTCGGTCTCGCGGAGTATCTGGACGGGGTCACCTTCGTCGAAGCGCTCGAGCGGGTGGCCGACCTTGTCGGCGTCACCGCCACGGATCCCGTTTGGTCTGCTCCGACCGGAAGTTCCGCTCATCGCACTTCCATCCCGGAACGCTGGGCAAAACGACGGACGCCGTGGCAGGGATCCATGACATGGCGCTATCTGCGCAGCGAGCGCTGCCTGCCAGCAACGATCATCCGGGAGGCCATCCAAAATGATGTCCTTCGGGAAGGCCCTTATGGCAGCATGTGGGCCGCGCATGTCAATGACGATGGTGTTGTTACTGGCTGGGAGGAGCGCGGTCCCGATTGGCGCGGCTTTTCGGCAGGCGGTTCTAAAATTCTCTTTCGCTTTGGCTCTTCCGACGCCAAGCGTCTTTGCGTCACTGAAGCGGCGATAGACGCCATGAGCCTTGCGGCATTCGAGGGGCTTCGCGAGGGCAGCCTCTATCTCAGCACCGGCGGTGGGTGGTCGCCAACCACGGACGCAGCCGTCCGCACACTGGCCGCGCGTCCCGGTACTGTTCTGGTCGCGGCCACCGACGCCAATAGCCAGGGCGAGACCTTTGCCGGCCGCCTCCGTGCCATTGCCGATGAGGTCGGCTGCGACTGGTTGCGCCTGAAGCCGCTGGCGGAGGACTGGAATGAAGCGCTGAAAGCGCGGGAAAAAGAAAGGAGGGAGAGAAGAATGGAAACAAGCCAGGGCCTGCCGCATGCTCGCCGGCCGCATCAAGGGTGAAGCTTCGCCCGCTCGAGAGCGGCCCTTGACCCGCCCGGACGGAGAGGCGGCCTGAGGGGAGGGGTCATGAAGGACTGAAGAGGATGGTGAGCCAGCAGGCACCACCGCGCTTCGGTTCGGACAGGGCCAGAGGAGCCGTCAATGAGCACCCCTTCCGCAATCCGTAAAGTCTACCAGGGCATCACTGAGCGCCATCAGATGTTCCGGCTGTTCGATCGGCATGCACAGCGTCCTCACCGTTTCGACGGTGACGCGAGCGCGCTTTATGCTGGCGAATGGTTCGAAATCACCGAGCGTGAGCATGACTACATGTTCGAAATCCTGCCGCCATTGTGGATCCGGGGCTCGATGTTCGCAATGCGGGAATTCCTGACGCAATCCGTCACATCGGTTTTCTTCGCGTTGCGGATCGACGGGATCATCCGCCACTTCCATGGATATTGTGATCTCTCCGACGCCCGGTCGGTGGAAGACATGCGGCTGGCGATCATCGAGCGGGAAACGCGCCCCGTGCGGGCGATGACGCGGGACGAACGTCTTGAGCACATCTGGAGCGCCACGGCAGACGCCTATCGCGGCTACTCGGATGAAACCGCGCCGCAATATCTGCCGGGCCAGCGCGTCATCGCTCTCTACTCCGGGGCTGGATCCGCAAGGTTGAAGCTGCTCGACGACCTGACCGACGACGAGATCGCCAACAAACTGCCCGTCCAACTGCGCCATCTTGCCCGTGCGGCAGTCGCCGCGTGAGGAGGCAATTTCCATGCTTTCCTTTCCGATCGAATCCGTGCGGGCGGTGATTGCCCGCGGACGCGCCGACGCAGAAGCCAACGGCGGCTATCGCAATCCCCATTACGGCCTCCACCCCGGTTGCGACGAGCTGCCGGGTGTATGGCTCGTGGGCGATCACGGTGTCTACCTTTGCTCGAACGGCAATTTGCCGGATGGAGAAAAGCCGTTCGTTGCTTATGCACTCGAATGCGATCCCCGCACGAACGACGACTGGTTCGATGTGAAGCGGGAGACCTTTGGAGGAGATGACGGTGTCGAGTTCATCGACGCCGTGCAGCTGGAAGCAATGATCGCCGCCGCCCCCAATGCCAGGCATCTCGGTATCACCTTTGACGAAGACTCGATGGAACTCTTCATCGTCGAGTGGTCGTAACGCTCCCGCCTCAGCGGGAATCCCAACCTAAACCAGTGTCCCTTCGCCGCCAATCGTCATGGCGGATCGATGACGCGCGCTTCCAAAAGGAGATTTTTATCATGAGCAACGATCCCTTCACGCTCGACATGTTCGGAAATACCGCACTCTCGTCCGGCTTTGGCCTCGGCGTGACCGCTTTCGGTAACTTTTCGGCTGCGGCCGCAAATGACGACGATCCGGATCCCACGCCGCCGGCACCTGCGCCGGCATCCACACCTCCGAGGGCGGCCGTCCCCTCCGGGCCCACGAGGCTTCGGGCAAACTTCTATCTCGAGGGTGACCGCGGCTTACCGTCATCCTGGAAGGATCGTGCCCGCGCCAATGTTGCGGCGATCCTCGTTGCCAAAGATATCTCCAGGCAGGACCGGCCGGCGACGCCAAAGGAGCAGGCGGAGCTGATCCGTTTCACCGGCTTCGGCGCCGGCGAGCTGGCCAACGGCGTATTCCGACGGCCGGGTGAAAACGATTTCCGGCAGGGCTGGGATGAGATCGGCTCCTCGCTCGAGACCGCCGTCTCCGAGGCCGATTATGCGTCGCTTGCCCGCTGCACCCAATATGCCCACTTCACCCCGGAATTCATCATCCGGGCGATCTGGGCGGGTATCGAGAGGCTTGGCTGGCGCGGCGGCCGGGTGCTGGAGCCAGGCATCGGTACAGGCCTCTTCCCCGCGCTTATGCCGAAGACGTATCGCGACACCGCTTATGTGACCGGGATCGAGCTCGATCCGGTCACCGCGCGGATTGTCAAGCTGCTGCAGCCGAAAGCACGGATCATCGAGGGGGACTTTTCCCGTACCGACCTTTCATCGGTCTACGATCTCGCCATCGGCAATCCGCCCTTCTCCGATCGCACCGTGCGCTCGGACCGCGCTTACCGGTCACTCGGCCTTCGTTTGCACGACTACTTCATCGCCCGGTCGATCGACCTTCTGAAGCCCGGCGCGCTCGCCGCTTTCGTGACCTCTCATGGTACGATGGACAAGGCCGATACGACGGCGCGGGAGCATATCGCCAAGTCGGCTGACCTGATCGCCGCCATCCGTCTGCCCGAAGGCAGCTTCCGCCGGGACGCCGGCACGGACGTCGTCGTCGACATCCTGTTCTTCCGCAAGCGTAAGCCCGGTGAACCGGAAGGCGATCAGCTATGGCTCGATGTCGATGAGGTCATACCGGCCACGGATGACGAAGGTCCGATCCGCGTCAACAGGTGGTTTGCCCGGCACCCCGATTTCGTCCTCGGCACGCATGCGGCGAACTCTGGACCGTTCGGCGAGACCTATACATGCCGTGCCCCCGCCGGAGACGATCTCGACGCGGCCCTCACCTCAGCAATCCTTCTCCTGCCGACTGACCTCTATGACGGCGAGCCGACGCCCGTCGATATCGATCTGGAGGACGAACTTGCCGAGATCGTCGATCTCCGGCGGAACGATAGCCCGGTTCGCGAAGGCAGTTTCTTCGTCGACCGCGCCAAGGGCCTGATGCAGATGCTCGACGGTTCGGCCGTGCCCGTCGTCGTGCGCAAGGGCCGCTCCGGCGATGGCATCCCGGAAAAGCATATCCGGATCATCTCGAAGCTCATCCCCATCCGCGACGCGGTGCGCGAGGTGTTGAAGGCGCAAGAGACCGACCGGCCGTGGCGCGATCTACAAGTGCGTCTGCGCATTGCCTGGTCGGCCTTCGTCCGCGACTTCGGCCCGATCAACCACACAACCGTGTCGGTCCAGGAGGATCCGGGGACCGGTGAGATCAAGGAAACCCATCGCCAGCCGAACCTGTCGCCGTTCCGCGATGATCCGGATTGCTGGCTGGTTGCGTCGATCGAGGACTATGACATCGAGACCGACACGGCGAAGCCTGGTCCGATATTCAGCAGCCGCGTGATCGCTCCGCCGATGTCGCCCGTCATCACCAATGCGGCTGACGCGCTGGCGGTCGTCCTCAACGAGCGTGGTCATGTCGATCTCGATCATATCGCCGAGCTGCTGCATCTTGACGTGGCGACTGTTATCGACGCCCTCGGCGATGAGGTGTTTCAGGATCCGGTCAGCGGCAGATGGCAGACCTCGGACGCCTACCTTTCCGGCTCGGTTCGCACCAAGCTCATTGCCGCGCAGGCGGCGGCGGAGCTTGATCCGATCTACGAGCGGAACGTGCGCGCGCTTGAGGATGTCCAGCCGGCCGATCTTCGTCCCTCCGACATTACGGCCCGTCTCGGCGCCCCATGGATCCCGGCGGCCGATGTCGTTGCCTTTGTGAAAGAGAGGATGGAGGCGGATATCCGGATTCATCACATGCCGGAACTCGGCTCCTGGACTGTGGAAGCGCGCCAGCTTGGTTACTCCGCAGCGGGCACATCGGAATGGGGCACCAGCCGCCGGCATGCCGGCGAGCTCCTCGCCGATGCGCTCAACAGCCGTGTTCCGCAAATCTTCGACATCTTCAAGGATGTCGATGGCGAGCGGCGTGTATTGAATGTCGTCGATACCGAAGCTGCCCGCGACAAGCTGCAGCGGATCAAGCAGGCTTTCCAGGATTGGGTGTGGACCGATCCGGCTCGCACCGACCGGCTGGCGCGGGATTATAATGACCGCTTCAACAATATTGCGCCGCGCAAATTCGACGGCTCCCATCTCAAACTTCCCGGCGCCTCTGGCGCCTTTATTTTGTATGGGCACCAGAAACGCGGCATCTGGCGGATCATCGCCGATGGCTCGACCTATCTGGCGCACGCCGTGGGCGCCGGCAAGACGATGACCATGGCAGCGGCCATCATGGAACAGCGGAGGCTCGGCCTGATCGCCAAAGCGATGCTTGTCGTGCCCGGCCATTGCCTGGCCCAGGCCGCACGCGAATTCCTGGCGCTTTACCCGAACGCGAGGATCCTCGTCGCCGACGAAACCAACTTCACCAAGGACAAGCGGGCTCGCTTCCTGTCGCGCGCTGCCACCGCGACCTGGGATGCGATCATCATCACGCATTCCGCGTTTCGCTTCATCGCCGTGCCGGCGGCCTTTGAACAGGAGATGATTCAGGATGAGCTGCAACTCTACGAGGACCTGCTGACCAAGGTCGACAGCGAGGACCGCGTCTCGCGCAAGCGCCTCGAGCGTCTGAAGGAGGGATTGCAGGAGCGGCTCGAAGGGCTCGCGACGCGCAAGGACGATCTTCTCACCATATCGGAGATCGGCGTCGATCAGATCGTTGTCGACGAGGCACAGGAATTCCGAAAACTCTCCTTCGCCACCAACATGTCGACGCTCAAGGGCATCGACCCGAACGGGTCACAGCGCGCCTGGGATCTCTACGTCAAAACCCGCTACATCGAAACGAAGAAGCCCGGCCGGGCGCTGGTTCTTGCCTCCGGCACACCGATCACCAACACGCTTGGCGAGATGTTCTCGATCCAGCGCCTGCTCGGCCATGCCGCCCTTGCCGAGCGCGGCCTGCACGAATTCGATGCCTGGGCCTCCTGCTTTGGCGATACATCGACCGAACTCGAAATCCAGCCCTCAGGCAAATACAAGCCAGTGTCGCGGTTCGCTTCCTTCGTCAATGTCCCGGAACTGATCGCCATGTTCCGCTCGTTTGCCGATGTGGTGATGCCGGAGGATCTTCGTCAATATGTGAGGGTGCCCAACGTCTCGACTGGCCGCCGCCAGATCCTGACGGCCAAGCCGACGACGCTGTTCAAAACCTATCAGCAGATGCTCGACGCGCGCATCAAGGCGATCGAACAGAGGGAGGGACCGGCCAAGCCAGGCGACGACATCCTGCTCTCGGTCATCACCGATGGGCGCCATGCGGCCATCGATCTTCGTTTCGTCATGCTGGCGGCCGATAACGAAGAGGACAACAAGCTCAATCTGCTCGTCCGCAATGCTCATCGGATCTGGAAGGACACTGGCGAGACGATCTATAGGCGTCCGGACGGCAAAAACTTCGATCTGCCGGGGGCTGCGCAGATGATTTTTTCCGATCTCGGCACCATCAATGTCGAAAAGTCCCGCGGCTTCTCGGCCTATCGCTTCATCCGCGACGAGCTGATCCGGCTTGGTGTGCCGGCGTCGCAAATCGCCTTCATGCAGGATTACAAGAAGACCGAGGCCAAGCAACGACTGTTCGGCGACGTCCGTGCCGGCAAGGTGCGCTTCCTGATCGGCTCGTCGGAGACTATGGGCACTGGCGTTAACGCGCAGCTTCGGCTCAAGGCGCTGCACCATCTCGACGTCCCGTGGCTGCCGTCGCAGATCGAGCAGCGGGAGGGGCGGATCGTGCGCCAGGGTAATCAGCATGACGAGGTCGACATCTTCGCGTATGCCACGCAAGGTTCGCTCGACGCTTCGATGTGGCAGAACAACGAGCGCAAGGCCCGGTTCATTGCTGCCGCCCTCTCTGGCGATACCTCGATCCGGCGACTGGAGGATGTCGGTGCTGGTGCTGCCAATCAGTTCGCCATGGCGAAGGCGATCGCCTCTGGCGACGAGCGCCTTATGCAGAAGGCTGGCTTGGAGGCCGATATTGCCCGCCTCGAGCGGCTGCGGGCTGCCCATGAAGACGATCAGTATGCGGTCCGTCGGCAGATGCGCGATGCCGAGCGTGAGATCGAAGTCTCAACCCGGCGCATCGGCGAGGTCGGCCAAGACATGGTGCGGCTTAAGCCGACAGGCGGCGATGCCTTTACGATGATGTTGCTCGGTAAAGAATATGCCGAGCGCAAGGATGCCGGGCGCGCACTGATGAAGGAGATCCTTACGCTCCTGCAGTTGCGGCAAGAAGGTGAGGTGCATCTGGCGACGATCGGCGGCTTCGATCTGGTCTATGAGGGTGAACGGTTCGGCAAGGGCGACGGCTATCTTTATGAAACCCTCCTCCAGCGAACCGGCGCAGACTACGAGATCGATCTGGCGATCACGGTTACGCCGCTCGGCGCAATCTCGCGTTTGGAGCATGCTCTTGAGGGCTTCGACGACGAACAGCGGCAGTATCGCCGGCGTCTGGAAGAGGCCGAGAGGCGATTGGTTTCGTACCGTTCCCGAGACGGAGGCGCTTTCGCGTTCGCAGATGACCTGAAGGAAAGTCGGATGAAGCTGCGAGCAATTGAGGCTCAACTGGCGGCAGATCTGGATAACGAGACCATCGCAGCAGCTGCATAGCTGTGTTGCACAATAAATGTTATCCCGTTGATCAAAAATCAGGCATAACGCCCTCAGCTGATGCACATGACGGTCACCTCCCAGTTCCGTCGCAGCAGCTGTTCCCCTCTGGAGGTCTAGATCTCCACACTTCATGGGCCGCGGTTTACGCAGGCCCATTTTTTTATTCTTCGATTATCTCGTCGGACGTTTCCGAGGGGGTTTTTACAAGGGCGGCTTTTCCGCAGACGCTGCCACTTCGCCCATTTTGATAAGTGACGACATCTAGTTGTTGGCGATCTAAATCGCGACTTGAAATTCCTCGTCGTCAATAATATCTGAGCATCACTTCCCGATGAGACGATGTCCTGCTCGCTGCAATCGCCGCGGCGTTTGATATTGTCCCGGGATACAAAAGAAGGCGCTCCCCTTATGGGTCGAGCGCCTTTTTTGTGTCCGATGCGACTGCAAAGGTGGCGCCTGCACCTTGACCGCGCCACCTTTGCGAATGAGATCTGCGTTAAAAATACTTCGTGGAAACATATGCCATTTTTTCTCGTGACGCAGACTTCCATTGTCGAAGCTCAAGATGAGCAAGATGCCGCTCAAATTGGAGTCGACCGCCTCCGTTCCGGTGGACAGGTCACCGTTTCGGTCAAATCGGATGAAACGACAATTACGCACGTCGTTGTCGCCGCAGTAGCCGAAGAGCCTCTCTCCGTCGCACGATCCGAGGCCGCCGATCCATCACCCGCTGCCATTGCTATCCCCGAAATTGCCTCTGCCGCACCGGCAAGCAGGATACTGATCTTGAAGCGAATGCTCGCTGATGGCCTGTCCCTTCTCGGACGCCGATCCTGATCCCACTCCCGAAGTATGGGCACACCAACTTTCTCTCGCTGCGAGCTTCGCTCGAATTGATAAGTGAAAATTGAAAAGAAACAGCAGGAAGGATGAACCGGTCGCAGATCGGTCCTCCTGCCGACGCTGTCGCTCAACCGCCGCCTGCGCGATCCCGGCCGCTTGCCCTTCGCAGGGCCGGTAGCCCCGCTTGTCCCGCGCAGCAGGGATGCTCGGCCGCAGTTGCGGCAGTCCGGCCGCTCGGCGGTCCGGGAGGTGTCTTCGGGAAAAAATGAAGACAGGAAGGGCTGGCAAGGCGCTGGTCCGGAACCCTCTGGATAAGGACAAATCCCATGCAGATCATGAAGGTTGACCCGCGCGCGCTCAAGGAAAATCCCGACCGGATGCGCCAGACGAAGTCGTCGCCGCAGGCGGATGCGCTAATGCTGGCGACGATCAAGGCCGTCGGCATCGTCCAGCCGCCCGTCGTCGCACCCGAAACCGATGGCGGAAACGGCTATATCATCGACGCAGGTCACCGCCGTGTGCGACTGGCCATCGCCGCCGGCCTGGAAGAAATCGAAATCCTCGTCGCGGATGCCGCCAACGACAACGGTGCCATGCGCTCGATGGTCGAGAACTCGGTTCGCGAGGCACTCAACCCCGTGGATCAGTGGCGGGGCATCGAACGTCTCGTTGCTCTCGGCTGGACCGAGGAAGCGATTGCGGTCGCCCTCGCGCTTCCCGTCCGCCAGATCCGCAAGCTGCGTCTGCTCGCGAATGTCCTTCCCGCGATGCTCGAGCAGATGGCGCTGGGCGATATGCCGTCAGAGCAGCAGCTGCGGATCATCGCCGCGGCTGGTCAGGCGGACCAGAAGGAAGTCTGGAAGGCGCACAAGCCGAAGAAGGGTGACACCGCTCCGTGGTGGCAGATCGCCAACGCGCTGACCAAGAAGCGCATGTATGCCAGGGATGCGAGCTTTGGCGACGAGTTGGCCCAGGCCTACGGCATCGAGTGGGTCGAGGATCTGTTCGCGCCGGCCGACCAGGACGGCCGCTACACGACGAACGTTGAGGGCTTCCTCGGCGCCCAGCACGAGTGGATGACCACCAACCCGCCGAAGCGTGGCGCCATCATCGAGGTCAACAGCTGGGGCCAGCCCGAGTTGCCGAAAATGGCGGCCCAGGTCTACGGCAAGCCCTCCAAGTCCGATCACACGGCTCTCTACCTCGACCGGGATGGCAAGGTGCAGACCGTGCATTACCGCATGCCCGACGTGTCCAAGCCCACGGGCGCAGACGGCGACAGATCGGCGGCGGGTGTCGACGGTGGCAACGCGATTGCCTCGCCGAAGGTCCGCCCCGAGGTGACCCAGAAGGGCCACGACATGATCGGCGATTTCCGCACCGATGCGCTTCACGATGCTCTCGGCCGCGCGCCGATCAAGGATGACATGCTGATGGCGCTGCTAGTGCTGGCCTTCGCCGGGCAGAACGTCCGCGTCGACTCTGGTGCAGATGGGACCTTCTATGGCGGCAAACGCTTCTCGCGCCATGCCGTCGCTCTGTTCGACGAGCACGGCAAGCTCGCCTTCGACCAGGACACGCTTCGGGTCGCCGTTCGCTTGGTCCTGATCGATGTTCTGTCGTGCCGCCGCGGCATGTCGAACAGCGGCATGGTCTCGCGCATCGCTGGCGAGGCTATTGGCGCTGACGAGTACCTGCCAAATATGGGTTCGGATGACTTCCTCCTGTGCCTGTCCCGTCAGGCGCTGGAAGTATCGTGCGCCGAGGCGTCCGTGCAGCCACGGCCCAAGGTTCGTGAAACCCGTGCAGCGCTCGTCGAGCACTTTGCGAACGAGCACTTCGTCCATGCCTCGGCTCGCTTCGCACCGCCAACCGACGAGTTGCTCGACTGGATCCGGGCGAACTCCGCTACGGATATTCTCGGCGCGGCCTCGCAAGACGACGAAGGCGATCACGTTGACGACCCAACCGAGGATCAGGATGGGCACTTCGACGGGGCTACGGGTCAGGACGATCTGCAGGATACAGATCTTTCGGACCACGAAGAGGACGACGCCAGCTTCGATCAGAGGGACGCAGCGTGACCGCCGTCTCCCAGCCGAACATGGCAGCACCCACCCCCGATTTTTCGGGGGTGGAGATTGCCACCGATGCGGACGGTTTATCCGTCGACGTGCTTTCCTTCTTCATCAGCTGGCGAAGCTCGGGGGATCGGCGATGATCAGCGTCCGCGCTTCGAAACCGCTGGCAAAAGCAATCGTCGCCCGGCGAGAGATCCAGCGGCATCTGGAATGTCTGACCCGGCAAATCACAGCGCGCGCGGGAAGGCAGGCGACGACAGTAAAAGCCCGGAGCAGGGCGCGTCGCCGATCAGGTCCACGTATCTGCCATCAGGAGCTTGTCGACCGCCTCACCTTCGAGCGTTGGGTCGAACTCGATATGATCCACCGCAGGCTGGCGACGCAAGAGAGTGACATCGGTGAACTCAGCCATTGCGATAAGCGACCTCTACATCATCCGGCGACATAGGCAGACGCGCGAGAGTGTGGTGATAGCGATGGGCTTACCTGCTCGGATGTCATCGGCATGGGCGGGCTTGGCGATGTCTGTTCCTCCCCGCCAGAGACAGATATCGGACCCGTGCCGGACTGCCCTTCTTGTTCGCTGCGGTCTGAACCGGCGGACGGGCTTTTCAAGGCCTGCTGTCGCGCCGCGTGGCGGCCGACCCCGCCTCCCTGCGCGAGGGCAAGCTCGCGGGCCTGAGCAGGTCGAAACCTGCTGGCCCGCAAGCCTGCCCTGCTGGTTCAGCCGGATCGGACCTGTGAAGCCGCCCGTCCTTTGCCGGTTCTGGTCGTCCGCATCGAAGGGCAGACCGGCACGGGCCGGAACCGCTTCGCCAGCCAAGGAAGGAACTGACATGGCCAAGCCCGCAACTCCCAACCGCTCGAATGGACGGGTCTCGCAACTCCGCAAAGGAGCCACCCTCGAAATGGTCCGCCTCACATGCCCTGACGCGGCCCAGGCGTTTAAGATCGCCGAAAGCTTCGGCACCACGGTTGTCGACAGCGATGGCATCCGCAGCCTGCATGAGCGGCTTATCGTCGAGACCGCCGACAGCCTCTCCGAAGGCTTGGGCGAGAAGGCGATGCAGATCCACCTGCAACGCATCGTCGGGGCCTTCGTCGGATCGGCGCACGGCGCCGGGCAGTTCTACTCCCGCGCCGTTACCGAAGCGCGCGACGCAACTGCCAAGGCATCCAACGATGCCCGAGATGAAGATCTCGATGGTCCGGTGGGTTATGATAGCGCGGCCCAGCGCAAGCGGGAATTCGCGGCCGACATGGGTATCCAGTCCCATGCGCTGCGCATGGCAGCCGAGGGCGCGGTGGCCGCCTACGAGCAGGTCGTCGGCGAGACCTGGAAGCCATTCGACCGGCCGGTCGAAAACCCTGGCGCATCGCTGGACCGCAAGGCGGCCGAGGTTCAGATGGCCGCTTTCGGATGACGAACCTGGCGGGGTCTGCACCCCGCCATTCTCCTCCTTTCAGGCTGGCGCCGACGGGCGCCGGCCTTTCCTCATGTCGAAATGAAGACCGCAGACGCGCCGAGCACGGCCCGTCCCGCTCGGTGGTCCTGCAGGAGCCGGGCGGCCATGCAACGGCTTTGCCGTCCTCCACGCTGTTGCGGCCTACGGTGCATGGCCACACCTTCGGCCCCTGACTTCGGACCTCCGTGACGGACCGCGATCGGCGCGGTTCATGAAAAGGAGAAAGAAGTCATGACAAAGAAATCAGACGCGGGGCGCGCGGATATCTACACGCGGATTACCGACCGGATTGTCGAGGATCTGGAACGTGGCGTTCGCCCCTGGATGAAACCGTGGAGCGCAGCCAATATCGATGGTTGTATCTCGCGGCCGCTGCGCCACAACGGCCTTCCTTATTCGGGCATGAACGTTCTGCTCCTGTGGTCGGAGCAAATGTCGCGTGGCTTCGCCTCCTCGATGTGGATGACCTTCAAGCAGGCTCTTGAACTGGGCGGGGCCGTGCGCAAAGGCGAGACCGGCTCGACCGTCGTTTTCGCCAGCCGCTTCACCAGATCTGAAGCGGACGGGAACGGTAATGAGGTTGATCGGGAGATCCCGTTCCTGAAGGCCTATTCAGTGTTCAACGTCGAGCAGATCGACGGTTTGCCGGACGGCTATTACGCGCCGCCGGCCAAGATCCTTGATCCGATCGACCGGATCGAGAGCGCCGATCGCTTCTTCCGCAATACCGGCGCAGTCATTCGGCATGGCGGTAATCAGGCCTACTACTCGCCCGTGATGGATTACATCCAGATGCCGCCCTTCGAGGCGTTTCGCGATGCTGCCGGATACGCGGCCGTCCTTAGTCATGAAGCAACCCACTGGACGGCGGTGGAGCATCGCGTCGGACGTGACCTGTCGCGTTACGCCAAGGACCGGACGGAGCGGGCGCGGGAAGAACTCGTTGCCGAACTCGGCAGTTGTTTCCTCTGCGCCGATCTCGGTATCGCGCCGGAGCTCGAGCCGAGGCCGGATCATGCATCTTACCTGCAGTCGTGGCTATCGGTGCTGGCCAACGACAAGCGGGCCATTTTCCAGGCAGCAGCCCATGCGCAACGCGCCGTGAGCTTCCTGCATTCCCTACAGCCGGAAACGGCTGTGCAAGCTGCGGCCTGAGGGTTAGGCGCGGTCGTCGCCACCGACGGTGGCCGCGTGGTCCATATCCCGCTGGTCGCCATTTCGTTGATCTTGGAGACCTTGTGCGATGTCAGCGTCCAGCCTTCCCCAGATCGACGGTTTTGCAGTGTCGGGCTTGGGCTTACGGGACGGTTTACGTTCGACGATGAAGGGCTTGGTCTGCTGACGCATTGGTTCTCCAGGTGGCGATTCGCGGGCGTAACGATAGCCCACCGTGCGCAGTCAGCAACCGGGCCCGTTTTGGCAGGAACCCTTATCCCCTGATGAAATGCAGGCAACGACGGCGGTTGAAGTGCGCGTGCTATAGGATGCCATTCGTGCCCGAGGCGAATGCCGCGGAACGCCATTGCCATATCCTTTCAGAGTTTCCGGCAACCCATCTGCGAGCTCGATGAGGCATGTCTGACCGGAGACCGGCTGCGCCTCGATCGTCTTCCCGCAACGACAACTCGCAAATTTCTTACCCCGGACGGCTACGCCCTCCTCCTCTCCCACTAACAAATCTGCGACTTGCCGCCCTCCATTTCATTTCGGCCCGAATGGGTGCGGTCCGATCGTCACCGGTCTGTTCGACAGCCATCGAGGCCGCGATAGGCGCGGCCCGAACTAAAGAAAAGGAATACGACAATGGCAACCATCGGCACTTTCACCTCCACCGAAAACGGCTTCACCGGCTCCATCCGCACTCTCGCCCTCAACGTCAAGGCCCGCATCGCCCGGGTCGAGAACCCTTCCGACAAGGGCCCGCAGTTCCGGGTCTACGCGGGTAGCGTGGAACTGGGCGCCGCCTGGCAGAAGACCTCCGGTGAGGGCCGCGACTACCTCTCGGTCAAGCTCGACGATCCGAGCTTCCCCGCCCCGATCTACGCAACGCTCGCCGAGGTCGAAGGCGAGGATGGCCTCCAGCTCATCTGGTCCCGCCCGAACCGGGATTGATTGATACCACGAGGCTCCGCCCCGGCGGAGCCTTTTCCTATGCCCGGCACCTAAAGCCGGACCAGGCATCGAGCCAGGTCCGGCTTTTTTGGTGCAATACCGAGAGGAGGAAAACCTGCTCAGTATCCGGTGATGATGCCGACGGGCCCGCCGTCGTCAAGGATGAGCGGTGCCCCCAATTTCGAAATGGCAGCGAAGCCGCCAACACGAAATCGGCTCCCCCACTCCCCGGCGCTGCCGGTCGCTTTCGCGATCCCTGACAACATCATTCCCTACCCGGCGCCGCTGATCGTCTTTCACATAGGAGATCAGACGATGACCTACGAACTCGAATGCCAGATCGAAGAACTTCGCGCCTTATCTTGACAGTCTGCACCGACTCTAGCGACTTGGCTACGTCGATGCGTATGCTGAGGGAAGGCGCTTTCCAGGCCGGTCGCAGCGCTCCCAAATAGCTGGCGGAGGCCGGCCTGGAGAG